>ENA-UERK01001674-UERK01001674.1-human-gut-metagenome-genome-assembly--contig:-NODE-1674-length-15804-cov-4.298277_pt1 | contig 15804 bp, 18 predicted proteins | sample MGYA00242957_ERZ507957 | MGnify/ENA primary metagenome ERZ507957 (study PRJEB26167, sample SAMN06115538) | human gut metagenome | host: Homo sapiens | place: China:Heilongjiang | collected 2015-11-06... | reverse complement strand
AAATACAAGATAGTAAAGACTTCTTCGCCCAAGACCGTAGCCATAATCGGCGGAGGAATAGGCGGAATGGAAACCGCGAGAGTGCTTGCTCTGCGCGGACATAAACCCACTATTTACGAAAAATCCGACCACCTCGGCGGAGTGTTCGTGGCGGCTGCCTCGCCCTCTTTCAAGGAAAAAGACAGAGAACTCATCGCCTGGTACGAAAAGCAGATGAAAGACCTCGGCATAGAAATAAAATTCAACACCGAAGTTTCGGCAAATAACTTACCGAAAGCCGACGAAGTAATTGTCGCTACGGGTTCAAAGCCCCGCAAACTTCGCCTGGAGGGTGCGGAAAAGGCGATAGAGGCGTGCGAATATCTGTACGGCGAAAAAGAGGTGGGCGACCGCGTGGCGATTATCGGCGGCGGGCTTACGGGTTGCGAAATCGCTCTCGACCTTATTTTAAAAGGCAAGACCCCGATAATAGTAGAGGCTAAAAACGATATAATCGCGGTTAAGGGCGTATGCCTTGCGAACTCGTCTTATCTGCGCGACTTTTTCGAGTTTAAAAAGGTGGAAATCCATCTTAATTCCTCGCTTAAAAAGATTACCGACGACGGAATTATCGTCGGCGAGGCGGACGGCAAGGAGATAAGCGTAAAGTGCGATTCGGTTATAACTTCGATAGGTTACAACCCCGCTCCCCTTACCGAAAACGCCAAACTCGTTGGCGACTGTCTTAAAGTGGGCAATTTAAGAACGGTAATATGGCGCGCGTGGGACGTGGCTATGAAAATATAAGATAATCGACTTATACTACGACAAAGAGGTAATATTATGGAACTTAACAAAGAGCAGCAGGCGATTTTAGACGGATCGCAAGGCGAAGTAATGAGCAAAATCATGAAAACGCTCGTTATGTACGGCGAAACTTTCGGCGCGACGAAGATGGTCGAGGTTACGTCGACTTACGGGCATATCGTTACGAGTTTCGGCATTTTCATCGTAAAAGGCGTTTTCGAACTGATGGACGAACTTATAGCGGCGGGCGTAAAATCCAAACAAAAATTTTCCGCCGACCCGCGGCCTTTGGATAAAAACGTGCCTAAAAGTCTGTTGCAGGACATCGTCTTTAAGGTAATGTACAAACCGCAAAAGAGGTACGAGGAGCAACTTAAAAAGATAGGTCTTTTATCCGACGACGCCTTTACCTGCGCGTGCTATTTTCCCGAGGTGGGCAACGTCCCCAAAAAGGGCGATATACTTTCCTGGGCGGAATCGAGCGCGGTAAACTACGCCAACTCGGTACTCGGCGCGCGTTGCAACCGCAACTCGGGCATTATAGAAATGTTCGGCAGCATAGTCGGCTACGTGCCTTACTTCGGACTGTTAACCGACGAAGGGCGCAAGGCGAAATGGATAGTCGAAGTTAAAACTTCCTCCCGCCCCGAGGCTCAACTTTTAGGCTCGGCAATCGGTATGAAAGTTTTGGAGGACGTGCCGTATATCCGCGGACTGGATAAGTGGCTCGGCACCGAACTTACACCCGAGGCAACTACCTACTTAAAGGACTTCGGCGCGGCTACCGCCTCCAACGGCTCGGTAGGATTGTATCACGTGGAAAATCTCACCCCCGAGGCAAAGGACTTCGGCACGGATTTGGTTTTGCCCGACGCGAAAGTCTACGTTGTAGACGACGAAGAAATAGAGCGCGTAAAGGCGAGTTACCCCGTAATGTGGGAAAATAAGGACGAAAAACCCAGACTTTGCTTTATGGGTTGTCCGCACGCGACGAAGGCTCAACTCGACGAGTACGCCGAAAAAATCACCGCCGCGCTTGCCGCAAACAATCGTAAAAAAGTTACCGTAAAAACGGTTATCACTACCGCGCCCGCGGTCATAAAAGAATACGAGAAAACCGAGAATTATAAAAAACTCAAAAAGGCGGGCGTAGTGCTTTCGTATATCTGTCCGCTTATGTACATGAACAATCCGATGTGCGCAAAGATGCCCGTTATAACAAACAGCAACAAGTTGCGTACCTACACTACGGCGAGATATTACGATAACGACGAAATAATCAGACAAATCACGGGAGGCGTTCGCAAATGAAAAAGACTTTTAAAGGTCGCGCCGTAATAAGCGGCACGGCAACGCTCAAAGCGCTCGTAACGCACGAAGGTTTCAATACGCTTGCTTCTTACAAAAACTGCAAGGACGGTTACAACGTATGCACCGACCAGAACAATAAAGCACTTTACGGCAAGTCCACGGTAGGCGTGGCGTTATGCCTGCCGCAGACCATAGGTTCTACCACCGGCGGAATGGTGCTTTTCAACTCGGCGGTAATAGGCTGCAACCCCGGCGCGTTGCTGTTTTCCAAAAAGATAGACTCGCTCGCCGCCGCAGGCGCGATACTCGCCTCGGTATGGACGCCCAACGTTATACCCACCGTTGACGATTTAGGCGACGAATTTCTCGACTACGTAAAAGACGGAATGACGATAGAAATTGCTCCCGACGGCACGGTTACGGCGGAATAAATACCTATTTCATTATATAATTATAACGATTACGGGGCTGTTAAAACGGCCGCGGAGTAAGCGCGCAACGCCGATTCTGCGGCAAAAAACGGTCATTATACGGTAAAAATACTAAAAAATACGCGATAAAAAAATATTCTCGCCTAAAAACCGAAAAATATCCTAAAAATCGTTGACAAAATATTAAAGTTATAGTAAAATAAATTAGCACTCCTTGCGGGGTGTTAATTTTTTGGGAAGTGAAAGACAAATGGCAAAAGGAAACAGAACGAGAATTACGTTGGCGTGCACCGAATGCAAGCAAAGGAATTACGACGAATATAAGAATAAGAAGAACGATCCCGACAGAATAGAGATCAACAAATACTGCCCTTTCTGCAAAAAGCACACCGCACACAAAGAAACGAAGTAATTCGTTTGTAAAGGGGAGGCAATTATGGATAACAACAAAACTACCGCGGATAAGTCCGTAAAAAAGCCCGTTAAGAACAAAAAACCGAACATATTCAAACGTATGTGGGGCAAGATTAAGGAGGTTTTCTCCGAACTTAAAAAAGTTACCTGGCCCGACTTTAAAACCGTTATGAAGCAACTCGGTTGCGTTCTTGTTACCGTGGTTCTGGTTCTCGCGGTGATATTGCTTATGGACCTCGGACTCGAGCAGTTGCTTAAACTTATTCAGGGCAGCGGCAGCAAGGCAGTCAAGGCTTTGACCGAGGTATTGTAATGTCTAACGCGGAACAGGCTAAATGGTACGTTATACATACCTACTCCGGGTATGAAGCGTTAGTAAAGGACAATATCGAAAAACTCATCGAAAACAACAACCTCGGCGACGTTATATTCGACATTAAAATCCCTATGGAAGAAACCATAGAGGAAAAGAACGGAAAGAAAAAAGTCGTACAAAGGAAGATACTTCCCTGCTACGTCTTTTTAAAGATGGTCTATTCCAACGATATGTGGTTTTTGATAACCAACACGCGCGGCGTTACGGGATTCGTAGGTCCGCAAGGAAAAGCCATACCGCTCGGCGACGACGAAGTGCGCAAAATGCGTCTTGAAGAAAAAGTGGAAAACTACGACCTTGCCGTAGGCGACGAAGTAAGCATCGTTTCGGGTCCGTTGACTTCTTTCACGGGCGTTATAGAATCGCTCAACGAAGAATCGCAGAAAGCGCGCGTAAAAGTTTCGATGTTCGGCAGAGAAACCGAAGTAGACCTCGATTTTATTCAGTTGGATAAAATCAAGGGCGTAATGATGTAATTTGCATAAAATCGGAAAATTTCCGTTTTTATAAATAAGTGGGAGGGAGCGTCAAATTCTTATTAAGGGCGTTTCCGCTGTTTACCACGTTTATGGAGGAGAAAAATGGCTAAAAAAGTTACTGCGATCGTAAAATTGCAATTACAAGCCGGTAAAGCAACTCCGGGACCTCCGGTAGGCTCGACTCTCGGACCTTACGGTATCAACATACCCGGATTCACTAAGGAATTCAACGCCAAGACCGCTAACGAAGTAGGTCTTATAATTCCCGTTGTGATAACTATTTATCAGGACCGTTCGTTCACGTTCATACTTAAAACGCCCCCGGCACCCGTTCTTATAAAGAAGGCGTGCGGAATCGAAACGGCAAGCGCAAAGCCCAATAAGGACAAGGTTGCAAAACTTACCAAGGCGCAAGTCGAAGAGATTGCCAAGCAGAAGATGCCCGACCTTAACGCGGCTTCTTTAGAGGCGGCTATGAGCATGATTAAAGGCACGGCTCGCAGCATGGGTATCACCGTAGAGGAATAATATATTAAGTGGGAGAGAGAAATCTCGTTAATTACCACAAGGAGGACTTTCAGACAATGAAATACGGAAAAAAATATGCCGACAGCATAAAGGCATACGACCGCACTAAACAATACGACGTCGACGAAGCGATGCAATTAGTCGTTGACAACGCCAAAGCGAAGTTCGACGAAACCGTCGAATTCCACTGCAGACTCGGCGTAGATCCCAAGCAAGCGGATCAACAAGTCAGGGGCGTTATCGTCCTTCCCAACGGAACGGGTAAAACCGTAAGAGTTTTGGTTCTTGCCAAAGGCGAAAAGGCGGACGCGGCTACTGCCGCAGGCGCGGATTACGTCGGCGCGGAAGAACTCGTGGCGAAAATTCAGAAGGATAACTGGTTCGATTTCGACGCGGTTATCACCACCCCCGATATGATGGGCGTAGTAGGTAGAATAGGTAAACTCTTAGGTCCTAAAGGCTTGATGCCCAACCCCAAGTCGGGTACGGTTACTATGGACGTAGCAAAGGCTATCGCCGATATTAAAGCAGGTAAAGTCGAGTACAGACTCGATAAACAGGCTATAATCCACTGCGCCATCGGTAAGAAGAGTTTCGGTAAGGAAAAACTTATCGAAAACTACAACGCGCTTTTAGACGCAATAATCAAAGCGAAACCCGCTGCGGCGAAAGGTCAGTACGTAAAGAGCGTTTCTTTGACCTCTACCATGGGCCCCGGCGTAAAAGTTGCTCCCAAGAGCCTTTAATCGCTTGACAAACCGCTTTTAATGCGGTAAAATAAATAACGTAAACTACCGTAGACAGCAGGTTTTAAAGCGTTACGCTACCCGCCGAGGTGAAAAGTTTAAGTCTGATTTTATTTTCGGTCTTTGACTGCTCACACGCGGTTAAAGACCTTTCTTTTTACGGTAAACAGCGTAATAATAACGCAAAATTAAGCACGGAGGTAATTATGTCTGCAAACAAAGACGCTAAACAGCAAGTAGTAGAAGACATCAAAGCGAAGATTCAGGCAAGTAAGTCGGTAGTACTTATCGATTACAAGGGTCTGACCGTCGCCGAGGACACTCAATTCCGTTGCAATATGAGAAAGATCAACACCGAGTATAAGGTACTTAAAAATACCCTGCTCCGTCGCGCTTTCAACGAACTTAACGTTACCGCTTTCGACGAGGATCTTAACGGTCCTACGGCGGTTGCGTTCTGCCCGGACGAAACGAGCGCGGCAAAGTGCGCTGCCGACATGTGCAAAAACACAAACGATAAAATTTCGTTAAAGAGCGCATACGTTGAAAATTCTTACGTTGATAAAAACGGAGTTAAAGCACTCGCGTCGATACCTTCCAAAGAGGTACTCGTCGCCCAACTCGCCGGAGCATTATCCGGTATCGTACGCGGACTTGCGGTCGCACTTAACGCAGTCGCGGAAAAACAACAGGCAAACGCTTGATTTAAGGGCAAAAATAATAATAGAGAGGATAAAAAAATGGCTGATATTGCAAAATTTATCGAAGAGATCAAAGGCATGACCGTTATGGAACTTAACAGTCTTGTAAAGGCAATCGAAGAGGAGTTCGGCGTTAGCGCGGCTGCTCCCGTAGCAGTAGCAGGCGCTGCCGTTGCCGCTGCTCCCGCTGAAGAAGAGAAGACGGAATTCAACGTCGTTCTTAAAGAAATCGGCGGTAACAAAATCGCGGTTATCAAGGCTGTCAGAGAAATCACCGGTCTTGGTCTTGTTGACGCGAAGAACCTCGTTGAGAAACTCGGCACCGTTAAAGAGGCTGCTCCGAAGGAAGAGGCTGAAAAGATGGTTGCTCAACTCAAAGAAGCAGGCGCAACTGCGGTTATGGAATAAGACTTTCATAAACTGTTACGCGGAGAACGAAAAATCGTTCTCCGCGTTTTTTATAACGTTTTTCTGCCTTATGCCGTCAACCGATGTCGATAAGCGGCTCTTTATGAGGAACGTACACCCCGAACTCTTCGTCCAGATCGAAATTATCCACATTCTCGTATGCGGCAAGTTTACAGACCGAAACTTCGTAAGCGGTCATGGTTTTGCTTTCGGTTTCGGAAATCTTTTTGACGTACTCGCGGCTTTGAATCCTGCCCGATAAGGCGATTTTCTCGCCTACGCCCAGGTTGCGCACGAAACGCGCATTTCTGCCCCACGCGATACACGGAATATAGTCCGACTTATTATAAGCGCGGTTTACCGCAATTAAAACGTCGGCTATTTCGCGTGAAAACGGCGTGGTTCTGTAAACGGGCGGTTTACATATATAACCCGACAGCACTATGTTGTTGGGATTTTTTGCGTCGGGGATATCCGCAAGTTCGCGGACGAACACCGTCAGCATAAGTTTGCTTTTGCCGTCGGCAAGTTTGTTATAACTGCGGAACTGCCCTATCGCGGAAATTTCCGACCCCACTTTGAGCGAATGGCTCTCGATAAGTCGTTCCGACACGGTAACGGGCAATACGTCCGCCTGACCCGAAAGGCGTTTTACAAGAACGTCCATTTCGTAAAAACCCTCGCCGTATACCTCGTGAGAATATCTCGCTTCGGTAACTATCTCGCCTTTAATAAAGACTCTGTTGTTCTGCTTTTCTTCGTTTATCATATCGTACTCCTTTCAGTACTTCTTTATTTAACGCAAATAATCGACTATTCGCGTGATTGCCCGGTTTTTTGTCTTCCGTCGGGAAGAATCTCGTAATTTTCCTTATATATAAGGTCGCTTATTTTTACAAACTCGTAGCCTTGCGACAAAAGCGGCGCAAATATAAGCGGCAGGCTTTCGGCGGTATGCAAGCCGTTGTTATGGCACAGTATTATAGATCCGCTCTTTACGCCCTTTATCACCCTTGCCGCTATTTTGTCGGCGGGCAAATCCTTCCAGTCAAGACTGTCAACGTCCCACTGAATCGAGTAAAGCCCGAGCGACGAAACCGTTTTTATAAGCAGGTCGTCGTAGTCGCCGAACGGCGGACGAAACAGCGTAACCGCGGTATCGGTAACTTTTTCTATCGCCCGTTTGGACGACGTGATTTCTTCTTCGATTTGCGCCTTTTTCAGTCTGCTCATTTTGGGGTGAGTTTTTGAGTGCGTGCCTATTTCGTGTCCTCGCTTTATTATCTTTTTACAATACTCGGGGTATTTTTCCACCCAGAACTCAACCGCGAAAAAGGTGCATTTGACGTTGAATTTATCAAGCGCGTCCAAAATGGCGTCGGTATGCTCTACGCCCCATGCGCAGTCGAACGAAATAGCGATTTTGTTATCCGCACGCTCCACCGAATATATCGGCAGATATTTTTTCGCCTTGCCGTTTACCGCAAGAGCCATCGCTCCGCTTTTACCGGCGGCGAAAGTAAGCGCGATAACAAGCATCGTCCCGGCGAAAACGCCCGCCGCAAATCTTAAAACTTTTTTGCTCACCGCTGTTTGCTCCTATATTATAAATTAAGAAAAACGGGGATTTATAACAACCCCTGCCGCCTTTGGTCGAATATTGTTATATCCAAAATATATGCTCCCGACCGCCCGATAATACGCCTCGGAAAAAAATCGTAAAAAATATTGTAAAAGTGCCTTCAAATAATTGACATAATATAAAAAGCCGTATATAATATCCGAGTTGAGTTTAGGTATTGTAAACTTTGCGTTTAAAATGCCTTAACCTTTTAAACTTTTTGTTTAGTAGCGCAAACCTTTGTACGTAACGGAATTACGGGTGCGCCGCGGGAGAGAATAAATGGAACTGGGCAACAAGATAAAGCAACTGCGATTGCATTGCAATTTAACGCAGGAAGAACTCGCCGACAGGTGCGAACTTACCAAAGGATACATAAGTCAACTCGAAAACGAACTGACAAGCCCGTCGATAGCGACGCTCGTGGACATACTTTCCGCGCTCGGCACTAATTTAAAAGAATTTTTCTCCGACGAGGTGGAAGAGAAAATAATCTTTAAAGAAGAGGATTTTATAGAAAAAGACAGCGGCGCGCTGAAAATCAACTGGCTGGTAAACAACGCGCAGAAAAACGCTATGGAACCCATTATGGTAGAACTTATGCCGACCAAGTTTACCGAAGCCGACGTCCCGCACGAGGGCGAGGAATTCGGCTACGTGTTGCAAGGCAGCATAATCGTACATTTAGGCAACAAAAAATACAGGTGCAATAAAGGCGAAAGTTTTTATTTTTCGTCCTCCAGAACTCATTATATGGAGAACCCCACCGACCGCGTGGCAAAATTTTTATGGATTGCCACTCCACCTACTTTTTAACGGAGAACCGACATGCAAAAAGAAGAAAAGATTATCGAACTCATAGGCGTAGAAAAGACTTTCGACGGTCAGACCGCCGTAGAAAACCTCAACCTTTACGTAAGAAAAGGCGAATTTATAACCCTGCTCGGTCCGTCGGGTTGCGGCAAATCGACCACATTACGCATGATAGCGGGTTTTGAAATGCCTTCGCAGGGTAAAATTTTATTAAACGGCAAAGACATAACCGACCTGCCCCCTTACGAACGCCCCATAAACACCGTTTTCCAGCGTTACGCGCTCTTCCCGCACCTCAACGTTTACGACAACATAGCGTTCGGACTTAAATTAAAGCGTTTCCGCAACGTATACGAGGGCAAGGACGGCAAAAAGGTAGTAAAAATACAAAAACTCTCCAAAGAAGTTATCGACGCAAAGGTAAGCAAGGTACTTAAACTCGTAGACCTGGAAGAGTTTGAAAAACGCGACGTAACCACCCTTTCGGGCGGACAGCAACAGCGTATTGCCATTGCGCGCGCAATAGTAAACGAACCCGAAATTTTGCTTTTGGACGAGCCTCTCGGCGCGCTCGACCTTAAAATGCGCAAGGATATGCAACTCGAACTTAAAGCGATGCACGACAAACTCGGCATAACCTTTATTTACGTTACGCACGACCAGGAAGAAGCCCTTACGATGAGCGACACGATAGTCGTTATGAAGGACGGCGCGATACAGCAGATAGGCACGCCAAAAGATATTTACAACGAGCCGAAAAACGCCTTCGTAGCCGACTTTATAGGCGAAAGCAACATTTTCTCCGGCACTATGGTAGGACAGAAGAAAGTACGCTTTATAAACCGCAATTTCGACTGCGTTGACGACTTCACCACGAACGATAAAGTAGACGTTGTTGTCCGCCCCGAAGACGTCTTTTTGGTGGATGAGGACAAGGGTCAGGTAAACGGCGTTATCACCTCGTCTATCTTCAAGGGCGTACACTACGAAATGACTTTTGTGGTAGGCAAAACCGAAATACTCATTCAGGATACAATAGAAAGAAAAGTCGGCGAAAAATGCGCCGTTATTATCCGCCCTGACGACATACATATAATGGCGAAGGAATTCGACTGCAACCGCTACGCGGGTTATATAACCAAAAAGAATACCGTCTGCTTTGCCGACGGCGAATTCGAGTGCGACGTTACGCAACTTTACCCCGGCAGCAAACTCGACGAAGAGGGTTACCTCATTACCAAAGAGGGCGAAAAAATCGACCTTACGGACGTTGACGTAAACGTTGAGGTCGGACTTAAAGATATAGAGATTATAGACAACGACACCGACGGCGACGCATGCGGAACTATTATTCAGATAGTTTACAAGGGCGACCACTATCAGGTAATTATAAGGACGGACAAGGAAGAAGAGGATTTCGTCTGCGACACCGAATACACCTGGAACGAAAACGACCGCGTTTCGGTAAAGATTCCGCCCGAAAAAATCAAACTTACTTTAAAGGCGGCGACGAAGTAATATGAAGGCTTTGAAATTTTCGAGAAAGCAACTCGGTATACCCTACGCGGTGTTTGCGCTCGCGTTCGTTGTGTTTCCGCTTCTGCTCATAATACTTTACGCGTTTACCGTGGAAAACGGAACGATTATTACGAACGACGTAAGCAAATTTTCGTTCTCGCTCTCCAACTTCGTCGCGTTTTTCTCCTCGTCGGCAAATATCCGCGCGATATATATAAGTTTCGCGCTCGCGATTCTTACCACCGCTATATGTCTGGTTATAGCCTACCCCGCGGCGTATATACTCGCCCGTTCAAAATTCAAAACCCGCAGCGTTCTTTTAATGCTTTTTATACTGCCCATGTGGATAAATTTTGTTTTGAGAACGGCGGCAATGAAAGAACTTCTGTTTGCGATGGGCTTTTATAAGTCCAATAAAATGAGCCTTTTGAATACGGTAATAGGTATGGTTTACGACTATCTACCATTTACCATATTACCGCTCTATACGGTGCTTATCAAACTCGATAAAAACGTTCTCGAAGCCTCGCAGGACCTCGGCGCGACCGGCGCGCAAACCTTTTTCAAGGTGGTAGTCCCCATGTCCGCGCCCGGCATAGTCAGCGCGGTTACAATGGTCTTTTTGCCCACCACCACGAGTTACGTTATTTCCGACACGCTCGGCAACGGCAACGTAACCATTATAGGCAAACTTATAGAAGATCAGTTTTCCACCATGTTCGACTGGCACGCCGGTTCGGCAATAGCGATGATACTGCTGATACTCATTTTTGCCACCATGCTTATAACCAACAAATTTTCGGATAACGAAGAAGTCAACACGAGAGGAGGCGGATTATGGTAAAAAAAGTAGTGAAAGCCGCGTATCTTACGATTATAATCGCTTTTTTGTACGCGCCCATAGTTTTGCTTACTATTTACTCGTTCAACTTATCCCCGAGCATAGGCGTATGGTCCAAGGAATGGGGTTTTGACCTTTATCTTCAACTCTTTTCGGACGCAAGTTTAAAGCGCACGGTTTTAAACACCGTGGTGCTTGCCCTCGTCGCAGCCGTATGTTCCACGCTTTTAGGTACGATAGGCGCGATAGGCGCGTTCTATTCCAAAAAGAAAGTGCGCGGCGCGCTCGATAAAGTTACGCAGATACCCGTTATCAACGCCGAAATAGTTACCGCTATTTCTATCGCGCTGGTATGCACCATGTTTGCGTTCGGCAGAACTTACGCCTCGCTCCTTATAGGACATATCGTACTTTGCTTCCCCTTCGTATACCTTTCGGTTACGCCCAAGTTAAAACAACTCGACGGTAACCTTTACGAGGCGGCTCTGGACCTTGGCGCAAGCCCCGCAAAAGCGTTGTTTTCCGTCATATTGCCCGAGATTTTACCCGGAATAATAAGCGGATTCGCGCTTGCCGTTACCCTTTCGCTCGACGACTACATAATCACCACTTTCACCCGCCCGCCCACGTTCGACACTATCTCCACTTACGTGTTCGACGCGTATGCGAAAGGCGGAAAAGGCTCGTCTGTACCCGCGCTCCGCGCGCTTTCGGCAATCATATTCCTGCTTATGGTAGTATTCGTGATAGTTAAAAACGTAGCCGCGATTAAAGGAGGTAAGAAACATGAAAAGAATATTTAACTTTTTGCTCGCCCTTGTAATCGCCGCGTGTACCCTCCCGCTTACGGCATGCAAAAAAAGCGACGTGCTTTACCTCAACGTGTTCAACGCCGAAGAATATATTTCGGAGTACGACGAGGAGTGGGAAACGGTCGACGCGATTGCCGCTTTCGAGAAATACGCCACCGAAAAATACGGTAAAAAAGTCGTGGTAAACTACTCGACTTTCGGCACGCTCGAAAATATGTACAACGAACTTCAACTTACCAAAAAGAAAGGCAAAGACGGCTATACTTACGCCTACGACCTCGTTTGCCCGTCCGACTACATGATTCAGAGAATGATAAACGAGGATATGCTGGAACGTTACGATATGAACGAGGACGGCACTTACGCCGCGCTCGGCAACTATAACGACAACGCCTCTACCTTTATTAAAAGCCTCTTCAACGGCAAGACCGAAAAAGACGAGGTTACCGGTTACGTCGGCAAGTGGTCGGAATACGCCGCGTGCTACATGTGGGGTACTATGGGATTCGTTTACAATCCCAAAGTGCTTGCCGCAAACACCGCCGACGGAGATATATCCGAAATGGTAAACTCCTGGTCGCTCCCGTGGAACGCCTACTTTAAAAACCTCGGCACTATAAAAGACAGTATACGCGATACTTACGCGCTCGCCGTGGGCTATACCTACCGCGAAGAACTTATGCAGTTGTTGTCGCTCAAAGCCGACGGAGTTTTATCGCAGGACGAATATCAGTCCGCGCTTATAAAAGTGTTCAATAACGTGAATACTTCGCTTTTGGACGAGTTTAAAGAGGCGGGGTTGACGGGCGAAAAACTCGACGCGGTATATTCTCTTTTCAAAAAATACGAGGGTAAAAACACCGTAGATTCAGTCGGCGTAAACCTTAAAAACCTTAAAAGCAACGTTTACGGCTTTGAGGTGGACAGCGGTAAAAAGGATATGGCGGCAGGCAAAATAGCCATAAACTTCGCCTGGTCGGGCGACGCGGCTTACACTCTCGATTTAGCCGACGAGGACGGCACGGAACTTTTCTACGAAGTACCCAAAGAAGGCAGCAACATCTGGTTTGACGCGTGGGTTATGCCCAAGGGCGCAAACAAGGCTCTGGCGCAGGATTTCGTAAACTTTTTGTCCTCGCCCGAGATTGCGATTTCAAACATGGACTACATAGGTTACGTAAGTCCTATCGCGGGCGACGATATTTTCGGGTACGTCAGGGAAACTTACGAACTTATCCTTCCCGAGGAATATAACGCCCTTACCGAAAAGGAAAAAGCCGAATATTACGAAATAGACTATTCGTATTATTTCGATAATATTTCGGACGAATACAAAACCGACGGCAAAGTTATAGTATACTGCACGTCCGATCAGGTAGGCAGACAACTTACCACGCAATATCCCGAGCAGTCGGTGATAGACCGTTGCGCTTTGATGACGGCACTCTCCCGTTCGGAATTACAGGCGTTAAACGCCGCCTGGAGCGACATTAAAGTAGGTAACGTTCCCATATTCCTTATGATAGCGATTCCCGTTATAATCGCGCTTGCGATAATCGCGTTTTTCGTGATTAAGTTGCTTAAAAAACACGGCGTAAATCTTCGCCGCAAACCGCGCGTTTACGGCAAGCTTATTTCGAGCGAAAGAGTAAGATAATTTTTACGAAAAAAATAAAAGGCGGCAAGTTTTAAAAAACTTGCCGCCTTTTGGGTTTTTCTGCGTTACGCTATTTGTTTTTTGATAATTTCGGGCTGCTTTTTGCCGAGAACGACGTCTTTGTCTATTATAACTTTCTCTACGCCCTCTTCCGACGGTATATCGTACATACTGTCCAGCATAAGGTTCTCGAAGATAGTCCTTAAACCCCTTGCGCCGGTTTTAAGCGCGATTGCTCTGCGGGCGACTTCACGCACCGCGTCGTCGGTAACTTCGAGGTCCACGTTATCAAGTCCCACGAGTTTTTTATACTGCTTTACAATGGCGTTTTTCGGCTCGGTCATAATCTTTACCAGCGCGTTTTCGTCCAGAGCGTGCAAGCCGACGACTATGGGCATTCTGCCTACAAATTCGGGTATAAGACCGAATTTGGTCAGATCCTGCGGTTGGATTTCGTCAACGTAAGCGTCGCCCGACTCGACTTCCTCTTTGAGTTTGCCCGCAAAGCCGAGCGAAGAAGAATCTTTTCTTTTGCCGACGATTTTATCCAGTCCCACGAACGCTCCGCCGCATATAAACAGAATGTTGGTGGTGTCTATGCGGATAAACTCCTGTTGCGGGTGTTTTCTTCCGCCCTGCGGGGGTACGGAAGCCACGGTCGATTCTATAATCTTTAAAAGAGCCTGCTGCACACCCTCGCCGCTTACGTCGCGCGTTATGGATACGTTCTCGCTCTTTCTCGCGATTTTATCTATCTCGTCGATATAAACTATACCCCTCTGCGCCTTTTCTATATCGTAGTCGGCGTTCTGAATAAGTTTAAGCAGGATATTCTCTACGTCCTCGCCCACGTAGCCGGCTTCCGTCAGAGTGGTGGCGTCGGCTACCGCGAAAGGCACGTTGAGTATTTTAGCAAGCGTGCGCGCAAGCAAAGTCTTACCCGAACCCGTAGGCCCGAGCAATAATATATTGCTTTTTTCAATCTCGGTTTCGTCTTTGTTCTTTTTGCTCTCGGCAATATTGTTTACTCTTTTATAATGATTGTAAACGGCAACGGACAAAACTTTTTTCGCCTTATCCTGCCCTACTATATATTTGTCGAGTTCTTCTTTTATTTCCTTCGGTTTAAGCAGTTTTACGTTTTCGGGTTGCTCGGACTGCTCATCCTCGGCAAGCACTTCGCGACAAATTTCTATACACTCGTCGCAAATGTACACGCCGTTGGGCCCGGCGATAAGTTTTTTCGCCTGCTCCTTGGGCTTTCCGCAAAACGAACAACACATACGTTCGTCTTTATTGTTAGTATTCATATTTCATCTCCTATACGAAAATCGCCTTATGGCGCGTTATCTCGAAACGAAAATTTTATCTATAAGTCCGTATTCGAGCGCCTCTTCGGCAGAAAGATAATTGTCCCTGTCGGTATCCTTTTCGACCTCTTCGTAAGGCTTGCCGGTGTTTTTGGCAAGGATTTCGTTAAGATTCTTTTTTATCTTTAAAATATGCTCCGCCTGAATGGCTATATCGCTCGCCTGTCCCTGCGCGCCGCCGAGCGGTTGATGAATCATAATCTCGCTCGAAGGCAGGGCGTATCTCTTGCCCTTTTCGCCGCTCGAAAGCAAAAACGCCGCCATGCTCGCCGCCATACCTATACAGATGGTGGAAACGCCGCACTTGATAAAGTTCATGGTGTCGTAAATGGCAAGACCCGCGGTAACGCTGCCGCCGGGGCTGTTTATATACACGTCGATATCCTTGGTTGCGTCCTTGGCTTCGAGATATAAAAGTTGCGCGACGACGGTGTTTGCAAGCGCGTCGTTTATTTCGCCCGTAATAAAAATTATTCTTTCTTCCAGAAGTTTGGAATATATATCGTAAGAGCGTTCGCCTCTGTCGGTCTGCTCTACGACCATAGGTATAAGTGCCATAATTTACCGTCCTTTAAGTTTGCAAACGGGGGCAATAAATTTTACCCCCGTTCGTTTAACCATTAGAGAGTCGAACTAATCGAGCCTTAAAGCCGTCTTTTTTGCATATTTTTGCAAATTCTCTCTCACTGTATTGATATACACCTTCGTTCGCCTTAGCCGAATGAAAACAAACTTGCACTAGCCTCAAAAGCCGCCGTTTTCGCCCTTTTCGGCAAATGCTCGCTCGATGTATTCATATACACCTTCGGTCGCCTTTACCAAAAATCATCAAAAACGGCGGCTTTGAGGTCGCGAGCGAATTTAACGGCAAAAAAACGATAAAGACAAGGCAGCCGAGCGAAGTTATGCATTCGCACTACGAGCGAGAATAACACAGTATTTAGCGGAATTTTTGCCGTTAAATCTAGTTCAAGTTTGTTTCCATTCGGCTA
>ENA-UERK01001663-UERK01001663.1-human-gut-metagenome-genome-assembly--contig:-NODE-1663-length-15876-cov-47.763339_pt1 | contig 15876 bp, 10 predicted proteins | sample MGYA00242957_ERZ507957 | MGnify/ENA primary metagenome ERZ507957 (study PRJEB26167, sample SAMN06115538) | human gut metagenome | host: Homo sapiens | place: China:Heilongjiang | collected 2015-11-06... | reverse complement strand
GTTTGTTGATTTTACAGAGGCTGATATTCCTGCAGAAAAAACATACGCTGAGACCATGAAGGAGAAATACCCTATCCTCTATGCTAAGTTTGGTGAGGATGAAACCAAATATCAGCAGTATTATGATGATAACAAGCCTTACTTCTATGGTGGTGAGGGTAGTTATACTTTTGTGATTGATGAGGATGCCAAGACTTGGGGAATCCCAAATAATGACAAGCGACTCATTGACAAGGCTATTACTTGCTTGGAGAACAACCAAGAGATAGAGCGTGCTAAGCGAGTATTGAGAAGATATACGCTTTGTGAGTTCACCAACGTTGCCGATTGGCGCAAGTGGTATAATACTTATAAAGACAAGATGTTCTTCACCGAAAGTGGTGGCTGGTATTTCATGGTGAATGACAGAAAAGCTCCTGGTAATGACTATTCTGTGGCAAAAAAACGTTTAGCAGAACAAGAAGCTGCAGAGAAAGCTAGCTCTTCTAATGCTAAGGCAAGCCATGAGAATCCTGTGGTTGTCACAGCACGTGTGCAGAAGTTAGATATTGGTGGTATGGATATTGTCTTTGATGTAAAGATCATGCCGGGTTATCATATCTACCGAACCGTAGCAGAGAGCGATCCATACATCCCAATGAAGATTACTTGCACCTTGCCTGATGGAGCAGTGCTCGGCGAGGCTTATTATCCTATGCCAAAGCCTTTTGTGAAGGAGGGTACCACCATTTACGACAGCAATGTCACCATTCGTCAGAATGTGAGCCTTCCCTCTCTCCCTGCCACCATCAAGTGTACTTTCGAGTGTCAGTGCTGTGATGCCAATGTCTGTATGCCTCCATTCTCAAAGGAGTTTACATTGAATGTGGAGTAAGGTTGATTATAAAGATAACGTGAAATAACGACTCAGCATGTTGCTGTGACAAGAAAATAAAAAGCCGAGAGACTCATCACGAGCCCCTCGGCTTTTTCAATCATTAATGATGTTATTGAGAGAGATTTATTATTTGCTATTCAATAATCTTTCTATCTCTGCATCAAGCTTGGCATCCTCGCCCTCGTTGATTTTGCAAACGATGTTGCCTTTCTTGTCTATTAAGTACTTGGTTGGCAAGAAATGGATGGCATACTTGTCAGAGATGTCGTTGGTCTTGTCAAAGGTATATCTAGCCCTATCTGTGATTTTAAGACCACGGAGCACATGATGGAAACCATCGCCCACCAATTGGTCCTTTTCCACAGCTGCCTTCCATTTTGCAGGATTGCTGTCATCATCAGAGACATATACCATATCAAGCCCCTTCTTATGGTACTTGGCATACAGCTCACGCATGTGAGGGTTGCTCTTGCGACATGGTACACACCAACTTGCCCAGAAATCAAGGATAACAACCTTGCCTTTTAATGAAGAAAGAGTGAATGGCTTTCCGTTGATGTCGTTAGCAGTGAAGTCTGGGGCTGGCTTGCCAGGGCGTACCTTTGCCAATACTTCCAATTCACTTTTAATGGCCTTGGCGTTGACTCCATATTTCTGAACATCAGGTGATAGCTTATCCCATGCAGCCTTGATGTCCTCGTATGTCATGCTGCCCATGTCCATGGAGAGATATTGGGTAGCATAGTAAGAGTCGGTGTGTGTTTGGATATAGTTTTTGGTAAACTCTTGGTATTGCTTACGGTATGGCTCTTGCAATTTGTCGATGGAATCTCTTCCTTCTTTCGTCTGCTGGGCATAGTAAGCGTCATTGAGTGCTCGGAGAGGTTTCTCAAAAACAGCCATTTCTTGGGTCATTCTGTCGAGTTCCTCCTGTGCTTTTCCACCTTTGATGACAACAGATTCTTTGTTGTTGGCATCACCAGATACTGTGATGGTCATAGGTTCGATGGCAATGCCCCAAGATTTTACGTTTCTGTAGTCATTGAGGTCGCCCATAAACAAAGAGCCACTTTCAAAAGGCCCTTGCATCTCACCTTGAAAGGTGAACTTACCATTGGCAACAACAGTGCTGTCGATTTCTGTGTTGCCAAAATCTCCAACAGAGAGGTATATCTTCTGCCCCTCTGCGTTTTGCAGATTGCCATTGATGGTATATTTGCCTTGTGCTGCGATTTGCAGAGTTAAGGCTGCTGCTGCTGAAATCAATATACTCTTCTTCATTGCTATATGCTTGTTTATTCGTTGTAATTCTGGGTGATCTTGTCGTTGTTGTTCATCACGCTCATTGGGAATGGGAATATCCACATCTTGCTGTCTGGGGCGATGGTATAAGTCTTGCCTGCCAATGTGCGGCTATAGCTTTGTTTCCATCCGTCCAACTGGTTCCAACGTTTCTTGTCGATGAAGATGAATGAAGAGTAGATATCTTCATTCAAGGTAACTTGCTTCACGTGAGCGATGGCATCTTTTTCTGTAGAGACAGTACCCTTGAGAGGCTGATACTTAGCTGGGTCGATGCGGTTGATGCGAACCTTGTCAAGGTATTCCATGGCGGTGTCGAAGTTACCCTTGTGGGTCTCGCACTCAGCTATGGCAAGATACATCTGGGTAGAACGCAAACCACCATCATTCCAACGAGAGTTGAGGTCGTAAGTGATGTTAAAGCCTGGCTCGCCCAATATGCTTTCACTTGCATCCATCATATAGTCGTATGTCATATTTGCACAGCTCATCTTTTCCTTATAGGCATGTCCATCTTCAAAATTTGCCATGGTCTCAGGGGTATAGCAGTTGTAGAACTCGAAGGAATTATCATAGAAATAGTCTTCGTCTGTTCCTTTCTGTCCTCTGTTGATGATAGGATAAGTTCCACCAGCTAAGTAACCTTGAGCTGTTCCTTGATAGGCATTGTTATAGTCGTTGACAGCGCCATTGATAGCCAAAGCTTGCTTAGCAGCTTCTTCAGCCTCATCCCATTTTTGCATATTGAGCAAAGTCAAAGCCTTGATGGCGTAAGCGGCTGGTTTGCAGAGGCGCATCTTGTTGACAGCAACGTCAGGAAGACCTCCGAGGTCGATGGCTTCATTGATGTCTTTGAGAATTTGGGTATAGACTTCCTCTACCGTGCTCTTTGGCTGAGGTGTTTGGATGTCTTTGTCCTCAGTCATCAAGATGATACCGGGGGTATTGGCTGCTGTTGATGGATCGTAAGCTTTGGCAAACTTGTTGATCAGCATATAGAAAGAATAAGCTCTCAAGGCAAGTGCCTCGCACTTAATCTGTTTCTTGGCAGCTTCTGAGCCTGATGCCTCGTCTATTTTGGTTAAAATAGGGTTTGATATGGTGCCGATATAGCCATAGAAAGTACTGTAGTCTCCATCGTTGGCAGTTAGCTCTGCCATCTTGTCCATGCTAGCTTCATCGTAAGTCCATATAATCACTCCACGAGTTTTGACTGGTTGACTGATAGTGGTTGCAATGTTGCTATAGGCATATATCATATCGCCAGCCATCTGTCTCATATCTGAGCTGCAACTGCTCACCTCTGCGTTGAGCAGCATTTCCAATTGGTCGGTAGTTGTCAGCAAGTTCTTGCCTTTAGGCTGTAGGTCGGTGAAGTCTTCACAAGATGATAACGTCAGTGCTGCCACGGCCAATAAGCTATATATTATTTTCTTCATGATTCTTGTTCTTTTATTAATCATAATTATCCTCTTTAATCACACGCTTAGAAGTTGATGTTCAATCCGAAGATGAAGGAACTTGGATTACGTAAGCCCAAGGTTTCAGGATCTACATGTACATCGTTGGCTACCCATAGATACTTAGGGTTATCAATTTGGAATCGCAAGTTCAGGCGGTTCATACCCAGATGTTTGATCCACTGTTGTGGGAAGTCATAGCCAAACACGATGTTACGTATCTTCAAGAAGTCTGCATGGTGGATGGAGATGTCAGAGTAGCGAGGTTCTGAACCTAGTGAGTTTGAAGAATAGCGACCGATACCTGGGGTATTGGTTGGATTCTCAGGAGTCCATGCATTCAAGAAGTAGCTATTAATGGCGGTAGCAGGCACTGCAAAAGTTTCACTTTCAGTTAATGCTCTCATCTTGTGTCCACCATAGTATGCCATAAGGATGCTGAATGAGAAACCATTCCATCTCACGCTATTGTCCATACCCATGATAACTTTTGGTTCGCTTTGCCCAGAATATTCCATGATGCTAGTGCTTCTGGATGATGCGTTGTGTGATTTACCGCCATCCTCAATGTACCAAAGAGTTTGCCCTTTTTCTCCTTCTTGGTCACTGATGCCAGCAAAGCGGTAAGACCAGAGGGCACTAGAAGGATAACCTTCTACGTATGGGTTGCTTGTAAGTTGGTTGGCTCTTGTGGATGGGTTCTCCACGCTTGTCACAACATTCTTGTTGTGAGACATGGTGAAGTTGGTAGTCCATGACCATCCCTTGCGAGTGGCTGCTCTCAACCAATCGTAGGTTACCTGTAACTCGATACCACGGTTGCGCATGGATGCCATATTGACAAACATGGATGAGAAACCTGTGGTAGGGTCGAGGGTACGGTTGGAGAAGATGTCTTTACCCACCTTATTATAATAGTCGATGGAACCACGAAGACGGTTGTCCAACAGTCCGAAGTCGATACCGATGTTCGTAGTACGGCTCTGCTCCCACTTCAAGTTAGGGTTGGCAGGGCTTTGGATAGTACCGTATGGGAGGTTGGTGGTAGAGTTGAGTTCACCTGATGTGGCTGTCATATAGCTGGTTGCACCTTGATAAATATTACCTGTCACACCGTAGCTTGCACGGAGCTTCAAGAAATTAACCCACTTGATGTCTTTCATGAAAGACTCATTGTGAATCAACCATCCTGCACCCACTGACCACAATGGGGTGCCGCGGAATTTGGCATTCAAGCCATATACATCAGCATAGTCCTTACGGAAGGAACCAAATACGTTATACTTCTCGTCGTAAGTATAGGTAAGGTTGAAGTAGCCAGAGGCATACTTGTGATGTTGCTCCTGTACCACACCCATATTCTCTCTAATATATGGGCTGAATACAAACTGGTCAGCTGGATAACCACCTGAAGCTCCAAAGAAGTAAGGGGAGTAAGACATTGTGCTCAATGTGCCCAAGTCGATGGCGTAGGTAGAGCTAGTTTGTAATTGGTCATCATATCCTAGCATCAAAGCCTTAGAACCAGTCAACTTAGTCTCACGGAACTCCAAACCAGCAATGGCAGTGATGTCATGTTTGCCAAAGGTCTTGCTATAGTTGAGCTGCCCACGGGCTGTCCAGTAGCGTCCATCAGTATTGGTGGTGCTGAGCATACCACCACTCGTAGGCACATAGTTCTTGATGGTACCATCTGCTGCTTGATAATAATAAGCATTACGCATGGTACGCATCACGTGGCTATCTTGCTCTGCCATCCACTCTACGGTGTTGTGGTTGGTCTCATATACGAATTGGGCATTGGCTGTCAATCCGTCATAAATCTTGAAGAGCAAGTCGCCATGATAACGCATGTATTGACGGCGTGTGGTCTGGGTATTCTTGTAGAACTCATCCACAGGGTTACTGCTCAAATCCTCGAATGGAGAATCAAACTTCATGTAATCATCACCATCATACCAATAATGCTGTCCCTTCACACTGCCATCGGCATTGTAGAATGGCATATAGGCTGGTTGTGCCCAAATGTTGGCGTATGAACCATTGTAGTCGTAACCTGCCTCACGTTGCTTGCTATAAATGCCATTGACAGTGAATGAGGCAGTGAGCCACTTGGCAACCTCGTAAGAACCCTTGTACTGGGCGTTGAACTGGTTGGCGAAGTGATTGATAAGTCCACTGTTGTCGTACTTATAGTTGAGGGTCAAGTTATTGGTAAACTTGTCTGAACGACCACGCAAGGAGAGGTTGTACTGCTGCATCACTCTCTGCTTATACACCGCATTGGCATAATCCTTAGCGTAGTTGTTCTTCTTGAGGGCATCCAACTGATTTTTCAATTCTGCCTCGCTGATTTCTCCCTTCGCTCTCTGGTAGTAAGCATATTGGATAGGAGTGACTGTTTGCGTTCCTTGTGAGATGCTTTGAGCCGTAGAGGAAATAGGATCATTTACTTCACCATCATTGTTGAAGAAGTAGTAATCCCAATAGTTAGCCTCGGTATCCACCTGCTGTGCAGGGGTCATATAGAAGTTGTCGGCATAATCCACATTCTTCTTCTCATATACGGTGAGGTTGGCAGAGAAGTCGATGTCTATCTTGCCAGCCTTCTTCGCATTCTTGGTGGTGATGACGATGACACCATTGGATGCACGGGCACCATAGATGGCGTTGGCGGCGGCATCCTTCAACACGTTGACACTCTCGATGTCGTATGGGTTGAGGTCGTCGATGCTACCTTCCACAGGCACACCATCTACAACCAACAATGGGGAAGTCTCGGCATAGAGAGAGGAGGTTCCACGGATGGTCATCTTGCCGTTATAGGTCGAGAGACCTGCCACACGACCTTCCAAGTTGTTCATGATATTGGTGGTGTAACGCTCATCTAACTTGGAGGCAGTGATGGTGGTGACAGAACCTGTCATCTTAGGTTTGGAAATCTCCTGGTAACCTGTTACCACAACATCAGAAAGTTGATTGTCGGTAACCATCTGTATGTTACGGTTTAAAGGTGCTTTACCGCTTCCCAGACGCAATTCAGCATTGCTCATACCGAGATAGCTGAACTTCAAGGAACAAGCATTGGCTGGCACCTTCAAAGTATAGAAACCCTTGCTGTCGGTAATGGTACAAACCTTACTATCGTCGATGCATACAGACACACCAATCAGCGGATCGCCACTTTCATCGGTGACGACACCGGATACATTACGTACTCGTTCACCTGCCATACGGCGAGTGATAGTCACGATATTACCCTCAATCTCGTAGGTGCAGTTTACCTTGTGCATCACCTCGTCCAAGACTTCACGCAAAGGACGATTGTTGGCATTTACGGTTACACGAGGAAGCTTGGCTGCCAAGTCGGTGCTGTAGATGAAGTTGAGTCCGGTTTGCTTCTTTACCTCAGCAAAGAACTGCTTCACGGTCATCGACTTGTTGACGATAGTCACATTCTGTCGCTGTTGTTGTGCCATGGCTGGCATTACCCCCCCATAGGTAGCCGCACTCAATAGGATAGAGGTGGCAAGGAGGTTTTGCTTCAATCTCTTCAATTGTTCCATAATCTCTCTTGTATTAAATGAATCTCTCTTATTTTATTATATTCTGATTTTCAAGGTCTTGGTCTTTGGCATTAAGCAGGCGTGTGAATCGCAGGCTTGGTAGGTGATGTTGATGGTGATACTACCATTCTTACCCGTAAATTTTTGACGAAGAACTTGCTCACCTTCATAGATGACAGACTTGGAGCCTGCCATCAATTTGCCTGTTGGTTTTTGTAAGTCACCAGCTAACTTGACATCGCCTTCTGTCTGGAACTCATACTTGGTTTCAATATATGGGTCCTGGTCGCTTACCACTGAGTAAATGTGATAATCTGGATAAATCTTCATACGGATGGTGATTTCTCCTTCATTGCTTTCCTTGATGACGGAAGTTGAAAACGCAACAGGGTCTTCTTTGCTCGCTTTCTCTGCCATAGGAGCCACTTCGCTGACTTCATTGAATTTCAAGATACTGTAGTCATTGCCTGGTGTCTTAGGATCCAAGTCGTTGACGAGCCACAACCAACCACCGCTCTCTGTGAAGAAAAGCTTACTTTGGTACTTGTTGTACCATTGGCGCCACTGCTTGGCATTATCATAACGCAACAGGGTATAGTGATAAAGAATGCGCTTGGCTTTCTCTACGTCTTGGTTGTTTTCCCACATGGAGATGGCCTTGTCTAGGATGCGCTTGTCGTTGTTGGCGATGCAGAGGCTCTTGGCATCTTCGTCCAGCTTTACCTCATAGTCATCGAGGTTTCCGTAGAAATAAGGACGGTTGTCGGTATAGTATTTTACATATTCATCTACGTTGGTGCCGAACTTCTCATACAAGTCACCGGCTCTTTGCTTTACATAGTCAATGTATTCTGGTATAGGCTGAGGATTGTCGCCCATTTGTGCATATAATTTCTCTGTGTCAGAGAGTTTGCCACCGGCAGCTTCTACCTTCTTTAAGGAATCGGCCATCTGTTTCATCTGTTTATTGCTTTCTTCTATGATGCTCTTGTAAGTCTCGTAGTTTTCTTTACTTACAATATATTTTCGCTCATCTACGCTGGTACGTGTAGAGATACCTTCGTTTAATTTACGTGCTATGATGTGATGACCAGCAAACTTGCTGATATATACAACGGCATTCAAGAATACTGGCTTTGCTTCCTCTGTCATGTCGGTAGGAGAAGCTGAGAATCCCCAATGGAGGAAGTTGGCGTGGCGCCCGATGGAGATGGCTCCATAACTCTTGGCACTCTCGCCACCAGAGATGAACTCTGCGTCAGGAGAGTCGAGGTAACCCCATTCACGAGTTACCATACCTACTTTGTAACCTTTGGTGTTGTTGTAATCCTTATTTTGTACCTTCCACATTGGTAGGGTGGCAGGCAGTTTCTCGTGTGTGATTTCGGCGTATTCCTTGGCTCCTGCAGGGGTAGGACGATTCACAAGGGTCATCTTCACCTTGTAAGGTCCCTTGAAGATGGCATTCTTGGTATTCATGTTGTAGGCATGTCCCAAGAGGCACAGACAATACCAGTCGTTCTTCACACCGAGACGACGGCCTGTTGTCTCGCTCTCATCGGCGATGGTGATAACTGGGCGGTCAAAGTCTTCTGGGAAATACTTGGCATAGATCATCTTGGCAAACTTACCATTCTGATAAACCATGCGGCGAGGCTCCAATGGTTTAGGGTCTCCATCAATGATGGTCACGTCGTAGTTGTATGACATCTTGTAATTGTATTCCTCTCCTTGCACCACTTTCACGGTGGTGAAATAAGTCTCAAGGAAATTCTTCCAAGCGGCAGTGCGAGCTACGATGCTCTTGGCATTCTCTGCCTTATCATAATTGTCATTTCCGAAAGTCTCGATGTCTGAATGTCCACCTACATAGAGTACTTTCAGATGGGTCTTCTTTACCGTGGCAGCCATTGTTGCGATGCAAGCTAACAAGGCAAGTGCCATCATTGATAGGAATCTTTTCATGTTATGTTGTTTTATGTTGTTATTCTTTTCTATCGCTGTTTGAATCGTATTCTAACGTGATTCTAATCATGACTGATACGAATGACATTGCCATTCCTGATGCTCAATTTCAAGCCGGTGATGTTCTCGATGGCGTGGAGGGTAGGAGTCAATGGCTCGTATTTGTCGATGCTACCCGTGAAGTGCATCTCGTGGATGTCATCGGAGGCAAACTCCACCTTCATATTGTGCCAGTGGGAGATAACTTCCATCAACTCATCCAGTGTACAACCATCGAAGAAGAAGTTGCCGGTGTTCCAAGAGGTGTAGAGGTTGATGTCCACCTTGTTGATGTCGGGTGTCCTGCCAGCTTGCAAGTCAGCTTTCTCGCCCGGTTTCAAGAGATATTCCTTGCCGTGCTTGCTGCTCACACCCACCTTGCCTTTCACCAAGACTACGCTGGTGATGCCTTCTTGCTTGGTGGTGCAGACGTTGAACTCAGTGCCGTAGTCGTGTACGTCACCATTGGCGGTCTCTACGATAAATGGTCGCTTCTTGGCATCAGGTGCCACAACGAAGTAGGCTTCTCCCATGAGTTTCACCTTGCGCTCGCTTCCTATGAAATGGTTGGGATAGACGAGTTTTGTATTATAATTAAGGTGTACGTAAGTGCCATCGTCCAATACCATCCAGAACTCCTTGTCTTTCTTGGTAACCAGTGAGCCTTCCACGATTTCCTCAGAGCCGAAGAGCGCGTTGTCGTTCTCTAGCTGCTCTGCTTTTGCAATAACTGCTTGTGCATTGTTGACCGCAATCTTCTTACCACCCACGATGAGGGTGGCACCATTCATGCCGTTTTGCTTTATGCGCTCCATAGCTTGATGCAGTTCTGCCGTGATGACAGCTGGTTTCGTGGCTTCTTGTTTTCCGAAATACATCCAAGTGCCTAGTAGGACGAGGACGATGGAGGCTGCCACGGCTATGCGGCGAAGCCATATAAATGTGGCTGATGGATGAGGCTCCTCTTCCTCTTGTATAGAGGTGAAGAAGATTTTCTTAGCCTGCTCCGCATCTATTGAATGATAGAGGCGATAACGCTGAATGAAGTCATCCTCATTCATCAGTTGCTCAATCTTGTCTTTCAGCGAAGGGTCGTTCTCTGCCTTTTGCAAGAGTGCCTCCCCCTCTTCTTCATTGATCTCGCCAGTCAATAGCTTGCTGACGAGTGTATTGATATCATAATGGTTGTCCATAATCATTCGAATTGATGTGATAGATTTATGCTCTAAAACTAATAATATAACACGCAAATATGCGTTAAGGGTTACAAAATAGAACGGAAATGTGAGAAAAAGTTGCATTTTTGTATGATTTCGTATAAAAATGCGTATCTTTGCAGTCGTTCTAGGTAAGTGATGACCTATAAGAAGATGATATATTGAGAATGTTGAGAGAGGAAACTGGCATAAGCATCATTCAGATTTGTGAGTGGAATGACAAATCGATGGGAATATTGTACGATAACTATTATCGTGCCTTGGTGAGCTATGGGTGTCAGTTTGTTGAACGAGAACTTGCCGAGGACATCGTGCAGGAGTTGTTTTCCGTATTGTGGGAACAACGCCCCCTTTTCAAGAGCTTCCCTCAACTTACGTCTTATCTTTATCGCACGGTTCATAATGCGGCGTTCAATCATCTGCGTCATCAGACTGTACATAATAATTATCGTCAAGCGATTCTTGATCATTTGCAAGAGTTTATGCTAGTGGATGATGTTTCTGAGAAGTTTAACAAGGAAGAAATCTATCGCCAGTTGTTTGCTGCCATCGATGACCTTCCTCCTCGCCAGCGTGAGGTCTTTCTTCTCTGTATGGAGGGCAAGAAGAACAGGGACATAGCCGAACAACTGCAAATTTCTGCTGAGACGGTAAAGGTACAAAAAAGACGTGCCATCAACAGCCTACGTGAAAAGTTGGCTCCGATGGCACTTGCATTGCTCTATATGAAGCTCCACCATTTGGCTTGAGTTTCATATCGTATCTTATTTCTTCTTATTTCAGATATTCCCCGAAATCAGTGAGGCGCATATCTCCCTTCTTCAGGAAGGTGTCGTGCATTGCTAGGGCGGCACGCATGCTCTGTGGCTCATGTCCCTTCTCGGCAAACTTCAGATATTCGCGGAGCATCGGACGATAATCTGGGTGAGCACAGTTCTCGATGATTTCCTTGGCACGACGCAAAGGCCCCTTTCCACGGAGGTCGGCTACGCCCTGCTCAGTAACGATGACATCCACATCGTGCTCCGTGCTATCCACATGACTACACATAGGAACGATGGCTGAGATGCAACCATTCTTGGTGGTACTCTGAGTCGTAAAGATGGAGATGTAGCCATTGCGCTCGTAGTCGCAAGAGCCACCAATACCATTCATCAACTTGCTGCCGCAGATATGGCTGGAGTTCTCATTGCCATAGATGTCGCACTCGATGGCGGTGTTCATGGCGATGACTCCTAATCGGCGAATCACCTCAGGAGAGTTGGAAATCTCGCTCTGACGAATGGTGAGATGCTGCTTGAAGTAGTCGATGTCATCATACACTTCTTGCAAGGTGTCGTTGGTCACGGTGAGGGAGGAGCAGGAGGCATCCTTGATTCTGCCTTCACGCATGTATTTCACCACGGCATCCTGTACCACCTCGGTATATACGCTGAATACAGGTACGTTTGGATTCTGTCCTAACGCCTCTAGAACGGCATTGGAAGTCACGCCCACACCGCTCTGCAATGGTAAGAACTGTGGAGGAATATGTCCCTTCTTCAGGTCGCTGACCAGGAAGTCGGCCACATTATGACCCATCTGTTCTGTGATAGGGTCGAGCGGCTTGAAGGCACGAGCCTCCTCCGGGATGTTGCATTCCACTACACCTACTATCTTGTGGGCATCTATCTCTACATACTCTTTGCCGATGCGGTCGCCGACGTGGAGGATAGGGATAGGCTCGCGGAATGGGCACTCTGCTATCTCATAGACATCGTGGAGATAACGAGAGGCTGGGCTGTGGAAGGAGTTCTTCTCGATGAGTACCTTCTTGGCGAGACGAACGATGGTAGGGACGATGCCACCGGCTGAGGTCAAGAATGCCTTGCAGGTAGTCTCGCCTTCCTCTAGGTCGGAAACCTCGATGATGGCAAGGTCTATCTCGCCATAAAAGCCACGGCGAAGGCGTTCTGCCATGTGTCCGAGGTGCATGTCCTCGTAGTCAATCTCGCCCAGGTTGGTATGGGTACGGAAGTCTTTGTTGGTAGAAAATGGCGCACGGAACTTGATGGCATGGGCTGCTGCCATGTCTCCCTCGATGCTTTGCGAGGTGGAAGCTCCTGTCAAGATACCTACTTGGAAAGGGCGGCCAGCCTCATGCTCTGCGATGGCTCTCTTGGAGAGTTCGCGGAAGGTAGCCTTTGGTACGCCGTTAGGAGTAAAACCACTCAGTCCGATGTTATCTTGGTCGTTAATCATTGCTGCTGCTTCGGCAGCTGTCAATCTTGTATATGCCATTTTCTTATGATTTATAACTTTTAGTGGCTGCAAAGTTACACATTATTTTTAATATAGGCTAATCTTTTGACGAATTTATGCAAATAAAAGGTTGTTTGCTTACATTTCTTGCATAAGTATGCAATAATTGCTCACTTTATGCATCCTTTTCGCCTTTATCAGCTTCCTTAGTGGTTTCCATCGACCACTTGAAGAAGCCTTGCTCGGTGAAAGCATGGGGTAAGACTGTAGAATGTTTAAGTGGATTGAACCGGTGGAAATTTTCCACCAGTTCACCTTATTAAAGGTTTGAATAATTCGGCAAAGATACACTTTCTTTTCCTAACGTGCAAGTATTTCGATGGAAAAGTTGATCTTAATGGCTTGAAAATCATAAATAAACACAAAGTTCACAAGTTTGTGGTTCACAAACTTGTGAACTTCATTCTTTTTCATTACCTTTGCCACGTCTAAGATAAAAGAAAGAAGAATATGGAAAAGGCTTTTCTCTCCAAGACGCATGGGCAAGACCTCGCTTATCAAAAAGGTCATCTCTGAGATGGATAGCCCAGAGATTAAAGTCGTGTATATGGATATATACGATTGCCGAAGTGAGTATGATTTCTACAATCGTTTTGCCGAAACCATGATGAAATCTACAGGCAACCAGTTGGAGCAAGTGATGGAGAACATCAAGCGTTTCTTGGTAAGGGTCTCTCCAAAACTTTCATTCAGTCCTGAGCCTAATTCAGAGTTTTCGGTATCATTAGGCATAACACCAAGGGACTATTCGCCAGAGGAAATACTTGACCTTCCTGAGCGTATCGCTAAGGAGCAGGGGATCAGAATAGTAGTATGTATTGATGAGTTTCAGCAGATTGGTGAGTTCGCCGACTCTCTAACTGTGCAAAAACGATTGCGTGGTGTATGGCAGCACCATCAGCATGTGTCTTATTGTTTCTTTGGTAGCAAGAAGCATTTGATGGAGAATATATTTCAAAGTCGACGTATGCCTTTCTATCAGTTTGGCGAGATGCTGCATCTCAAATGCATCCCTACGGAATATTGGGTGCCTTTCATTTGTTCGCGGTTTGAGAAGTATGGTAAGAAGATTTCTGAGGAATACGCTGCAAGAATTTGTCATACAGTGAAGAATTATTCCTCTTACGTACAACAGTTGGCTTGGAATGTGATGGCAGAAACGGAAATAGAGGTGAACGAGGAGAGTTTCACGGAAGGTTTCAATGCCTTGCTGGAGCAAAACAGTAGTCTCTTTATACAACAAACGGAAGGGCTTACCACCTATCAGCTCAATTTTATTCGTCTCTTGTGCAATGGCATCCATTCTGGATTCAACACGCAATCTGTAGTAGAGCAGTATTCTTTAGGTAGCAAGTCGAACGTTGATCGTATCAAGAAATGCTTGATAGATAGAGAACTCATCACTATAGAAAAGGAAGGAGTATTTCTTGCCGATTGCGTCTTTGAACTATGGTTTAAGAGAGAAATGATGTAGGGACGAAAAGGATACACTCTTGGCATTGCCTTGGTCCTTTTCCTTTCCCATCCCCCACTTGTGGTATATTTTCGGGGCTTATCCTAACTTTTTGCTTAGGATAAGCCCCGAAACTCGAAAAAAAGCATTAACTTTGCAGCCATAAGTATAAAACATATAAAGAAAGGTTCATTGCAATGGAACAGAAATTATTGATCTACAACACTCTCACGCGTACGAAAGAGAGATTCACTCCGCTCCACGCACCTAACGTGGGCATGTATGTTTGTGGCCCTACCGTGTATGGCGATCCGCATCTTGGTCATGCGCGCCCTGCCATCACCTTCGATATACTCTTCCGCTATCTCAAGCACTTGGGATACAAGGTGCGCTATGTGCGCAACATCACTGATGTGGGTCACTTGGAGCACGATGCCGATGAGGGCGATGACAAGATAGAGAAGAAGGCTCGCTTGGAGCAGTTGGAGCCAATGGAGATAGCTCAGTACTATACCAACCGCTACCACCAGGCGATGGAGGCACTCAACGTATTGCCACCTAGCATCGAGCCTCATGCCACTGGTCATATCATCGAGCAGGAGAAGCTGGTACAGGAAATCCTCGACAATGGCTATGCCTACGAGAGCAATGGTTCCATCTACTTCGACATCGAGAAGTATAATAAGGACCATAAGTATGGCATCCTCTCTGGTCGTGACCTAGAGAACGTCATCAACGAGAGCCGTGAACTTGCCGGTATCGGCGAGAAGAAGAACCAGGCTGACTTCGCTCTCTGGAAGAAGGCTTCACCTGAGCACATCATGCGTTGGCCTAGCCCATGGAGCGATGGATTCCCAGGTTGGCACTGCGAGTGTACTGCGATGGGTCGCAAGTATCTGGGCAATCACTTTGACATCCACGGAGGTGGCATGGACTTGATTTTCCCTCACCATGAGTGCGAGATAGCTCAGGCTGTGGCTTCACAGGGCGACCAGATGGTTCACTACTGGATGCACAACAACATGATTACCATCAACGGACAGAAGATGGGTAAGAGCCTCGGCAACTTCATCACCTTGGAGCAGTTCTTCACAGGCAATCATGCGAGTCTTGAGCAGGCTTACTCACCTATGACCATCCGCTTCTTCATCCTCTCTGCCCACTATCGCAGCACCGTCGATTTCTCCAACGATGCCTTGAAGGCTAGCCAGAAGGGATTGGAGCGCTTGATGAATGGTATCAACGACTTGGAGCGTGTGCCTGTGGCTAAGCAGAGCGATGAGCAGGTGAAGAAGTTCGTGAGCGAATTGCGTCAGCGTTGCTATGATGCGATGAACGATGACTTCCAGACACAGCTTGTCATCAGCTACCTCTTCGAGGCTTGCCACATCATCAACACCGCCCTCGACCACAAGGCAAACATCTCTGCCGAAGACTTGAAGGAGTTGACCGACACGATGCATCTCTTCACCTTCGACCTCCTCGGCTTGAAGAGCGAGAAGGGTGCCAACAACGATGCTCGTGAGGAGGCTTACGGCAAGGTAGTGGATATGGTGCTCGACCTCCGTGCCAAGGCTAAGGCTGCCAAGGACTGGGCTACCAGCGACCAGATTCGTGATGCCCTTGCTGAGGCTGGCTTCGAGGTAAAGGACACCAAGGATGGTGTAACTTGGAAGCTCAACAAATAAAGTGTTAA
>ENA-UERK01001649-UERK01001649.1-human-gut-metagenome-genome-assembly--contig:-NODE-1649-length-15942-cov-3.119887_pt1 | contig 15942 bp, 11 predicted proteins | sample MGYA00242957_ERZ507957 | MGnify/ENA primary metagenome ERZ507957 (study PRJEB26167, sample SAMN06115538) | human gut metagenome | host: Homo sapiens | place: China:Heilongjiang | collected 2015-11-06... | reverse complement strand
ATGTGCGGCGGTGCGTTTTGGTTGTTCAAGCATAATCAGCGACTGCATTATTCGGCGGTTTTTGCCGTGTTGCGCTGGCCGAGAGTTACGGAAACATCGATTTGCGAATTGCTGCGCAGAATGGTGAGCGTTACGGTGTCGCCGACTTTGAACTTGCTGACAGCGATGTAAAGTCCGTCGGAGCTTGAGACCGTGTCGCCGTTGACAGCCATGATAACATCATCCTTTTTCAGTCCTGCCTGCTGAGCCGCACTGCCGTCTTCAACGGATACAATGCAGGGATAGGTGTAAGTACTGGTGAAGAATCCGTAACCGGAGAGGGAAACATCCTGAGTGGAGACACCGAGATAGGGACGGCCGACAACAAAGCCGTAATCCATAAGGTTGCCGATAACTTCACGGGCAAGCGTGGAGGGGATTGCAAAGCCAAGGCCTTCAATACCGCTGCCGCTGCTCTTTGCATTCACAATTCCGATGAGAGTGCCGTCCGATTCACGGAACAGTCCGCCGCCGGAGTTGCCCTGGTTGATTGCGGCATCTGTCTGGAGCAGGGTCATGGTCACGTTGTCAATGGTAATGCTCCTGTCAAGGCCGCTGATGGAACCGCGTGTGTATGTGTTGGAAAGCTGGCCGAGTGCGTTGCCGATTGCAAACACGTCTTCACCGACGCTGAGCGTTGAGGAATCGCCGAATTTGGCGTAAGAGAGATTGTAGGCATTGATTTTGATAACCGCAAGGTCGGTCACGCTGTCGGTGCCGACAAGAGTTGCTTCGTAGTCATTGCCGTTGTCAAGGTAGACGAAAATTTTCTGTGCGCCCTCAACAACATGGTTGCAGGTCACGATATAGCCGTCCGCCGAAATGATGACTCCGGAGCCCGAACCTGCAAGCACACTCTTGTGCCCGCTCTGCGCCGTGACGTCGATGCTGACAACGGAGGACATGCAGTTTTCAATGGTTTTGTATTCCGAATCGGGTCGGGCCGAACTGCCGGCGTAAGAAATCTTGTCAGAAGGAAGGTCGCCGGTCTTGTCGCCTGATGAACCGACGGTGCCGCTTGAGTCGGAAGGTGCCGATGTTGCTTTGGCGGAAGCGTTCTTTTCGGTCTGTGAGGCAGAAAGCGAATTGTTGATAAACTTGGCGCCGGCAACGATACCGACGGTCAAAAGGGCAACTATGAGAAGGCACGCAACGGCTGCGCCGATGGGCATCCTGATTTTTCTTTTCTCTTCCATGATGTTACACTCCTTTAATTAATAATGATAGTTTCTGTGAAAAGAGCTCGGAGTAAACATTGTTCATGCTGCTCCGCGGGTAAAACCCGTTGAACAGTCCGCCGCCGCATCCCTGTCGGAGCACCCTTGCGGGGCTGTTCGCCGGCCCGATTCTTTTCATGCTCCTATTATAACACGCAAATGCGGCAATTTTGGTTGCCTATCGGTGTATATTGCCTGACAGAATATGTACCTATTTTGTCATTCGACGCGAATATGCCGCTGATTGACCGAAAAAAGAATATTGTGACAAAGTGCGCATCTCGATATGTCAAATAAAAAAAGTACTTGAAACTTTGCTTAAAAGGCAATATAATATAAATGCACCAACCAACAAAGGAGCGTACAAAGTACTATGTCAGTCAAACAGCAGATACTGATTTGCGATGATCAGCATATCATTCACGAAACACTCGGCGTCTACCTCAGAAACGAGGGATTCGAGAGCATTTCGGCATTTGACGGCGAACAGGCGATTGAAGAATTCAACCGCAAAAAGCCGAACCTTGTTATTCTTGATCTCATGATGCCCAAAAAAAGCGGAATGGACGTTTGCCGCGAGATTCGCCAGAACAGCAGTGTTCCGATTATAATGCTGACGGCGAAATCCGAGGAGATCGACCGCGTGCTCGGGCTTGAGCTCGGTGCGGACGATTACATTGTAAAGCCCTTCAGCGCGCGTGAAGTTGTTGCAAGGGTCAAGGCCGTTCTGCGCAGGTATTCAATGCAGGAAACGGAACCCGCAAAGATTCTGCATTACGGAAACCTTGAAATCAATATAAATAACTACGACGTAAGGCTGAACGGCGAAAGACTGCCGCTCACCCCGAAAGAAGTCGAGATCCTTCAGCTGCTTGCCTCACATCCCGGAAAGGTTTTTTCGCGCGAAAAGATCCTTTCAATCGTATGGGGCTATGAATACTACGGCGATACGCGCGCCGTTGACACTCAGATTAAGCGCATTCGCCAGAAGCTGCAGTCTGCGGACGATTGCGGATGGGAGATAAAAACCGTTTACGGTGTCGGCTACAGGTTTGAGTCATACGGCGATCCCGATGACAGACAGGACAACGAGGAACGCAAAAAACTGCCCGAAACGCCGAAGGCATACGATTTCGTTGAAGAAAAGCCGACGGAATGAAACGGACAGATTTTGCCCTTTTGAACCGTTTTGCAAAAATGAAAATGAACTTCAGGGCGAACCCGAAAGGCTGAAACGCTGCGGGTTCGCCTGCTGATGTTTTTTCCGAAATGCGTGTGCGGCGTGTTTTCGCACGGCCCCGCAGAAAACGAGAGATATGAAAAGATCAAGCCTGTTCAGAATAATTCTTTATATTGTGTGCGCAATCACAGTGCTGCTCGTGATACTTGTTGCGTGCCTTTTTTCCGTTGTCGGGCATGAAATGTACGCCGGAATGAAAATTGACGAACTGAAGCCGAAAGCGCAGTCAATATCGCAGCGCGTGACAAAGCTGTATGAATCAAACACGGACAAACGCACGCTTGCGAGGATGCTGCATCTCGGCGAATTTTCCGCATCGGATGCAACAATTTACATAATCGAACCTAACGGTGCGGTTGTTACAACGGCAGAACAGGATGAGTACGACCAAAGCGTTGAAACCGTCCGCCGCTGCTTCCAAACGGTCATTCAGGGGGAAGAAATTGCTCTTCCGTCAACCGATATAGGAATTGTTGTCGGCACGCCGGTGTATTCCGATTCGGGTGATATAATCGGTTCCGTGATACTTGTTGTCGGTTCAAAACAGGCTGAAAGCACGCTTGCAAAGCTTGCGGTGGAACTCGGCCTTGCAATGCTCGGCATTGCACTTTTGATGCTTATTCCGATAGTTATCATATTCAGCAAGGTAACAAAGCCCATTCGGCACGTTTCAAACGTTGCGCTGCAAATGGCGGGGGGAGACTTGACCGTTCGCGCCAAGGAAGAGGGAAGCAACGAATCGCGTCACCTTGCGCAATCGTTCAATATTCTTGCGGAAGCTCTTCAAAACAATATTGACAGCCTTGTTGTTGAGCGCAACAGGCTGCGCACCGTGCTTGACGGCATCGGCGAGGGCATTATTTCCGTGGATAAAACGGGCGTTGTAACGCATTACAACTCCGCTTCCGTGCAGCTTTTGGGCGGGAAGGAAAATACCCACCCCGCAGCGGCGGCCGGTTATCCGAAAATTGCTGCCGTGGCGATAGAAGCTCTTGATACGGACGAAGTGCGCAGCTGTGATTTTACGATCGGCGAAAGGATGCTCCGCATTGCGGCAACCCCGATTCACGAGGAGAACGGTTCGCTTTTCGGTGCGGTTGTGCTGATAACGGACGTTACCGAAAGCGAGAGACTTGAACAGACGCGAAAGGACTATGTTGCAAACGTCAGCCATGAGCTGCGCACGCCGCTTGCATCCATTCGAAGCCTTGCGGATGCGCTTAACGACGGAATGGTGCAGGATGAAAAAGACAGAAAACGTTACTACGGCTATATCCTGCGCGAATCGATACGCCTTTCAAACCTTATCAACGACCTGCTTGAACTTTCAAGGCTTCAGAGCGGCGGCGTTGCGTTCTCAAAGGGACGGGTTGAACTTTATGAAATTGCATACGATGTTGCGGACAGGATGAACGATGCGGCGGCACAGCGCGGCAAAAGCGTGCGGCTTGAAGCTCCCGAGGGCGAATACTATGCATACACAAATGCCGACCGCATTGAGCAGGTGCTCGTAGCATTGGTTGACAATGCGATAAAACACGGAACGGACGGCTGCACTGTCAGCGTGAACCTTTTCGAAAATGCGGAAAAGAATCGCTATGAGTTTGTTGTCAGCAATCCCGCGGAAGTTGATCCTGCCGACCTTGAACATCTGTTTGAACGATTCTACAAAGCGGATCATGCGCACACGGGTGACGGCACCGGACTCGGCCTTGCGATAGTTTCAGAGGTGCTTAACCTTTTGGGCGAAAAAATCGATATCGAGTATGAGAACGGAATCATTGCGTTCCGTTTCACGGCCGAAAAATGCAGCACGCCGAAAAAACACCGCGCCTTGCAGAAGGCGGAGAATAAAAATGAGGACGGGGAACCGACGGCCTGAGACGGAGGGGTCGGAACGGAATGAAATGATTATTTCGGATATTTCATCGGAAGAAACAAAAATGCAGACAGAGGGCATTGAATCCTGCGGACTTTTTGTAAACGGCGGAAAATCATGCAGGCTTTGCCCTCTTGAGTGCGGGGTCAACCGTGCGGAACATGCGGGCGTATGCGGTGTGGGCGGATTTGCAGCGGAAAGCCTAGGAAACAGGAACCCGTACGAAACTGCGCTCATTGCAAGAGCGGCGCGGCATTACTGCGAGGAACCGCCGATTTCCGGCGCGGAAGGCAGCGGCGCGATCTTCTTTTCGGGCTGCAATATGGGTTGCGTTTTTTGCCAGAATATGGACATCAGCCAATCTGCAAAGGGCGTTGTGAAGGATGCGGGGGAGCTTGCGGACATAATGCTGCGCCTGCAGGAACTCGGTTCGAACAATATCAATTTGGTTACTCCCGCACCGCATGTGCGCATGATTGTAAAAGCCGTTCCGCTTGCACGAATGCGGGGATTGCGCATTCCGATAGTTTACAACACGAATGCTTACGAAAAGGTTGAAGCTCTGCGCCTTATGGAGGGGCTTGTTGACATCTATCTTCCGGATTTGAAATACGTAAGCTCCGCCGCCGCAAAAAAATACAGCCGAAGAGAGGACTACTTTTCCGCTGCCGCTGCCGCCGTGCGGGAAATGCAGCGTCAGTGCGGGGTTTTGCAGATCGATAAGAACGGAATTGCAAAGCGCGGAATGATCGTTCGCCATCTTGTTCTGCCCGGTTCGGTGGATGAAGCGCGCGGAGTGCTGGATTTTATCAGGGAGAATCTTCCTCTCGAAACACATATTTCACTGATGAGCCAGTATACACCGATGTTTGAGCTTCAGCCCCCGCTTAACAGAAGGCTCCTGAAGCGCGAATACAAAAGGGCCGTTGATTATGCACTTTCCCTCGGATTCGAAAACATCTACACGCAAAGCCTTTCATCCGCAAGCGCGGAATTCACTCCGGAGTTTAACGGCTTTTTCGAGTGATATGCGAGCGGAGAGAACGCATTGCGAATATAAAAAAGCGAATAATAACTGTTGTATACTGCCGTGAATGCGCATGACGCACACTCGCGGTTTTTGATTTTTGCGGAATGCAGGCGGCAAAAGGCGCATAAACTGCGGCATGAACGGATTTCAAAAAACGATTGCGGCTGTGCTGCTGGCGGCCGTGCTGCTGTTTATGATCTATCTGCCGAAATGTGCGGGAAAGATGCTTGAACGGGATCAATATCGCGAATGGCTCGAACCGGAGGAGGAGGAATTTTCGGGCGTTATAAACGTTTGGCATGTTGTCGGATTCAAGCCGTATATGGGCAGTGTGGGAGCATGGCTCAAAAAAATTGCGGACAGAGCGGAACGACGGCATTTCAGTGTTTATTTTGAGGTTGAATCGATTTCGGAAACGGAAGCGGAAGCGAAGCTTCAAAACGGAGAATTTCCGGACGTGATAAGCTTTCCTGCCGGTTTTTTGAACGGCAGGGAGCTTCGAATCATGAACGGAACAGAGATTTTCGGTATCGACGGCACGGCTGTGGATTTCGGTGACGGATACGGAGCCGGGGAGCTGCCGGCGGGCTTTGATTGCGGCATGGACGGGCGGACGCTGCGTGCACTTCCGTTTGCGGCGGGCTGCAAGCTTGCGCTGTTTTATCCGGAAAGGGTTACTGCGGCGGAAATGACCGAAATACTGAAACCTATTGCGGAGAACGGCGAAAGCAAAGCCGATGCCGATTCTTGTTCAAACGACGGATTCGGAACCGAGGCAGGGAAGTTTGAACGGAGCAGCGTTGATGAATTTAAAAAGGGCAAGGGGGATTTCTGCATCGGTGATGCGCGCGCGGCGGGAGATATGGAAAGACTTGCTGCCGCAAACAAGGCAAAATATTTCGAGGTGATGCCCTTTTGCAATGAAACGGACGAGGTGCAGTTTGTGGGCATTTCGGCGAAAACGGAGCGCGAAAAAATGGGCTGCATTTCGGAATTTATTGCAGATATGCTTTCCGCTGCGCGGCAGAGCGAGCTTTGCACATTGGGACTTATGCCGATGAACCCTGCGGCGGAGAAAAAGTTTGAACAGTCCTTTTTGACGGAAGCATACGGGCTTTTGAGCGAGAGCATCCTTAACCTCCCGAACGCTTTTACCGGTACGGCGGCGCGGAGAGCCGCTTTTTGACAAACGCCCGCCCGTTTAAGCCGCTTTCAAAAAAAGATGAGGACGAAAAACCTTTACAAACGCCTGTTTTTGCTGTAAAATACAACATGGGGATTTGTGCCGCGGCATTCATTCCGGAACGGGAAGCATTTGAACGCGATCCCCGAAACAGGAGGAGAGGAAACGGGATTTTTAATGGAAAAAAACGATATGCTTGCAAGGGCTCTCGGAAATCTGCCGTTCAGGCGGAATGTTCGGGCGCGGGAATTCACAACTTTCCGCATCGGAGGTCCCGTAACTTTTTTTGCGGAGCCGAAGGATGCGGACGAGCTTTGCGCAATGCTTTCTGCGGCGCGGAGCTGCGATTACCCTGTGTATATTATCGGCAACGGCAGCAATCTTCTCGTTTCCGACAGCGGAGTTGAGGCTCTGTTCATCCGAATCGGTGCGCGCATGGCGGGCGTCGGGTTTGACGGAACAAGGCTGAAATGCGGAGCGGGAGCACTGCTCTGCACGGCTGCAAAGGCGGCCGTCGCCGAGGGACTTGTGGGGCTTGAATGGGCAGCGGGTATCCCGGGCACGGTCGGCGGTGCGGTTGCAATGAATGCAGGTGCATACGGCGGGGAGATAAAACAGGTGCTGAAAAGCGTCACCGTTGTTGAATGCGGACGCATTGCAAAAAAAATCGTTCATGCGGGCGATCTTGGGTACAGAAGCTCTGTTTACGCCTTTCCGAATGCCGTTGTTGCGGGAGCGGAGTTTGAACTTGCTGCTGATGCCGATGGGGAAGCTCGGCGCAGAATGGAGGAATTCAATATGCGCCGCAAAGAAAAGCAGCCGCTTGAGTATCCTTCCGCAGGAAGCACTTTTAAACGGCCCGAGGGGCATTTCGCAGGTGCGTTGATAGAACAGGCGGGGCTCAAAGGCACAAGAATCGGCGGGGCGGAAGTCAGCCCGAAGCATGCGGGGTTCATCGTCAATTGCGGCGGAGCAACATGCGCGGATGTGCTTAACCGTATTGACCGGGTGCGCGAACGCGGATGTACAGAATTCGGTAGTCTGCTTGAGCCGGAGATCAAAATTATTAAATAAAATTCGAGTACAACAATATAAACAAAAACGGAAACATACATCGGGATAAAATTGAGGAAAACAGAATGTATATTTTAATCGTCACAGGGCTTTCGGGTGCGGGAAAATCTCAAGTTCTCGGCATTCTTGAGGATATGGGCTTTGTATGCGCAGATAATATGCCCTGTCAGCTTGCAAAACAATACATTGAGCTTTGCAGCAGCAGCGAAAACAACATCGAACGCGTCGCGCTTGTTATCGACAGCCGCGAATCGGTGTTCGGCTACAATCCGCTCAACACTTATGATGAACTGCGCCGGCTTGAATGTCCGTACGAAATAATGTTCCTTGAGTGCGAGGACAGCGTGCTTGTGCGCCGATACAGCGAAACGCGCCGCCGCCACCCGATGAATGACGATGTCGGCATAGGCATTCAAACCGAACGCGAAATTCTAATCCCGTTGAAGGAGAAGGCGAATTATATCGTTGACACGACGAACATGCGGCTGAACGAGCTTCGAAAAACGGTTGAGGATATTTTAATGCGGGGAAAGAATATTCCGCTCAGACTGATAATTTCAAGTTTCGGCTTCAAACGCGGCATTCCGAAAAATGCGGATTTTATCTTCGATATGCGCTACACCGCAAACCCGTTCTACATTGAAGAGCTGCGCTGCAAATCCGGCAGGGATGAAGAGGTTCGCCGATTTATTTTTTCCGATGCAAATGTTCGCAGGCAGCTGAATATGATAGAAAACATGCTGGATCTTGTGATTCCGGAGTTTATAAAGCAGGGCAAGCGGCGGCTTATGGTTGCGTTCGGATGCACGGGCGGCAGGCATCGTTCCGTTGCGATGGCGGAAGCACTTCACGACAGAATGAAAGACAAATGCTCCGTTCTGCTTGAGCATCGGGATCTTGTTTCCGAAGCGGATGACATAAGGACGCGGTTTGAACCGAAATAGAACGGTATTGAGATAAATATTGCGGCGGCGAATAAAAAAGCGCAGCGCAAAGGGCGGCACGAACGTGCACATTTGAAATGAACGAAAAAAAACACAACAGCAAAATCGACGGCAGCGGTTTTAAAACCGAAAATGCAAAAAAAACGGCGGAACAGAGCGAACACGAATGCCCGTCGTTCTCTGCCGGAGTAAAAAAGGAAATTTCGGAGCAGAAAATAAAGCGTGAGGCCGATGCGCACGCGCTTTTAAGCGCATTCACTCTGAGTATCGGTGCGCTGAAACTGATGCCGGCGATGCGGCGCTGGGGTGTGCACTATGTGCTTGAAAGCGAAGCGGCGCTGAGCCTTGTTTCCAAGCTGGCGGCACAGTATTTCGGGCTTGAAAGCCAATTGAACCGCGTTAAGCACGAGCGATTGAATGCGGAATACTGCGAACTCCTGCTCCACGGGAACAGTATTGATGATTTTTTGACGGCGACCGGGCTTGTGAGCTTTGATGCGGAGGGCGAAAAGAGTTATGAGCCGCATGTTCCGAAGAGTGTTACCGAAACAGAGATGCAGCGGCGCGCATTTATTCGCGGGCTGTTCCTTGCCTGCGGTTCGGTGTCGGAACCAAAAAAAGCATATCACTGTGAGCTTGTGTTCAAAAATGCCGAGCTTGCAATGTTTTCAAAACGGATGATTTCCGATTTCGGAATTCGTATCAAGTGCACCGAACGCAAGGGCAGCATTGTGCTGTACATCAAAGAATCGGAGACACTGTCGGATTTTCTTGCACTTGCCGGGGCATCGGATGCAGTGATGGTGCTTAACGAACAGCGAATCGTGCGCCAACTCAACAACACTGTGAACAGGGGCGTGAACTGCATAAATGCAAACATTGAGAAGGCAACGCGCACGGCAATGAAGCAGGCGGAGGATATTCGCCTTGTTCTGAGCGTTGTCGGCGCGGAGAATCTTCCGCCGCCGCTTCGCATTGTCGCGGAAGCGAGGCTCAACAATTTTGAAATGCCGCTGTCCGAACTTGCGGAGGAAATAGGCATCGGAAGATCCGCCGCAAATTATCGCCTCAGAAAACTGTGCGAAATGGCGGAAGACATACGGACGAAAATGCAGGACTGATTTAGTGGGGGCGATTTCCGCGTTTTCCGCAAACAGTGCGGCATGGGGAAAAGGTTCATCGGCACAAAGGAGGAAAAAATGGGTTTTACGCATCTTCATGTTCACACCGAATACAGCCTGCTGGACGGCGCGGCGCGGATACGCGAGCTTGTTTCGCGTGCAAAGGAATTGGGCATGGATTCGCTTGCGATAACGGATCACGGCAATATGTACGGCGCGATAGCGTTTTATAAAGAGTGCATGAAACAGGGGATAAAGCCCATTATCGGCATGGAAACCTATGTTGCGCCGAATTCAATTTACGAAAAACAGGGCACGAGAGAAAACGGCCACCTTGTGCTTTTATGCAAAAACGAAACGGGGTACAAAAACCTTATCAAACTGTCCTCAATTGCGTTTGTGGACGGTTTTTATTATCGGCCGCGCATTGACTATAATTTGCTGGAAAAGCATTGTGAGGGGCTTGTATGCCTTTCGGCATGTCTTGCGGGCGATATTCCGCAGCTTCTGCTGATGAACAGATACGATGAAGCGCGCCTCCTTGCAAAACGCCTTCAGGGTATGTTCGGCGATGATTTTTACATTGAACTGCAAAATCACGGGATCCCGGAGCAGCTTATAGTTCTTCCGCGTTTGGATGCGCTTGCAAAGGAACTCGGCATAAAGACTGTTGCAACAAACGATATTCACTATGTTCGAAAAGAGGATGCGGAGGCGCAGGATGTTCTGCTCTGCATTCAAACGGGGCATTTTGTGGACGAAACCAACCGAATGCGGATGCAGGCGGATGAATTCTATCTCAAATCGGAAGAGGAGATGCTTCGCCGCATGAGCGGCTATGAGGAGGCGGTTAGAAACACTGCCGAGGCGGCACAAAAATGCAGCCTGACGATCGAATTCGGCAAGCGGCACCTGCCCGGTTTCACCGCGCCGGACGGCATGACGAACGAACAGTATCTGCGGCGGCTTTGCACCGACGGACTGCGCCGCCGCTACGGTGAGCCGACAAAGGAACATCTCGAAAGGCTTGAATACGAACTGAACGTTATAATCTCGATGGGGTTTGTGGATTATTACCTTATCGTGTGGGACTTTATTCACTTTGCAAAAACGCACGGCATACCCGTTGGACCCGGACGCGGCAGCGGCGCGGCAAGCATTGCAGCATATGCAATGGGCATCACGGACATAGACCCGATTCGCTACAACCTGATTTTTGAACGTTTCCTGAACCCAGAACGCGTCAGTATGCCGGATTTTGACGTGGACTTTTGTTACGAACGGCGTCAGGAAGTCATTGAATACGTAAAAAACAAATACGGCAGCGACCATGTTGCGCAGATAGTGACTTTCGGCACGATGGCGGCACGCGGTGCCGTTCGCGACGTCGGCAGGGTGCTTCGCATTCCCTACCAGGATGTGGACAGAATTGCAAAACTCATCCCGCAGGAAAAGGATATCACCCTTTCACGCGCAGCGGAGCTTGTTCCGGAGCTTAAGAACCTTTGCGAAACAGATGACAGCGTGAAGCGGCTCATGATGCTTGCAATGAAGGTTGAGGGACTTCCCAGAAACACTTCAACTCATGCGGCGGGTGTTGTTATTTCATCCCTTCCGACGATGGAGCTTGTTCCGCTTCAGCGCAATGATGAGGCTGTCACAACGCAGTTCACAATGACGGAGCTTGAAGAGCTCGGAATGCTGAAGATGGATTTTCTCGGGCTTCGGACGCTGACCGTGATTCGTTATTGCTGCGAATACATAAAGCGGTCCGGGGGAACGCCTCCGGACTTTGACAACTGCAATTACGACGACAAATGCGTATATGACCTTATAAGTTCGGGCGACACCGTCGGAGTTTTTCAGCTTGAGTCGGGCGGGATGACGCATTTCATGATGCAGATGAAGCCCACAAGCCTTGAGGACATTATCGCCGGCATTTCGCTCTATCGCCCGGGTCCTATGGATCAGATTCCGCGCTACATTGAGTGCAAACAGAATCCCGGAGCGGTGAAATACGAAACGGAGCTTTTGCGGCCGATTTTGAACGCAACCTACGGCTGCATGGTCTATCAGGAGCAGGTAATGCAGATTGTCCGCGACCTTGCGGGGTATTCGCTCGGCAGGAGTGACCTTATCCGCCGCGCAATGAGCAAGAAAAAGCACGATGTTATGGCGCAGGAGCGCAAAAACTTTATCTACGGCGTTGAGGAAGACGGCGTTGTGAAAATTGACGGTGCACTGCGGCGCGGCGTTTCGAAGGAAGCGGCGGAGAAGATTTTTGATGAAATGATGGATTTTGCATCATATGCATTCAACAAGGCTCATGCGGCGTGCTATGCGGTGGTTGCATATCGAACTGCGCTGCTCAAATGCCTGTACCCTGCGGAATTCATGACAGCGCTCATCAACAGCTATCTTACTGCGGCGGACAGGGTCTCGTTCTATATTTACTATTGCCGCAAGCACGGAATAAGAATTCTTCCGCCGGATATAAACCGCAGCGAGGCACGTTTTTCGGTTGAAAACGGTGCGGTAAGGTTCGGCCTTGCCGCGATACGCAACGTCGGAGAGGGAGCAATGAACGATGTGCTGGAGGAGCGGAGCCGCGGCGGAGCGTTTTCGGATTTTTCGAATTTCCTCCGAAGAACTTCCGACGGGCTGAACAAACGCCTGCTGGAAGGGCTTATAAAGGCGGGCTGTTTCGATTGTTTCGGCGTTTCGAGAAAATATCTGACGGCTCATTTTGAACAGGAGTTCACTGCGGCCGCCGCCGAAAGAAAAAGACTTGAAACGGGACAGCTTTCGCTTTTTGATTTCGGCGGGGATGACGGCGGAAGCATGATGAACACGGTTTCCGAAGCGGATAAGGCCGATATGAAAACGGAGTTTGAGCTTGATATTCTGCTCCGTGCCGAAAAGGAGGTTCTCGGCGTATATGTCAGCGGGCATCCGCTCATGGAATACGAGGCTGCGCTTTCTGCATTAACGCCCTGCATCGAGCTTGCGGAGGCGGACGGTTCGGGAGCAATACATGATAACCAAACCGTGACGGCGGGAGGAATCATCGGTTCCCTGAGAACCCGTGCGGTCAAATCCGGCGCGGGGTTGATGGCGTATGCGGTGCTGGAGGATATGAGCGGAAGCATTGAGATTGCGGCGTTCCCGAGCATTTACCAAAAGTATGCTTCCCTTATCGCAAACGATAAATGCGTTGCGGTCCGCGGCAGGTTCTCCATGCGGGAGGACAGGGACAATTCAATATTGATTGACGAAATTGTTCCGCTGCAAAAGGGTTCAAAAAACGCGGGGGAAAAGCGACTTGCGCTGAATTTTCTTTCCGACGCGCTGCATCTTCGGAATGCGGCTGTTGAACTGCTGCACAGATTTCCCGGAAACACGGAGGTTTTGTTTCGCGATGCGGCAACGGGAAAGGTTTTGCTTGCGCCGCGCCACTGCTGCGTGAACTGTGCGGAGGAGCTGCTGTTTGAACTGAAGCGTATGCTTGGGGAAGAGAATGTAAAAATTGTCCGCAAAAAATAATATTGAGATTAAGGCGAAATAAGCAATTAAGGGGCAAAAGATGAAACGAATCGGAGTTTTAACAAGCGGAGGCGACACTCCGGGCATGAATGCGGCGATACGCGCCGTTTTCAAAACCGGAGTGGATATCGATTTGCAGGTAATGGGCATTTACCACGGCTACAAAGGCCTTATTGAAGGCAGAGTCGGATACATTGCCCATGCCGACGTTGAAAGCAAAATGCACAAAGGCGGAACGATACTCCGCACGGCGCGGAGCGAGGAGTTTAAAACGGAGGGTGGAATCGAAAAGGCAATTTCCGTTCTGCGTGCATACGAAATTGAAGGGCTTATCGTCATCGGCGGCGACGGCAGCTTTAAAGGTGCGGATGCTCTCAGCAAGCGCGGCATTCCCGTCATCGGCATTCCGGGAACGATCGATAACGATATGGGGTATACGGATTTTACCATTGGGTTCGATACAGCCGTGAACAATGTTATGAACGAGATTTATAAAATTCGTGACACGATGCGTGCGCATGACAGGGTCGGCGTTATCGAGGTCATGGGAAGAAGATGCGGAGATATTGCACTTTGGGCGGGTGTTGCAGGCGCGGCAGACATAATTCTCGTTCCGGAACGTCCTCTTTCATGGGCGGATGCGGCGAACCGGCTTGCCGCAAACAAACTCCGCGGACAGCTCACAAGCATTGTTATGATCGCCGAAGGCGCGGGCAAAGCGGAGGATTTCTGCGAATATGTCCGAAAATACACCGATGTTGAGATAAAGGCGACGGTGCTTGGCTATATCCAGCGCGGCGGCAACCCGTCCGCGTTCGACAGAGTGCTTGCCGCTAAAATGGGGCAGCGTGCGGTTGAACTGCTTGCGGACGAGGCGAATATGCGCGGAACGGACCGTGCGGGAAGCAGAGCGGCGGAAAATAACGATTTGCGAGAGAACTTCGGATACGCCGTGGGCATAAGGGAAAACCGCATTATCAGCGTTCCGCTTGCGGAAGCAGTTTCAACGCGGGATTGCTTTGATGATAAACTTTATGACCTGAATTCGGTTATGGCAAAATTCTGAGTGCGGCTCAGTGAACGGAAAAGGAAGCAAACGGAAAAATTCATGGATTTAAACAGAAAACGAATGAATGCCGGCATAACCGCCGAGGATAACCGTTCGGAGCTGTCGGCAGGTTCGGCGGTGACGCTTGAAATCACGGCGTACGGTTCGGAGGGGCAGGGGATTGCAAGGCATAACGGCATGGCTGTATTCGTGCCGGGCGCAATTTGCGGAGAAACCGTTGAAGCGGAAATAAAAAAAGCCGCACCCTCGTTTGCGGAAGCGAAACTTCAAAAAATCCTTCGGCCGTCGGCAGAAAGGGTAATTCCGCCCTGCCCGCATTATGCCGAATGCGGGGGCTGTGATATTCTTCACATGAGCTATGCGGAGCAGCTCCGCATGAAGCGTGAAACCGTGCGCAGCGCAATGGAGCGTATAGGAGGCTTTCGCGGGATTGAAATTCTTCCGTGCATCGGCGCGGACAAGCCCGAACATTACAGAAACAAGGCCGTTTTTCAGTTTGCAAATGCCGAAAAGACAAATAAGAAAAACCTTCGGCAGGTTCTTTCGGGCTATTACGAACAAAAAAGCCATAAACTCGTGCCCGTTGAAACATGCATGATTCAGAACGAAGAGGCAATGACGGCGAAAAGAATCGTTGCCGAATGGGCGAATTTGTTCGGCATCCGCGCTTTCGATGAAAAACAAAAAAGCGGGACTTTGAGGCAGCTTATGGTGCGCAGAACCGAGAGCGGAACGATGGCTGCGATAGTAACAACAGGCGCGCTTCCGCATTCGGACGAGCTTGTTTCAATGCTGAGACGCAGTTTGCCGTCGCTTGCATCCTGTATCCACGGAATCAACCGCAACCCGCGTGATCCCGGTATCGGAAGCAAAACCGAACTGCTGTTCGGCAGCGCGGAACTTGCCGAAACGGTTTGCGGATTGAAATTCAACGTCGGTGCGCACAGCTTTTTGCAGGTGAACCCCGAACAGACGCAAAAGCTGTACCTTGCCGCCGCAAATGCATTGAACCTGACTGCAAACGATGATGTTGCGGATGTTTTTTGCGGGATAGGCACGATTTCCTTGCTTTTGGCTCAACGCGCCCGCTCCGTTCTGGGCATTGAAGCGGTTCCGCCCGCCGTTAAGGATGCCCGGAGGAATGCAAAACTCAACAACATCAAAAACGCGGAATTCATCTGCGAGAATGCCGAAACAGCCCTGCCCCGCCTCGTTGCGGAAGGCAAACGCTTCTCGGCAATTTTGCTCGATCCGCCGCGCCGCGGAGCGGAAAAGCCCGCTCTTGATGCAATTGTAAACAGCGGAGCCGAACGCATCGCATATGTCTCCTGCAACCCCGCAACGCTTGCCCGCGATTGCAAAATACTCGCCGCCGCAGGCTATTCCCCGATGTCGGTTCAGCCCGTGGATATGTTTCCGATGACACATCACGTTGAGACCGTAGTATTGATGTCACGAGTAAGCAAATAAAGGGTAAAAATGCCCAGAAATAAAGGGATTTCTACTATCCAGGCAATCAAATGCCGGACGGTGGAAATCCCTTGTTTGTAAGCTCGGAAACAAATCAACCGCTCTGTTCAGTAGGGGTTGAGAATACAGATTT
>ENA-UERK01001646-UERK01001646.1-human-gut-metagenome-genome-assembly--contig:-NODE-1646-length-15951-cov-26.946642_pt1 | contig 15951 bp, 20 predicted proteins | sample MGYA00242957_ERZ507957 | MGnify/ENA primary metagenome ERZ507957 (study PRJEB26167, sample SAMN06115538) | human gut metagenome | host: Homo sapiens | place: China:Heilongjiang | collected 2015-11-06... | reverse complement strand
AACACTTGTATTCTAGAATATGTGTGCTATACTATAGGTGTAAAGAAAAGAGGAAATAAATAATATGACTAAAGAAAAATATAAAGAAGTATTGGAAACACAATACAATGATGTAATAGCAAAGATTCAAGGTTGGCATGAACTACCTAACGTATTACAAGCTTTAAGTGATTACACAAATATTTGTATTGCAATGTGTGAAAGAATTTATGATGATAAAGAAATAAATTATTCTAATTATATTTATTTGAATGAGCATATTAATAACAACCTTAAAGAAGTTTGTAGAATTGTAAAGAAGGGTTAGCGTATGAACAATTATACTAGTCTTAGTCGTCTGATTAATGAGTTAAATAGAACGCTCGGTATCACTAGTGATATTGAGCGCGAGAATTTAATTCAATCGTATTATAATCAAGGATTGATAAGTTATAGACAATACTACCTTTTAAGGTCTAGTATTGTTAAACACGAGTACATCCACAACTATTTTATTCAAATGTACGGTTAGAATTTGTAAGTGGTAAACATAAACACGATCTTAAAGACTTTATTAAAATAAAAGAGTGATAATTAATATCACTCTTTTAATATTTACTGAGTATGTAACTCAATAGTCTTTTAGTTTCCTGGTTGTTGTAATACACACAACCATCTCGATATGATCTTATTAATACGTTTAAACGTTGGTCTTTACGCCATAGTTTAGCGATCATCATATTCTCACGGCTGGTAGTTCCTATATTATAACAATATCCGTATTCTTTATTAATCTGTTGATTAATGTAAATATATCCTGTATTCATATCAACCCATGTACCATAATAAATACCTTCAAAATATAATGTACATAAATAATCACATTCCGGTGTTTTCTTCCTGATAAAGTCATTTGTATCGTAAGCAAAGTTACCAGCGTTATAATCTCCATACGTTGTACCCGATATCAATTTATGGAATTTCGATTTTTCTTTGTTTCCTTTTTTATAATCGCTATGGCAAATTTGTACTATAATTTGCTCGACTGAATCATTACCTTTAAATGTGTTAAATTCTTTTTCGGGGTTTGGTGTAATTCCAAAATAACTAAAATAAGGGTTAACAATACTTACATTGTTTGCTAATAAATAAACATGTCCTTCACGTTGTCTAAAAATAGAGTCAATAATATTCAATAAAATTTCAACTTCATTCGGAATGTACGCGTTGAATCCAGCCTTTTCGGGTATAAACTCATCAACAATAATTGTATCCACATCTACATAACTTGTTGATTTTAAACTAGCAAAAGATGTTAGAGAAGTAGCGTATCCCATTTCGCACCCATTTATGTAAAAGGTGGTAAAATTGCTACCACCCGTTATTTTAAATTCATCATCTTTAAAATTTTCAAACTGATCGTTTAAAAATGTTTTGATTTTTTTAAGGTCCGTTTTATAACGCCTTAAATAAAAAAATTGTTTCCCTTTTTTCTTGTAACGACTTATGCAGTCTTTTTTAAATCCATAGGTTTTACCAATTCCACGACCACCTATAATAAAGTTTAAAAATTTATCGTATGATTTTATGTTTGTTGTACTGTACCAATCTATTAATTGTGTCATTTGAATACTCCATATGGATTTGTGTTATAACCACTTGAGTTAAGTTCACCGCACGCCATCCATCTACGTTCACCTGTTGACGCGCTAATCCAACTAATCCAGCAATAACCCTCACGCTTAACATAACCATCATAGTTAACATGCATACCTTGTTTATAATATAAACCTGTATCAACACCATTTAAACTTGGGGCTTTTCTAATTTTGATCGTACAATTTGGGTAGAATGTTGCTTTTTCTCTGATAAAATCACTAGGCACATAATTTAATACGTCTTGTTTTTCTTCAACATCCGGTAAAATTAATGCTTTTGGTAAAAATGCGGTGTCATACATAGCTGAATAAGGAAAAACAGTAATGTTATAAGCTCCATTTTTTCCGCCTTGGTTTGTGCCAAAGAAACGACCACATGAACCATTTACATCACTGTCGAAAATAGCAATGTGACTATAAGGTGTAACATTTGGCACTTCTTTAAATACGACAATAACACCAGGTACTAATTGAGTGATTTCAATACAGTTATTTAACATTCCATTGGTTTTTCTGTTTAACCAAATATCTTTAACATACCCGCTACTTGTACAGTGAGGGCCGACAAAGCCTAAATATTTATCATAGTCATAATTACCATCCCAACATTGGCACCCGTAAGCACCATCATGGTCTACAGTTTTACCCATCATTTTCTGTCTGTAATTATAATATTTATTTGTATCAATATTCATATTTATTACCACCTAAAAAATATTGAAAAATAATCCATATTCTTGCAATTCCGCGTACAATTCACTTTCGATTGTGATAACCGCACGTCTTGATCCTTGTAATACTTCCGCTAATGTCTGAATACCAATATTACCTTTACGTCTAAAGCTATATTCTTCATGCCCTGTTGTATCATTTGCGCTATTAGGTTTGGTAATTGTCTTAGCAATGTTATTAACATAGTCGTTTGTTTCAATGTCAATACGTCCTTCAGGTGTTACAGATTGTAAAGCGATACTCGTATCTTCTCCGCTCGCTTGTGTGTTACCTCGACTATCACGTGTATAAGTTTCCGTGTAGTTTGTATTTGATGTCGGGTCGTCTTGATCTTGAAATGGAATAGTTTTAAACAACGTATAATATCTATCCATATTAATCTCAAACCAATGTTGCAACTCAAATTTCCAATAAGCGTAAGTTTCCTGCCCAATTTCATCAAACCAAAAGTGTTTTAAAATTCCCGTCTCTAATGCCTTACGTTTTTCAACATCATCATAAAATTTATAATTAAAATCAAAAATCTTTTTTCTAGCGATCTCTAGCACTTCCGCGTCACTTAATTCATATTGAGCGTCAATTAATTCTTCAAATGCTAAATTGTGACATACACCAAAAATTGTTTCAGTGTTTTCAGCTAGTACCGGACTTTGCAAAGTCAATAAATAGTTTGGTACTTTTAATTTATTCATCATTGTTATCACCTTCTTTAACATCCAAGTTTTTATTAATGTTAAAATCCTTAATACTTGTGTTCGAATCTAACTCAAGTAATTTCATGATTTCTTCATAATCTTCATATGGAGAAAATTCAACACTCGCATTTAGTCCGAATTTTTTATTTAATTCTTCAATCGCTTTTTTACGTTCGCTTAACCAAATATTTCTAGACGCTATAACCTGCTGGTTGTTAGCGTTGACTTCATCCGAAACCAACCTTTCTTTTTTGTCCATGTTGGCATTTTCAATGCCTAAGAACGTCATGCACTCTCTTAAAATAGCTTGTTTCATTCCGTGTAATTCGTCGGCAATAAAAGGTGCGTTCGTTTGTAAAATATTAATATCCTCTGTTCTAAATCCTTTTGACGTGAAGATCGTTTGCACACCTTGTAAAATCTTTTTCATGAACACTTTAAATTGCTGTAACATTCTTCTATCACCTGTAATGATATACGGTGTCCATTGCATAGTTAAGTTTTGGTCCATAGTTCTACTTGTTAATGCTAATTTTTTGGCATAAAAATTTAAGTATGGAAACAATCCAACATATAAAGGACTGTTTTTCATAACAACACACTCTTCACTTGTTAACGTCTTTTTAACAAGTGGACTTGTGGAAACCGTATGATATTCTGTTGGTAAATTATAATGGTTTAATCGACCACCTAATGTGATTTCACTACAGATTAAACCTAACCTTTCATCATCATAAAATCCAATGTAACCACGCGTTTGTAAAACATACTCTAAATAAAATGTGTTGATTGATTCCGGCAGACCTTTATATTTAAACATATTCAAGCTTAACATCTGTAAATATGTATAATAAATAAAATCCGCTTCTCCGTTATTCATTTTAGCAATATCAACCGCGTTACGGCAATAATCAGTAAACGGGCTTGTATCATTTAATATATCCATCTTAATCATCTCCTTTATCTATATGTTAAGTAAAAAAGGTTGAACAGTCAACCTTTATATTAATGCACTTTCTTTTCTTTATAGTTTCCGTATTTATCTACCATATCCGCCGTGTAGCGTTCACCGTTATGATAATCATAATTTCCCACATCTTTTGTATGCCAAAGAGTAATACCATTATCAAATGCACGTTTGATTTTTTCTAAATCGCTAGGGTCGATATTTTCACCTTTAATGTTACATTTTACAGTCTGTATATAGTTCCAATTTTGGCGTGTATGCAAGTTGGGATAATCAATTGTATTTGTGGCATAACCGCGCATATCCCAAATTTTATTTAATTTATCTTGATATTCTTGTGTAGGTTTATATGCATATAAAACTAATGTATTTAAATCTAGTGCTGTTTGCCTTAACACATCATTTGAGCCGGTCACAACACTGTCAGCGGTAGCCTGTGCGTCATGAATTCGAGCGTTATAACTATCCATAGCGTTTTGAATATTTGTCTGATTCTGATAGCGAGTTGTTAACTCTCTTAATTGATTACTGATTGCGGTTGATTGTGTACTAGCGCTTGCTTGTGCATTTGCATTTGCAAGTGCATTTGCGTTTTGTAAATTGGTTTGTTTCGTGTTGATTTGGTTTTGCATGGCGGTTTGCCCAATTCCTAATCCAGCTCCGACTAGACTACCAACCGCACCACCTATATTACCAGTTAAAGCGCTGACAATGCCACCGCTCAAGCCACCTATTGCGCTAAAACTAGCGTTTATCATATTCGACTTATTTTGTAAATCGTTTAAATTGCTAGCTAGATTTGTATTTCTAGATGTAACACTTAAATTCAAATTATTCTGTAAACTTGTCTGTGCACTCAACGCGCTACCGGTAGCACTGGCTATAGCTGAATTGGTTTCATTTGATCTTCTTATGTTTGATAATCCTACATTCATTGAGTTTCTAGATGATTGCATCAATAGCGCGGTCTGATCGCTTATAATTGGTAGGCTACATTCATATTGTGATTCAAATGAATTATCAAGGTTCATGATTACGTCGTTTGTTGTTTTGGTGGTTTTCTTCAATTTATAATTGATGGGTACAATATTTAATTTTGAACTGTTTGGACTGCCAACAAACGCAAATTGAATTGCGCTAAAATTGTCCCATAATTCATTTTTAAAAATTTTATTTGTCCCATTGTTGTCACTTATTAATAGATAGGAATAAGGATACCATAGTATTTTAGTGTTTTTAATGTCTGTCGGATAAAAACGAAGTGGACCATTCATAACATTTGTTTTTACAAACTGAGTTGTATCATTGTCGTTCATATTACTAAAAGCCAATGCGCGATATTTTAACATAGTATAGTTACCTTCACCAACAATAGTAAAATTTTCTTTAACTATTCTTAGCTTATTATTTACAAAAGCGAGTCCAGGGATATAGTTAGTTATAACAATAGAAACGCATTTACCCACTAATTTTTCATCTTTACGAATCGCTTCTAAAATGGTTGATATATTGCTTATTGATAAATCTTGACCACTCGTATTTTTTAGTTTTGTAATTCCACTACCTGTAATTCTAGAATAGGGTAATATATAATAATTAATTTGGCTAGGTGCACCCAAAGTTCCGGACGTATAAGTATCACTACCATCCATTGTACATGTCATACCAACAATCGCGAAACTTATATACCCCATAGGGTTTAGGGTCATTACATCTTCAGTTATAAGGTCCGTACCGATTTCCAAATTCTCCGGCTGGGTATTGATACAAGGTTTACGCTTATCGTCTGAACTTTCTTTGTAATATTGCGGTCTATGTTCATAGGCTATATATGATTCCATAAAGTTACTTTCAATTTCAAAACGCCATGTTTGTATAACATCTGTTTCAAAAGTAATACTTGTTGCGTTGTCATTTAAGTACCCTAAACTTGTGATAAAACAGTAAATCCATTTTGATTTATTACCTGTATCACCATTTTGATATATCAAATAGTTGTATAAACGTAGATCATCATATAAACCAGGTACAACTACTGTACCATCTTTTCTTTGATACGTGTAATTCTCAAAAACAACATGGTCATAATTATTCATAAAAAAATTAAATTGCTCTTCCGTGTTATTAAATGCACCCCAAAAAGTGTTATTCATTGCGTCAATTTCTAAACCTTTTAGTAAATAAATTTTGCTTTGCGGCGTAAATTGACTATTTACAACTCCTATACTCATCTTAATCATCTCCTTTATAAATTTATATTATTAAAAAATAGTTGGAAGTTCAACTATTTTATTTATCTTTAATGTAGTCATATATTTCACGTGCTTTTGTGCCACGCGTTGGCTGGTTAGGGTCTGCCGGTCTTTCATAGTTTGCCAAAAATTCAATCGCTAGTGTATAAGGGTCGGTGGTCGATCTTGAGAAGCTTGCAAAACTTTCGGGATAGGCTGATGTTGCTATCCATTGCGCACCATTTTCCATTTCCCATTGAATGCGCTCACACTCGCCTACACCGAATTTTGAAACATCCGGATAATATCCCTTTTCTTTTAGCCAGTCAATTATTTTTGTCCATGGAGTCCATTGTACTAATCCGTAACCTCTAGACGCTACCGGTTGTGCAAATGGTATATCACTCTCCCACCTATTCGGGTTAACAGTACTTTCAAAATAGGCATTACCTAACATACCAGCAACCGCGTTTGCGGTCCATCCTTTTCCCTTAAAGAACTGCCAAAATGCAATCCAATTTTGTTTAGATTCATCTTCTGTAAGTGGTCTAGTGTTATTAATATCACCTGGTATGATCCACTCGTATGTTGGTGTTGGCGGTTCGGGCGGTATTTCTTCTTTTGTTTTATAAAAACCTAAGTCAATCCCTAAACCATCTAAAATAAAATAATGTTTAATATATTTGTAACTTGGTTCGGGTGGTGTTGGTGGTGTTGGTGGATCTCCGCCTTCGAAAGTTTTCCAATCCTGTCCATAACCGTTAACTATATTTGTATCATTTACATAAAATACTTGTGTTGGTAATACTGAGCCACTTAACGCATAACATTGATTTCCATATCTACAAGTAACGCCATAGTAGACAAGTCCGGCATTTTGTGTAAATGTTTGATCTATATGACAATGATCTCCGGTAGCATAACCAGCTTCACCCGTATGATAAATTAAATCACCTTGCGCATATCTTGTTGCGGTTGGTGGGTTCGGGTCATGCGTGAAACTAACAGTTACATAGCTTAATCCGTTTGGAGTCCATACGGGATTATCCGAACTATAGGCGCGTGTATTACCAACGCTATCACTATAGGATAGGTGACAAGAAAAAGGAGCATACACGGGTACGCGAACTTGTCCACTAATCGCATTATCAAAAGGATGTCCACAGCAATGTGACTCGGCTGTAGGACTTGACCATTGAGTAATATTCATAGTTTCCATTGGAAATAAACAAACCTCACTCCCATTATATGTTAACTTTTGACCGGCTTTCATAAGTTCAATTCCTCCTCTAATTCTACTAACTCTCTTAACTTATCTTTACATATATTGTATCGCTCATAATCCACATCTTTTAAGATGTGCATACATTGCATATAAAATTCAATATAGAAATAAACACTTAACCCTTCCGGTAAACTATATGGAATATCTTCCGGTTTTTTCATTTTATAAATACTTGATAATTCACATTTATTCATTATATTAACCTCTAATTTTAAAAAAGCTAGATTTTAAATCTAGCTATAATTTAATGCCGTATAAACTACCTTCCACATCACTAGCGGTGCAACGTGCAAGTATCTTATCCGGGCCCGTTTTTATTAACGAAATTGAATATTTACGAGCATTGCCTTCGGTTATACTATCAGCACTAATATAATCCACTGACATAAATCCTATACCTTTATAATTTGACTCAACAGGTAAATCATCAAATAAGCTAATTGGATATATACAATTTCCAAATATTTTATTTTTGCCATAACCATCATCAGTGAAATAAAGGTTTAAAAGCAATATATCATATTTATTTTTAATCTCATTAACATCCATAAAGTTACTATCAATAGGCGATGATGTATCGTTTGTATTGTAAGGTGTTAAATTTGAAATTAATTCAATTTTAATATCATTTTTCTCTAAAAGCTCATGTGTGATATTATTCGATTTTAAAGTGTACATTTAAATACCTCCTTCACTTGCTACTGGTGTAGCACCTTTTTTAATGTTTGTAATATCCTCTCTAACATTTGTAATATTTTCTTTAATATTATTGATCTGTGTTAAATTATTTTGAATACTTGATTGCATTGTAGTACACAATTTTTTTAAACTAGTAATTTCAGTATTAATTGCTGACAATTGATTATTAATATTTAATATTTGAGTTGCTTGTGTTTTTTGTTCATTGTCCAATTTCTCTAGAGTAGTATTATATTTATCTTGTAATTGATTGATTGCAATATCAATGCGTTCATCAACTAAACCAGGTAATTGATCTTTTACATATTGCATAGTGTTTTCTAAAATTTCCGCAATATTTTCATTCCACTGAATAACAACATCATTTACAGCTTGCACGGTCCATTCAATATAACCTTGTAATTGATTGATACATTGGTATATGTTCATACCTGTATTGAATGCACTAACATATTGCTGTGCTAAATTTATACCGCTTAACTTTAAGCCGTTATATTTGGGTAAAATATTTTGTATTTTATTCTCATCAATTACACCCATGTTATTCACCTCCTTCTTTATAGCCAATTAGTGCTTTTAGTTTATCCGGTAGAATATCACTATTGATTTTAGAAATGTTCTCAATAATACTAACTACTTCTGTAATGATCGCATATGTACAAATCACAGGCACTAGGTCTACCCCAAAAGGTAAAGTCAACAAATTTTCAGCATAATTAATTAATACACCTAATGTATAACAGAACACAAATCCAACTTTTTTAAATAGTCCATCTCTTAATTTACTAGACTTAATTTGTTCGCCATCTCTAATTGCCCCAACAATTCCAGTAATAAGATCCAAACCATTAAAAACCAATGCCACTAGAATAATTTTCATTTTAATCACCTCTTTCTTTTTCTATCATAATAAAAAATAGTTGAATGTTCAACTAATTTTAAATAAAAAAGAAAAAAGAGTTAAATTAATAACTCTTTTACTTAAGTTGCAATTTACCTAAATAGAAAGGAGGGTTCCATGTCCTACTCATGACATCGATATTATAACATAGCTATGCGTTATATACAACCTTAATACCACATGTTACATTAGAATTTGTATCTTTAATAGTGACAGTTGCTAATCCTTCAGTAGTAATTGCTGATAATCCTTTAATGATTACATGTCTTAAATCATCACTTAATGTAGCACTAACCATAGTAGGTGCGGCTGATATTGCCGTTAAGCTAATAGGTGCATTTAAACCATTAGTCTGTACTGTAAATGGTACTGTTACACTACCATCTTTTTTAACCTGTACAACTTGAGGATTAGAATAAATTGCTGTAACTTTTTCCTCTACAGTTCCGGATACGAACGCAATCGCATTTGCAAAGCGACTTGTTGCGATACCCTCCCAGTGGTGTAAAAAGTAATTCCAATATAACCCCTTAGCATTATATGCAACACCAACAGAATATTTCTGATCAAATACTCTATAAATTTCACTGTCAACAACTAACGCTTCAATTGTTCCTTGTGTTGTACTAGGTAAAGTTGGTAATACTAACACGTGTGCTTTAAATTCTGCAAACTCTAACTGGAATGTCTGCGCTAACCAGTCAATGTTTAAATAACTATTTGATTTTCCGTTTAAAATAACGTAAATATCTTCATAGTCATTTTGTTTAGTGACTGCCATTGCGTTATATTCATTTGTTGGCTCTGTTAAATAAGATACATATTCTGTAATTTTACGAGCTAACTCTTTAGCCGTGTCCGTATCAGTAACAGCACTTGTTTTAACGATTTTCATTAATCCATTTTCATAGTGTGTAACTAAAGCAGATTTCATATAGTTATAATCATCTTTGTTATCACCATTATACATAGAGTCAACAATACGAGCAATCAAACTATTTACACCATCCCAGCTGACAAAATACTTACGCATATCATCATCTGTAATTGTTGCTGGATAATATGACTTACGGTTAACAACATAAAATGCTGTTTTAATATCCGGCAACTCACGTTTAAATAAAGTGTTTTCCGCGTCGGCTTGATCGTAAGCATGTTCTTTTGCACACTCAATAAAATATTCTTCCATTGTATAGCCTAAAGCCATATTTTCCATTTTAAATGGAGCTAACTTGTTTGTTAAAATATTTTTGTGTGCGATCACTCTACCAATTCGAGTTGCTAAATTCATAAACTCAACACCTAGAGTATCCGGATACTCTAATAAACCATTCATAAATTCTAATGATGAAACATCATTAGGATCTCCAATTGTTGACTGGAAATTTGAAGAAGCCGCACGATACATAGCGTTGGCTACTTCCTGACCTGTTGGTTGTGTTTCCAATCCTAAATCTTCTTGAATCGCTTTTGCAACGTCTTTTCCTGTTGTTCTTGACATATATATTCACCTCTTTCGTTTTAAATGCCTAATTTTCTTAAATCCATTGGATGTTTCGGTTTAGATTTTTCATCTCCGGAACTTTCAACTCCAATTTGCATAAATAATTTACTGTTAGCCTCTGTCAAAGAATTATTCTTTTCGACTAATTTTGTGTTTTCAGCTTTTAAATCGTCTAATTCTTTAAAGTTTTTTTCAACTTCAGCTCGCATATCACTTAACATAGTCGAGCGTTCCGCTTGATCTTCAACTGTTAACACTGCCGTAAATTTGTGTCTCAATTCATCACGTTCCATGTTTTACACATCCCTTCTATTTATAAATATATGATATTAATATTGTAAAGTCAATACAAAATAAAACCCTCTTTTACGAGGGTTTCATAAATATAGGTTGTAAAGTCTAAAGTGTTACCAGCTAGATTACTATGCCTAATTATGTTATCAGCACGTTTCACCGCGAGTAATTCTGATATACATGTCTGATTTCCGATCTTTATTCCTTACATATTAATAATAGCATGTTATTTTATTTTTTCAAATCTTCTTTAATTTTATCTTTAACATATTGACTAAATTTTTTGGTCTTCAATAAATATTCAATGTAGTCAATAACTTCAACTTCCTTTTTATTCACACAAACGCAATATTTATTAACATGATCTCGGTACCATTGGTTTCTATGTTCTTTCGATTTTTCACTCATCATGATTATCACCCCCCTTTTCTTTACACCATACCAGCGGTTTACCTAGTATATACGTATGTACAAATTCATTTGTTTCATGATTAACAATGCTCCAACCATCCTTTAGATATTCATTTAATGCGTCAATATCTTTTCTATACGCGCTATAATCATAATCTTTTATACTTCTCACAATAACAACTTTATTCTTCAATGGAGGGCTTCCGAACATGATCTCATTGAATTCCTTCAATCTTTTATCACACTCTTCAAATATACCTCCATTTTCATAAGTTAACATTTGATATTGCAATTCATCAATATCTTTCCGTAAAATTTTATTTTCATTGCGTAAATTATTATAACTATAGTCAATAATTAAACCAACGAAAACAACAACAATTATATTTAATAACATATTCATAATATCACTCCTTTATAATCCATATAAATATTAATATCATTCCTATTGCATACACTGTAAATAGAAATGTAACACTCAAACAGCACAAAGCCATAATTAAATACTTTATTATAACGCTTAATACACTTATCACCTTATCAACCTCCTTACCTGCTTTTAATGCTAAATTGTCTATCAACTAACACAATACCACCAGGGACATGTGTTTTTTTCATACAATCATTTATAACATTACCTACCCTAAAGTTATCATATGTTACATTTTGCTTTGCCTTTTCCGTCATTCCAGCACACTTTACATTCAAGTAATAACAGACCCCACTACGAATATAATAAAGATTATCCTTACAATCATTTTCATCAATGTATTCCTGTTGGTGCTCTACATATTCTGTATAACTGACTTCAATTTCTTCAACGTAAGATTTTGCGCCAATAAAATAAGAACGGTTAAATATAGATTCTAAACCCCAAAATCCTAACTCTTTATCATCAATAATATCTTTTATAGCGTCAGGTACTTGTGTGCCTACTAAATGTATTGAATCCGTATCAATATATGCAACTCTATGTATACCAACCTTTTGAGCTGTAGTAATTGTATATTTACGTGCATATGCGGTAACAAATTCTCCATAAGGTAAATATATAGGATCTCTAAATTGCTCGTCAATAACCTCTTTGACTTCTCCATCTTCATATGTAGTAAACATAGGGTCGTGAAGTCTTAATATTCCATCATCTTTATCAATAAAAGGAATTTTAGGCGTGACATTCGGGTTCGTTGCAAATTTTCCATACACTGAATTTAATTGACGTTTAGCAATAAAACGCTGTGCACCTTTCGAGTTTTTCTTAACTTCCATTTGTTCGTCAATAAACTGTCTAGCGATACCAACACAACCTTTGAATTTATACCCGTTGATAAATTCAACATCATAAATATCGTATTGCTCGTTAAACAACTTCCAATCTACACTTGTTACAGTCATTCGCACAATATCACCATTTGAGCTTTCAATATATTTTTTACTTCCGAAAAATCGAGAAAACTTATCTAATGATATACATGGTATATGATCCTGTTTTATATCAAAAGCAAAACTAATAACACCAACCCATAGAGGATATTCATCATCCTGTTGATATTCACCCTCAAAATAAACGGGAGTTTCATAAGGTAATAATTCATAATACATACGAGAAGGAAAAAGAGAGTTGACATCAAAAACTATGCCTTGTTCTATCTCTTTTTCTTTTAGTTCCGGATTTGTCCAAACAAAACCACCACTATAAGCAGGTCTTAAATCACTATCAACATTCATTTCTAATGGTGGAAAAATTTTCTCAAATGCCATAGGCAAACTTTTCTTAAAAGTCTCAAAACTACAGCTGGTAGCTGTCATTTTGTTAAACCCTAATTTAAAGCATTCATTTAATGCCATACCTTCAATATCAATATCGTTAAACAAATAATCTATTTCATGTGGTGTTAACTCATGTCCTTTTTCTCTCTTAGTGGTATAATCTAGCTTTAATTTGCGTATTGGTAAATTAAAGTCATGCGCAATTTTTTTAATACTAAAAGGAATTAACTTAAACGAATCCCATATGGTAGTTTTTGTTGAGCGATAAATAGAATACTTCCACCAAATTTCTATCGAATACCACAATCCTGTATTTGATATGATCGTCTTAAAACAATTCGTTTTAGGTTTTTCAGAATATTCAAACCCGTTATTTAAAAGCCAGCTAACTATAAATTCACCATCAAAAGCAAGGTTATGAAAATATAATTTTCGTGTTTTCTTTTTGCACCAATCTATAAACGTATCAATTGTATTACCATATTCCTTTATATTTGAATCTTCAACAAAGCTTGCACCCCAAGCCCAAACGCGACAATCTAATGGATCTGTAGTTGTCTCAAAATCACATGCCCAAACTTCTTTCGGACTTTTATTTTTTGACATACTACAACCCCCTTTATGATACTACTTATATTTAACCATACCCTCTTTAACATAGGCACGTCCGGTAAATACAGCTAAACTATCTCTTACATCCGCCATATCTTCTTGTATGGCTTTACTTAATTGCTCATTAACAAATTTTTGATTTTCTGTATATTCACGACTTAAATCCAAATATTTAAAAGTATTTATCGCTTTTCGCTCTTGATACAACCATTTCAATAATTCTTTATCAGACAATGATCTCATATCTTTTAAAATTTGTTGTCCTTCTTCCTCTGTTATATTGTGTCCTCGTATTTGCTTTTCTATAGCTGTTTTATAATTCTCTCTAAATGTGGTGATTTTTTTGTTTTTCGTCTTAGTATTTTCCTCTAAACTTTCAATCCGATTATCTAATTGTTTAGGATAACGATATGTTTGAATATTTACATGATGGACCGGCTCGAAAAAACCACCTCTATCATCTTTTAATACTGATAAAGCCTGTCTAACTGAAACACCTGTTAAAATACCGCCTTTAGTTTCTTTTAATGTATTCAAACCTACAGTTCGTATTAATTTCTTTTTCTGTTTGTTCTGTTTATCTATCAATTTATTTGCTTTTTCAACATCATTTCGATTGAAAACAACACCGTATTGATTTTTAATATAACGATTTTCTTTGTTGAATCGTTCAATAGAACGTAAATATTTATTAAATTCTTTACGATCATTGAAATCTTTTATTGTACGAATGTCATTAAATACAACATCCTTTCCCATATTTTGCGCTTTTGTTGCGGTTCTTTTAGCACTTGCTATTGCGTTACGTAACCGCTTAACGTCTCTTGTTGACTTCCTCATTTTAGCCATTTTAAACACCCCCATTTTAAGTCAAAAATAAAAGGGTGTTTGGCTAACACCCTTAATTAAATAGGCTATTTAACAGCCATAGACAAATATTTATTTGTGCTTGAGTTCGATTTCTTCTGAATGATTGTGACACAAACCGGTTCTTTAGTCCAGTCATAGTTGAACACTTGCTTTAATTGCTTTAAGCTTTGCAAGAAAGGTTTACTATTAGTTGCATAAGCTTTACCATCTTTATCAATAACAGTGATTAATTTTGAACAAATGATCTCACCTGTTTGTTCATTTTCTTTTTCAACATCCTGTACAATGTAACCTGTTAACCATAAATCTTTACCAACTTGATCACTTAAACCTTCCGCATTATTTACCGCGTTGAATAAATTAACACGTTGTTCGTGTGTCATGTCCTCAGTTACAACCAACCCTATATTTTCCATTGCTACTACTTCATTTTTTACATTTTCCATTTTAATTTTCTCCTTTTAATTTTAACATTGCTTTTTTAATTAAATTATTTTCAGTTGTTTAATTTTTGGCTTAAGCATAACACCATATTTACAACCTATACGCTTTTTAATGAAGACATAACACTTATTATTTTACATTTCGCACCTCCATTAGTTCATCTATTTGCATATTTATTAGCACAAACCACATAACTAACATCACAATTAACATTATGATGAAAATTATGTATCTGTTTGATACTTTGTAATACTTAAAGTTTCCTACACAGTGTTGATATATTTGGTATACAGATAATAACACCCAAATTATGAAACTTGCAAGGATTAAATTACTAATACCCATAATTAATACCACTCATCATAGAAATAACCGCGATTAGCGTTCTCCTGTTTCATTTGTTCAAGTGAAACAACGCCTTGTAATACCTTTCGTTTAAATACAGATAACGTATTAAACTTAAATGAATAACTTGCCATCAGGCTTTTAGAATTTAATTTATAAATATCCATTCTTATTAGGTGGTTTCTTTGGTAGACTAAGTGAAACGCTAACTTATAATTACATAAATACGTTTCAACCACATCAACAATCTTATCAATGTTATCCTTAGTTAGATCACTCAGATAGTGACCGTGTTTATAAATTCGACTCATTTCTTTGTCCCTCTTTTCTTTACACCTATAGTATAGCACACATATTCTAGAATACAAGTGTTTTTGTAATTTCACATAATCCACTACGGAGCCGTGTGGGTCATTATTGGGTTGGGTGGTGTTGTGTTAGATTAGACTAACTAAGACTGTGTTGTGTGGTGTAGTATGACACGGTGTTGTTTGTGTTCACGTACTGTAGACATGTGTTCGCCAATGGGGAACAATCTTATGCTGACACTCTTT
>ENA-UERK01001627-UERK01001627.1-human-gut-metagenome-genome-assembly--contig:-NODE-1627-length-16097-cov-5.258240_pt1 | contig 16097 bp, 15 predicted proteins | sample MGYA00242957_ERZ507957 | MGnify/ENA primary metagenome ERZ507957 (study PRJEB26167, sample SAMN06115538) | human gut metagenome | host: Homo sapiens | place: China:Heilongjiang | collected 2015-11-06... | reverse complement strand
AAAAACTCCGCAGGACTTTTCGGCGAGGGAAAACCGGATGATGACAAGGAAGAGGACGCCGGCATACTGGCGTATGCCAAGGACAATAACGCAGTCAGCGCCGATTTCCGCTTGGGGTCCCAGCAAGGTCGTAAGACCTTGCTGGGAAAGGAGGACGCACCGCAGCGGGGAGGGCTGCCCGAAGCAAAGCGCAGGGTCAGCACGACAGGAGCGGAGGTTGCGTCCGACGCAAAAGTGTGCGTGTCCTTGTCAAGCGAAGGTGTTTTTCACTCCACATATTTATCGTAAAGAGTGCCGAAAGCAAGTGCTTTTTTCCATCCCAAGACCACACTTTTCCGCAGAAAATTCTTCTTTTTGCCCGCCTCATTTTGTGCTGTTTTTCTGCCCTGCAAGATATAGTGGCACAGCATCATTTTTAGCCGCAACTAATTTTCTTTTGCGTTCACTAAATTGCCATAATGTAAATCTGGCATGGGTTCCACTCATCCCAAAGGCTTGGGAATACTTCCAGCTCCTTGAACCCCAAACTCTGGTAAAAACGGTTGGCGTCATCATATTCTTTGTAGCGCCCCATCTGCACTGTTTTTACCTGCAAAAAAGAATACCCGGTTTGGGCCGCATACTTCTTTGCTACCGCAAAAAGCGCTCGGCCACAGCCTCGGCGGTGGTACTTTCGGTCCACTCCCATCACCGCCAGTTCCATGGTATCACGCCCGGTCTCCTTCAGACAAAGAAAGCCGATGGGCTTTCCCTGCTCCATCGCGGCAAAACAAGGTTGTCCGGCGCTTTGGGCAATATACTCCTCCCGTGCCTCAGCTATGCCAAACCATTCCGGCAGCCCCTCCAAGATCTGCCGTACCACCTTTTGCTTTTCTTCCGCCACTGTGAGCTCCTGAATCTCCATATTCTCCTCTCCTCGCTAAAAATGCCGGCACAGTTCCCCATGCCGGCCGTTATCTTTATGCCTCCGCAGGCTCCGCCGCGGTGAATTTCGCCATCTCCGCCAGGGTATCAAACATCCGCAGGCTCTGGTTTTGGAACGCCGTAAAATCAATCGCCATGACCTTGTCATTCTTCACGGCAGCCACCACCTTATACTCATAGCTCTGCTTCACCGTCTCCACCTCGTCCGCCTCAGCACAGAAGATCACATCCGGCTCCAGCGCCCTCAGCTCACTTTCCGGGTACAGCCAGTTGGTGTAGTCCGCCCCGCTGCAGTGGAAACCCACCTGGGCCAGCAGTTGGCCCTCCAGGGTATCCCCAGTGGCCATGCGGTAGGGGTAGGAGATGAGCAGGGTGGCATCGGGGGCGGCAGCCATCCCGGAAAGGGCGGCGGTCGCTTCGGCCAGCTTGCTGTCTATCGCCGTGCTTACGGTCTCCGCAGCAGCAGTGCCGGTCACATTACCGGCCAGCAGGCTGCCCAGTGCCCGGTAGTTCTGCTTTATTCCCTCCACCGAGTCCGCCCGGGGCAGCACCAGCACCTGAGCTCCGGCCTGCTGCAGCTCGGTTAGGGTACTTTCGGTCGGCTGAACGGTGCACAGCACCAGCGTGGCTCCGCTGGCTTTTATTTTTTCCACCTCCGGCTGGTAAGCGCTGCCCATCCGGGGTTTGGCGACAGCTGCCGCCGGGGCCGTGCAGTATTCGCTTACCCCCACCAGCAATTCCCCATAGCCCAGGTCGTACACCATTTCGGTGGTCGCCGGGGAAAGGGATACCACAGCCGTAGGGGCCTCGGTCAGGGTCACATTGCCCACCGTCACCGGGTATTCCGGGTCAGGCTTGGGCTCCGGTTCGGCCGGGTTGTTATTACAGCCGGCAGCCAGCAGCAGAAGCGCCGCAGCGGCCAGGGCCAGCAGTTTTTTCATCATGGCACATCCTCCCTTGGTTTCTCTCTCCATTGTACCCGCTTTGGGCCCGCATTTCAAATGAACTTTGTATGAACGCCCCGGAAAATTGCGGCAGAGCGCCTCCGCAGGTCTGTGCAGGGGGCGCATTCGGGCCGCAGGCCAAACCGTCCCCCGCGGGGGACGGTTTCAGCGGGCTCCGCCCGCTGGCCCCGGCTGCGCCGGGGCGGCCTGCGGCCCGCCCCTCCCCTTGCGGAAACTCCGCCTTTATGCAAAATACATTCCGTATAATTCGTTCAAATTTATACTCTTTTCGACAGATCTCCCGCCCTCTGCCATTCGGCGGGCCAGCATCTTTTGCCAAAGCCCGCATCCATCGGGCCAAGTCCATGCAAGGGGCTAGCTTGGGAAACGGCAGCTCGCCCACTCCTCCGCGGGCTTTGTGCCAGGCCAAGGAACCGGGGCGCAGCCCCCTCCGGCCTTTCTTATACATACTGTATTTTATTATCAAATTATACATCTATTCGACGGAATCCCCCATGGCTTTGCGATTACAAATGCCGTGTATCATTTTTGGCGCATCAAAACTCCGCGGAACGATTCGGCGAAAGAAAATCAAAAATAACATCGTCAGCGATGGTTTTGCGTTTGTGGGAAAGGAAGATGCCTCTCAGCGGGAAGGGCTCTCCCGTTAGGCTCCGCTAAATCCAACCCTTGCGATACCTCAAAAGGCACCAAGCCGCCCTCTTTGCCGCACTTCCCCCTACGACCTTTCCGCCGTCCACAAACCCCTTATCAAGATAAAATGCCGTTTCCTGTTATTCTGCGGCGGCCTTCACCACATCCTCCGCCAGCCGCTTTATGTCGTCCAGCGTCTGTAATTCCCCGGCACGGCGGCGCAGCTGGGCCGCCCCCCGCACCCCACTGATGTACCATCCACAGTGCTTGCGGGCCTCATGGCTGGCCACCCGCTCGCCCTTGTATTGCACGGCCAGGGTCATCTGCTCCACCATCAGCTCCATGCGTTTTTCCAGCGGAGGGGTCGGCTCATATGCCCCGGTTTGCAGGTACTGCCGCACCTGCCGGAACAGCCACGGGGCCCCCAGGGCGCCCCGGCCGATCATGATGAGATCGCAGCCGGTGGTTTCGTACAGGGCCTTGGCGGTTTCGGGGCTCACCACATCGCCATTGCCAATGACCGGGATGGAAACCGCATTTTTCACCTGGCGGATGATCTCCCAATCCACCGGGGGAGCGTACATCTGCTGCCGGGTCCTGCCATGAACCGTCACGGCATCAGCCCCGGCGGCTTCGGCCATTTGGGCAAATTCCACGGCGTTGATGTGGCTGTCATCCCAGCCCTTGCGGAACTTGACGGTGACCGGGATGCTGCTGGCCTCCTTCACCGCGCGTATAATGCTTTCGGCCCGGTCCGGCTCCAGCATCAGGGCGCTGCCGCTGCGGTTGCCGGCAATTTTGGGAGCGGGGCAGCCCATGTTGATATCCAGCCAGGCGGGGGAATACTGCTGGGCCAGCTCGGCCGCGCGCGCCATGGGCTCCGGTTCATCGCCAAAAAGCTGGATGGCGCAGGGCATTTCCAGCGGGCCTATTTCCATCAGCTCGGCGCTTTTGCGGCTGCCCTGCACCAGCCCCTTGCAGCTCACCATCTCGCCCACGCAGGCCACGGCCCCAAAGCGCATGGCCAGCTCCCGCAGGGCGCGGTCGGAGACGCCGGCCATAGGGGCCAGCATGGCATAGGGGGGCAGCTCCCATTTTCCCAGAATCATCCTGTTTTCCTCCCGGTTTGGAATTCGAACGAAAGTTCTCCAGTTTCATTGTAGCACAAGAATGGGGGGATGTAAAGCCGCGAACAAAAGTTTGTAGGAGTGCACGAAAATTCTACCATTTTGGGGGCTTGACAATGGGCAGGGTGCATAGAAAAAGCCCCCGGTGAGGGGGGCTTTGGGGTGGGTCATGGGTTATTTTTGCGGGAGAGGACGGCCATGCCGAGGGCGGAGACAGCCATGAGAGCCGCAGCCGCGGCAACCATGTCATTGGCGCCGGTGGAGGGGTTCTTCTCGGGCTCGGTCTTGGGGGTCTCCTCGGTGGAGGGGACGATGATGGTGATGGTGCCGGGTTCATTTACCACATTCTCAAAGCCTGCACCGTTTTTGGCTTCTTTCTCACCAACATTGCCCCAGGTATTCCCGGACATAGTTACCTGGACACTTTCGGGGCGACTGGTTGCTTTTATAATCTCGCCATCGCTATCACCGCTGTTGACAGAGGTGTTGTTCTTGATGGTAATGGTCGTGTCTGTGCCAACCTCATTGAAGCGAATAATACGGTCGGAAACATGGGTAAAGGTGTTTCCGGTGATTACAACACTGCCGTGATCGACAGCAGCAGCACTATCATCCTGAATAGCAATAGCATTATGATCGATTTTATTAAAGGTGCTGTTAGTAACGGAAACACCATAAACAGGGTTTGTATAAACACCGTCAGAACAATTCTCAAACTTGCAGTTATTGACCGTCAAGTTCTTCAGATTATCCGTTGTAGTGGTCCAGCTGACAAAACGAATGCCCATACCTCCAGCATTATCAGAGGTTGTGGTTGGATAACCAGAATTGAAGGAACAACTCTTAAAATGCAGCCCATTAACGCTTGTTCGTGTCTCGGAAGACTCAATATTAACAGCGCTGGTAAAATTCAGGCCTTCAAAAGTGATGTTGCTCCAATTTTGACCGATCCAGTAAGAAATGTTATTGTTTTCGGTCGCACTCATGTCTCTGTCAGCAACGAAATCTCTGCTGTACCACTTTGTGCTGTTGACCTGCCCGCCGAATGCAACCAGCCCGTTGATGGTCACCGCCGCACCATCGGCTGCCTTGATGGTAACATTGCTCATATTGCGGACATACTCACGCTTGCCCGCGCCACCATTGGGGTGATCGGCTATATTCTTTATAATCGCATTAGGACTGGATTCGGTTCCGCCAAGGTAATACTCGGTATTGCTGCCCGCATATGCAGTGGCACGGCCAAACTCGATCTTCCTATAGTCGCCTGCACTTAATTCGATGGTCGTGCCATTGATAGAATCATATTTTCCATCAAGGACATCCTGCACATTGGCAGGAGTTACATTCTTCCAAACTTTGTCGCTTCCCAAGACGGGAATGTCCTCCGCCATCGCCGTCACCGGCAGCATAACAGCCAGCATGAGCAGCGCCAGCACAACACTTAAAAGCTTTTTCATTTGGTATTGACCTCTCTTCTTTTTTATTTTTCTCACGGGCGGGGTTGTGTTTGCAGGGCAAACACAAAATATCCCCATGGGGATATGAGAACAGAGTAAGATTACCACTTTTGGGCAGGGGATGTCAACCTAAATGAGAAATTTTGGGGAGGTGCACAAATTTTCCCACTAAATTTGTGCAGGGTTTTCCTCCAGCAGGACCTGCAGGGACTGCCGCAGGGAAAGGTAGCGCTGCTGCCAGTCCTCCCCGGTGGGGGCGGTGTAATTTACCCCAAACCAGCGGCAAACCCCACGGCACAGGGCTTCGGCAATCTCGCCCTGGTTTTCCACCAGCCACCGGGCATCGGCGCCATTATCGTGGAAGGCAAGCTCCGGATAGACCGAAAGCATGGGGGTGCTGTTGATCTCGTAGAAGGTGGTATTCTGGCGGACGCCGCGGGTGGTAGCCGCCGGGTAAATGGCCATGAGTTCCTCGTAGGTCATTTGGCAGGCGCGCCAGCTGATGCCGCCGGGCTGGCCATAGGCCAGGACCTCCGGGCCGCGGGCGGAGCCCTCCCTGGGGGTGGCGGAGCTGGCATTGGTGTGGATGGGGAGGTAGTAATCAGCCTGCCAGGAAATGGCTTCCGCCACACGGACACGCACGGTGGCCGCGGGCGGGGCCATTTTGACCGAAAAGCCGCAGCGGGTAAGGGCCGCGGCGGTTTTTTGCGCGATGGAGGTGGTGACATCGTGCTCGAAGAGGGTGGGATAGCCGAAGTAGGGGCCGTGGGGAGCGGGACGGCGCTCCGGGGAGAGGTAGATTTTTTTCATGGGGGAATCTCCTTTCGTGGGGTGTAAGATATTTTATGCCGGAGGGGCCGGGGGCGAAAGTCCCTCCACTAATACGGCAAAAACGGCCCTTCTTTGCAGGTGAAAGGTTAATAATTCACTTTTTTTCACGGAAAATTTACGAATGCGGGAAAATATAGGTGTGATTTGACTAAATGCTGGTTTTTATTTGCAGTAAAATGGCAGGAAAAAGGAGCCCCCCGAAGGGGCTCCCGAAAGAGGGGAATGTGTTATTTTTTGCGAGTGAGGGCGGCCATGCCGAGGGCGGAAACGGCCATGAGGGCCACGGCCGCGGCGACGACATCATTGGCGCCGGTGGCGGGGTTTTTCTGGTCCTCGGCGGGCTTGGTCTCCTCGGTGGGGGTGATAATGACGATGGGATGCTCCGCCACGGTACCATTGATGGTAGTGGTGGAATCAATCGCACCAGTTTTGGTCATTGCCTTGTCGCGGTTGGCAATATCAAGGGTATTGCCGGAAGAGGTAATCTTGCTTTGGTCGAGATTAGCTTCGTTCCAAAGGAGATATGGCGCCTTGATATTGTTGTTGCTGATAGTCACATCAGCTTCCAAACCTTTATAGAAATGAAGTGCATTTACATTTTCTGTGCTGATCGTATTATCGGTTACGGTAATGGAGGTACCCTGGGTAAGCTGAATAGCAGAACCATAAGTATTACCCTCTTTGGTTATCCCGCACAAGTCTTTGATTGTATTGTCCTTAATCGTAGCTTCAGCGGTTTTTTGATCAATATTGATTCCACGGGCATAGTTGGAAATAATATTATTGCTGATATTGATGGTCAACGGTTCAGTTGCGCTGCCCTGCAAATGCACAGCATAAGCATCTGCCGTTCCGGTACCGTCGAAGATGTTGTTCGTGAAAGTAATATTGCCCTTGACATTGTTATAATGGTAGATTTTAATGCCTTCGAGTTTGCAATTATCAACCTTAAAGTTAATGCCCTCGAAGTAGTCCTGTGTGGGATACAGACCACTGCGTGCGGTGCCCGTAATGGTCAGATTTTCAAAAGAAATGGATGTTGTGGTTTTCTCCCCCCACCACTCATAGGGAAGTGTGATATTGGAATTTACAGTCAGGGTATCGCTGTCTCTTCCGGTCGCACCAACAAACTTGAAGTTGATGAGGTGGCGGTCATTTCCGTAATGGGATGCTCTGCGACCAAAGGTTAATAAATGTGCAAGGTTTGACTCCTCATAGATTATAGTTCCACAAATAGTATATGTCAGTGTAGCGTTCCCATTTTCATCGCGATTGAAAAACAGGGCATCAAACTCCTCCGCTGTAGTTCCACCCTGGCCCAAGGCATCAGATTTACAAAGGGCCTCCAGCTTTGGTTTAATTGCATTATAAGCCGCTTTAAAAGAATCATACTTTTCATTTTCTACTCCTGTTATGCCGGAAATCATAACATAGTTTTCCTCCGCCATTGCGGTGACGGGGAGCATGACGGCCAGCATGAGTAGCGCCAGCACAACACTTAAAAGCTTTTTCATTAGAATAAACCTCTCTTCTTTTTTATTTTTCCCGCAGGTGGGGTTGTGTTTGCCCCGCAAACACAAAAATATCCCCATGGGGATATGAATAAACTACCACTTTTGGGCAGGGGTGTCAACCTTTTTGAGAATTTTTGGTGACTCGCACAAAATGCGGGGGTGGTATTTGGCAAAAAATTCCCCCGGCAGCAAGCTGCCGGGGATTCCGCGCTTATTTTACATTTTAGCCAGGGAAACAGCGATGCGGGCGGCGCAGCGGGCATTATTGAGCGCCAGCTGGACATTGGAGGCGAAGGACTCGCCGCCGGTCAACTCCTTGATGTGGGCCAGCAGGAAGGGGGTGATCTCCTTGCCGTGGATGTGCTGGGCATCGGCCAGCTCCAGGGCCTTGGTGATGATGCCCTCCATGTAATCGAAATCCATGGCGTATTCATCCGGGATGGGATTGCCGATGAGGACGCCGCCGGGCATTTCCAGCTCCAGCTTGGTCTTGATGATGCGAGCGATCTCCTCCTCGCTCTGGGCGGCGTAATCCACACCGAAGCCGCTCTTTTTGCAGAAGAAGGCGGGGAAATCGCTGGTGCCATTGCCGATGACGGGGACGCCCATAGTCTCGAGGTACTCCAGCGTGCGGCCGATATCGAGGATCTGCTTGGCGCCAGCGCAGATGACGGCGACGGGGGTGCGGGCCAGCTCCTGCAGGTCGGCAGAGACATCCATGGTGACCTCACCATGGCGATGAACGCCGCCGATGCCGCCGGTGGCGAATACATGGATGCCAGCCAGAGCCGCGCACATCATGGTGGAAGCGACGGTGGTAGCACCGGTCTTACCGGTGGCGAGGTAGGTGGCGAAGTCGCGGCGGGAGACCTTGCCGACATTTTCGCCGCGGCACATCAGCTCCAGCTCTTCCGGGGAGAGACCGACTTTGATCTTGCCGCCGATGAGCGCCATAGTGGCGGGGTAAGCGCCGCAGGCCCGGATCTCTTTTTCCACCTCTGCGGCAAAGGAGAGGTTTTCCGGATAGGGCATACCGTGGCTGAGGATGGTGCTTTCCAGGGCGACAACGGGCTCGCCGTTTTTGATGGCTTCCTGCAGCTCGGGGGTGATATCAAGATATTTTTCGAGATTCATGTCAGATGTTCCTCCTGTAATTAAAGTATTCCGTAATACGGGTTTCAAAAGGTTCATCGACTGGGGCGGACGCTCCATCGTTGAAAGCTTATTATACCCATTCCCACGGCGGAATGCAAGGGGTTTTGATGTGAAATTTGTGTGATTTTTGCGGGAAAGAACGGGAGATGACGAGCGGGCGCAGCCCCTTTCGGCGGAGCCGAAAGCCGCGCGCGAAGCGCGCGGAGCCCGCCGGAGGCGGGCGGGCTGCGCCCCGGGCCAGCGGCTGGCAGAAACCTGCGGAAATGCGATATTGACACCCGGCCCAGGGGATCCTATTATAATAAGGTATACCAAGTGACGGGAGAGTGGAGATCCTATGTTATCCTCTGCGGCCGGGCTGCTGACCGACCAATCCTTTTTGAGCGTATTTTGCGCCGCCATGCTGACCATCGGGATCGGCTGGGGGCTGCGGAAGAAAAATATCCTGAAGGCGGAAAGCCGTCCGGTACTGAATGCCCTGCTGCTGAAGCTGACGGTGCCGTGCCTGGCCTTTGATGCCTTTATGACCGATTTTGCCCGCGGGGAGCTGCGGCGCAATGTGCAGATCCTGCTGATCTCCTTTGCGCTGTATCTTTCGATGATCACGCTGTCGCAGCTTATTTTTATTAAATACGGCCGGCGGAAGGCCAACCTATATGGCATCTGCTTTGCCATAGGGCAGCAGACACTATACGCCATGCCTATTCTACGGGCTATTTACCGGGAAAATCCGTCGGAATCGATGCTTTCCGCCAGCATGGTGGCCATCGCCTTCCGGGTGATGCTGTACCTCTACGCCTTTTATTCCATCAGCGGGGTGGCGGTAACCGGTGGCAGCCTGAAGCAAAATCTGAAAAAAGCGTTCCTGACGCCGGTGATGCTGGCTATGTTCGCGGGGTTCTTCATCTGGCTGACACAGGGACTGCTTCCCTGCCCCGGCGGCATACCGCTGCTGCGGCTGGACCTGCGATTCCCGGCACTGTACGCGGTGGTACCGCAGATGGCCACCCTGGTGAACCCCCTGGCGATGCTGCTGATCGGCTCGACACTGGGAGAGTCCCGGCTGGGCGACGCGCTGCGGGACGGCAAGGCGTGGTTCATCGCCTTGCTGCGGATGTTTATCGCCCCGCTGTATACCCTGGCGGTGCTGTGCCTGCTCCAGCAGATCGGATGGACCCACTTTACCGAGGTGACGCTGATGACGGTGGTGATGTGCTTTGCTGCGCCGCTTTCTGCGGTGCTGTGCACCTTCTTCATCACCTACCAGGAGGAAGCGGATATGGCCGCACGGGTGTGTCTGCTTTCCACGCTGTTCTGTGTCCTATCCACGCCGCTCTTCTACTGCCTGGTGAAGGCCGCAGTAGCCAGCGGAGCGTTTCCTATATAATATAGGTAAGAAAACGCGCGAAAGCCCTCCAAACAGAGGGGGGCAACGGAAGGTTGCTAAAAATCCATGAGGGGTTGGTCGACAGCACCCCCATTCCATGATACTCTTGCGGTACAAAACATGAAAGGCGGATGCTGAAATGACACTGGGTGAACGGATCGCATATTACAGGGGGAAGCTGGGGCTTTCCCAGGGGGAGCTGGCGGAGCAGCTGGGCGTGAGCCGTCAAGCCGTAAGCAAATGGGAGACCGATGCCGGACTGCCGGATCTGGAACGGCTGATCGCGCTTTCCCGGCTGTACCATATCACACTGGATGAACTGGTAAAGGGAGAGTCCCCGGAGGAAACGGCCGAAGCCCCGGAGGAGATACCGGTGGATGCGGTCATTGCGAAGCCAGCAGCCCCCAGCGGGCAGAAAACCATTGGGTATATCCTGCTGGGGGTGGGACTGCTGTGCGCAGCGCTGGCGCTGGTACTCAATTTGGCGCTGCTGATCCCGGCGGTGTACTTTCTGATCTGCGCGGCGCTGTGCCTGACGCTGCGGCGGTATGCCGGGCGGGTCATTTTGGGCGGAACGCTGTATGCGGTGCTGCTGACCTGTCAGCGATGGACCGGGATGCCCGGGCTGGGAAGTATCATCAACCCCGTTGTTTATCAGTCGGAATTTTACGGCATTGGGGTGTGGGTGACCTGGGGGCTGTGGGCGGTGCTGGTGCTGTATGTGGTGCTGGCGCTGCGGCACACCCGTTGGCAGAGGTACACCCCCTTGGCGCTGGGGTGGACCGTCGTCCTTGGGCTGAGCGGGTGGCTGGCGCCGCTGTGGCGGGTGCTGGGCGGTGCAGAAGCCGCCAGCTGGTACTATCCGGTGGTCTCCGGCCTTATCAATCTGCTGGCGGCGGCTGTGGTGCTGCTGACGGTCCGGGCCATTTACCGGGCCCGACGGGAGAAAAAGAGCGCATAAATACAAAAAATGAAAAGAGCCGTTCCCAAAAGGAGCGACTCTTTGGCTTATTTTAGGGTGGAGCTGTTATTGAGGACGCCGGCACTATACAGGAACAGCACATCGCAGCCTGTAAAATCGACAAAGCCGCCCAGCCGGCTGGAGGCGAGATACCGGATATCCACCAGCGTAACGGAGGAATAGCCCTCCACCAGCAGCGGTGCGATGCTGCTGCCAAAGGAATCCCGGAAGATCACCAGCCGGCGGCCGGAGGTGTTCTGCGGATTTTCGATGCGCAGGAGCGACACGGAGCCGGAAAGGAACATCTCATACGGATCACGGCCCGCGGCCTTTTCCGCATCGTAGATACCGCCCTCGGTATCGGTTTCGTAATTATAGACCGCGGCGGTATCGATGGCGCCGCCGGTGAGATAGTTCATCTCCTCCGGGGCGATGGGCAGCGCGGCCTGGCCGTAGTAAACACCATAGAAGGGCTTTTCCAGCGTTTTTCTGGTGTAGCTGCCGGTAAGCTCCACGCCCATGCCACCCGCCAGCCGGGCAGCCACATCCAGGATCTTCTCCTGCCGCCAGTGGGCATCGGTGCGGTAGTAGTCCTCCAACTCCAGCAGATCGAAGATATCGATATACTGCATATAGCCGGTGCGGCTTTGCAGTTCCTCAGCAAACTGCTCGTAATCGATGGAGGGGTAGCCATTGGGCGCGGCCATAAAGTAGTTTTTATCCGGGATGAGGGACAGATACACCCGACTGCCGGCGTCCTTCAGGTAAGCTTCGTAGAGATACCGGAAGCGCTCCGCCGCATGGTCAAGGGAAGCAGTATTCATGGGGTATTCCAGTTTGGCCAGATGATCTCCCACCCGGTACAGGCCGTTATTATCCCGCTGGCGCAGCAGCCCTGTGGCGGTAAGTGCTTTGAGCGTGCGAAATTCATCCCGCAGCGGGAACTGATCGGTGGCGTAGTCCTCAAAGCGATCGGCAAAGGTGCCGGAGAGAAGCGACTGCCCGGTAAGGGCAGGCAGCTGCGCCAGGGAGCGGCGCTCCGCATCGGAGGCGGCATCGGCGGGCTTAAAAACAGTCCAAAGGGTGAACGCCGCCAAAAATACCCCCAACACCGCAATGGTGAGAATGGTACGGGTCTTATTGTTTTCCACAGCGGCACCTCCTTAAAAGCGGAAATAGAGGAACGGATTGAATGAGCCATCCACCAGGTAGGCAGTGACGACCGCCAACAGGGCCATCAGGGCCACAGGGGCCGCGACCGCCAGCACCCGGCCGGTTTTGGGGCCTTCGGAAAGGCGGTTCATCCAGCGGGTGGGATAGGGCGTAGCGCCGATGACGGCGATGATGAAGGTGACGGCATAGCTGCCGAGGTAGTAAAGCGTTTCGCCGGTGGCAAGCGGCACCCCGCCCGCCCCAAACATGCGGCCCAAGTGGGCGGCGGCTTCCGAAAGGCCGGCGCTATCGAAGATGACAAAGCTGACCGCGACCAGCAGCAGGGTATAAAGATGGCTGAGGACGGGGAGCTTTTGCAGGGGCTTTAAGAGGAAACCTTTTTCCAGGATGAGGAACACAGCGAAGAACAGGCCCCACAGGACAAAGTTCCAATCGGCGCCATGCCAAAGACCGGTCAGCATCCATACCACGAGGATATTGAGGTAGCGGCGGGCCGGGGCCACCCGGTTGCCGCCCATGGGGATATAGACATAATCCCGGAACCAGGAGCCAAGGCTCATGTGCCAGCGCCGCCAAAATTCGGTGACGCTGCGGGAGATATAGGGATAATTGAAGTTTTCGGCAAAGGTGAAGCCGAAAATTTTCCCCAGGCCGATGGCCATATCGCTGTAACCGGAAAAATCGAAATAGATGTGCAGCATATAGGCCGCGGCGTACATCCAGCTGTACAGCACCGAGGGCTGGGTGGTAGCCTTATACACCGTGATAAGCTGATAAAGCACATTGGCGATGAGGACCTTTTTACCCAGACCCAGCACAAAGCGCTGCGCGCCTGCGGCGACCATGGCCGGGGTGGAGCGGCGTTCCTTAAGCTGGGGTTCGATATCGGCATAGCGGACGATGGGCCCCGCGATGAGCTGCGGGAACATGGCGATATAGGTGCCGAGGTCGATGAGATTGCGCTGGGCGGCCACGGTGCCCCGGTGGACATCCACCACATAACTGAGGATCTGGAAGGTGTAGAAGCTGATGCCAATGGGCAGCGCCACCCGCAGAAGCGGCACCGAAAGGCCGGTCACGGCATTGAAGCTGCGGATGAAGAAATCGGCGTACTTGCAGTAGCCCAAAAGCAGCAGGCTGAAAAGGACCGAGGCGGTCAAAAAGAGCTTTGACCGCCGGGGATTGCTGATACGATATTTTTCTACCAGCCGCCCAAAGAAATAGCCCTGCAGAATGGATACGACCATGAATAGGACATATTTCGGCTCGCCCCACGCATAGAACACAAGGGAAAAGAGGAGCAGAACGGCATTTTTTGCCCGGCGCGGCACCAAAAAATAGCACAGCAGCGTGAGCGGCAGAAAGTAGTAGAGAAACGGGATGCTTGAAAACAGCATAAGCTGATCCCCCCGAAACGATTACTGGATGGCTTCGTCAAAATCGATGACGGCGGCGGGATAGGAAGCGGTGAGGGTATCACGGAAGCTGTTGATGAGCTCCTCATCACCGTACATGGCCACAACGACCTCATTCACGGTGAGAACGACGACCTTATCGGGGAATCCACACATCCACTGGCGGGACTGGATGCTGTCACGCAGGGACTGGGCCAGCGTCCTGGCATCGGCGGCATTCTTGACATGGTAGGCGCCGCAGGTGAAGGTGTTCATGTTCATCATGTGGGAAATGGAGGCGGCGCTGTCGATGAGGGTGGTGCTATCGGCCGGGAAGGACAGCATATAGTCCAGGTTGTCGGCATCGGAGATATCGAACTTGCCGGGCTTATCCTCTACGGCATTGTTGTTATCGCCGCCCGCTGCGGGGAATTTATAATCCTCGGGCAGAGCGCTCCAAACCTTATTAAGAACCTCCAGCGGGTCGGTGACGGCTGCGTCATTGCCGCCGTTACTGCCGGAATTGTTGCCGCAAGCGGCGAAGGCCAGCACCATTGCGGCTGCCAGCAGAATGGAAATGATCTTTTTCATGGTACAATTTCTCCTTCTTTTATGATGCTTTTTGTATCATCCAGACGCCCTGCTCATTTTGAGAAAGGGTCATTGTCTGCGCATTGAGGGTAAGGCGGTAGGTTTCCCCCGCCGTGGGCTGCGGAATGGCCCAAAGAACGGTACAGGCCCCGCCCCCCTGTTGGGTACCGCTCCAGGCGGAAACGGCATCTCCCTGGGTGATCCGCAATTCGCCATCGTCTGTGGAAAGCTGCCATTCCCCGCGGCCGGAAAGGGTCAGGGGGACTTCCAAGCTGCCAAGGGTATAGAGCGCGGGCTCCGCGGCGGTGCGTGGGACGGCTTCCGTTATGACCGGCACCGGCTGGCTGCCGATGATGGTCTCCCCCACCGAAAGGCGAAGCGTGCCGGACTGCTGCCACAGCACCGAGATGCCAAATACCAGCAGCAGGGCTGCCGCTATGGCGCCCCAGCGGCCAAAGGCCGGACGGCGAGGAACGGGCGGTACCGTTATAGCATCCTGCAGCAGGTCATCATCAATGGCGGTGACGGCGGATGCCAGTGCTTCATGCTTCATTTGGTCCATCCCTCGCTTTCAAGATATTTTGCCAGACGGGTGCGGGTACGCAGCAGCATGGATTTGACACGGCTTTCGGAAAAACCAAAGTGGTCGGCGACCTGCGCGACTGGGCAGCACATGAAATATCGCTGCAGGAACACCCGGCGGGCCTCCTCGCTTTCGGTGCGCAAAAACTCGCTGAGAAGGTGGGAAAACGCAGCGGCTTCGGCCTCATCCTGCGGCTCGCTGCCGGATGGCAGGCATTCCGCCAGTTCCTCCAGCGAAAGGGCCGCTTCTCCCCCGCCCCGTTTTTCGGCCGCGCGGGCTTTATAGCGGTTTAGGGCCAGATTGCGGGCAATGCGCCCGAGAAACGCCGCGAAAAACTGCGGGCGCTGCGGCGGGATGGCATTCCAGACACGCAGGTAGGTGTCATTGACATTTTCCTCGCTGTCTTCCCGGTTCATCAGAATATTCATGGAGAGCCGCATACAGTATGCCCCGTATTTACGGGAAGTTTCATCGATGGCCTGCGGGCTGCGCTGCCAATAAAGCTCGATGATCTTTTCGTCCTCCATCGGGCACTCCTTTCCCGCTCCCGGATCGGTGCCCTCACCCATATAGACAACAGGTGAGAAGGTTTGGTTGCGCCGGAGAGCAAAATTTTTTTGAAAAATCTGAAATTGATCTTTGGGCGAGAATACCCGCAGGAGTCATGGGGCTGCTGCAGGTTTCTTTATGGGGTATATTGTGCCCGGTTTTACGGGAGAAGTTCCAGGCTGCCGCCATCTTCTACGGTGTGGCCTTCCAGCAGCAGGAGCTTCTCCGCCAGCAGGCGGGAGAAACCACCAATGATCGCAGCCGTGGCGATGATGTCCTCCACCCGATCGGTATCCAGCATGGACGGCTCCTCGTCCTCATGCTTGAGAATGGTAGCGCAGGCGGCGCGCACCTCCCGGGTGAAATAAACGGCGGCCAGGCTGTGACGCCCGATGTACTCGGTGTAGATGGGACGCAGTTCCTCCTCGGTGAGCTCCGACGGGATGAGCCGCTGCACCAGTGAGATACCGAGGCCCTGCTTGAGGGTGCAAATCATAATGAGGTAGGCCAGGTGCAGTCGGTAATAGCGCTTTTTGACGGGGCCGGGCATGGCGCGCGTGCGCACATAGTTATTGATGGCAGCGGCAGTGACAGCCTCCTCCTCCTTGAGCTCAGGGGGAAGATAATCAAGATAGCCGCGCAGCAGGGTAACGACCTGCTCCATATACAGTCCCAGGTCGGGAAGCCTGTCCCATTCCGGCAGTCTGTACTCCCGCAGGTATTTTTCCCATCGGCGCAGTTTGGCGGCGACCAGTTCCTTGTCAAAAGCCATATGTCTGCCCCTCTCTCTATAAAGTAGTGTTCATTATATCACATCCTGTGGCTGATTGCAAGAGGTCACGGTGAAAAA
>ENA-UERK01001599-UERK01001599.1-human-gut-metagenome-genome-assembly--contig:-NODE-1599-length-16276-cov-20.273350_pt1 | contig 16276 bp, 12 predicted proteins | sample MGYA00242957_ERZ507957 | MGnify/ENA primary metagenome ERZ507957 (study PRJEB26167, sample SAMN06115538) | human gut metagenome | host: Homo sapiens | place: China:Heilongjiang | collected 2015-11-06... | reverse complement strand
TTTTTACCTTTTTACCCTTTTACCTTTAAACGCCTTTTTTACCTTTTTACCTTTTTACCCTTTTACCTTTAAACGCCTCTTTTTACCTTTTTACCTTTTTACTTTTTTACTTTTCAATGAGTTCCCAGTATCGCAGAGCGAGGTCATGGATGAACTTCCGTCCTCGCTCGGTCCATACGAGATAGGTATGGGTGTAGGCTCTGCCCATCTTCTCCTGTCTGCCATCGCTCTTCGGGTCGAGGAAGGCGCTGTAGCGGGTACGGCTCATTGCCAAACCCATGTGGGCGTAATCGGCATAAAGAAGATACTGACCGCTCTGGTAATACTGGATATGCAGAGCACAGAGCGAGCGGTTCAGTTCCTGGGCAGTGATACCGAGTTCCTTCGCAATCTGCGTGGTGGTGAAGCAAGAAACAGAATCGAGCACGTTATCGCTATAGAGCGCCTTCGGCAGAAGATTACCCACTTGATTCTCCAACTGGATGATGTTATCTCCACTCTTAGCAATGCGAACCACCTGCTCATCCACCACATCATTCAAGCGGCGGATTTCTGTATCCTGTTCGCCGATAAGCTTCTTCTGCTGTTCAATCTGCAGACGCTGCTTCTTCAGCAGATTCTCCTTCTCCTTGAGCGTAGCACGGAGGATTTCTTCTGCATGTCGGATTGTCTCCTCATCGCTCTCGCCCTGCTGTACCGGGATATAACCGCCCGTCTTGCGAATCTGCGGCAGCACATCGGCCGTAACCCAGTTCTTGAACTTCACCGCAGTAGAAAGCTTGGAGCCAAGCACCAAAGCATAGAAACCGCTCTCGTTGACGAAGATCATCTGCTGGGAGCGTTTAGATGGAGTTCCATCTTTACGCAAACGCCCCGAAAGTTTGACGTTGTGTTTCGCAACGTCAAATGTATTAACTAACTGACGCACAGCACATCTTGCAATCTTATACCCCAGCACATCACAGACATCCTTTGCGCAGAACAAAGGTTCTCCGTTTTCATCGGTCAAGGTACGAATCTTACCGAATTCAGGATTTTCAAACACGACAGCAATTGCTACCTTCTTATCCATTTCTACTTTATTTGTATTTACTGACTTTACCATAATAATTTGTTTAATAAATAATCACTAATAAATAATCACTACATCACCGTAATCCAAACGCTCTCCTCCCGTTCTCTCGCTGCGGTAATGGCATTGATAAGCCGATGCAACCAGATGCGGGAATTAAAGACGGCACCCTGTAATTTATTTTCACCTACCAGAATGCAGCCCTGCGTATCATCGGGATAATTACCGGCATGAATGCGGATGCCCTCAAAATCAGGAACACCCTGCACCAGCGGAAGCCACTTCTTAAACCTTGGCGATTTCGAGATAACCACAGGATACGAGCCTTCCGGTATCGCAGTATGCCCCGGTATCTTGCGGGCTTTCTTACCCGACACCCTACTGTAACGTCCATCCTCCTCTTCCGGTTTCAGTTCGATACCCAGGAGATTTCTCCACGTAGGCTCCAAGGTATCACAGAAGTAATGCTCCTTGTCCAACTTAGCCTTATCAAAGCTGTGCTCAAAGATACGCTTGTCGCCTATTTTTACCCCTGAACGCCAGGTACGTTTCACATCCTTATCGCTCAAAATATAAAGATGACCTATCGTATAAGTCTTCTTTTTTGCTATTCTTTTTACTACTATTTCCATAACTCAAACTCCATTAAGATTCTAATATTTTTACCTCTTTACCATCCTTGCGGTTACGTAGCTTTTCAAAACTGAATAACTGAATACTGATTACGTCACCCGTTACACCCTTAGGCGGAATCTTCCGGATATAGTTTCGGTTCACCCAATTACGCAACATCGAAGGAGTGCCCTTCTTGTCCATGCCCAACTGCGAGCGGAGATATTCTGCCTGCTGGAAATTAAAGACATCAGGCAACTGCTGCAACAGATTTGCCGGTCCACGCTTGCTCGATTTCTCGTTCGAAAAGTTCGCCCTCTTGATGGCATCACCAAAGAAACGCATCTTGCAGTAGAGGTCGTAACGCTCGCTCCAGCGGATGAACTCGTCAATCTCCGGCTCCCATTTACAGCCGTTCGCCACATACAGCACACACGCCTTCAGGTAGGCGATGACGTTGGCACGGAAAGAAAGATTCTCGTAAACCCGGTCCTGAGAGAGACGCGAGAACTCAGCATTCTCATCCTTCAGTTTGAGGGCAAGCTGGAATGCCTCAGGACAGTCAATCAGTCCCCTGGCGTTGTTCAGATTCTCGATATAAGGTTTCAGTGCCTCACGGTAAGCATCATCGTAATCGCCAAAGACAGGCATTTCATCACCGATTTCACGCTCCGGAATGGTACAGAAATTGATACGGCTTATCGGACCATCTGTCAAAACTTTTGAGAAGTAACGCTGTCCTTTCTGGATAGTGGTAGATGCGTTCCAGTTGAATCGGATGGTTACACGCTCCGTAACGCTCGATATGCCCACGCGAGTCTGGCCGTACTGGTTGTCGCTATCTGAGGCAAGACACATGATACGGAAATGCTGGTTTCCGGTACCCTTCAGAGCATCAAACTGGTCCAGCTCATTGAGCGAAGTGTAAAGAAATCGTCCCTGTGCTTCAGCGGTACGCATCACGAATGCCGGATTGGTCATATCAGCATCAATCTCCTGGATAACGAGGTTGTCCGGTCGCTTGCGTTTGTCCTTATTGGCACCCTTGCGTATCATCTCCTCCTTCCATTCCTTCTCACGTTTCAGATTCTCGGCATCCCGTTTTCGGATATCCTCCATAATATAGTTAATCGGCTTATTAACAGATGATTTACCTGCACCCGTACCAGCAAGCAAACACGTAGACAATGTAGCCTCATGTACTACATTATCAATGTATCGGAAGCTCGTCTGCCAGAGATGCGTAGCCAACGGAGGGAAGATAGCATGCGCCACAGCCGGCTTATAAACCTCCGGTGTCCGAGATATCAGCAGTTCCACCAGTTTCGGCAGTTTCTCCGGCATCACCGGCGGGTCAGGATAATCCTCCTCGGTACTTTGAACTTGGAGATATGAACTTTGAACTGCATGATTACCATCAGCTCTTTCAACTTTTAACTGTAAACTATTAACTTGCCGGCTGGCCTGTTCGGCAGTAGCATTGATGCGGATAACATCACGTGAGAAAGGTTTCGAACTGTCACCATATTTCGCATAGAAATCATGGATAAGTTGGTGGCAATCCGGCTCCTGATAATAGCTCGGCATTTTCTCAGCCACCACCTTCATCAGTTCCTCCTCGCTCATCACCCTCGAAGCGCCGGCACTCATGATGGCCAGCAGGGAGGAATGTCTTGACCCGACGGAATCAATCGTCATTCCCTTCAGTCCCGCTGATTCTTGAAACAGATCAAAGGCTATCAGATTCTTCTCGCTGGCTTCCCCCAGCTCACCAGTGTCATAATTGCCCGAAAGTCTATTGTTTTGAACATTGTCATTCCTATTGCTATTAACTGTAAACTGTAAACTATTAACTTTTGCATCCCCTCTTCCGTCCACGGTCAACCCACGGTCGAGAAACGCCTGCCTGCGCTTCATAATCTCTTCATTACTCAGCACCGCGCACCACATTTTAGACCGGTAGATTTCCGAGTCCTTATCCGTCAGGAAAATCATTCTCTCAGGTGTGATGCAGCTCTCATCATAAGGCACGCCCAGTGCCTCACAATACGCCTTCTGCGTCTCCTCGATGGTCATCCCCACCGGCATTCTAATCCCGATATGCAGCTTCTTGCGGGCGCTATAGCAGAGATGCAGCAACGAGCCATTCCAGATACCCGAAGAGCAGTTCAGCTCGCGCGCCTTCTCTATCGCCTTCTCCACATACTCCTTATCATCCACATCGATAATCGTCTGGAAGAGAAAGCTTTCCGGCATCGCATTCTCCTGTCTGCGAACATTATTCTTGAACATGCCGTAGTGCGGACAGAAGAAAGGCAGCTCGCTCTTCAGCCTCTCCTGCGCCTTCTTCACCGCCTGCGCATCGTTCAAATCCACTCTGTCAATCGGCAATTCACCCCGAATCTGCTGAATCATCTTCTTGATTTCCTTCGACCCGATGACCTTATCATAAGTATCCATGCGATAGGAAAAAACTTTCCCCTTATTACCCTTACGATAAGGATTAATTGCCACTACTTGTACTATCTCCATTTTGCCTCCATATTTTTCAATTAATCGAACACTTCGCTATTAATCATGATATACCCGCTACCATAACTTACATTGATAGGCAGAATCAGCGAGTTATCAGAAATCTCCTGAACCCCGTTCGCCTCGAAGAGCGAAGCATTCTCGGCATCATTCAGTCTGCTCTTGACGAACCCTATTACCCATTTTGCCGCAATTTTCTCGGCAGCAACATGCCTGTCTACGAGGTCCTTCACCAGTTGTTCATCGCAGAAGTTGATATCCGCATTCACGTTCTCAGCCTCCGCTTCTTCCTTCCCCATTTCCTGATTCTCGAAGAAGAGATTATACTTGATTTTCATATCCTTCATCATCACAATGTTCAGATTTTTCAGTTCCCCCTCCGAGTCAGCAATCGTCTCATAGAGTTTCTGTACCGACTTCTTGAAGATATTCTTCACGTCCATCAGACAGTAATAGATTTTCCCGTCAATCACCACCACCCTCAGTTTTCCATACTGCGGATGAGTAAAATAAAAAGGTTTCATTGCTTTCATTTTCAATATTCCTTTTAAAACAGTTGGGCGCTCCCACAACGGTTGATGTGCCTATACACAAAAGCCCCCGAAACCCAGACCATATCGGTTCTGAATTCCGGGGGCAAAGGTAGAAAAAGATGCTGAAACCTACCTGGTACGTACCTGGTACGCGTACCAGGTACGAATTAATTTACGAAACGTTATTTACGTTATATAACAGACAAGCTAACAGATATTTATCGATTTTGCAGTTTCTCCGATAAATCCAGACATCTGTTGCTGGTCCATCCCTTTATTATAGGCAGAGCGAAGATTCTCCTTGTCAATATTCCAAAAGGTACCGAACACTACCCATACATTCTGTATGCCGAGTTTGGTAGAAATCTGGAATGCGAGAACTGCAGTTTTAGTTACAGAGAGTCCCTTAGGCTGGAAATGCTCATCAAGAAAGCCATGTATCGCCAAACTGGAGAGCACCATTAACCCCTGAGGATTAGCAAGAGATTCTGGCAGCGGACGGAATTTCTCTTCTGCCTTTGCCTTTTCTTCCTTCTTCTTAGGTCCATCACCATAATTTTCAATATACGTTGCATTATCGTGCAATTCGATTGTTCTATTATCACTCATGATTACTATGCTTTTAGATTCCATATAATTAACAATAAACTCACTGTCCAGACTTAAATAGACATCTGTTATAAAAATATATAGTGCCTTTATCCTCGACAGACTACGCTTGATTCGCGTACTTAAGTTTTTCTTCATATTGCATTATTATTGTAGTTGTTTTAAGTTTCTTGCCTCATTATAGCAGAGTATGAGTGTTTGCGCTAACAATTTATGAGGGCGTAAGCAGCCTGGAGTGCTGGTGATCGCCTCTTATCGTGAGGTGTGGGACCAATTCTACATCATTTTTCCTTTTGTTGAATATTTAAGTTAATAAAATGACCGAAAGATGCGTTTTTCAGTATCTAAGGCCGGTTAATTCTATCCTCCTCCCATTTTTCGAGATGCAAATATATAAAAAATATTAATACATACACAAGCCAGGCTTAACATTAACACGATTTTAACACAATTAGTAACAGAAAGCAAGTTCCAAACACAAGTATAGTATAAGTTAAACACAAAATCATCATCAGAAGTCGATATCGAATAGGAAGAAAACACTTATCATAGGTATTTATATCTCCTATTTCGTGTCTGCAACATTTCTGTTGTGCAAGAAACATGTGCATATAACGTATAGATATAGAACCATATAGAGGAATATCAAATTGGCTGTTCAATCAGATTGAACACTTAATATTTATCAGGCAACAAAAAACAAATCTCAATGAAGGTGATTACAATATTTGGATTCTTTTCGTCTTTATGATAATCTTATTTGTTTGTAGCAGTATACTAACATCACGACACAGATGATTGGGAACAGACTATTTATGAAGTTAGATTAAAACATAAAAAACAAACCTAAAAGAATCAATTATGAAGAAATTGAAAAATCCTGGCGCTATCTCAGGAATTACCTCTAAGGTAATGTTGGTTTCTACTATCTTGTTGACTCCAACAACTATGATGGCAGGTAAAATTCAAGGAGGAATTCAAACACCTCTTTCTGTAGTGCAGCAGTCAAACTCCATCAATGGTACTATTGTTGATGAGACTGGTGAGCCGATGATTGGTGTAACCATCAAAAAGAAAGGTAGTGGTGTCGGTGCCATTACTGACATGGATGGCAAGTTTTCTGTAAACGTACCTGCTGGTACAGTCTTGGAAATCAGTTACACTGGTTATAAAACTCTTACTGTTTCTGCCAAGCAAAATATGGGAATCAAGATGGAGCCTGATGCTATAGGTCTTGAGGAGTTGGTTGTTGTAGGTTACGGTACACAGAAAAAACGTGACTTGACAGGCTCAGTAGTATCCGTTAAGAATGAAGATGTAGTAGTTGCTCCTACCTCCAACGTAATGGAGGCTTTGCAAGGTAAAATCGCAGGTCTGGATATTACAAAATCCAGTGGTCAGGTTGGTGGCGGAGTAAATATTCTGCTTCGCGGTTCTCGTTCTATCTATGGCGATAACAGTCCTTTGTTTATTATCGACGGTCTGCCTGGAAGCTATGATGACATAAGCCCTAACGATATAGAGAGCATCGATGTATTGAAGGATGCTTCATCTACCGCTATCTATGGTTCAGCAGGTGCCAATGGTGTCATCATTATAACAACCAAGCGTGGAGCGAAAAATTCCAAGACAAAGGTTAATTTTGACGCTTTCTATGGTTGGAGTGGTTCTCCAGAGTACAAGAGTGGCATGACTGGTGATGAATGGGTTAATTATTATACAGAGGCGTATAAATATAAAAATGGCGTAGCTCCAGCGAGCGTTTCAGACCTCTTCGGTGGTAACCAGGATTATGTAGATGCTTATAATGCAGGAAAATGGATAGACTGGGTAGATCAGGCTATGAATAATAGAGCTACGACTCAAAAATATTCACTTTCCATCCAGGGTGGAACTGACAAGACAAATGTATACGCTTCATTGGTGTATAACCGTGACCAAGGATTACTGTCTAATGAGAAACTCAACAAATATTCTGTACGTTTGAATATCGATCAAAAGGTATTCGACTGGTTTAAAGCAGGTGTGTCGACCAATCTCAACTATAGCATCCGTAATCGCGGCGACAACAAGACATTCACAGGAGCATTGAGGGCTTTTCCTCTTGGTGATGTTTTTGATGAATTTGGCGAGTATAACTCTGAGTATATCAATAACCAATACTCTCCTATGGGCGATTATATCAAGAATCAGTATGACAATAATAATCGATATACCTATATCAATGCAATTGGTTATGCAGAGATTACTCCTTTCAAGGGTTTGTCTTACCGTACTCAACTTAATGGTTCGTTAGGTCATGGCCGCCAAGGTACATATTGGGGCAATTTGTGTCATGCCAACAGACCTACATATGCAGGTTCACCTCACGCACAGATACAGAACTCAGACAGTTATAGTTATACATGGGAGAATATTCTTTCATACAACTTCAGCATTGCTAATGACCATAACTTTGGTGTTACAGGCGTTACTTCTTGGCAAAAGAATTCTAATGAATATACAAATGCAGACGGTAGTGGCCAGGATTTGGACATATGGAAGTATTGGCGTTTGTTGGCAGCCAATAGCCAACGTATAGAGTCAGGACTGACAACCACCCAAAAAATGTCATACGCCTTGCGATTTAATTATTCCTATAAAGGTAAGTACCTCTTCACTTTCTCAAATCGCTGGGATGGTGTGTCATTCTTCTCTCCAGGTAAGAAATGGGATTCATTCCCTGCAGGAGCATTAGCTTGGCGCGTGTCAGACGAAAGCTTCATGAAAAGCTCAGAAAAGTGGCTTGACAACTTGAAACTCAGAGTGGGTGCAGGTATTACAGGTAATTCTGGTGGCGTAGGTGCTTATTCAACACAAACAAATGCCTATAAATACACTTCTGCCGGCATCACTATAAATGGCAACATAGTGCCGTTCACTCAATATACCGGTACCTATGGTAGTCCTTCTTTGGGATGGGAAAAATCTTATAATTGGAACTTCGGTATAGATATGGCTGTACTCAAAGGACGTCTTGATGGCAGTTTGGATTTCTTCACCACTAAAACACGCGGTTTGCTCTTCAAGCGTACTATGCCTGTAACAAGTGGCAGCACTGGTTGGGGCTCTCCTTTGGCTAGCTGGGAAAATATTGCCAAGACTAGCAACAAGGGTGTGGAATTTACCATCAACAGCCGTAATATCGTTACCAAAGACTTCAAATGGAATACCACATTGACAGGAACTTGGAGCAAGGAAAAGATCGAGAGTTTACCTAATGGTGACTTGATTTCAGAGAATCTTTTCGTGGGTAAGCCTATTCATGCTATATACGATTACAAGTATGCTGGTATCTGGGGTACTGATGCTTCACAGGAAGAACTTGATAAGTATGGCGTAAAACCTGGATGGGTAAAGGTTGAGACGATTGAGAAATTTGACGAAAATGGCAATGGTGACGGAGGTGCGCATAAGTACAGCCAGGATGACCGTCAGGTATTGGGACACGAGAATCCTAACTGGATTATTGGTCTTAACAATACTTTCGTATATAAGGACTTCGACTTGACTATCTATGCAATGGGACGTTTCGGTCAGACTATCTATAGCAAAATGCTCGGTTCATATACAGCAAAGTCTGGAATTGGTACAAATCAAATTTCAGGTATAGACTATTGGACAGAAGAAAACCAAGGTGCTTATTATCCACGCCCTGGTAGTGGTGATGACCAAACAATTGGCAATACAGCCATCAATGTATATGATGGTTCTTTCATCAAGATAAAGAACATCACATTGGGTTATACACTTCCAAAGAGCATCTCTAAGCATGCGCTTATGGAGAAGTGCCGTTTCTATTTTACTGCCTACAATCCTTGGATTTTTGCTATGGACAGTAAGTTGAAAGGTACAGATCCAGAAATGGGTGGCTCGGATACTTTCCCAACTTACAAGCAGTTTGTTTTTGGTATAAATATCACATTCTAAACAATTAAGAAAAATGAAAAAGATGAATTTTAAGAATATATTGTTCTCTGCAGCTCTCGCTGCTGGTGCGATGTCTTTAGCTTCGTGCTCTTTGGAAGAAGAAAACCCTGGTGGTTTTACCATGGAGAACATGGCAGCGAACTCGGTAGAGTCTTACCAGACTTTGCTTAATCAGTGCTATTTTGGTATGGAACGTTTCTTGTATGGTACGGATGGTTTCATGGAATTGACAGAAGGTGATACAGACCTCTGGACTTACCAGGGAAATCAGAATACTTCCTATACTCAGTATTTTTGGTTCTTTGCAGGTGCAGCACCTAACACCACCTATACAAATGGTATCTGGAACTCTCTCTATGATGGTATTGGCAGTTGCAATATGGCTATCAGTTTGGCAAATAAAGCCCCTTTTAAAACTGAGGCTGAGAAAAATGCCAAAGTTGCAGAAGCAAGATTCTTGCGTGCTATCTATTATTTCAATGCTGTAGAGCAGTTTGGTGGAGTTACCATGATTACTGAACCGGCTAGCTCAATGAATTTTGCTCCTACACGCACAGAACCTCTAACGATTTATAAGGACATCATCATTCCTGACTTGGAATTTGCGGCGGAATGGCTGGATAAAGGCAATGACGCAACTACTACACAGCCTACCAAAAAAGCTGCACTTGGAATGTTGGCAAAAGTTTGTCTGCAGACCAAAGAGTATGCTACGGACGAGTATATACCAGAGGCACTTGATGCAGCTAAAAAGCTGATAACTGACTGTGAGTCGGGTGGCTCTACATATGGTGCTTACATGTATCCTACGTATGAGGAGGTTTTTGCTGAGAAAAATAATAAAGAAAATAAGGAGGCTCTATGGAAGCATCGCTGGTATGCTGGCAGCGATGGACATGGTTCTAGTAATGGTAACTTCAAATTGAATCGTAACAATGAGAAGTTCCTCTGTAATATCAATAAGTTTGGTGCTCGTGAAGACAATCAGACTAGCCGTCTAACATGGGAAGGCAGCCAGGCAGGTATCTTCATGCCAACTCAGTATTTGCTCAATCTATATGTACAGCAGGATGGAACACTAGACCCACGTTTTCATAAGTCTTTCACTACTCAGTGGAACGCAAACAGGAATTATGAGTGGGACGAAAGTTCAAAGAACAACTTTGGTAAGGAAGATGCCATTGTTGGCAAGAAGCTGAATACAGGCGACTTGGCCATCAAAATCGTGATGCCTCAGGATGCAGATTATGCAGCGGAAGTAAGTAAGAAAGCTACAGCCAACTACTTAGTAGTAGATTATAAGGATGTATATGATGATGCAAATAAGAATGTGATAAACGAGCGTGGCGCAGGTGAAAACATGTTCCGCTACTTCTATCCATCTCTTAACAAGCATAATAGCAGCAACTATTATGTTGCTAATGCCAACAAAAAACGTAATGGAAACTTGAATGCAACATTCATCATACGCATGGCTGAGATTTACCTCATTGCAGCAGAGGCTGATATCTACCTAAATGGCGGATCTAAAGCTATGGGCTATATTAATAAGGTTCGCCAACGTGCAGGAGCTACCCCTCTCACTGGTTCCGCTTCTGTTCGTACAGTGTTGGATGAACGTGGTCGTGAGTTATGTGGTGAATACTGCCGCTTCTATGATTTGAAGCGCACAGGTATGTTCAAGGACAATTCATATCTACAGGCCACACATCCTGACTTAGCTAGGTATTTCAAACCAGAGTATGCTCTTCGTCCAATTTCAACAACCTTTACAAATGGTATTATTAATGGCGCAGAATACCAGAATCCTGGTTATTAATTTTTTTAGATTTAACTAATATATACTCGAGTAGGAGGTGAATGCTGATAATAGGTGTTTATCTCCTACAATCTTATGATTCCCAACACAGCCAGAGCAATCTTCTGTTTTACAATAAATTTAGTCATATATCTTCTCCATTTAAGATAGACTAAATTTACTTCCTCAATCTTGAAAGAAGAGGTGGTATACGATTTTTTTAATGATTCTCAGAAAAGTATACAAAAAAAAGGGAAAAAGTGAGCAATTCACGTTACTCGCCTTCTTCCCCTTACTTTTATGATTTTACGGTAGGTGCATCGCTCTGCACAATCCTTATTTCATTGCAATCTTGATAGAATTCTTACCCACTTTGGCGATAACCAAAGACTCGGATACGGCATAAGAGGCAGCACCGTTGGCTGCAACCGTAGAGCCGAGATACTTGCCGTCAGCAGTAAAGAACTTCACCACCTCGCCATCGTCAAGACCCGAGAGGGTGATGATGCCATCATGAGCCGAAGCCACCACGCCCCGTGTTCTTACCTGGTTGATATTGGTACCATTATCCAGGTTAGCATTAATCCAATACAACGTAGCCTCCGCCTTATCAGATGCTGTATGACCATCAGCTGTAGCATAAACAGAAATCTGATAGGCAGCAGAAAGAGTAACCTTGCCCTCCTTGTTATAAGCATTAGAAGCCATATCAGCATCCGTAATTGTATAATGATACTCGGCGCCAGCTGTTTCGCTAGCGAACTTCAACTCTCCTGATGCGTAAGAAATAGATGGTGTGGCGCATGGAGTAACTGGCTTGGTATCATCACCAGATTCACTTGGGTTCCAGGCGTAGATATATTTATAATAAGAACCTAGAGTTTTTTTATAATCCTCTAGGTATTCGCTTGGCACGTTAAATATGCAAGTCGTAGAGATAGATGCATCCGATAAATTTCTCGGTGTACTACCCTTAAAATACATGGTTTCAAGACGACTACAATGCTCGAAACAAAAAGCACCCAGCGATGTAACAGATGAAGGGATAGTAACAGAAGGCAAACTACTACATTTGCTGAAGCAAGACATTCCTATTGATATTACAGATGATGGAATCGTAACAGAAGTCAAGCTACTACAACCACTAAAACAAAACTGCCCCAACGAAGTAACAGAAGACGGAATCTTGACAGAAGCCAAGCTACTACAGCCACTAAAACACTGATATTCCAATGATTTAATAGCAGAAGGAAGGATAACTGAAGTCAAGCCACTACAATTATAAAAACATTCTTGTCCTATCGATGTAACAGATGAAGGTATAATAATAGAAGTTAATTTACTACAGTACCAAAAGCACCTCTCCCCAAGAGATGTAACTGACGACGGAATCGTAATAGAAGCTAAACTGGTACAATTATAGAAACAACCATCACCTAAGGATGTTACAGCTGAAGATATGGTAACAGAAGCCAAGCGACTACAATTATAGAAACATTCTTGCCCCATCTTTGTAACAGATGAAGGAACGTTTATAGAAGCCAAATTACTACAATCTTTAAAACAATAATTTCCCAGAGATGTAACAGACGAAGGGATAGAAACAGATGTTAAGCCACTACATCCCCAGAAAGAATTATCCTCAAATGAAGTTACAGAATATGTATTTCCATCTTTCGCTTTAATATTTTCCGGAATCACAATATCACCTGTATATTTTTCGGCATTAGCAACAAGTGAGGCTGTTTTGGAGTCGGAATTTAGTAAATATTTAAAGCCATCAATTACTTCGTAACTGACACCAGCTAAAGCGTTGCCAGTCATCATAATCATCATAACTAGCAAAATGACAGTACGCTTAGAAAAGCCGTTTGACACTTTACGGACATATAACCCCGTACATTTAAATAAAGTAAAATTTCTCATAATCTTAATTGTTAATTTTCAAAATTATAGTATATAGTGAATCGATTTCAATAGCAATGTAATCTCGCCATTCGGTTTATTCTACAATTGCAGAAATTTCATAACTTTTAGTACTGTCCGAACGTCTTAGTTCTTCCCTCAACACAAAAGGTTCCTTGTCCCGGCTTACACTAATTCTTACATAGCTGTCACTCGTTGATGTTACCACTGCCTCACTGTACACTTTCAAGAAAACTTTTTGCCCTTTTTTAAAAGGACCAAAAGTTCCTTCCCAGCTAGGATTCTTGGTACTAAAATGCTCCTCTTTTTTATCTCCCTGGCATTGTATCGATACGCCCAAAGCTGATCTATTTATATTCATATGAACCTCATACTTCACATAATAGCGAACCTCCTCTAGAGCAGGTTCGTCATAATGATCATCATCACTTGAACAACTAACAAGGCAACTAGAGCAAACCATAAGAAGAACACAAAACAATTTTAATATATACTTTTCCATAATTTATGTTTATATCATTATTTACTTAATCTCATCACTATTCATATCAGCCATTTTTTTCATTAACTCACCCATCTCGCTTTTCAGGTTCTCGAGTTGTCTATCACGTCTTTCTTCTTTGGATAAAGTCGTAATTATCAGGTCGAGTTTCAACATAGCTTTAATTGTGAGAATTATTTTGTGTTTGCCTTTCGTTGAGTTAGGAACAGAAACCCAGAAATCACCACACGGAAGCTGATTAGAATAAACCTGCATAGACGTAACTAAATCTTCGGAGCCATTCGTCAGATTTAGTTTACTAACATCCCTTGCACCAATACTTTCTATTAATTTAACAAATACCTCACGCCCATTTCGATGTTTCAAATCAAACGTCTGTCCATCAAAATCTACCAAAAGAGTATCATCAAGTTTACGAGTTCGCTTCTCACCCAAATCTATATTTACACCTTGATTTTTAAGGTTTTGCGCCTCCATATGATTGAGTATTTCTTCTGGCACAAGTTTCACCTTCAAGCCCAAATGGAGTTTGTCATTAATCGTATTGAGCTGAAGATATTTATTACTAGTTCCACCAACGGTATTCACAAACCATCCATGCCCGATAGATTTCATGTATTTAGCAAACTGGAGATAGGGTTCTTTCGTAAATACAGGCAGATGAGATATCTCAAGAGCGACTTTACTCAATCGTTCTCCTCCAATAAGCCTAAGCACTTCCAGATACGTAGATTCACTCGTATGATGGAATATCCATCCATGCTCAGGAACCCATACCAGAAGTTTATCTGATTTATTTCGTTGCCTCATCGTTGGTACTACTAATAATTATTAAATGCAAAGGTAAACAAAAAAGCGTAACGATGCTCAGCAAGTTGCATATTTAACGTTACTTTAACTTAGCGATACCAATATTAAAAAAATACGCCGAAATTCCGTTATACAATGTTAAATAGCATATTTAGAATGCAAATTCTTAAACAAGAAGTTGGCATTTTGGAATGAAATTAGTAATTTTGCAGCAACAGTTCCTGCCACGCCTCTTCTTGAAAGCGTACCACGGCAGGACTTCGTGTTTTATATTATACTGAAGTAATATGCAGTACACAAAACAAGCAATGGATTTTTATTGTCAACTTGACATTTTGAAAGAACGCGGGCTGACAATCGAAGATGAAGAAGATGCTATAAAATTTCTTCATTCTGTAAGCTATTTTCGTTTTGCGAACTACCTACAACCGATGGAACTGAATACAGAATCACATAGATTTGCACAAAATAGCAGTTTCACTTTTGCTACTAATTTATATGTCTTCGACCGTGAACTTCGTTCTTTGATTTTTACGGCAATCCAAGACATCGAAATAGCATTCCGTACTCGAATCATCCATTATTTTTCAATGGAACATGGTCCGTTTTGGTTCATGAATGCCAGCAAATTTAAGAATCAAAGTATTTTCAATTCTTGCCTTGACAATATAGCAACCGAGGTAAATCGTTCAAGAGAAGATTTTATTTCAGAATACTACAACAGCTACACGGCTCCCTCATTTCCACCAGCTTGGAAAACTTTGGAAGTAGTTTCCTTTGGTACACTATCCAAATTGTTTTGCAACTTCAAAGACAACTCTGTCAAGAAGAAGGTGGCAAAAGAGTTTCTACTTCCACAATATCTATATTTAGAGAATTGGATAAAATGTATTGCGGTGTTAAGAAATGCTTGCGCTCATCATGCTCGCATTTGGAACCGACGTTTTCCAACAATGCCTATAATGCCCAATTATTTACCTTCTCAATGGCTTATTACTGGCAATTTTCGTCCCAATAAATTGTATCCTCAACTGTGTTGCCTTGCATATTTGGAACAATCTATAGCTGCAAATGGAAGTTTTTCCAAACGCCTTTTGAAACTCATAGATAAAAGTGAGATTGTAAATACTCGTTCTATGGGATTTCCACAAGAGTGGAAAAACGAACCGTTGTGGATTATAAACGGATAGGAATGTCCGGTAACTTAATTAAGTGAAACAACGGGCACCAGCACCACCAAGCATTCTGGCAATTCTGGTACCACCATCTATAAAGATAAGTATGGACAGGTTACCCGAAAGGGAACAGTTAGGGGCAGGGTGCCAAAGAAAAGTTCCGATTATTATTACGGATGGAGCAGTTCTAAATCAAAAGGTAAATAATCTGAAGAAGTTCTCCCCACTGGCAAAAATAAATTTAGGCAGCAACGCATCCCTATAAATCCCGTTACTGCCTAAAATAAGTAACGCCCCTCTAGTATGCTGCCTTTCGGCACGCCTGAGGGGCTTATTATCTTTAGTTGAAACTGTCAATCTGTACAGGTCGAAATAGTTCATCATTTCTCGCGCTGTGCGAATCGGCAAGCTTCGATGAGTTTCTGCTTCAGCTTGCCACGGCCAGCCATCACAGTTTTATTTTGCTTCAACACGCTGCTAGGCCAGCCATCCTCGAAGCAGGTCACACTGAGATACTCCGAGGTCTGGGCATCTTGGTCAACTGCCTTGTCTATCTCTTTCTTAAACGCGTCGTCCAAGTCCTTGATGTCGCCATCATGATCCTTGCCGTCCTCGGTCTTCTTGCTCTTCAGTCCTTCCGTGATGGCACCCATCAGTCCGTCCATCACCTCCTTCACGGTCTCCTTTGGTATCACGCTGACCACCTCGCAGGAGATTGTGTAGTTGCCATTCTTCTCT
>ENA-UERK01001595-UERK01001595.1-human-gut-metagenome-genome-assembly--contig:-NODE-1595-length-16310-cov-3.203474_pt1 | contig 16310 bp, 14 predicted proteins | sample MGYA00242957_ERZ507957 | MGnify/ENA primary metagenome ERZ507957 (study PRJEB26167, sample SAMN06115538) | human gut metagenome | host: Homo sapiens | place: China:Heilongjiang | collected 2015-11-06... | reverse complement strand
GTAGGACAGTTGAGGTATTTTATTCCGCGCTTGTATAAAGAGGCGGCAAAGCCTACGAGGTCGGAAACCGCGCCCCCGCCGACTGCGATAAGCGCGTCGCCGCGAGTAAATTCGTTATCGCAAAGAAGTTTGCATAGCGCAAGTAAATTTTCGGCGGTTTTTACGTTTTCGCCCTCGCCGTAAGAGGTTTCGGTTAACTCGTATCCTTTAAGGGCTTCTCTTACTTCCCCCACGCACGCGGCGGCGTTTTTATCGTATACGAGGCATATTTTTTTGCCTGTGAGATTTTTTGTTATAAATCCGCGTAATACCTTATAATCGCTCTCTATAACGACTTTCGTTACGACGCGGTCGGATTTTATCGTCAACTTTTTCATTTTACGATTCTCCTGATTTTTTCGGATTTTTTAACTATTTCGGCAAACGTTTCGGGCTGAATCGCCTGCGCGCCGTCGCAAAGCGCGTCCTGCGGCTTACAATGCGTTTCCACCTCGACGCCGTCCGCCCCGATCGCCGCCGAAGCGAGAGATAAAGGCTCCACGAGTTCGGCTCTTCCAGAAGCGTGACTTGGGTCTATTATTACGGGGAACCGAGTCAACTCTTTAAGCCTTAAAGCCCCGCCAAGGTCGAGCGTAAACCGATTGGCCGATTCGAAAGTTCTTATTCCCCTTTCGCACAAAACGACTCTCTCGTTTCCGGCGTCGGTTATATACTCGGCGGATAAAAGCAATTCATCTAAATTATTTCAAAAACCGCGCTTTAACAAAACGGGTTTGTTCGTTTTACCGACCTCTTTCAGAAGAGAAAAGTTCTGCATGTTTTTCGCGCCGATCTGCAACATATCCACGTCCGCAAACAGGTCTATATCCCGCGGGTCGACTATTTCGCTGACCGTAGGAAGCCCCACCGCCTTTGCCACTTTAACGAGAATTTTAAGCCCTTCCGCGCCGAGCCCCTGGAAATCCCTGGGCGAAGTACGCGGTTTGTATGCTCCGCCGCGCAAAATCGTCGCGCCCGCCTTTTTTACCGCGGAAGCGACGGAAAAAAGCGAATCTTCGCTTTCCACGGCGCATGGGCCGGCAATATAGGCAAAATACCCTCCGCCGATTTTAGCGTCGCCGATGTTTATAATAAGTTTTTCGTCGATATTCGATTTCATACGTTACCAGAAAAAAAGCAAAATTTATAGTAAAATACGCAAAAATGCGTTTATTCGAGAATATTTTATCACAAACGAATAGTATTTACAAGGAAAATGAAAGACAACGGTTGCTTTTTTCGATAAAAAGTTATATACTATGCCAGACAAGAATAATACGAACCTTGCCAAAACGCTGCTATTTCCGTGTTTTTTGGCAAATTCGCGTTTGAAGTATAGTACGTCTGCGCTCGCCTTTACCAAAAATCATCGAAAATATCGGCGTTTTGGTTGCAGACAAGTCTGACGGCGTATTTTTAGACTAAGACAAGGCGTGCGAGTGGGTTAATACTCAACGTATAAGCCGCGAGCAGAACACAGTATTAGTCAAAAATTCGTCGTTAGACCAAGGTTCGTATTATTCTTGTCTGGCATCTCAGCGGGTGTTATTTGTTTTCAGTATAAACGGTCAAAGCACGGATAAGTCGGTCGTAGTCGCTTTTTACTTTTTCGAAAACGGGCTTTGCGCCGTCGAAAACGCGATTTCTTAAAATTTCGGTAAGAACGGAGGCGGAATCGCCCAAATCGGCAAATCCGAGATTTTTCGCTACTCCCTTAAGAGTATGCGCCGCCCTGAAAGCCGACTCGCCGTCGCCTTCGTCAAACGCTTTTTCAAGCGAGCCGAAACTCCCGTCGGACAAAAACCGCTCCGCAAAGCGGTTCACGATTTCTTCCGATCCGAGCCTTTTTACCGTTTCGTCATAATTTCCGCCGGCGTAGGCGTAAACTTCTCTAATAGTCAAAATCCGTTACCCCCCGATTTTTAATCAATCTGACGATGCAATTTACTAATTTCTCCGATTCGATCGGTTTTGCGATATGCGCGTTCATACCCGCCGTACGGGCGTTTTCTACGTCGTCGGCAAACGCGCTTGCAGTCATCGCTATTATCGGAACGACGCCCGCGTCTTTTCTGTCGAGTTTTCTTATTTCGCGCGCGGCGGTAAGCCCGTCTACTTCGGGCATCATTACGTCCATTAAAACGGCGTCTATTTCGCCGACTTTGCTTTTTTCGAAAATATCCGTCGCCTCTCTGCCGTCGGTCGCCCTTATCACGGTCGCGCCGGCGATTTTAAGCATAAATTCGACGATCTCGTAGTTAAGTTCGTTATCTTCGGCAACGAGAATATTATAGCCTTTCAGACGATCGCTTTCATCCGGTTCGGGTAAAGTTTCGATTTTTTTCGGGGGTTCTACGATTTTGAAAGTCGCAACCAGCGTGAAAACGGTGCCTTCGCCGACTTTGCTGTCTACCGTAAGTTTCCAGCCAGCCCTGTCTACGATTTTTTTAACGATGGCAAGCCCTAATCCGACGCCTTCGAGAGTCTTGCCCGCGTCCCTGTTTTCACGCTCGAACGGTTCGTACATTTTCCGCAAAAATTCTTCGCTCATGCCGATACCCGTATCTTCGCAGACGAACTTATAGGTCGCGTTTTTATCGTCGCAGCCGATTTCGTCGCACGATACCGTTACTCTCCCGTTGGGTTTGTTGTATTTTATCGCGTTTACGACGATATTGGTTATAACCCTTTTTAACTGAACCTTGCCGCCGAACAGGTGGGCGTGCGTTATCGTCTTTTCCTTCATAATCCGCGTTATACCCGCCTCTTTCGCCTGTATCCCCGTGAAAGTATCCACCTCGGTCAAAAGCGCGGTCATATCGAAAATCTCGTCTTTCCAGTCGGGTTCGGTAGTGGCGAGTTTATTCATATCGAGAATATTGTTTACGAGATCGAGCAGGTATTCGGACATATTCCAGATTTTATCCCTGCACTCCTTTTGTTTGTCCGCGTCGTCGTAATAGTATTCGCCGATCTGAACCATCCCCCTGATCCCGTTTATCGGGGTTCGTATGTCGTGACTCATACGGCGTAAAAAATCGGTTTTCGCTTCGTTTGCTTTAATCGCTTGTTGAGCAAGTTTTTCTTTTTCGGCAAGATAAGCCGCCTCTTGCCGTTCCTGCGCAAGTCGCTTTCCGCGCAACATAATCTGTCTGACCATCATAACGACGCCGCCGGCAACCAGGTACAACAACAACAGATACGGCAAAACGATCGAACGCCGCACGAATACGTCGGAACCCGGCATATAAGCGTATATGAACATATCTTTTACGCCTGTTCTCACCCCGTAATAAGTACCGTCGTCGTCCACCCGCATCACGTCGTCGGAGTTCTGTTTGCGAAGCATTCTTACGACGGAGCAATCCTGCGCCGGCATTCCGACGTCGTCGGGATTATTAGACGCCAGCACGGTATTGCCGTCGGTAACCGCCACGACGCCGCCGGAGCCGAAAACAAAGCCTTCGAGTAACGTCGAAATCGAAAATCTTTCGTCTTCGACCTCTTTGACCGATCGCCGCTTATAACACAGCACCGCGCCTTTTCCGTCGCCCCTCGAAACGATGACGTAATCGTAATAATAACCGTTACGTAAAATTTGTTCGCCGTAACTTTTAATCATATTTCCCGTAACGGAACCGTAAGTTTCGAAATAAGACGTCCACGTTTCTTCCGTTTCGTCGCCTTTTACGTAATAATACTTCACGACGCCCGCAGATGAACCGTCAACGGATTCGGTTATAAAAATACCGCTTAATCTGTTGCGTTCGGCAAGCGAAGCAATTTCTTCGTTGATGTTTTCGGAAGTATAATCTATTTCGTTTCTTACGGAAAACGCTCTGTCCGACACGTCGTACACGCTGCGCGCAATGGCCTCGATACGAAGTTCTTCGTATCGTATACACTGATCTTTAACGTATTTCGATACGACGATCATCTGTTTTTTCGCCTCGTTTTTATCCGACGAAGTCGTAATAAGCGAACTGAACACGCCTAAAACCAAACCCAGCAAAATAATTGCCGAAACGAATATAAAGGGTCCCGTTTTCGATTCTTTATAACGCCGTTTCATAGTTCACCAGATGCGCGTCGGGGTCAAGCCCGTACGACGCGATTAACTTCGCCATATATCCGTTGCGGTTAAGCATATATAACGTCTTGTTTATTTTTTCGATCACGTCGGAATGCGTCCCTTTCCGAAACGCCACGCCGACCTGAACCTCGAGCAGGGCTTCGTCTAAAATTCTTAATTCGCCCGAACTCGATTTCATATATTCGCGGAGCACTATTTCGTGACCGGCGATCGCGTCGACGTACCCTTCGTTTACCGCCGCGAAAATATAATCGATACTCGGCAGGCAGTTAAGTTCTTTGAGCGCCGGAACGGCCATTCTGACGCCGGCTTTGCCCGAAAAAATCTCGTCGGGTTTCGTCGTTGCCTGAACGGCGACTCTTTTATCGCGTAAGTCGGCAATCGCGAATATATCGCTTTCGTCCGGCACGGCCACGACCTCGCGGCTGTTAAGATACGGCACCGTCCACGAATAATCGTCATCTCTGCCGGTCAACGAAAAACAACACCATATACAATCGATGTCACCGCGAAGAAGATACGTGTCCTTGTCGCTCCAGTCCATGTAAACGAACCGGGCTTTATACCCTATATGCCGGCAGACTTCTTCCGCAAGTTCTACGTCCATACCGACGAATTTTCCGTCGTAGTCGCGATAAGCCAGCGGTTTATAATAGTCTACGCCGATTAAGAGAGTCGGCATATCGCTGCGGTCGTCGGTTTCGATTTTATTTTTCGAACAGCACGAAATCGAAACCGCCGCCGTTATAATGGCGACGAACGCAGCGATTTTTCTTAATAGCGATTTAGTCATCGTCCGAATTCTCCTTTTTTTCCCGTTCGATAATTTCTCCGAATTTATCCGAACACTCGTCAAAGCACTCTATAATCAACGGATTGAACGCTCCGCATTCGCCGTTTTTAATCATTTTTACGGCTTCGTCGCCGGTATACGCCCGTTTATAGGGGCGCTCGGAAATAAGCGCGTCGTATACGTCGCAAACCGAAACGACCTGCGCGACGATCGGTATTTCGTCGCCCTTAAGTCCGTCGGGATAACCTTTGCCGTCGTAGCGTTCGTGGTGCGAGCGACAGATCTGCCTCGCGTAATTTACGAGCGGTTCGTCTTCGAAACCGGTAAGACCGATAAGCATCTCTTCTCCCGCCGTCGCGTGAGTTTTGATTACTTCGATTTCGTCTTTCGTAAGTCTGCCCTTTTTATCTATAATCGCGCGGTCTATCTGAACTTTGCCGAGGTCGTGAAGCGCGGCGGCGGTCGATATTACGGAAATATCTTTCGCGTTGACGCCGCAATCTTTTTTCTTGGAAACGAGTTTTTCGAGCAGCAACCGAGTAAATTCGGTGATATGCGAAGCGTGATTACCGACGTATCCGCCGCGTTTTTCGATTATTCTGCACAATATTTCGACTATCATATCGCGGTTCTTTTCTTTTTCGCGCATCTGCCTTTTCAATTCGAAAATCAGTCGCTTTTGCCGTGAGTAGACTTTTATCGTGTTGGAAACCCGCCTGTATACCACTTTTGCATCGAAAGGTCGGGTTATATAATCCGAAACGCCCTTTTCGTAAGCCGCGCGCACGGCGTCCTGCGATTCGTCGCCCGTTATCGTGATTACGGGTATCTCGCCGATAAGGTCGTTTTTATTCATATAGTCGAGCACGTCGAAACCGCTGACGTTCGGCATGATAAGGTCGAGCAGAACTGCCGATAAGAGAGTTCCGCGCTCGTTTAACTTATTGATACACTCTTCGCCGTCGGAGGCTTCTATAAGGTTATATTCGTTTTTGAGTATGCTTACGAGAATTTCGCGATTGAGTTCGGAATCGTCTACGATAAGCACCGTTTCTTTCGACGAAACGTACGTATCTGCCGACTCCGGTAGACCGCGCCCGCCTTTTTCGCCGCAATCGCCGTCTTTTTTCTTTTTGGCGAAATACATTAACTCGTCCGCTCTGCCGACCGCGTTTTTAAGCGTTTCGTTTACGCAGACCACTCCGCCGACGCTGACCGTAGGCTTTATCGTCGGATATTCGGCGATTTCGATCAGTCTTACCGCAGCGGAAATATCGCGCATACAACGATTGAAAGAAATTTCGGTCATTCCGCTTGCGACTATTAAAAATTCGTCGCCGCCGTAGCGGATTACTTTATCCGACGAACGCACGCAGTTGCTTACGGTTTCCGCAACCGCTTTAAGCACCGCGTCGCCCGCGCTGTGTCCGAAAAGGTCGTTGTATACCTTGAAATCGTCAAGATCGATCATCGCAACCCCGCCCGTGAAAGATTCGTTTGCAAGACACTCTTCGTAGTAGCGGCGATTAAACGTTCCGCAAAGCACGTCGATATTGCTTTTTCTGAAATACTCGTCGGCCGTTTCCGTTCTGCTGTCGTCGTCGGTAAAATAGACCATAACGTCGTCGTCGAAACGTTTAATCATTTCTATCACGCAGGGCTTGCCGTCGACCTCGCGATAATCGGCGAAAACCTGAAATGCCCCATCATGAGTCTTTTCGATCTTACAGAACTGCCGTTTTTCAGTCAGGGCGAGATAACTTATGCAGACGGGGCAAGTCTGATTTCTGCCCCATAACCGGTAACAGTTTTCATCCGCGTTACAGTCTTGTTTAAGTCCGCCGATTTCTTCCGCCCGAAGCACCCTTACCGTGTCGAAAACCTTTTTGAGATTTTCCGTTTCGGCGTTCAATTGTTCTTTCGTTATTCCGATTATTTCTTTACCCATGATTTTTACTTGTTCGTTCTTTATATTTTCCCCGCGAAAAATATTTTCCCCGCGAAAACCCGCCGTTCAAAAAGACGTTTCGCCCGCGACCGACGCTACGATAAACAAAATAGCGGGGACGATCGCTACCGTCTGCCGCCATTATATCAACTTATCAGCATTTATGCAAGTATTTATGTATTTTTTACGTAAGTAAACCGCCATACGGGATGGTTTTTCGCCTCGCCGATCCGATTGTTAGGTGTAATTGGAAGATCGTCACGGGCGAGTCTTTGCCGTTTCAGTCCGTTTATGGGATTCTTTCCGCGGATGCAGTAATTCGGATCGATTCCCGTACCGAGACACAAGAATGTTAGGTGTATAGTGTTGAATATCGGTAGTTACGAACCAAAACCGGTAAAGCAAGGAAAAACCACCCTGTACGACGGTTTATTTATTAAGTTGTCAAAGAATTTTACAGAACGATTCTTTCGCCCGGAACGACCTTTTTCGACGTAAGCCCGAAGGTCGGCGGCGGTATCGGATTTTGCATAAAATCAAACGAAATTCCGACCGCCCTTTCAACCGGGATATAAATTCTGCGGAAACGTTCGTTTATAAAAGTAATCGCTATCTGTATTATACTCCGAATAAAAAGTTTCGTCACCTGATTTGACTACGATTTTTGATTTTTCGGGAAAAACCGCTTCAATCGTTTCGCCGTTGACGCTCTCGCAGACGTTCCGGTAAGCCGAATAGGTTTTTTGAACCCCGAACAGTAATGCAAGAACCGAAGTGATGGCGATTGCGACGATCAAAGTCGTTATCGCAAATTTTTTAACGTCGAATTTTTTCATTTCGTTGCCCTGCTTTATTTCGGAAATACGGTATTTGAGGTTTCGTTTATACCTTTTACTCGTCGCGTTCTGCGCCCGTTAAATCGGTAGGGTCGAGCAATCCGTATTCGTCCTCTTCGTCCGGGCTTCCGGCGACCATAAAGAGCGCGACTATAACCGCGCCTGTCGCCGCAAGAAAGGCTATCCCCTGCCAGGTACGAAGCCATTCGATTATTATGCCGAGTTTGGGCATACGGATTACCACCTTGCCCGCAATCTGATTTTCAAATACGGGATCGGGGTCTTCGCTGTCGTTGGCGTCGCCTTTGGTATAATATTTATCGCCGTCTATACGGACGATTCTGTGCGTTACCGAAGTCGCTTCCGCCGCGGGTAAATAGGTTATAATGTCGCCAACCCGATAAGAATCGCTTCGTTCGATAATTATCGCGTCGCCGGCGTCTACCGCGCCGGTCATGGACGGCGTGGCGATTACGAGAACCGATTTGCCGAATACCGACGGAATAGCCGATTTTTTGACGTATTTATCGTAAGCAAGGTTTGCCGCAACGAATACGAGAAGCGCAACCAACGCTCCGAGAACGACTTTAACGACGAAAGAGACGATTCCCGAAAACGATATTTTTTTCTTTTCAGTTTTTTCCATACTCGTTCTCCTTTTATCGTTGTCTTTGCGCGACCGCTTGCGATATTGATTTACGTCATTCCGAACGTAGTGAAGCCCTTTCGGCAGGTTGCCCCCTCTCCCGCTTCAACGGGAGAGCATACTCCAGGAAGGGTGATTTACCGCGGAGTAAATACTTACGCCTCTTCGGCGGCGATTTCTATCTTTATCGAATATTTGCTGCCGGCTATCCCCGCCAGCGTGTCTTGCGTATCGTTGCCGCTTTCGAACAACCATTGCCACTCGAGCGTGAACGAACGCGAATTTTTTTTGCTTATCGTCAGATCGTATACCGCAAATCCGTTTTCGATTTCCGAAAGTTTAAGGGTTTGCCCCTCGGATTTAACCTGATACCTTACAGGCGGTAACGATTCTTTGCTTTCGTAGTTTACGGTGAATCTTATAATGCAATAGAGATCTACGGAGTGCGGATTGTTTACGATAAACATATACGACCCCGAATCTCCGGGTTTGATCGTTCTGTTGCCGAATATTTTTACTTCGCCGCCGTCTATCCATTCCCCGTCGGTATCGTATACCGAAAATTCGGGAACTATCGGCTCTTTTTTCTCGTGCGTTACAACCACGAGAGAAGTTACGGCAACTGCAAGAATCGCAAGTAAAGCAAGAATTTTCAAATACGAATAATCGAATTTTAATTTGCCTACTACGACTCCCTTTTTATATAAATACTTTCCGTCCGTTACGAACGCGTCGGCGTTGCCTACTTGTTCGGCTTTGTCGACGCGTCTGCACGAGGCGAAACAAACGTGATTTAAGTCGTACAACCTATCCATACGCAAAAAGCACAAAAGCGCGCCGTCGTTATCGACGATTTTTCTCGCCCCCGACATGGGTTTTATATACCCCATTACGGGGTCTTTCGTGAATTGCGTGTTTGCTTTCATTTATACGACTCCGAACGGATTGATCGCCGTTCGATTTTAATTTTTTGCTTTATTGATTAGGCTTGTACCTGTTCAACTTTTATAACAAAACCAAAAGAAATATTAGTACTTGCATTAACCTTAGTATAAGTTCCCGCTTCCGTTACGTATTCAGATGTAGCAGCATTATTGGCAATCATACCAAGCAAAGTGTCAAGGTTATCAGAATCGGCGTTATTGGCAGTGTTATCAAAAACCCATTCCCATTCGATAGTGTAAGTTCCCGCATTTGCAAGTTCGTGACCCGCTTCAACGGTTTCGTCAAAACCATTTAATTTATTAAGAAGTGTTGTAAGGGAAACACCCGAACATCCTTCTACCGCAGCATTACCCTTTTTAAGAGTCCATTTTACAGGAGCGTAGGGATCTTGCGCTGCAACATTATCTTTTTTGTACGTAAGTGAAATATCGCTGGAACCGGCAGTTATTTCGAACGTAACTTGCGCTTTTACTTCTGCCTTACCGCCAATAGTGAAAGACATCGAACCTTTCGTTCCGGGAGCAACCAGATTAGTTCCGTCAGTATCGGCTTTTACGATTAAGGCGTCACCGGTACTAGCAACAGTGCCGCCGGCTTTGTATTTATCGCTAAATAACTTATCAACGTTTTGGGTTTCAACGGTGAAGCCCCATTTGGCAACCTGCGCGGTGTTGCCTTGTACCGATTTCTTGGTAACGTATTTCGACATGGTGTAACCGCCGAAGCCGATTACCGCTACGAGAAGCAGTAAAAGTCCGATTACGAGAATCGATTTTCTGTTGTCTTTTTTAGACGCGTTTTGAGTTTGTCTCATTTTGAGATCCTCCATAAAAATTTTTTAATTTCATCAGGCTCATTACCCTCCCCCTCAAAACGAAAAAAGTTGCAATAATCGCTCTATGCACATATTTGCACAGATTGATAATTGCAACCGGGCGGACTTTACGTTATATCGGAAGAAAAACAAAAAACCGGTTGCAAAACGTACTCTACAAGTACAAATTGCAACCGGGCGCACTTTCCTATTATTAAATAAAAAGTTCCTTGGCTTTGCGTCCCCGCCTCGCAACGGGTTTGCCGATATTCATTTTTCGGTATAAGCATTCGCCTATATGCAACTACATTATAGCGAACGGAAAACTTAATGTCAAACGAATTTAACGTCTTTTCACAAATTTTTTATTTTTTGTTGATTTTTTCCGTTTTACCCCTCACGTCATTGCGTCAATGCCTAGTTAAATAACTTGCTTGCAAGGGTTATTTAACGAAGGTATTGACAGAATGACACCTTTTTAATCTGCCATCCTGAGCAAACTTACGAAGGATTGCCTGGAAAGGCAAAACCTGCGGACTTGATATTACCGTAATATTTTCTCCGCGGTAAACCACCCTTCCGGGAGTATGCTCTCCCGTTGAAGCGGGAGAGGTGGCACGCGTAGCGTGGCGGAGAGGGGGCGACCTGCCTAGGGGGCTTCGCCAAAGGCTCAGAATGACGGTACCAAGCATTGTCATGTTATGCTCGCAATGACAACTTTTTACATTGCGCGACGACGGTCGTTACGGGATTATTCAGTCGAGTTTCTGATCGCCGAAGGATATCCAGCCGAGTTTGCGGAAAAGTTCGGATAAGCCGAAACATATCGCCGCAGGCAATACGAACAACAAAAGAGTTATGCCTAAACCAAGAAGCCACGGCTCCATACTCGCGCTCGCCTCTATCGTGCCGAATACGCCGACGAGTCCGCTGGTACCCATTCCGCCGCCCGCGGCGTTACATTTAAGCCCGAATACGCAGGTGGATACGGGACCTAAAATCGCGCTCGCGATAATTTCGGGCAACATTATAACGGGTTTTTTCATTATATTCGGAATCTGAAGCATACTCGTGCCTAAGCCTTGCGAAACAAGCCCCGAAACGCCGTTTTCTCTGAACGAAGCGACCGCAAAGCCTATCATGTGGCAGGAACAGCCCACGACCGCCGCGCCGCCCGCTATAAGCATGGCGTCGCTCGTTTTACCCGCCGCGACGGCTATCCATATCGCCGCCGAAGACGTCGGCATGGTGAGCAGAACGCCCATTATAACGGCAATAATTATTCCCATAAAGAACGGGGTTATTTCGGTCGCCTTTTCTATCAATATTCCGAGTTGATTTATAAGCCATATAAACGGATACGCGAGATAAATTCCGCCCATACAGAGTATCATTACTCCGAGCGGAACGATTATTATATCGAATTTGGTTTTACCCTCGTACAAAGATACGACTTCGGCGCATAAGAGCGCGACGACGTAAGAACCGATCGGGTTACCCGGCAAGCCGAGAGTGAGGGTAAATTCGTTGAACATGATTTTATCGGCAAACGCGCCGACGAAACCCGCCACCCCGCAGGAAAACAGCGTGAGTTTTTTTACGCCCAGCGCATTGGCTATGCCTACGCCTATGCCGAAGCCCATTGCGGTTTTGGCGATTTTGGCAATAGCAAGCACTATCGCGCCGAAAGCGTTATCGCCTATCCATTTGCCTATCTGCTCTAAAATAGTACCCGCTATAAGCGTGCAGAAAAGCCCCTGCGCCATGCCGCTGAACGCCTTTATAAACCAGCGGTCGGCGTATTTTTTTACCGTTTCTTTGAATGTCATATTATGCCTCTGTTACTATTTCCGTCGCGTATATATTCTCCGCGGCAAACCGCCCTTCCGGGAACTCATCCGTCAACTTCGCTACGCTCGTTGCCACCACCTTAGGCAGGGTCGCCCCCCTTTTGTCGCTTTGCGACATTTTCCCCGTTTCATCGGGGACATTTACCCTGCAAGGGAAGGCATGATTATATACGTCATTGCTAAGGAGCAAAGCGACTGCGGCAATCCCGAAGATTGGTGTACGAACGCCCATACAAGCCGCTCCGACTTCTATTGCGGGGATCGCCACGCTACGCTCGCGATGACGGGCAACGTTATGTTATTGCGAGTGAAGCGAAGTAACCTTGGGCAGTGTCGCCGCGACCCGCAAGGATCTCGCAATGGCGGGTTAATACACTATACAGAATACTCTGTACTTGCCGCCGTTGACCATTTTACCGACCGACTTACGGAGTTTAATCCGCGTTTCCTCGGGCATTGCGCCCGTTTTGAGATTGACTTCTTCGGCAACGAGTTGCCCCAAAGGTCTGCCGAAAACGTTTGCGTCGGCTACGTCGCCTTCCGAACATTCTTCGCTTAAAAAACGCATAAATTCTTCGCACTGCTTTTTGCTTCCCGAAATGGGCGTAACGCTTGCGTTTACGCCTATTTTGACTACGTGCAGGCTTTCGGTCGTCGCGTCGATTTTTACGCAATATCCCCTACCGCTTTTTTCAAGGCGGGGTTTATCGATTTTTACTTCGCATTCGCTCGGCAGCACTATTCCGTAACCCTTGCTTTCGGCTTCGCTTAAAGCGTTTTTAAGTTTATCGTACTCGCGTTTGGCTCCGGATAAATCCCTTACGAACGACATGAGTTTATAATCGCCGTCGATCTCTTCGCCGCAGGTTTTAGAAATCGCCTCGAAGAAAAGCGACCTGTCGAGCGCAAGTCCGATTTTTACCGAGCCGTCGCCGGCGTCTTTTATTTCGCTTTGCGGCACTACCCTGTCTATCGACGACAACGCCGCAGTCACGAGGCTTTCGTCTTTCATCTTGCACGCGGCGGACGACGTTTCTTTTAACGTATCGATAATCGCCTTAACGACCTCGTTATCCGGCGGAAGAGCCTGCAACCAGTCAGGCAGTTCGACGTCGATTCTTTTAAGCGGAAATTCCGATAAAATTTTATCGAGAACGTTCGCGTATTCGTTTTCGTCGGCGTTGAGCGCGTCTATCGCGACTACGCCTACGCCGTATTTTTCTTCAAGTTCGGTGCGGAGTTCTCCGCACTTTTTGCCGTTCGGGTCCTTACTGTTAAGCGCGATAACGAATGGTTTGCCTAGTTCTTTAAGCCTTGCGGCGGTCTTCTCTTCGGCGGGAACGTAATTCTCGCGCGGAATATCCGCAATACTGCCGTCGCAAGTCATTAAAACGCCTATCGTAGAGTGCTCGCCTATGACTTTTTCGGTGCCGATCTCGGCGGCTTCTTCAAAGGGAACGGGCTCTTTATTCCAGGGCGTGGTAACCATACGTTTTTCGCCGTTTTCTTTATCGCCGAGCGCGCCGTCCACCATATATCCCACACAGTCGATTATCCGCATTTTTGCGGTGGTTTTACCTTTATTCAAAGAAACCTTTACCGCTTCGCCCGGTATAAATTTCGGTTCGGTGGTGGTAACCGTCTTGCCCGCAGCCGACTGCGGAAGTTCGTCGGCGGCTATTTTTTGTTTATTCTTGCCCGTAACGTTCGGCAACACGAACGCTTCCGCAAACCTTTTTACGAACGTTGACTTCCCCGTTCTTACCGGACCGACCACTCCGAGATATATATCGCCGTCGGTACGCCGCGCCAGATCCTGATAAACGTCGTAATTCTCCATAGAAAAATCCTCCCACTTGTAATCGCGTTACGATACAAGTTATGAGAGGATTTATCGTTTTATGACAATATTTTATTAAATGAGTCCGCCGGATACCACCCTTCATGGAAGAGTACGTTATTATAAATATCAAGTCCGTAAGTTTTGCCATTCCGTGTGTATGCTCTCCCGTCGAAGCGGGAGAGGTGGCACGCGTAGCGTGGCGGAGAGGGGGCGACCTGCCTAGGGGGCTTCGCCGGAGGCTCAGAATGACAGTTAAAAAACACGCTACGCTTGCGATGACGGGAAAATAAGACAATTGGGGGTTATAAATCGCGGTCGGACTTTTCGCGCACGAATATGCGGATAGGCGTGCCCTCGAACCCGAACGACTTTCTTAAAGTGTTCTCTAAAAAACGTTTATACGAAAAATGCATAAGTTCGGAGTTGTTTACGAAAAACACGAACGACGGCGGGCATACCCCGTCCTGCACGGCGTAATATATTTTAAGTCGTCTGCCGTTTTTTGTCGGCGGCTCGGTGGCGCGCACGGCGGACGAAATCACGTCGTTCAGAAGTCCCGTCGTTATACGCTTTTCCGCGTTGGCTTTTACCTCCGCCGCCAGAGCGAGCAATTTATTTACTCTCTGTCCCGTCTTTGCCGAAATATATACGGATTTGAAATAGTCCATAAACGCGAGATCCGTCTGCAACTTCTTTTCGAACTCGTTTATGGTATGGGTATCTTTTTCGATAACGTCCCACTTATTCATCACGATTACCGACGGTTTGCCCTGTTCGTGGATATAGCCCGCTATCTTCACGTCCTGCTCTGTAAGCCCCTCTCCGGAATCGACCACGAGTAAACACACGTCCGCCCTTCTGATCGCTCCCAAAGCCCTTAAAACGCTGTAATACTCTACGTCTTCGTCTACCGAACGCTTTCTTCTTATACCCGCCGTATCGATAAGCGTATATCTTTTACCGTTTACGGTAATGGGCGTATCGATCGCATCGCGTGTGGTGCCGGCAATATCGGAAACTATCGTCCTGTCGTAACCGAGTAAAGCGTTGGTTAAACTCGATTTGCCCGCGTTGGGTTTGCCGACTATGGCGATTTTCAGACCGTCGTCGCCGTCGAGTTCTTCTGCGGACGGAAAATCGGCGCACACCTCGTCAAGAAGGTCGCCTATGCCCTTTGCCTGTTCGGCGGATATTCCGAACGGTTGCCCCAGACCCAATTCGTAAAAGTCGAAAAGGTCTTCGGGTTTATACACGTCGAGTTTGTTTACAGCAAGCACTACGGGCTTACCCGACTTACGAAGCATATTCGCCACGTCGTGATCGGCGGAAGTAAGTCCGCTTTTGGCGTCGCAGAAAAATATAATGACGTTAGCCGTTTCTATCGCGATTTCGGCTTTTTGATATGCTTCCACATTTCGTCGGCGGACTTGATTTCTATGCCGCCCGTATCGACGAGCGTGAAAGTTTTGCCGCACCATTCCGCGTCGCAATAAAGTCGGTCGCGCGTAACGCCGGGCGTGTCTTCTACGATGGACAATTTCTGTCCCGTAACTCTGTTGAAAAACGTCGATTTGCCGACGTTGGGTCTGCCTACTATGGCTACTAACGGTTTATTCATTTGCTTCTCCGTCGATGGGTTTTAAGGTCTGTAATTGATTTTCTTCGGGCTTTTTATACGCGAGTTTTTCGGTAACTGCGGTTACGAGCGCGAACAGGTAAAGAACGTACGGCAAAACGTAGGATATATCGAGCAAACCTATAAACAGGTTCGCCGCAAGAAATACGACCATATAAATTCTGCCCTCGTATTTGCGGATATAAAGCCTTACGAGAAGGAATATAACCGCTATCATCGAAAGTATTCCGACTATTCCCGCGCTGCCGATAGCGTCGAAAATATAGTTATGCGCGTAACGCGAATAGTAAAACGACTGCCCGTCGCTGCTTTCCATAAAGCGGCGGCAAAAACCTACGCCGATTATCGGGCTTTCGGTAAAGTATTTAAGTCTTAACTTCCAATGATCTATTCTGCCGCTCGAAACCTTTGAGAAATCCCGGTTGCCGAGCGAAGCGAAGGCTTTTTCGATATAAGCGATAACGTCGATATTCGTCTTTTTAACGACTATCGCGAGCGCGGCTACGCAAACGAGCAGGAATATAAGAAAAATAAGCGCGAGCAACTTTCTGTTTTCTTTTCGTCTGACGAAAGTCTTTATACAGAAGAAAATCGCTATAACTCCGCCCGCGATAATTCCCGTGCGCGACAGCGTTAAAATAATGCACAGCGACGAAAAAATCGCGATCGACCAGTAAAATATTACGTGTTTATTCTTTTCGGCTTTATAGTATGCGAACGGCAAAAACATAGCGATAAGTTCGCCCGCGATATTGCTTACGCCCCACCCCGTTATGATTTCGCCTTTCCACGCGGAAAAACCCTTTTCTTCGACGGTCGTTCTGAATAAATCGTATCGTATAACGTACACGAAAGCGACCTGACACG
>ENA-UERK01001594-UERK01001594.1-human-gut-metagenome-genome-assembly--contig:-NODE-1594-length-16320-cov-6.908453_pt1 | contig 16320 bp, 11 predicted proteins | sample MGYA00242957_ERZ507957 | MGnify/ENA primary metagenome ERZ507957 (study PRJEB26167, sample SAMN06115538) | human gut metagenome | host: Homo sapiens | place: China:Heilongjiang | collected 2015-11-06... | reverse complement strand
TTGTTGTCTGGTAAAACGTAAACACGCAAAACATACTCAAACACCAAACGCTACCTCTAATGGGGGCGCAATTTCCTGGCATAACAGTTCTTTACATGGCTTCAAATCTGCTTTTTAACCTGTCAATCTGATAGAAAACGCAAGCACTAATGGGGGCGACGCGTCCCGCGTCGGTTTTTAAGGGAAAGGCTCACAGACAGGCGTGTAATCAGAGCTGTCTGTGAGCCTTTATTTCGTGTATGAACATCGCATTTTCCCACGGGACGAGGCTGCTAAAAAACCGACGCGGGACGCGTTGCCCCCATTAGAGGTAGCGTTTGGTGCTTGAGTCCGTTCGCATGTTTACGTTTCACCATACTACAATAAAGAACTACAAAAAGCATTTTTGTCTACACTCTGCACTAATCACACATAAGTCGTTATAAATCAGTTATTTCAAGAGTGTAGACAACATCACTTTTAACATACACGCCGTCTACACTCTGCCTGCACGCCAATGCACTTACCCGTGCACTTGCACACGCAGTTGGCTGCACTCTGTCACTCACAAAATTGAGTACAAGGCGAGCGGATTTCTTGTCGGAGAATTTGATTTTTCTGTCTCCCGTTACCGTAAACTTCCCCTCCCATTACAGAAGACGGTGCCTTCCCCTCAAGACCAAACGCCCGTTTCGTGCAAACGAGTGTAGACAAGTGCAGATAAGTGCAGACAAGTGCAGATAAGTGTAGACGAGTGCAGACACTTAGCACGTTTGTCTACACGCCAAAATACGCTGATTATCAACGCAGTGCAGACAAAAAGTGCAGAGTGCAGACAAATTGTGCATAAACAAATTTGTTCCATTATGTTATCACGACAAACTACATTAGAGCCAATGACACGGCACCAGCCTTATGTATCTTACAAGCAGGGCGGGCAGCCCTGCCTCAGCTTATGTAAAAACCACGGCGCCAGCCTTATGTTACTTATGTAGCTTATGTACTTATGTCTCCCGCGGTAAGCGGCACAAGGGCGAATAGCCCTTAAAAGAGCAAAACAAGGTTCGCTTTTTGCTTGCACCACCCAATGGTACACATTTTTGCAACGTAACTCATTGACTTTCAATATGCGCCATTCAATAGCACAAAAAGTGATGAAGTCAGTAAGCTGCTGGAAAATGCCGCGGGACGAGGCTGCTGAAAAATGCCCCGACGCGAGACGCGTCGCCCCCATTAGAGGTAGCGTTTGGTGCTTGTTACTGGACAGTTCCCTTTGCCAGAATGGCAAACAAGTTGAGATAATAACAAAGATGATATTTGAACTTTGTTATATAGAAGCAATAGCATTTATTATAACGACAATAGAGACAACGATTGACAGTATTGTCACCATTGTCTCTATTGTCGTTTATATCGTTTTGTTATATGACAGAGTCGTTCTTAAATAACTCTTGCGAACCAATGACTGATCAGCCTTCGGCCTCGTGCGCCTCGATGAGTTTCTTCTGCAAGTCGCCCGGCACAAGTTCGTAGCTGGCAAACTTCATGATGAACGAAGCACGGCCACCTGTGAGCGAACTGAGTGAAGTAGAATAGTTTGACATTTCCTTGAGCGGCACCTTGGCTTGGAGCTTTTCATAACCGTTTTCGCTGCTCATGCCCACAATCAGGCCGCGGCGACCCTGGAGGTCGCTCATGACATCGCCCATTTTGTCGGCCGGCACGAACACTTCTACATCGTAGATGGGTTCGAGAATCTTTGGCCCGGCCTCCTTGAATGCCTGACTAAAGGCGTTGCGGCCTGCAAGCATGAATGAGAGTTCGTTAGAGTCAACCGGGTGCATCTTGCCATCATACACTACCACACGTACATCGCGGGCATAGCTGCCTGTGAGCGGTCCTTGCTCCATGCGGCTCATGATGCCCTTCAGTATGGCTGGCATAAAGCGTGCATCGATGGCACCACCTACTACCGAATTGATGAACACGAGTTTGCCCCCCCACTCCAAGGGTATCTCTTCCTTGCCCTTGATGGTGACACGAATTTCCTGACCGCCAAACTTGTAGACTGTGGGGTCGGGCATGCCATCGCTATAGGGTTCTACCACAAGGTGTACCTCGCCAAACTGACCAGCACCGCCACTCTGCTTTTTGTGTCGATAGTCGGCACGTGCGGCCTTGGTGATGGTTTCGCGGTAGGGTATGCGCGGCTCATAAAACTCTACGGGAATTTTGTCAAGGTTCTCCAAACGCCATTTCAGTGTGCGCAAGTGGAATTCGCCTTGGCCATGCACCAATATCTGGCGCAGCTCTTTGCTTTGCTCCACCTCCCAAGTGGGGTCCTCCTGCCGCATGCGGTTGAGGGCAGCCATCATCTTTTCGGTGTCGGCCTCGTTGGCAGCCTTGATGGCACGGGTGTATTTTGGATTAGGGTATTTAATGAAGTTGAAACGGTTCTCGCAGTCCTTGCCATTGAGTGTGTTGCCGGTACGCACATCTTTGAGTTTGACTGTGCAACCGATGTCGCCAGCCTGGAGTTGCTCAACCTTTTCGCGCGAGGCGCCCGAGCACACAAATATCTGTGCCATGCGCTCCTTTGAGCCGCGGTCGGCATTGGCCAGGTCGTCGCCCTCGTGCACGGTGCCGCTCATCACCTTGAAGTACTGCACCTCGCCAATATGGGGTTCGACACCTGTCTTGAAGAAATAGATAGAAGTGGGACCGGCGGGGTCGGGCTTTACCTCCTCGCCACGTGTATTATGCACTGCGGGCATTTCGTCTACAAAAGGCACTACATTGCCAAGGAATTCCATGAGTCGGCCTACGCCCATATTTTTCGACGCACAAACGCAGAATACGGGGAAGATGCTGCGCGTAACCATGCCCTTGCGTATGCCTTCGCGCATTTCGTCCTCGGTGAGATGTTCTGTTTCGAAGAACTTCTCCATCAGTCCCTCATCATTTTCGGCTGCGGCCTCAACCAAGGCTTTGTGCATGGCCTCTGCCTTGTCTTTCTCTTCGGCCGGTATGTCCTCAAGCTGTGGTTCGCCGCCATCGGGGCCCCAAGTGAGTTTTTTCATCAATATCACATCAATCAAGGCGTTGAAGTCAGGCCCTGTCTTGACTGGATATTGCACGGGCACTACCTTTTGGCCATAAATGCTCTGAAGGTCGTCAACTACGGCATCGTAGTCGCAGCCGTCAGAGTCAAGCTGGTTAACCAAGAATATGACGGGCTTGTGCAGTTTTTCGGTGTAACGGAAGTGGTTTTGCGTACCCACCTCTGGCCCAAATTGGCCATTGATGAGCAGCAATGCTGTATCGGTTACATTTAAGGCAGTAAGTGCTGCACCTACAAAGTCGTCCGAACCCGGACAGTCGATAATGTTGAGTTTTTTGCCTTTCCACTCGGTGTGGAACACTGTAGAGAAAACGGAATAACCATAGTCCTGCTCAACGGGAAAATAGTCCGACACCGTATTTTTAGCCGTAATGCGTCCACGACGTTTTATTTGACCACATTCAAAAAGCAAGGCTTCAGTGAGCGTGGTCTTGCCTGAGCCATCGTTACCAAGGAGGGCAATGTTTTTGATCTCGTGCGAATTGTAGACTTTCATGGTGTTTTTGCGGGATTTAAGAAAAAGCCCTTGCCACAATCTGCGCATAACACGTAATTATGTATGCTGCAACATGGACTTTTCTGTTGTTTGAACACACATTCGGAGCGTTTCTCCGACGTTTCGGGCGCAAATTACACCTTTATTCTGACAACTCAAAGTAGCAAACGTATGTTTTATAACACAATTTCTGTTTATTAACGATTATTACTGCCCGGTAAAACCTTTCTGATATTATAGCACGGATCACACTGATAGCACGGATTTTTCGCTCGTACAATCGGTGTGATCCGTGCTATATTACCGGACTGCAATAGTTCAAAATAGATTCTTTAGCAAGAGCATTTGGGGGGATTGTAAATTGCTTGAAACGCGTTGCAATTTACAATTCCCCCCAAAAAATGGTCTCGTTTTTGATGTCTATTTTGAACGCCCCCCTTCGCCCCTTACCCCACGTCTTCGCGCAATTCGATGGCAAAGGTTGTGCCCTTGCCCACCTGGCTGTCGTACACATAAATACGTCCGTGGTGATACACTTCGACGATGCGTTTGGCCAATGAGAGGCCAAGTCCCCACCCTCGCCGCTTGGTAGTGAAGCCGGGGGTGAACACGGTTTTGAAACGTTTGTGCGGAATGCCCTTGCCTGTGTCGGACACCAATATTTGCATATAGGGGTGGCCGTGGTGCATCACCACATTGCGACGCAGTGCAAGGGTCAGTTCACCACCGCTCTGCATGGCGTCAATGGCATTTTTGCACAGATTTTCGATAACCCACTCAAACAAGGGGGCATTGACTGCAGCCTCAACCTTGACCGCAGGCAGGTCGACATGCACATGTACACGCGCCGAACTGCGACGGTCGTAATAGGCTGCCACTTGTTGCACAATGGGGCGCACGTCCTGACGCTGCAGTTCGGGGGCCGAACCTATTTTTGAGAATCGTTCGGCTATAAGTTGCAACCGGCGTATGTCCTTGTCCATTTCGGGCAGCAGTTCATCATCAGGATAGCTCTCGCGCAGCACTTCGCTCCACGCCATGAGCGAAGATATGGGGGTGCCAAGCTGGTGCGCCGTTTCGCGCGACAGCCCTACCCACACACGGTTTTGCTCTGCACGCTTGGCAGCCAACAAGGCTGCAACCGCCACACCGAAGAAGATGGCTACTACCACTAACTGCACATACGGGTAGATGGTGAGCTGGCGTAGGAGCACGGACTCTTGATAGGCTATGTATATATACTCGTGCGGTGCGTTGTCGGTGGCGGCAAGGTCCATGCGCAACACCTCGCCTTGCTGGCGCATTCGGGCTGCAGCTTGTTGGAGTTGCTGCAGGGAGTCGGGCCCCGAAGGCTCGGGGTGCAGATTGCGCTGGGTGAGTATGGTGCCATGCGCATCGGTCACTACCACGGGTATGGTGTGGTTGCTGTTAATGACCTTGAGCACGAGGTTGAGGTCGGTGTGTTCGTCGGCCGTGGCAAGTGAGCGCATGGCTTGTGCCCACACGTCCATTTTACCCACCTCCTCCACATAAAGGGCACGCGTGAGATAGTGCGAATAGATGAGCGATGCGGCCGAAATGAACAGGGCTGACACGATGAGTGCCACCCTGAACTTTTGTGCCTTGATTGATGAGAAGAGATGCAACTTCACTTCAAACTTTGATTGATTTGCTCTATGTAATCAAGAAATTCGTCGCGCCCCTGCCCGGTGTCGCTGCTGGTTATGAAATAGGGAGGCAGTTCTTCCCACTCCTCGTGCAGGGTTTGTAAAAATCGTTCCACATTCTTTTTGAGCTCGCCACGTTTCGGCTTGTCGGCCTTGGTAAAGATGATGCCGAACGGCACGCCGTTTTCGCCGAGGAAACGTATAAATTCAAGGTCTATTTTTTGTGGTTCAAGACGCGAGTCTATCAGCACAAACAAGCAGGTGAGTTGCTGGCGCTGAAGTACATAATAGTTGATTAGCTTTTTGAGTTTTTCAACCTCGTAACGTCCACGTTTGGCATAGCCATAACCCGGAAGGTCGACAAGGTACCACTCATTGTTTATAACAAAGTGGTTGATGAGCATGGTCTTGCCTGGCGTTGACGATGTCATGGCCAATGCTTTGCGACCGGTGAGCATATTTATCAAACTGCTTTTGCCCACGTTGCTTCGGCCAATGAAGGCATACTCTGGAAAATCGGACTGCGGACATTGGTCGGCGCGGCTGTTGCTCACCAAGAAATCGGCTGACTGTATTTTCATGTAGTTGAATTACTAATTGAAGTTTCGGATTTAACAAGGGCGGGCTGAATCATCGTGCAAGGCGAATGCAATCAAGTTTGCTTGAATTGCTGAGCCGCAGCCGATGATTCAGCCCGCCCTTGCTCAATCCGAAACTTAAGTTACTAAAAAGCATTCAAGGCGACGGAGTACAAGTGTTGTACATCACCTGTGCCACATCGCCTTGCTTTATTGTATTGCCTGTTGGTACACGTTGGCGGTATTGAGACACCAACGGGTTTGTGTTTGTTTTCCTTAATTATAATGAACGGGGGTGCATACTTTTCCTCCCCCCCTTGGCACTACTTACTTTGTAGCAGTGCGGCGCGAACGGCGCTTGGGCTTTTCGTCGGCGGGTTTTACAATCTTTACACCAGCCAATTCGGGGTCGATCATGATACGGCCGCAGTATTCGCATACGATGATTTTTTTGCGCATACGAATGTCGAGCTGGCGCTGGGGCGGGATTTTGTTGAAGCAACCACCACAGGCATCACGCTGTACATAAACGATGCCCAAACCATTGCGCGAATTTTTGCGAATGCGCTTGAAGGCTGCGAGCAAACGGGGCTCGATGGTCTGTTCAAGGTTCTTGGCCTTTTCGCGGAGCTTCTCTTCCTCAGCCTTAGTCTCGGCTGTGATATCGTCGAGCTCAGACTTTTTCATGTCAAGGTCGGCACGACGCTCCTCAAGTTGATGCTTGGCATTTTCAACATCGGCCTTGCGGCTGTCGATGGCACGCTGGGCTTCGCCAATCTTCTTATTCTGAAGTTCAACCTCAAGACCCTGGAATTCTATTTCCTTTGAGAGCATATCATACTCACGGTTGTTCTTCACATCGTTAAGTTGGTTCTTATAGCGGTCGATGGCTTCCTGTGCCTCTTTTATCTTATTTTTTTTGACAGCAATGTCAGTTTGCAAGCCTTCGATATCCTCGTTATACTTGCCAATACGGTGCGTCAAACCTTCAATTTCGTCCTCAAGGTCCTGCACTTCAAGGGGGAGCTCACCGCGAAGCGTTTTGATGCGGTCAACCTCCGACAGGGTGGTTTGCAACTGGTAAAGGTTCTTCAACTTCTGTTCAACGGACATGTCCGCAACGTCTTTCTTTGCCATAGTCTTTATTGTATGTTTTAGTTTATTGTTATCGGATTGGTGTTTATGGTTGTTTCGAGCACACGCAGCGTGGGGTGTGCCTCGTGTAGTATGCGGTGCAACAACTCTATGGTGTATTGCTCGCTTTGGTAGTGCCCGAGCACAGCGATGAGCAATTCGTGCTCATGGCCAAAGTAACGGTGGTAGCTCATTTCACCCGTCAAAAAGGCATCTGCCCCTTGCTTGACCGCCTCGTCGAGCAAGAAGTCGCCTGCCCCGCCACACAACGCCACGGTGTGGACCTGGCTCATGGTGGGGGTGTTGTGCATCACGCCTTCGACGTTGAAGGTTGAGGCCAATGTTTTGACAAACTCGGCGGGGGACACTGCACTCGGCAGGTTGCCTATCACCCCACTGCCACCGGCACCATTTGCTGCAGGTTGCAGAAAGCGCACGTTGTCGAGCCCAAGCTTTTCGGCTATCATAAAGTTGACTCCACCCGGTGCGTTGTCAAGATTGGTGTGTGCTGAATATATGGCTATTCCCTTTTGCAGGGCCATGGCCACGCAACGCTCCACCTGTGTCTGCCCCGTGATGTGGCGCAACGGGCGAAATATGAGCGGGTGATGCGACACGATAAGGTTGCACCCTTGACGCTCTGCTTCGCATATCACTTCCTCTGTCACGTCAAGACACAATAAGACCCCTGACACATCTTCGGCCTCTGTTAATCCAATCTGCAAGCCAGCATTATCATAGCTCTCTTGCAGCGGCAGGGGCGCGAACCGTTCAAGGGTCACAGCGACGTCCTTTATCTTCATTTTAATGAGATAGTTATATGTTTGTGCTGCAAATTTACAACTTTTCGTGCATAAACGGAGCAAACGTGTGCGTTTTTATTTACCACGCACACGTTTGCACATCATTTTCATGACGATTTATAGTCTAAACCGTTGATGATTTTTGCTCGAACTTAGATCAATACACTATTACCTTTTTACCTTCAACCACATAAATGCCTGAAGGCAAGCTTATATTTTGCTGCTGACCAGCCTCAACTGCAACGTATTTTATACACTGGCCCTGCAAATTGTAGATGCCAACCTGTCGGGGCATTTCCGACATCAGCATCATGCAGCCATGCCCACCTTGCACGGTGAGACCGTTGTCTTTTACCTGAATGTGATGTACACCAACGGGGGCCCCAGCAATGTAAAACATAAAGCCTGAACTTTTCTGCAGCCAATATCGGTTTGGAATATCAACCATGTAGTATTTCACTTCTGGTATCTCTGACACGTCTAAATCCATTATTTCCGCACTTACAGAAGAATTATACAGAGTCAAGTAACATCTCAGCGACCTCATATCTTCATAATCAGCTAAAGGCAGCGTGAAAGTCAAGGTGGTAACCGCTCCGTTGCCTGAAAGCTTTACACGTTTAGACTGGCTCGAATATACGCCATCAGGAGTTGAACTGTTAAAAGCAGTAGACGTCAAACGAGCATTCGCATAGCACAAGCCACCATCATTGCGTACATTATAGGTCAAAACAGCCTCATCGGCATTCACTCTTGGCACAGCTGTACGATAGCCCCATAAATAGGCGTTTTTTGTTTCAAGATCGCCCGCGGTGGTGTTTACATGTTTACTGGCCAATGTCAGTATTGGCGCCTGGCTTTCAGCCACCACAAATTTCTGTGCTGACACAAGTTCGTGACCATCTTCATCACACACCCACACATACAAGTAACCGGCCGAAGGGGGACGTAACGCGAAGCGGCGGGTCACATGGCCTTTGGCTGGAATGTTTACATAGAGGCTTTGTGCATACTCCGATGGCTTTTCGGGGGTTTGACTGCCATACACATACAGCATAACATCTTGCTCGCTGCATGCCGTTGTGCTGGCTGTCAGATTGAAGCTGGCACCATAGCCCTCTACAAACTCATCTACACTTGCCAAACTTGCCGACAAGGTATCTTCAACCATACTCAACGTGGTATCTGTGGCGTCAAATTCGTAGCACAATTTGTCAGAATTGCCACATTGTTGCCACGTTTCGCCGTCTGTTGAATATATTTGGTATATGCGGGTACGTCCTTCGGGAAAAGAATAGTCTATCTCGAATGTCAACGGCGAAGAATAATATGCACAATTTTCCTCCATACCTTTGAGGTAGATTTTGCTTGTGCTCAAAGGCAAATATATGCCATTCTCATCTTTCAAACCCACACCGGCATAGCCGTCGAATGCCGTTTTCTCGTAATTTCCAAACTCTGCAGCAATGCTTAATCTGAACGCCCCTTTGGCATCGGCGCGTTCGGTGGTGAGTAAATCACAACCAACCCATTCACTTTCAGAAGCTGTTAGCAATGGAGTCACTATCAATGGCGCATCTGTCACCCCATTATCGGGCATGATGCCCACTATCATGTTGCAAGAATGATTATAGCCGTCTGTAGGGGCAGTAGCCGATTCGGTGCCACTATAGTCATAGTTTAGTACGGTTATGTCAAAATAGCCGTTGCTCCAGCCGCTCCAGCCCCAGTTAATATGGTACAACCCGTCGCCATCGGCGCCGTCGCACAGAAAGGCATGGCCTGATGTGGGCGACCAACCGCTATAATACACCGGACGCGACGCTTGCAACTCTGCATCGAGTATGGCGGTCCACTCTCGCAGACTGAAGTTTTTTCTATATAAAAACTTTATCACATCAGGGTCATACCCCCAATATTTTACCAAAACATTTGGTGTACACAATGCGCTTGTCGACGACGGCCCGTAATCGGCCTCGACCGAAAGTCCGCAATGGTACATGAGTTTGGCCACGGCATTGGCTTGTGCTGCCGTATACGCGCTGCCCGAATATTGCGGCAGCATATTGTCCCAATCATAACGTTCACCTGCAGCCACCGACGGCATGTCCAACTGATAAGATTTGGTTTGATAAGCAGGTATGTCGCTCTTGAGCGTTTGGGGGTATTGGTAATACATCATCAGCTGTGCCATGGCTGTGGGCACGCAACCGTTTAACGTACGCCGTTGGTCATCATACATCGGACACAGGTTATTGTAGGGTTCTGTTTGCCCCCAAGCTATATCGGCAAGCAATGGCGCCACACGGGGCTGCCGGTATGTGGAGTCGGCCGCGAGTGCTTCTTTCTCGGCCAAACATCTCTCTGCTTTGGCATCACCGTTGGCCAATGCTGTTGCCATGGCTTCATAGGCCTGCATTAAGTACTTCATGCCATCTGGCATGTTTTCTTCACTATACGTGTCTGTGGTTGAATAGCCCACAATTTCGGGCATTCGGTCATCGCCCGACACGATGGTATAACCACAATTACCATCATGTGGAAATACGTAATATCCTCGGCTACTGGTGGTTGATTGTTGCTTGTTCAGCACCTTGGCACGCTTTACCGATTGCTGCCCTATATGCGCTCCATTCTTTGCAGCATGTCTTTCGGCTATCTCGCGAGCTTGCCGAAACGAACGGTTCTCTGCCAATACTGGCATTGCCATCAATAGCAGGAATAACAGAAGTGTGTGTTTTCTCATATTCATGGTTCTTTGGGGTTTGGATTAAACTTCTCTATACTATCATAACGCAAATGTATAACTTTTTCACCATTGTTACAACTTTCGCGACCTTTATTATCGCTTTCGCGCAAGTTAGGCGGCGGCTCGGATATGCAAAATTGAAAGTCGCGGGACTTTCATTTTGCATTTCGCTCGCCTTGCACTTTCGCTTTCGCGCAAGTTAGGCGGCGGCTCGGATATGCAAAATTGAAAGTCGCGGGACTTTCATTTTGCATTTCGCTCGCCTTGCACTAACTTTGCACCCAAAAGAAATGATTGTGAGAAAAATACTCCTATATATATTAGTATTGGCAGGCTGTGCAGCATACGCATTGCCCAATGTCAACCAACACCGAAAGAAACATACTCATAACAATGAACGCATTGTGCTGCGACATGCCGATAATTTGCGCTTTTCTGAATACGAAATGAACAAGGCGCAACGACTCAGCGGCAACGTGATACTGGCACACGCGGGCATGGTGATGCACTGCGACAGCGCAGTGCTGAATGATGACTCACAAACGTTTGACGCTTTCGGACGTGTACGCATCGTGCAGGGCGACACCCTCACACTTAAAGGTGACAAACTGCACTACGACGGCAGCACCCAAATGGCCGAGATGCGCAAAAACGTGGTCATGACGCACCGCAACCAAATAATGCGCACGGACAGCCTCAACTACGACCGCATGTATAATGTGGGATATTACTTTGAAGGCGGCGAACTGATTGACGGCAACAACCACCTGACATCTGACTGGGGTGAATATCACACTGATACACGCAAGGCCACGTTTAATTACAATGTGGAGCTGAAGAACCCTAAATTCAAACTGATAACCGACACACTGCATTACAACACCATCACTAAATGGGCTGAAATTGTAGGCAAGTCTAACATCTATTCCGGACAGGACCGCATCTACACCGAGCATGGTTTTTATAACACGGTTTCTGAAAAAGTGCGTTTGTACAAGGGGACTAAAGCATTTGGCAAGGACCGCATCATGCAGGGTGACACGGTTTACTACGACAAGAAAACGGGCGTGATGGAAGGACTCGGCAACGTGTCGTGCGAGGATACCAAAAACAAGAACATTCTCACTGGCGGTTACGCCCGCTACAACGAACTGACTGGCGAGGCCATGGCCACCAAACGGGCTTTGGCACGCGACTACTCACAAGGTAAGGATACGCTCTATGTGCATGCCGACACCTTGCGTATGTTTTCGTACAACCTTAAAACGGACTCTGTCTACCGTGTGCTGCACGGCTATTTCCACGCTCGCGCTTTCCGCACCGACATGCAAATGGTGGCTGACTCGCTGGTGTTCTCATCGCGTACCAAAAAGGTGACGCTCTACCGCGACCCCATTGTGTGGAGTGACAACAAGCAAATAGTGGGCGAGGAAATCAATGCCTATATGAATGATTCCACGCTCGACTCCATTTACGTTGACCGCCAGGCACTTACCATCGAACGAGTGGACTCTACACACTTTAACCAGGTGGCATCACAACAAATGCGCACCTACTTCGACACGCAGGGCGAGGTGAAGGAAAACCGCGCCATAGGCAACGTGATGGTGGTGAATTACCCGCTCGAAAAGGATAGCACAATCCTTTACCAAAACTATGTCGAAACCGCACAGGCTCGCATGTTTATGCGCAACCGCAAACTGTACAAAATATGGGCGCCAGCCTCGCACGGCTACTTTTACCCCATCGGACTGGCACCTGCCGACCGCACAAAACTCCCGGGCTTTGCGTGGTTTGACTACATACGCCCTCTGTCGCCTGACGACGTGTTCAACTGGCGTGGCAAAAAAGAGGGCACAACTCTGAAGCCAAGCATAAGGCGCGAGGCTCCTCTTCAAAAATTATAACAACCGCATTGGCGGAATTAGTAAACGAGTTAACAGGTTGACAAGTTAACAGGTAAATATATCCTGAAGTATTTATAGTATTAAATGTCAGAATATATAAGGTACATAAAACTAACATACTTGTTACCCCGTTAACTTGTTTACTAATTTCGCCTACTTATATATATTTATATGAGTGATATCATACATCTGCTGCCCGACTCTGTGGCCAACCAAATTGCTGCAGGCGAGGTGATACAGCGTCCTGCATCTGTCATAAAGGAGTTGGTTGAGAACGCTCTCGACGCCGGCGCCACTCACATACAAGTGGTGGTTGAAGATGCCGGCAAGACACTCGTGCAGGTGGTTGACAACGGCTGTGGCATGAGCGACACCGATGCACGCTTGTCATTTGAACGTCACGCCACATCTAAAATTCAGCAGGCCACCGACTTGTTTGCACTGCGCACCATGGGCTTCCGCGGCGAGGCGCTTGCCTCAATAGCCGCTGTGGCCCAAGTTGAGCTGCGCACCAAGCAGCAGGGTAAAGACCTTGGCACGAGCATCTGCATCGAGGGGTCAAAGGTCACTTGCCAAGAACCCGTGGCCTGTCCGGCCGGAGCCAACTTTGCTGTGCGCAATTTGTTTTTCAACATACCGGCGCGCCGCAAGTTCTTAAAGTCCAACCAAACAGAGTTGGCCAACATCACAAGCGAATTTGAGCGCATAGCACTCGCCCACCCCGACATAGCCTTCACGCTCCACTCTGGCGGCAGTGTCATGCTCGATTTGCCCGGTGGTAACTTCCGCCAACGCATCGTGGGCATATTTGGCCGCCGCATCGACAAACACCTCGTGCCGGTTGAGGTTGACACCACCCTGGCACACATCAGCGGTTTTGTGGGCATGCCCGCTGCAGCACGACGCAAGAATGCACACCAATATCTCTTCGTCAACGGACGTTTCATGCGCCACCCTTATTTTGCCAAGGCCATACTCACTGCCTACGAACGTCTAATTCCCGACGGACAACAAGTGCCGTTCTTTATCAACTTTGAGGTTGACCCTGCACGCATTGATGTCAACATTCACCCCACAAAGACGGAAATAAAATTTGAGGACGACAGCGCCATATTCCAAATTCTGCTGGCTGCCGTCCGCGAGTCGTTGGGCAAATATGGCGCTGTGCCTGCCATCGATTTCAACACCGAGGGGCGTCCCGACATACCAACGTTCAACAACGAGTTCAATGCGTCGTCTGCCCCCATTGCGCCACCTACCATTCATGTCAACACGGCATTCAACCCCTTCGACACTGGCAGCCAGGTCGATGCCAGCAGCAATGATTTTGCACCACATGGCAGCGACAGCCCTTCTGCGGCAGCATACCGCACACACCACCCCGCACCTGCCCCACTCGACTGGCAGCAGATTTACGAAAACGCACAAAGGCAGGCTGCCCAGCAACCACAAGCTGCCAACCAAGGTGATGCGACCATCGAGATTGAGAGTCATTACAACAATGACGACCCTGCAAGTGACACCATGCCTGCCACACCCGATGCCCTCCCACACCCGTCAGACAACGCACTCTACAACAATCTGCCGTTGCCCGACCAAAACGAGTGGCAAGCCAAAAGTGCCGCCGACCTGTTGCAATATAACGGCCGCTACATTGTAACGGGCATCAGCTCGGGGTTGGCGCTTATCGACCAGCACAAAGCGCACATGCGCATCTTATACGAGCGATACATCAAGCAACAGCAGGCACACAAAGCGCCCTCGCAGCAAATGCTCTTTCCCGAGCCATTCACCACGTCACCCTCTGAGGGCATTGTGCTTGAACAAATTATGCCGCAGCTCAAGGAGGTGGGATTTGACATCACCACCACAGCCCCCAACACCTACGAAATATCAGGCACCCCCGTCGGCACTGAAGGGCTGTCGCCTACCGCCCTCGTCACCTCTATCTTGACCGATGCCATTGCCGGGCAAGCTGATGCCGCCGCCACCATCGGACACATCATTGCGCTGGCCCTCGCCCGCAAGGTGGCCATGCCTGTGGGCCAATACCTCACCACCACCGAAATGAGCGAACTCATTGGCCAACTTTTCAGCTGCGAGTCACCGGCCATCACACCCGACGGAGCGCCCACAATGATTATTATCAATCCCGAAAAAATGTTTTAGGCGCGCCTTTAGATGTCATAAACCGCCAAAACGCACAATGCACCTTACAAAATAAGTCTAAATCACGGCATAAAAGCTATTTTTCACGCAAAAAGTTGCGTCAAACACACAAGTATACTTAACTTTGCAACGAGTTGCAGGCAAAAGTAGCCCCCTACGAATGCCGCGCAATACATAACGACAACAAAACAAATACAATATTATTAATAGTTTCAAATCATCTAATTATGAAAAAATTAATGATTGCACTCGCCTTTGTAGGTCTTGCATCGACCACAACGGCTATGGCTCAAGACACTGAAGTTCCTACCAAGAAGTACAGTGTGGCCACAAACTCTTTCTGGGCTAACTGGTTTGTAAGCGCTGGTGTATCTGGTACAGCTTACTACACTTCACAGGAGCATGGTGTTAGCAACAACCCATTCAGCGACAAGCGTGGTACTATCGGCTTCACTGTAGCCGTGGGTAAGTGGTTCACTCCTGGCATCGGTCTTCGTACTAAGTTCGACGCTATCAAGGGCAAGCAGGTTAACTCTGAAACGAGCCACCCTCTCTATACCGCACTCAACGTTCACGAGGACGTTATGTTCAACCTCTCTAACATGTTCTGCGGTTACAACGAAAAGCGCGTTTGGAACTTCATTCCTTATGTAGGTATCGGTGTATCAACTAAGCTGAACAACGGCAAGAATACTGACATCTACTACACTGCAGGTTTACTGAACAACTTCCGCGTAAGCAAGCACGTTCAAATTTTTGCTGACCTCAGCGTAGGTGCTACTGAAGGTTCTCTTGACCAGGGTGCCAACGACAACTGGGCAAGCTACAAGAAGAACAAGATGAAGCACTGGGACAAGGATCTCCGTCTCGACGTAGGTGTTACTTACAACCTCGGCAAGTGCACTTGGGACAAGGTGCCCGATGTTGATGCCCTCATGGCTATGAACAAAGAGCAGATGGACGCTCTCAACCAGTCACTCAAGGAGCAGCAGGACGAAAATGCACGTCTGCGCGATATGCTTGCTAACGCCAAGAACCAGCCTGTTGTTAACACCAAGGAATTCGTTGGTACTACTTCAAGCGTATTCTTCAACATCAACTCTGCTAAGGTTGCCAGCCGCAAGGATCTCGTTAACGTGAAGGAAGTTGCCGAGTATGCTAAGGCTAACAACTCTAAGATCGTTGTTACTGGTTACGCTGATAGCAAGACTGGTTCTGCCGAATACAACCAGAAGCTCTCTCAGAAGCGTGCCGAGACTGTTGCTAACGAACTCGTTAAGATGGGCGTTAACCGCGACAACATCATCACCGAAGCTAAGGGTGGTGTAATGAACCTCGAGCCGTTCTCATACAACCGTCGTGCTACTGTTAAGATTCAGTAATCCTTATTTGAACACTTAACGGTTCATATATCTCTTATCAAGGGCTGCGCCAAGTTGGTGCAGCCCTTGTTTTGTTCCATCTTATCACTTCTATATAATAAAGTTCAAATATCATCTTTGTTATTATCTCAACTTGTTTGCCATTCTGGCAAAGGGAACTGTCCGGTAAAACACCGTTAACGAACGAACGCAAGCACCAAACGCTACCACTAATGGGGGCGACGCGTCTCGCGTCGGGAAAAGATGCAGCTATTATTTAGTAGCGTGCATTATTCTATCCTTTCTCTATTCCGACGCGGGGACGAGGCTGCTGAAAAACTCTCCGACGCGAGACG
>ENA-UERK01001593-UERK01001593.1-human-gut-metagenome-genome-assembly--contig:-NODE-1593-length-16321-cov-8.343327_pt1 | contig 16321 bp, 15 predicted proteins | sample MGYA00242957_ERZ507957 | MGnify/ENA primary metagenome ERZ507957 (study PRJEB26167, sample SAMN06115538) | human gut metagenome | host: Homo sapiens | place: China:Heilongjiang | collected 2015-11-06... | reverse complement strand
GGAAAGATAGGTAGCGCCAACATGGAGAGAAGCCACTCAAGAGAGTGGCTTCTTTTTTTATATTCATACTGCGGGAGTGCAATTCACTGTTCGAAATCCGCGACAATACGTTACAATACCCCTATCAAGAGAGATAGGGGTATTTTTATTATGGAACATTTATATGACTGACAAGATGGTCGAAGCCTATTTGAAAGCACTTGAAAACGAAGAGCGCGCCGCGGCGACGATCGAGAAGTACCGCCGCGCGCTGCTAAGCTTTGCCGCATTTTTGAGCGGCGCAGCGGTCACGCGGGAGATGATTCGGCTCTGGAAGGACGACCTGCGCGCGAGAAACTACGTGCCGTCGACGATCAACACTTATTTAGCGGCGCTGAACGGCTTTTTCCGTTTCTGCGGCTGGGCGGATTGCTGCGCACGGTTCTTAAAAATCCAGCGCCGCCTGTTTCGCGACAGCAGGCAGGAGCTAACGCGAGGGGAATACGAGAGGTTGGTCGCTGCGGCGGAGGCCACGGGCGACCGCAGCCTCGCGCTTCTGATGGAGACCATCTGCTCCACCAGCATCCGCGTCAGCGAGGTGCAGTAGATCACGGTTGAGGCCGCGAAGAACGGCAAAACAGAAATTGCGCTCAAAGGCAAAATCCGCACGATCCTATCGCGCCTATCAGGGCAAGTAAATCCAACTGAAAAAAGCGGCGGTTCATCAGAACCGCTGCTTTTTTGCGCCGCATTGACAAGCGCTCCCGCCCTCGGTATACTATGACCAAAAGCAAGACGGCAGTCAAAAATGCAGACGAGTTTGAGAGATTAAACTCGAAAAGGGGAGAGCAAATGAAGTATCTTGGAAAGCCTGCGGGCATGTGGGCGCTGTTTGCCGGATCGTTTGAAAAGCACCTGACGGTCGAATTCGACCTGACCGCGGAGCAGGCGAAGGACGTTGCGGCGCGTGCCAAAAAGAAATATCGCGAGATCATCGCGAAGCTGCCGGAATTTGACAAGCGCGACCGCTTCGAAATGAACATCGTCAACTGCGCGATGCTCGCCGCGTTTATCCTGTGCATGCCGCAGCGGCCGAACATCAAAACGCTGACGGACTACTACGCCGCGGCGATGATGACGCCTACGATGAAGGCTTTCTGCCGCGCGAGCGGAAAGAAAAAGTTCACGCCCAAGGACATCGAGGGCATGAAGGCGACGGCGAAGCTGCGCGCGGGCGACCGCAACCCCTATTCGTGGAACATGGACTTTTTCGAGTACGAGGACGGCAGCGGCTACGAGGCGCGCTTCACGACCTGCGGCATCTGCACGCTGATGCAGGTGTTGGGGCTCTACGATCTGACGCCCGCGCTGTGCCATCTCGACTACACGATGAGCGACGCGGGCGGCGCGTCGGATTTCGTGCGCGAGTACACGCTCGCCTCCGGCGGCCCCTACTGCGACTGCGGGTATCACAAAAAGCAGTGAAAAAAACAAAAAGGATGCGTCTTTCGATGCATCCTTTTTCCTTTATGTAGGGGACTCAATCTTCGTTGTAGGCATCCGAGGCCTTGATGCGCTGGTACATGTCCTGCATCTGGCGGTCGATCTCAGCGATCTTGCCCGCGCATTCGAACATCTCCTCGTTGATGCCCTCGGGCAGCTTCGTTTTGTCGACCTTGTAGCGGATATCGTGCTCAAGGCTCGCCCAGAAGTCCATGGCGATCGTGCGCAGCTGGATCTCCGCCACGACGTATTCCGTCCGGTCGGAGAGGTAGACGGGCACCTTGATGTCCATGTGCAGCGAGCGGTAGCCGTTGTAGTTCGGCGTCTGGATGTAGTCCTGCTTTTTGACGATCTCCACATCCGTCTGCCGCGCCAGCATCTCGCCCACGCGGTAGACATCGTCGATGTAGCTGCAAACGACGCGCACGCCCGCGATGTCGTTGATGTTTTTTCGCGCGGACTCGATCGAGAGCGGCAGGCCGCGCTTGATGAGCTTGGCGACGATGCTCGATTGCGATTTGACGCGCCCGTCGATGTGATGAATGGGATTGCGTGCATAAAGAACATTGAATTCACTGTTGAGAATATTGAATTTCAACGTGAGCTGCCGAACCGCCGCGTCATAGAGATTCTGCATGACAAGAAAGTCATGCGGATCTTCGCAGAGTGCGGCGCCGTTCCCCGTTCGATTCATTCTGAGCCTTCCTTTCCATCGGAAGCGTCAACGCCCGCCCGATGAGCTTTTGTTCCTTTCAGTATAGCAGACGATCACCGCCGCGCCAAGGGGAGAAATGTTGATTTTCTGCAAAAGTCTGCGCGAAAAGAGCAGCGGGCGGGAGAAACTACCAAGCGACGGGCAAAAGAACTTGCAATGCAGCGCAAGCCATTCTATAATTAACCTGAAAGGATATGCACAGCGTTCGGCACTTCCGCTCCGGTGGCAGAGCGAACGCGCGGAAGGTGCAGAAAAGAACAATGGATAAAAAAGGAAAACAGCAATTTCTTCTGGTCGCGTTCGGCGTGGCACTCTATGCCGCGCTGATGAATCTCAACGAAGTCGCGGCGTTTCTCACGAGGCTCGCTACCCTCTTCACGCCGGTGATCATAGGGTTATTGATGGCGTTTGTCCTCAGTGTGCCGATGCAGGGCATCGCAGGACGTTTGACGCGCCTGATGCCAAAGGCAAAGGAAAAACACATTGACCTTCTCAGCCTGCTGCTGACGCTTTTGTGCGTGGTCATCGTCGTGGTACTGCTGTGCGTTCTGGCGCTGCCGCAGCTTGCCGCGTCGCTCAAGAGCATCGGCACACTGGTCAGGGAGAACTGGCCGGACTGGGCGCGCCTTCTCTCGGATCACGGCGTGGATACAAGCGAGCTCACCGATCGCATCGCCGCGCTCGATTGGAAAACGGTGCTGGAAAAGGCGCTCACCGGCGCCGGCGCGCTGATCGACTCGGTGGTGGATCTTGCCGGTACCACAGTCTCGGCGGTGGCCAACGTCACCTTTGCCATCGTCATCATGTTTTATGTGCTGCTCGACCGGCGCAGCCTTGCTAAACAGAGCCGCAGACTCCTCTACGCCAACCTGAGCGAGCGAAAGGCCGATCAGGTCTGCCGCATCGCGCGCCTGACGCACACCACCTACGCCCGTTTCCTGTCCGGGCAGTGCGTGGAGGTCGTGATCCTCGGCACGATGATCTTTCTCGCGTTCTCCCTGTGCGGCATTCCCTACGCGGGGCTGACCGCCGCGCTGACGGCGGCCTTCGCCTTTGTTCCCTACATCGGCGCGCTGGCCTCCTGCGCAATCGGCGTACTGCTGACGCTGCTTGCCCAGCCGGAGAAGGCGCTGCTGTGCCTGATCGTCTATCAGGCGGTGCAGTTCACGGAAAATCAGTTCATCTACCCGCATGTGGTTGGCAGCAGCGTGGGGCTTGCGCCGCTGTGGACGCTCCTTGCGGCATTGCTTGGCGGCAAGCTCTTCGGCCTTGTCGGTATTGTGTTTTTCATTCCCCTCACGGCGGTAGTACTCCAGCTCGTACATGAGCACACCGCACAGCAGCTTTCGGAAAAGAAACTCGACCGCGAGGATCTGATCGAATAACAAAAAAGGACGACAGCTAAAAATAGCTGTCGTCCTTTTTTGTGCGGTCACGACTGCGCCATGCGCTCGAGGAGCTGGAAGGCCTCTTCGAGCTTGGGGTCGATATGGTCGGTCTGCAAAGCCTCGCGCACGCAGCCTTCGATGTGCGCGCGCATGATCTGCTGGTTGGCGCTTTTGAGGAGCGACTGCGTGGCGAGAAGCTGGTTGGAGATGTCCACGCAGTAGCGGTCGTCGTCGATCATCTGCAAAATGCCGTCGAGCTGGCCGCGGGCAATTTTCAGCTTGCGGCGGACGGAATCACGATCGGCTCTCATGGCCTTAGCGGATGGAGACGGCCTGATAGCCCGCCTCATCGACCGCGGCCTTGAGCGCCGCGTCGGTTACGCTGCCGTCCACGCTGACGGTGGCGGACTTGCTCTCGAGATCGACCTTTGCCTCCTTCACGCCGGGGACGGCGGAAAGCGCCTGCTGAACGTGATTCACGCAATGCATGCAGGCCATGCCCTCAATGCTGATGACTTTTTCCATGTTTGTTTCTCCTTTTTCATTACTTGCCATAATTTCCTTGCTTGCTATCTCCACTCCGCGATCCGACGGAGAAGAAACCGTTTTCGGTGCTGCCTCCGTGTGCTTGGCCTTGAACCAGCGCAGGCGCAGCGCATTGCTCACCACAAACACCGAGCTGAAGCTCATCGCGAGCGCGCCGAGCATCGGGTTCATCTTGAGCTGGAAGGCGGGGTAGAACACGCCCGCCGCGATGGGAATGCCGATGGCGTTGTAGAAGAACGCCCAGAAGAGGTTTTCCTTGATGTTGCGGATGACCGCGCGGCTCAACTGCACGGCGGTCGAGACGTCGAGAAGGTCACTGCGCATCAGCACGATATCCGCCGACTCGATGGCGACGTCCGTACCGGCGCCGATGGCGATGCCGACGTCTGCGCGCGCAAGGGCGGGCGCATCGTTGATGCCGTCGCCGACCATGGCGACCTTCTTGCCGCCCTCCTGTAAGCGGCGGATCTCGCGTTCCTTATCCTGCGGCAGCACCTCGGCCACGACGCGGTCCACGCCGACCTGACGGCGGATGGCCTCGGCGGTCTTGGCGTTGTCGCCCGTGAGCATGACGACTTCAATGCCCATGCTCGAGAGCTCGGCGATGGCCTGCGCGCTCGTGGGCTTGACGACATCGGCTACGGCGATGAGGCCGATGAGCCTGCCGTCCAGCGCAAAGTAGAGCGGCGTCTTGCCGTCCTCAGCCAGCGCTTCGCCTTGTGCGAGCAGCTCACTGTTTTCGATGCGGTTTGCTTCCATCATGCGGCGGTTGCCGGCAAGGCAGAGCTGGCCCTCGACCTCGCCGCGGATGCCCTGACCGGGGATCTGCTCAAATTTGTCGACGGACAGGAACGTGAGCGATTCCTTCTCCGCCTCGGCCACGATGGCCTCAGAAAGCGGATGCTCGGAGAGCTTTTCGAGCGACGCGGCGACGGAGAGAAGTTTGTCCCTGCCGATGCCGCCGTCGACGACGTCGGTGACGACGGGCTTGCCCTGCGTGATGGTGCCGGTCTTGTCGAGCACGACGGTGTTGACGCTGTGCGTCGTCTCAAGCGCTTCGGCAGACTTGATGAGGATGCCGTTCACCGCGCCGCGGCCCGTGCCGACCATGATGGCCGTCGGCGTGGCGAGACCCAGCGCGCAGGGGCAGCTGATGACGAGAACGGAAATACCGATGGACAGCGCAAATTCCACGCTGTGGCCCGTCAGCAGCCATGCTGCCGTCGCGATGACGGCGATCGTGATGACGACGGGGACGAACACGCCGCTGACCTTATCGGCGAGCTTGGCGATGGGCGCTTTGGAGCTCGTGGCCTCGTCCACAAGGCGTACAATCTGGGAAAGGGCGGTATCGTCGCCGACTTTGGTCGCGCGCATCTTGAAATAGCCGGATTTGTTGATGGTCGCGCCGATGACGCTGTCTCCCGCCTGCTTTTCGACGGGGATGCTCTCGCCCGTCAGCGCGGATTCGTCGACCGAGGACGTTCCCTCGAGCACGACGCCGTCGACGGGGACGCTCTCGCCCGCCTTGACGATCAGCACGTCGCCGAGTTGGACCTCCTCGACGGGGATGACGCTCTCGACGCCGTTGCGCTCGACCGTCGCGGTCTTGGGCGCAAGGTCCATGAGCTTTGTGATGGCATCAGAGGTCTTGCCCTTGGCGCGGGCCTCCATCGTCTTGCCCATGGTGATGAGCGTCAGGATCGTGCCTGCGGACTCGAAGTACAGCTCCATCATATAGGTGTGCACCGTGTCCATGTCCATTCTTCCAAAGCCGATGCCGATCTTATAGATGGCGTAGATGCCGTACACGATGGCGGCGCTGGAGCCCAGTGCGATCAGCGAATCCATGTTCGGCGAGCGCTGCCACAGCGTCTTGAAGCCGACAATATAGTACTGGCGGTTGATATAGACGATGGGCAGCAGCAGCAAAAACTGCGTGAATGCGAACGTCATCGCATTTTCCATGCCGAGGAAGCACGCGGGCAGCGGCCAGCCCATCATGTGGCCCATCGAGAGATAGAACAGCGGGATGGTGAAGAGGAGCGAGAGGGCGAGACGCTTTTTCATGTCGCTGTACGCCTTCTGTGCGGCGCTGGCGCCGCCGGTCTCGGCAGTCTGCGCGGCGGGGGCGCTGCCGGGCTTTGCATGCAGAGACGCACCGTAGCCCGCCTTTTCGACCGCGGCGATGATCTGCTCGGACGAAAGCTGGGATTCGTCGTATTCGACGACCATGCTGTTTTTCAGCAGGTTGACCGCGACCTGCTGCGCGCCGGGCTGCTTGGCGACGGCCTTTTCCACGCGGCTGGAGCAGGCGGCGCAGCTCATGCCGGTCACGTCATAGGTTTCCTTTTTCAATTTGATTCCTCCTTCGGGGCAAATACAATACCCGTGTGGGGTATTTTCATTTACCGACAGTATAGGTCGGAAATTGGCGGATTGTCAAGACCTCTTTTCGAGAAATTTCCGTTTGGGCGAAAGTTGCGGCGTTTCGGTCGGGAAAACTTACCGCCGCCGCGCCGCTGGACAGCTTGCATCCCTTATGATAAACTGACGGCATGCGTTTTATGATAAGCAGGTGAAAAATGAAGCAAAAACATATCTTGAAATGGCTTGGCATCGCACTGGGCGTGTACCTTTTATATGGGGTGCTGACAGCCATTCTCGTCCCGCTGCCGCAAAAAGAGGCGACAGGGGAGCTGTGGAGCCAGTATGAAGCCCGATTGAGCGAGGACACATCGCAGGAGCGCGTGAGGAGCATCGAGGATACGGACAGTGCGCTGCTCTGGCGTTTGCAGCTCATCGAGAGTGCGGAAAGGGAGGTCATCTTCTCGACCTTTGACCTGCGTGCGGACGGCAGCGGACAGGATTTGATGGCCGCGCTCTATGGCGCGGCGCAGCGCGGCGTGCGGGTGCGCGTCATCGTCGACGGGCTGAACGGTTTTCTGCATCTGCAAAACAGCGGCGTTCTCCGCGCCCTCGCGGCGGAGGAGAATGTGGAGGTGCGCTTTTATGATCCCATCGACCTGCTGCGCCCGTGGAAGCTCAACTACCGTCTGCACGACAAGTATCTGATCGCCGACGGGAGCAAATACATCCTCGGCGGAAGAAATTCGAACGATTTGTTCCTCGGCTCATATCAGGAGAACCAGAACATCGACCGCGACGTGCTCGTCGTGTCGGACGGGGGAGAGGGCAGCTCGGTCTCCCAGCTTTTGACGTATTTTGAAAGCGTCTGGTCGCAGCCGGAGAATAAAACCATCACAGGCAAGACGTCCTCGCAGACCGACGCGCTGCAGGAGCGCTACGCGGCGCTATGCGCGGTGCATGGAAAAGAGCTTGCCGCCGTCGACTGGGAGGTGGAGACCGCGGCGGTCACGCATGTGAGCCTTCTCAGCGGCTCGCCGCGCGCGGAGGCGAAAGCGCCTGAGCTGTGGGACGCGCTTGTCCGCCTGATGGCGCAGGGCGATGACATCCTGCTGCAAACGCCGTACATCATCTGCAACGACAAAATGTATAACGATTTGGAAGCACTTGCCGAGACGCGGCAGCTGCGCGTGCTGACGAATGCCGTTGAAAACGGCGCGAACCCGAGCGGCTGCTCGGACTACTTACGCGAAAAGCAAAATATTTTATCGCGCGGCGTCGACGTGTACGAGGTCGTCTGCGGCCAGTCGCTGCATACGAAGACAATTTTGATCGGAAACAATTTGAGCGTCGTCGGTTCATTCAACGCCGACATGCGCAGCGCATATCTCGACACGGAGCTGATGCTCGTCATCGAGAGCGAGGAGGTCAATGCCGCGCTGCGAGAAGAGAGCGGAAAATACATGGGCCAGAGCCGCCTCGCCCTGCACGACGGCGGCACGGAACACGGCGCGCGGTTTGAAGAAATGACGCTGCCTTGGGCAAAGCGCGCGCTGTATACGATTCTGAGCTTTGTCCAGCGCCCGATCCGCCACCTGCTGTAACGAAAAGTGCGGCATAGCGGAAAATGAGGGAAAGGAATACAGATTTTGCCCGTATTTCCGTTTTTTCACCTTGCAAAAGACGTTCGGGTTTGCTATGATAAAAAATACGTATGGATACGTTCCGCTTTTTGTGGAGACAGAGGATAAGAAAGGAAGATCGTTATGATTTACACGACCGAAGTGCAGCATATGTGCCCCGTTGCGAAGGGCGCATATCACGGTCCGGCCCCGATTCCCGAAGAGGGCAAGTGGGTCCAGGCCAAGCAGATCGCCGATATTTCCGGCTTCACCCACGGCATCGGCTGGTGCGCGCCCCAGCAGGGCGCCTGCAAGCTGACGCTCAACGTCAAGGAGGGCGTCATTCAGGAGGCTCTGATCGAGACCATCGGCTGCTCGGGCATGACCCATTCTGCTGCCATGGCTTCCGAGATCCTGATCGGCAAGACCATTCTCGAAGCGCTGAACACCGACCTTGTTTGCGACGCCATCAACACCGCCATGCGCGAGCTGTTCCTGCAGATCGTCTACGGCCGCACCCAGTCCGCCTTCTCTGAGGACGGCCTTGCTGTCGGCGCGTCCCTCGAGGATCTCGGCAAGGGCCTTCGCTCCCAGGTCGGCACGATGTTCGCCACCGCCGAAAAGGGCCCCCGTTACCTCGAGATGGCCGAGGGCTACTGCTCCCGCGTCGCGCTCAACAAGGAAAACGAGATCGTCGGCTACGAGTTCATCAACCTCGGCAAGATGATGGACTTCATCAAAAAGGGTATCGATGCGAACGAAGCGCTCGAAAAGGCCAAGGGTCACTATGGTCAGTGGGACAACGCTGCCAAGTACATCGACCCGCGTCAGGAATAAGGAAGGGAGGACGAAACAATGGCTTTATTTGAAAACTACGAGAGAAGAATCGACAAGATCAACGGCGTCCTCGCTCAGTACGGTATCTCTTCCGTCGAAGAGTGCCGCGAGATCTGCAAGGCCAAGGGCTTTGACCCGTATGAGATCGTCAAGGGCATCCAGCCCATCTGCTTTGAAAACGCCTGCTGGGCGTACACCGTCGGCGCGGCCATCGCCATCAAGTCCGGCGTGAAGTCCGCGGCCGAAGCCGCCAAGATGATCGGCGTCGGCCTGCAGTCCTTCTGCATCGACGGCTCTGTCGCCGAGGACCGCAAGGTCGGTCTGGGCCACGGCAACCTCGGTGCGATGCTGCTGTCCGACGAGTCGAAGTGCTTTGCCTTCCTCGCCGGTCACGAGTCCTTCGCCGCCGCTGAGGGCGCGATCGGCATCGTCCGCAACGCCAACAAGGCCCGCAAGGAGCCCCTGCACGTCATTCTGAACGGTCTCGGCAAGGACGCCGCTCAGATCATCTCCCGCATCAACGGCTTCACCTATGTTCAGACCCAGTTCGACTACTTCACCGGCAAGCTGAACATCGTACGCGAGATCCGCTACAGCGAGACCGAGCGCGCCGACGTTCGCTGCTACGGCGCTGACGACGTCCGCGAGGGCGTTGCCATCATGCATTCCGAGGGCGTGGACGTCTCCATCACCGGTAACTCCACCAACCCGACCCGCTTCCAGCACCCCGTCGCCGGCACATACAAGAAAGAGTGCATTGAGCAGGGCAAGAAGTATTTCTCCGTCGCCTCCGGCGGCGGCACGGGCCGTACCCTGCACCCGGACAACATGGCCGCCGGCCCTGCCTCCTACGGCATGACCGATACCATGGGCCGCATGCATTCCGACGCACAGTTCGCCGGCTCATCCTCTGTGCCCGCGCACGTTGAGATGATGGGCTTCCTCGGCATGGGCAACAACCCGATGGTCGGCGCCACCGTCGCGGTCGCCGTCGCCGTCGCGGAGAGCCTCAAGTAAGAGGGAAAACCGCCGGGTTTGTCCTTCCAAGGTTCCAAAACCTGATTTTTCATCAAACATAGGCAGGAAGCACATCTTCCGCACGAAAATGCGGAAGATGTGCTTCCTGTTTTTGCGTATTGGGAGGGAAAAACCGTGAAGAAAATCAGGATGTGCTTCCCGAATGAGAAGACGTTCAGGGAAGGGTTCGAAGAGTATATTTTGGACTGTAAGGCCCGCAATCTGCGGGATGGAACAATCAACCATTATCAGGAATCCATCAAGCAGATTTACAAGCGGATCACACCAGATGCGCTGATCTCTTCGATGTGTCAGCAAACCATGGCAAACTTCTATATTTCACTGAGGGATGACCCTAGGCTGCTATGAGCAGGTCATGGGCGAACCGGGCAAGTGCCTTGTTATTGGCGGCGGGACATATGCGCACTTTCTGAAAAATGGCGTGGCGTTTGGCGCTTCCCGATTAGGTGTAGATTATCACATGCACGGTGCAAATGAGTACCTTGTGGCAGATGAGATCGTGCGAAGCGCGGAACTGTTTGCGCTGACCATTGTTGCACTTTGCGGCGAACACGCTGAGCCGATGTAAAATGCGGTTATGTAAATAACACCCGTCGGTATGATCCGATGGGTGTTATTATTTGTGCTGTGTTTTTTGACAGACGAATCGGATTCTTGCAAAAATGCCCAAAGATGTCAATAGAATCCGTTCGCCTGCGCAAGAATTTTATGGCGTGCGGACAGAAAAGACTCTTTCGTGCTGCGAGACGGCGACAGACAGCAGATTTCATGGCGATAATGACGAATTTCTGTCATTGGAGTGTTTTTCGTAGAAATACATCTGTCCGCTCCTTGCAATTTCCTGCACATAAAGATATAATAAAGGCCGTTAATGAAAGCGCCTTTGCGGCCTGAGCAGAGAGAAGAGGATCGTAAGAGCGTTAGATTTTGAAAAGAAAGAAGATGCCCCTATGAATCCCTTTGTGAAGACCCTCAAAAAAATTGCCGCCGCGTATAACGGCGTCAGCCTGATTTTGCGCATCGCGATCGGCCTTGTCGTCGGCGTGATCCTGGCGCTGGTCTGTCCCGGCGCGACGTGGTTACAGGAGCTTGGCAACCTGTTTGTCGGCGCGCTCAAGGGCATTGCTCCCGTGCTGGTGTTCGTCATCGTGGCGAGCGCGCTGGCGCAGGGCACGTCCAAGCTCGACCGCCGCTTCGGTACGGTCGTGTGGCTCTACATGCTCACGACGTTCCTCGCCGCGGCGCTGAGCGTTGTGACCAGCATGCTCTTCCCGCAGATGCTCCTGCTGGCCGAGGCCGCTGAGGCCGAGGTCATCCCGCAGGGCCTTGGCGAGGTCATGCACACGCTGCTGTCCAACATCGTCTCGAACCCCATCTCCGCCATTATGAACGGCAACTACATCGGCATTCTGATGTGGGGCTGTCTCTTCGGCGTGGCGATGAAGAAGCTCGGTGCGGACTCGACGAAGGTCTTCCTCAGCAACACGGCGGACGCGGTGTCCACCATCGTGCGCTGGATCATCAATTTGGCACCGTTCGGCATCATGGGCCTTGTGTTCACGAACGTTGTGAGCAACGGCCTTGCGATCTTCACCCAGTACGGCAAGCTCCTGCTGCTTTTGGTCGGCACGATGCTCTTTATGGCGTTTGTCATCAACCCCATCATCATCTTCATCTATCTGCGCTGCAATCCCTATCCGCTGGTGTTCCGCTGCCTGCGTGAAAGCGGCCTGACGGCGTTCTTCACCCGCTCTTCCGCGGCGAATATCCCCGTGAACATGGCGATGTGCGAAAAGCTCGGCTTGGACAAGGACTTCTACTCCGTCTCTATCCCCCTCGGCGCGACGATCAACATGGACGGCGCGGCCATCACCATCACCATCATGACGCTGGCCGCGGCCAATACGCTGGGTATGCAGGTCTCGCTGCCTGCGGCGATTTTGCTCTCGATCATGTCGGCCCTCGGCGCGTGCGGCGCTTCCGGCGTGGCGGGCGGCTCGCTGCTGCTCATCCCGATGGCGTGCTCGCTGTTCGGCATCTCGAACGACATCGCGATGCAGGTCGTCGGCGTCGGCTTCATCATCGGCGTCATTCAGGACTCTGTCGAGACCGCGCTCAACTCTGCGGGCGACGTCGAGTTCGCCGCGACGGCCGAGTATCACCAGTGGCTCAAGCAGGGCAAGCCCCTGCCGGAATTCCTCGGCGGCAAGAAGAAGTAAAGCGTCAGAATGTGAAAACAAATAAAAGTGCGCCGGCTCAACGAGCCGGCGCACTTTTTGCGCGGTGGTGTCGAACGATGGTCGGGAGGGACAACTTCGCGTTTACTTTGACCAATTTTGTATATTTATGACAGGTATCGAAAGCTGCCGCAAAGGAGCAAGCGCATGAAGCAAGCAGAACATCCGCCCGTGACCGCAGGGGCGAACAGTGCGGCAGAATACAGCCTTGCAATCATCGACCAGCTCGCGCGCATCGACCGCACGTGCAGCAAAGAGGAGATGGACGAATTGGTCTACCGCCTGCTGAGTTTGATCGGCGAGGCCATGCAGTCCGACCGCGTGTTCCTCTTCGAGCGGCTGGAGGGGACGGCGGAGGCCTATTGCAACACCTTTGAGTGGTGCGCGAACGGCGTCGCGCCGCAGATCGACAACCTGACGGAGATCGTTCCCGCGGATATGCCGTACTGGCTGGAGGTCTTCGGCCGCGGCGAGACGATCGTCATTCCGAATATTGAAGACGTGAAAACGCAGATGCCGAGCGAGTACGAGATCCTGAAGACGCAGAGCATCCACTCCGAGATCGCGGTGCCGGTCTTCTATCGCGGCAATCTGAGCGGCTTTTTCGGCCTTGACAATCCGCAGCGGGCGATGACGGCCGGCCAGCTCCGCCTGCTTGCCTTTGTCGGCGGGCACCTCGGCAGCGCGCGGGAGAACCTGCGCATGCTGACGCTGCTGGAAGAAAAGCAGAAGTCGCTCGAGCAGAATTTGCAGGCCGTGAAGCTTGAGCAGCAGATGCTCAAGGTGCTCTGCAAGGGCAGCACGTCCGTTTATCGTGTGGACCTGATGAACGACCGGGCCGAGATCGTCAAGATCGAGGAGCACTCCAACTCCGCGGGCGACCTGCTCCCGCATGGGCAGGAGCTGTTTTCCTATGCCGAGGCGGTCGAGCATTACTATCACAAGTGCGTCCTTAAGGAGAGCGCACCGGACTTCCTGCAATTTTTGGACGCAGAAAATCTGATGCGCGAGCTCGAGACCAAGGACCGCGTCAGCCGCCGCTACCAGAGTGTGCCGAACGCCATCGGGAACATCTATTTCGAGGTGCGCGTCAATAGGGTGCAGCAGACGGAAACGAGCTTTCAAATCCTGCTGGACTTCCGCAGCGTGGATGAGATCGTGAAGGAGGAGCGTGAGCATCAGCACGCGCTGGAAACGGCGCTCACGGAGAGCCGGATGAGCTACGAGGTCATCTCGGCCATCAGCAAGATCTATTATACGATCTACCGTATCGATCTGCGCACGGGTTATTATGAAGAGGTTGCAAGCGAGCGGCAGATGCACCGTCTGACCGGACACAGCGGCAGAGCGAGCGTCCACATGAGTGAAATGAGCAAGCAGAGCATCGTTGCCGGAGTATCTGCCCTATGTTGAACCGTTTTTTGACCTTTCGACGCTCGCGGAGAGACTGTGGCACGAGGACTCCGTGATGCTCGAATACCCCGTGAGGGACGGCAACTGGCATCTTGCGCGCTTCATCGTGCAGACGCGCGGGAAAAATGGCGAGGCGGAGCAGGTGCTGTTCGCGATGCGCCTTTACAGCGAAGAAAAGCGCCGCGAAAAGGATCTGATGAGCGCGGCAGATGCGGCGCGCCGCGCGAACGAGGCAAAGTCCGAGTTTCTCTCGCGCATGTCGCACGATATCCGCACGCCGATGAACGTCATCATGGGCTTTACGAACATCGCCCTACAGCACGCGGACGATTCGGATAAGATGAAAGAGTGCCTGGAAAAGATCCGTGTCAGCGGCAGCAACTTGCAGGAGCTCATCGACGATGTGCCGGACATCTCGCGCATCGAGAGCGGGGAGTTCAAAATCGTCTCGCAGCCGGTGAAGCTGCCGGAACTGTTTGACTTCTACTGCCAGGCCATCGCGGGCATGGCGGAGGCGAAAAACATCCGCTTTTCGGGGAAGCTGCACGACATTTCCCACAATGTGCTGCTCTCCGACCAGATCCGCCTCGGGCAGATCTATATGAACCTGCTCTCAAACGCCGTCAAGTATACGCCGGAAAACGGCGATGTGAAGTTCGAGGTCTATGAGGAAAAGCTTGCCGAGAGCGGCAAGGTCCGCCTTGTCTCGGTCGTGAGCGACACGGGCATCGGCATGACGCCGGAGTTCATGGAGCAGATGTATTCGGCCTTTTCCCGCGCGGTCGACACGCGCGTCAACAAGGTGCGCGGCAGCGGCCTCGGCCTTGCCATTGTGAAAAAGATCGTCGACCTGATGGACGGTGCGATCGAGGCTGAGAGCAAGGTCGGCAAGGGCACGACATTCCGCGTGACGCTCGACCTGCCCGCCGCGGCGGACGACGCCGAGACCGAAGAGCACACCGAGACGGCGAAGCACATCCCCATCATCGCCCTCACAGCCAACGCCTACCATGAGGACATTCAAAAATGCCTCGCCGCGGGCATGAACGCCCACCTCTCCAAGCCCATCAACATCGACCGCGCGGTGCGCACGATACATGGACGAAAGCGTATCCGCGGACGAGCTGCTGACCATTGCCCAGCGCAACCGCAGCATTGTTTCCCTCTACCGCACGGAGCAGGACGAGGACGGCGAAGAAACCGGCGAGGATGTGACACGCGACGATAGCTGGAACTATGCCGAAATCCTCTGGAACGGAATACAGGCAAAGGCGGTCACGGCAGCATTTGAGCAGCTTTCCTACAAAGAGCAATGGTATCTGGAAAAGCGGAACGCCATCTGCATGACCTGCGGGCGCGTCAGCCCCTTGTCCACGCAGTCCACCTTTGAAGATTTAGCGGTGGATTTTGAAGGAACGACAGCCAGCGGTGCGGAGCGGTTTTACCGGCGCACATTAGACAAGCTGCGGCTGAAGCTGCTGGAAAGCGGTGTGATCCATACCGTGACACTGAAACAAACCGATATGCGAAAGAAGAACAAAAAAATAGCCGCCGCTGTCTACCTGTATCAGGCAGACAACGACGGCGAATGGGGCGAGCTTCGATTTGATTTTGAAAACGGCACGGCGGAGATCGTAAAGCTGGCAGATTGGGACACGGTGAAAAGCAATATCTTTGCAAAAACGGCGATACGGTTTGTGCAGGGTTTGCCGAAGGCGAGATTGCTGAAATCCGTGGTCGTGCCGTTTGAGATGGGCGTTCCGGAAAGACCACTCCCTCTGACGAAGGCGGCAAAAGAATCGAATGGCAATTCCTCACACACGATCTCTTTGCGGCAGACGGAGTGCCGGAAAACGGGTGAAACGATCACCGCTGCTGTCTACGAATATCTGGTGGACAACGACGGTGAGTGGGGCGAGCTGCGGTTTGACTTTGAGAACGGCACAGCCGAGATAGTAAATCTGGCAGATTGGGACACGGTGAAGTCAAACATCTTTGCAAAAACGGCGATACAGTTTGTTCAGAGATTGCCGGAAGCGAGACTGCTGAAATCTGTGGCCGTGCCGTTTTGGAAAGGCAGGGCATAATTACCCGCAGAGCATGACCCTTACACAGAATACGCCGTCCTGATAGGTAACCGTACTCACCCCGCCGGATTTTTCTGCGATGTGACGGACGGACTGAAGTCCGACGCCGTCTCCTTTTCGCTTGGAGGACTGGAATACCCCGTCTTTTTCCCGGATAACTCCGTCATAGGTGTTTTCAACCTGAATCAGTGCCAGACTGTTGCCATGCAGATAGGCTGTCAGTTTGATCCTGCGTCGGGCAGGCGCGGTGCGCAGGCTGGCTTCCAGCGCATTTTCCAGCAGATTCGAGAGAACCAGACACAGATTGATTTCGTCTACAGGAAGACATTCCGGCAGATCAATCTGCACGGAATACGGGATATTCTCGCGTTTGGCAAGCGCGCAGTAATACCCAACCACGCTGTCTGCCGCCCGGTTTTCGCAGAAATGCATTTCAAGACTTGGAATTCTGGAAACCGCACCGGAGAGATAGGCTTTGATCTTTTCAAGATTCCCTTCTTCTGCAAGGGCAGCGAGCTGACATAGCTGGTGGCGCAGATCGTGCCGCGCCTGCCGGGCTTCCTCAATGGCAGCTTTCAGGCTTTCGTAG
>ENA-UERK01001591-UERK01001591.1-human-gut-metagenome-genome-assembly--contig:-NODE-1591-length-16330-cov-6.287578_pt1 | contig 16330 bp, 19 predicted proteins | sample MGYA00242957_ERZ507957 | MGnify/ENA primary metagenome ERZ507957 (study PRJEB26167, sample SAMN06115538) | human gut metagenome | host: Homo sapiens | place: China:Heilongjiang | collected 2015-11-06... | reverse complement strand
ATGCCGCCAACCACACAATCCCTCCGCCGCCCTCTCACGAGGGCTATCCACATTGCCCCAAGGCTGTTTTTTTATGTTTTTGTTTCTGTCCCCCAGTATTTAACCACTGAACCTTTTAATGGATTTAATAGGGTGTAGAAAATTACCACACATTATAATTCGTGAAAATTTGTGCTAATTTGTGGCTAAAAATCAACCACTAATTTGCGTGAGAATGGCTAACCACGAATTGCACGAATCCACCGAATAAATTTTTCTGTTAAATCTGTTGGATCTGTGTGAGCCTCTAATTTCTAACTTCTAATTTCTATTATAGGTGATATTATGAAATATTTTTTGTAACTTTGGGATTAATTCACAATAAATCACATAAATCTGACGCTCAAGCATTATGATAACTGAAAATGAGGCAAGAAGATGAACAACCACCTCTACCAATTTAGCAAACCAAGTCATCTATTATAATGACCTGAAAATCAGAAAGGAAAGAAAGCATTTTCGAAGCAACATATATGACTATGCAAGCATTACGGGTTAATTCCACGCTACAGGGTGGAAAATATAGGATAATTGAAAAACTGGGGCAAGGAGGCTTCGGTATCACCTACTTGGCGGAGAACACTTTGCTTGAGGGCAAGGTGGCAATCAAGGAGTTTTTCTTCAAGGAATATTGCGAGCGCGACGATTCCACATCTCGAGTGACCATTCCCACTTCGGGCAACCGTGAGATTGTGGAGCGTTTCAAGCAGAAGTTTATTAAGGAGGCCAAAACCATCTTTAGGCTTAATCACCCCAACATTGTGCGCATTCTCGACGTGTTTGAGGAAAACGGCACCGCCTACTATGTGATGGAATATATCGAAGGCGAGTCGCTTGGCGATATGGTGAAGCGTCGTGGTGCTATTCCTGAGGCGGAGGCACTGGGCTATGTGAAAGATGCCGCCAGCGCATTGGAGTATATTCACGGCAAGAACATCAACCACCTCGACATCAAGCCCGGCAACTTGATGAGGCGTAATGAAGACGGCAAGGCGCTTGTAATCGATTTTGGTGTGGCGAAGCAATACGACCTTGCCACCTCGCAAGGCACCACTACCACGCCGGTGGGCATCAGTCACGGCTATTCGCCAGCGGAGCAGTATCGCAAAAACGGTGTTCAGACCTTCTCGCCACAGAGCGATGTGTATGCCCTTGCCGCCACGCTGTTCAAACTGCTCACAGGCAACACGCCGCCCGAAGCAATGGAGATTCAAGACGAGGGGCTTCCTGTGGCAGAATTGCAGGAAAAGCAAATCTCTCGCCCTGTGATTTCTGCCATTGCTATGGCGATGAAAGGGTGCCACGAGCGCACCCAAAGCGTAGCAGAGTTTATCAGCAATCTCAACGGTGATGCCACAGTTGTGATTCCCGACTCGGCAGAGGCCGAGCGTAAACGTAAAGAAGTAGAAGAAAAGGCTGCAAAAGAAAAAGCGGAGGCCGAGCGTAAGCGTAAACGTAAACGTAAACGCAAAAGGCTGTGGAAAGTAACAGTCGTTGTGACGATTGTGGTAGTGGCGATTGTGGCTATTTGGCTGATGGTTCCATTCAATAAAGGAGCGTCTATCGATAATTCCTCCAATGATTCAATTTATACTCCAAAAATAAAGACCTTTTATGTCAATGGTGTGTCGTTTGATATGGTGGAAGTGGAAGGTGGCACATTCAGTATGGGGACCACCTCTGAGCAGGATGGTAGTGATGCGGATAGTGTAGGTAGTGATGAAAAGCCAGTTCACAGTGTGACTCTGAACAGTTACTATATCGGCAAAACCGAGGTGACACAAGCACTGTGGAAGGCGGTGATGGGTAACAATCCGAGTCAATCTATAGGTGACGCTCGCCCTGTGGAGAATGTTTTCTGGAACGATTGTCAGAATTTTATTCGCAAGTTGAACTCCTTGACTGGCCAGAACTTCCGCTTGCCCACCGAGGCGGAATGGGAATTTGCTTGCCGTGGTGGTAACAATAGCCGTGGTTATAAATATAGCGGCAGCAATTATATCCACAATGTGGCTTGGTACAGTGATAACTCTGGTTATGAAACTCATCCTGTGGCTACGAAATCGCCCAACGAATTAGGCATTTACGATATGAGTGGCAATGTATGGGAATGGTGTAACGATTCGAAAGGGGATTATAGCAATGGTGCACAGACCAATGATTCCTACGATAGGGCGTTCCACGTGACTCGTGGCGGCGGCTGTCGCAGCAATGCGAGGGACTGTCGTTCTTCTAGCCGCATCAGCTACAACTACAACCTCAGCTATAATACGGGGCACTATTGGCTTACTATCAGAGACTTAGGTTACCTTGGGCTCCGCCTGGCTCTTTAAGGTTGGCTGGTTCCGCAAGTCAACGAGTTGTGCAGCCATGGTGTGAATTATTTGTGTGGCGTAAGCAGTTGGTGCTGAGGTTGAAAACGGAAGCAAAGTTTATTCGCTCTATTTTAAAATTGAAGTTATTTAGTTGAAAATTCTATATGCAAGCATTACGGGTTAATTCCACGCTTCAGGGTGGAAAATATAGGATAATTGAAAAACTGGGGCAAGGAGGTTTTGGTATCACCTACTTGGCAGAGGACACTTTGCTTGAGGGTAAGGTGGCTATCAAGGAGTTTTTCTTCAAGGGATATTGCGATCGTGACGATTCCACATCCCGCGTGACCATCCCCACTACGGGTAACTGCGAGATTGTGGAGCGCTTCAAGCAGAAGTTTATCAAAGAGGCGCGCACTATTTTCAGTTTGAACCACCCCAACATAGTGCGTATTCTTGGTGTGTTTGAGGAAAATGGCACCGCCTATTATGTGATGGACTACATCGAGGGCGAGTCGCTTGACGATATGGTGAAGCGTCGTGGTGCCATTCCTGAGTCTGAGGCACTGGGCTATGTGAAGGATGCCGCCAGCGCATTGGGGTATATCCACAGCAAGAATATCAACCACCTCGACATCAAGCCCGGCAACTTGATGAAGCGCAAAGAAGACGGTAGTATTATTGTAATTGACTTCGGTGTGGCGAAACAGTACGACCTTGCCACTTCTCAAGGCACCACTACCACGCCTGTGGGCATCAGTCACGGCTATTCGCCTCTGGAACAGTATAGCGAAAATGGTGTGCAAACCTTCTCGCCACAAAGCGATGTGTATGCCCTTGCCGCTACGCTGTTCAAACTGCTCACAGGTAATACGCCACCCGAAGCAATAGAAATTCTTAGCGAAGGACTGCCTGTGGCTGAATTGCTGGAAAAGCACATCTCTCGCCCTGTGATTTCCGCCATTGCCATGGCAATGAAAGACCGCCACGAGCGCACCCAAAGCGTGGCAGAGTTTATCAGCAACCTCAGCGGTGATGACACTGTCGTGATTCCCGATCCAGCAGAGTCAGAGCGCAAGCGCAAAGAAGCCGAGGAAAAGGCTGCGAAAGAAAAGGCAGAGGCAGAGCGCAAGCGTAAAGAGGTCGAGGAAAAGGCTGCGAAAGAGAAAGCAGAGGCAGAGCGCAAGCAGAGAGAGGCCAAGGCAAAAGCAGAAAAGGAGAAAAAATCACTTAAGGGCAAGGGTGTCAAGATTATAACCACTCGCAAGAAAAGACACATAAAGTCGCTCCTCAAGAAATACTGGTGGATGACGGCAGTCCTCGTGGCTATTGTTGCGATATGGCTGATGGTCCCTTCCAAAAAAGGAGAGAATCCAAAGGCTTCATATTCAAAAAGTGAGAATCTAAAGGCTTCGTATTCAAATGGTATTTTGACTGTGAATGATATACAGTACAATATGGTTTGGGTGGAAGGAGGCACATTCCGCATGGGTGCCACTTCAGAGCAGGGTGGTGATGTTTGGGATTGTGAAAAACCTGTTCCTGTTCATAGTGTGACATTGAGTGGATATTACATTGGTAAAACCCCGGTTACGCAAGCGTTGTGGAAGGCTGTAATGGGCAGTAATCCGAGCAGTTTCAAGGGCGACAATCGGCCAGTGGAAAGGGTTTCCTGGGACGATTGCCAGGAGTTTATTCGTAAGCTGAACTCTTTGACTGGTCAGAACTTTCGACTCCCCACCGAGGCGGAATGGGAGTTTGCTTGCCGTGGTGGTAACAATAGCGGTGGCTATAAATACAGCGGCAGCAATTACATTGATGATGTGGCTTGGTATGACGGCAACTCTGGTTACGAGACTCACCCTGTAGCTACGAAATCGCCCAACGAATTAGGCATTTACGATATGAGTGGCAATGTGTGGGAATGGTGCAGCGACTGGGAAGGGGTTTACACCAGTGGCGCACAGACCAACCCTAAAGGCCCTTACGATGGGTCGGACCGCATGTATCGTGGCGGCAGCTGGGGCAGTTCTACGGGGCGCTGTCGTTCTTCGTACCGCAACTCCATCAGCCCCGTTTACCGCAACGACTTCCTTGGTCTCCGCCTGTCCCTTTAAGTCTGTTTTGAAGTCGACAAGTCAACAGGTCAACGAGAAAGGGTGGCGACGAATCTTTGAATCAATGAATTTTGCAAGATGAGTTGCTACTTTTGGGCGGTTGGTACTTTAAGCGGTGGGGTTGGTACTTTGGGCGTGGAGAAGTGTTGGTGGGTGAGCAATTACGATATATCTTTGCAACGTAAAACAAGAAATAAACTAAAAAATCAACAGTTATGGATAACGAAGCAACAAAGGTTCTGAATGAACAGCAAAATCAAAACGAGGTAAACGAAGCCACCACTCAGCAAGCAGCTGAAAAAAAAGGTGACGGTAAGGGTGTTCGCGTAGCAGGCGTGGCTGCCGGTGCGGCAATGGGCGCCGGTGTGGCAATGGGTGCCGAGCGTGCCTACGAAGCTTTCACAAACGACGAAGCCGACGAACCTGAAGTAAAACCTGAAGCAGCAGCTCCTGCTCCAAAACCAGCGCCAGCAGAGGCTGAAGTGGAGCAAAAACCAGAAGAAGCGCCAAAGTCGGAAGAAGAAGTAAAGCCCGAAGTAGAAACACAAGATTCTCATCATGACGGAACCGCTGGTGGCGACGGTAATGCGCAGAAAACCGCAACATCTGTTGATGCTGACGACGAAGTGCATGTGGTGGGCGTGGGAGTTCAGGATAATGGAAACGGTGGCGTTGCCACTGTTGTGGCTGTTCAAAAAGGCGACGATCATGCTTTGCTCGTGGACGTGGAATCTGATGGCAGATTGGATTACGCTATTCATGACGATAATGGCAATGGCGAAATCGAAGACCATGAGGTGCATGACGTAGGGAATGAAAATATATCAACTGTGAATGTGGTGGGTGCCTATGTGGCAGAAGCACATGAGCAGGGTGTAACACCTGTGGTGACCGACATGGAAACAGGTCAAAACCACGAAATCGACACTACTCCTGATGGCGGTTTGCAAATCACCGGTGCCGACGAGGTGGTGCCAGAGGACAATTACGTTGACGCATCCGACGATATGGGCGACTATACGGACACTACCGACCCAGGCTTAATGGATGTGTAAACCTAAAGGATAAGGAATAAGATGGAATTACTTACTGTTGTATGTCCAAACTGCCGCTCGCGCCTGTCGCTGCAGAACGAGCCCGGCATTCAAGATAAGATGCTGGCTTGCCCTATCTGTAAATACAAGGCTAAAGTGAGCCTTTTTCAAATAGGGCAGGCTGGAAAGGGCGGTCAAGGCTCTAATGAGGACGACACCGAACTCTCGGCATCGTTCCGCCAACAGCTAAAAACCGATCCCGGTCAGATGAGGGTGGAGCAAACAGGACAAATCATTGAACTGTGCGAGGGCTCGCTGGTGATAGGCCGCTTGGCAAAGAGCGGCACAGCCGATGTGCAAATTGGCAACGACAACTATAACGACGAATACATGAGCCGCCGCCATGTGCAAATCGATGTGGTGAAAACCGCCCAAGGCATCGAGCACCATTTGGTGGAAATTGGATCGAAAAACATCATTCAGCTTAATGGCAGCGACATTAAGCGAGGTGATGAGATAGTGCTGAAATTTGGTGATAAACTCACATTGGGGAAAACCGAGGTGGTCTTGGAAGAATCCGATGAAGAAGCTACATTAGTAAATGATAATTAAGATTCGACAACCGCTCAGCTTCTCTGAAATTGGCCGCAAGGACAATCAAGAGGACTATCTTTGGCCGCAGCCAGAGGCTGTGACCAAAGCCAATCGTGTGTTTTTGATGTGCGACGGCGTGGGCGGTCAGGATAGCGGTGAAGTGGCAAGCCAAACGGCAGCCACCGCCCTTGGCGAATATATCACTGCGCACCCTGCCTCCGACGGCATCGTCACGAAAGCCATGTTTGAAGAAGCGCTCGCCTACGGCTACGATGAGCTCGACAAGGTGGACACTGGTGCCTTCAGAAAGATGGGCACCACCATGACGTGCCTTGTGCTGCACCGTGGTGGCGCACTGGTGGCGCACATTGGCGACAGCCGTGTGTATCACATTCGTCCGTCGCTTGCCGATGAGCAAGGACGCTCCGGCATCATCTACCAGTCGGCTGACCACTCGCTGGTGAACGACCTGCTTCGGGCAGGCGAAATCACCGAGGAAGAGGCTGCCGATTTTCCGCAGAAGAATGTGATTACGCGCGCCATGCAGCCACATTTGGAGCGCAGATACAAAGCCGACATTCTCAATATCGACGATGTGCAGGCTGGCGACTACTTCTTCCTGTGCTGCGACGGTGTGCTTGAACAGCTCACCAATGATATGCTCGGTGCGATACTCTCCGACGAGAATCTCGACGACCAGGGCAAAATCGATGCCATTAAAGAGGTGTGCGACGGCAGAACGCGCGACAATTACACTTGCTGGCTCATTCCGATTGACAAAGTGGCGGCTGAAGTCACCGATGTGGCAACCTCAGTGGAAGACTATACCATAGCCACAGTGATGCCCGACGACGATTGCACAGTGCGGCCATCGGGAATCCGTGATCACTGCATGGCGCAAGCTTCAGTAGTTCAGAATCAGCCGAAGCAGGACGAAGGGTCGTGTGTAGGGCGTTTTTTTAAGAAATTATTTAGAAAGGATAAGTGATGGAGAAACAGAAGAAAATCAGTATGCTGTATTTCTATACTCGCGACGAAATGTTGCGAGTGGACTTGCGCAAGGTCGGCTATTTTCAAGCCGACAGAAACTATACTGATGTGTATTTCTTGAACGGCTATCGCGCCACATTGCCCACCAATTTGATGGCGATTGAGCAAATGCTTGACGACGACCGCATGAAAGGGCGCACAATACCTTTTGTGCGCATTGGGCGAAGCTTGATTGTGAACCTGTCGTGCTTGATACACATCAATGTGCCGAAACAGGAAATCGTGCTCTCTGATATGCAATCGCCCTGTGTGCTCAAAGTGACGGTGAAGAAGGAGGCTTTGAAAAAGTTGAAGGATCTTTATACTCAAAAATAGACATTTAAGAAATAGATGACGATAATAGTAGGACGTGGCAGAAGCAAAGCCACGCAAAGAATTGAAATTACCGACCCCACTGTGAGCCGTGAGCATTGCTGGCTCACCGACAACGGCGACGGCACCTATACCCTGCAGAATAAAAGCCTGCAGGGCACTTTTGTGAATGGACGGCAGGTGGTGAAAACCATTGTTGAAGCCGACGACAAAATCACGCTAAGTGCTTCAACCACAGTGAAAGTGGCAGACTTGCTGCCTCTGAAGCAACCAGTTCAGGGTGGCAAAACCGTGGAAGAATATTCGATTGCGCATCTGAAGGATGTGTGGGACGAATACCACGACACGCTACTTGATATACAGGTTAGGCAGCGCAAACTCAACATGTATAGAAGCGCATCGCCCATGTTTACCATTGGCAGTGGCGCCATAGCCACATTGGCGAAAACCATGGGCTGGGGTGATGCAATTTTTGTTGTCACGTTGATGATGACTGCCATAGGATTGATGCTGATGGTGTTTAGCTTCGTAAATGGATTCCGTGATAATAGCATTGAAAAGCGAGAAGCTGCAACTGAAAAATTCAACAGTGAATACGTTTGCCCCAATCCTAAATGCCACCATTTTATGGGAGCGCAGTCGTATCACATCATTCGTCAGAACAAAAACTGCCCGTGGTGTAAATGCAAATTCACCACTTCCAAGTAAAAAATCTCCATTTCGCTACTACGCAAAATAGGGCGATTTAGGAAAGTCAAAACTAATTCGTGAAATTTGTGCAAATCTGTGGCTGGTTTTTAACCACGAATTTCACAAATTTCACGAATTATTTTATTACCGCGCCTAACATCTAATATCGGTTCAGTGGATAAATACTGGGGGCATGGATTATGCATTGTTGCTGAATTGTGAATGGAATCAAAAACATAAAAAACAGCCTTGGAGCAATGTGGAATGCTTCGCATTTGGCGGTGCGACTGTGCGCTTTGCGTCATTGGAAACGAGTTTCCATGCCGCCAACCACATAATCCCTCCGCCGTCCTCTCTGGGTAGGGCGGCGTTGGTGATGTGGTGTGGCTGATTCAAGCCTCAGCCTCAAACCGCAAACCAAAGGGACGGTTCTTTTGGTTTGCAAAAATAATATCTTTGACTGCCATAATTTGTCTGCCACATTTACTAACTTTGCAAAACAATCTTGATTAGCATGAAAATACTCCATTTATCAGACACCCACAATTGTCATCGTCGGCTAAAGGCATTGCCTGAGGCTGATGTGGTGGTACATTCCGGTGATTTCTGCATGGTCGGAAATGAGGCGGAAGCGATAGACTTTCTGAACTGGTTCTGCGACTTGCCATATCGTCAAAAAATATTCATATGTGGCAATCACGATGAATGTCTTTATGGTGCCGATGTCGACGGGTTGGATGAGAATGTGCATTATCTTTGCAACTCCGGAATCGAGATTGATGGTATCCGGTTCTATGGTGTGCCAATGTTCATGAGCGATTGTATTACTGAACGTCAAAGTCGCAACTACGATAGAATCCCCGATAAAACTGATGTGCTGATTACGCACTCTCCGGCCTATGGTATCCTTGACTATGATGATGAAATAAACTACGGTTCGCGCGAAATTTTATCAAGGTTAGAGACTCTCCACCCCAAAGCTCACCTTTTCGGGCATATCCATCGCCAGCATGGTATTTTGTGCCAGGGCGAGGTGGTATTCTCCAATGGCGCCATCATGAATGAAGATTATTCAATACTAAATACACCCCATTTAATTGAAATCTAATTATGTCAATAGCCTCACTTAAACGCCTTTTATGGGTAATGAACGAGATTCTCGCAGCATCGCCTGTGGGTATAACCCGTAGCGAAATCAGCGACAAATGGGCTGATTCAATCAAGAATGACCAAAAGGAAACAGAAATTTCGGAACGGACTTTCCATCGTATCAAAAATGATTTGATGGAACTGTTCGAGTGTGAGATTATCTGCAATCCTACTACCAAGAGATACTCGGCACAAATTCCGGATGATTTCGGTTCAGATGAGCAACTTACATTGCTCGGCATACTTCTGATGAAGGAAAAGAAGTCACGAAAAGATACAACTATCAATGAAATTCTACAAATGCTCACCGTAGGTAATGACATTCCTAATGATGACATGCGGGCAGCCCGCGACCTGTCATCGGCATTGAGCCGATTGCCTCAGCAGTATGCGTCTCAATTCTTTGAGGTTGCCAATCGCAAAGAAATCAAAGGTGTGGATGAGTCGGAGCCGGATGAATACTATGCGAATTATGTGTGCGTATGGAACGACAAAAATTTCAAGGACACGCGCATGTGGCTGTCGGTTGGATTCTATGAAGATGAAATCTATTTTTATGTAGTGACAGATGAGAAGAATGCTGCTGAACGTCAACGCAAGGCAATTGAAGTCGATCTTGACGAAGGAATCCGCTATCGCGGCGGTTACTATTGGCACGAACCCTCCGAAAAGAGTTTGTTCTCAATGGCATTCGACGGCAAACCAGATATTGAGGATGTCAAAAAGCGCGTCGAACTATTGTTATCAAGAATAGAAAAATTAGCCAATAGAGATAAAACAATTGAACACTGACAATTTTTGGCACCCGACGATTGTAATTTTGTGCTGTAAAACATAGCAAGCACCTGTGATAACACTTTGTCGGTCAAAAATAATTTTGTAATTTTGCGGTTGAACATAAAAAAGTCAATCACAAAACAGACAGAATAAAACGACATACGATATTGCATAACTTGCAATGACCGCCATCCGATTCGGTTAAATCTGGTAAATCTAACAAGGAATCAACAGATGGAAGTCAGTAGCAAGCCGTGCATCCTCCATGCGAGGGCGCAGGCTGCTTTTGCTTCAATCTTGATTCCGGGCTTACCAGAGCCTTACCGAAAGAACGAACCAAAAGAGTGTTGTGTCCTCTTTTTTTGATGCAACCGGGAAAGCCGAAGCCCGAAACCAAGTAAGCGACCTAAAATCTCATTAAAATGGCACTTTGGAAAGTAATAGTAAAAAAAGGTGGAAATGTCAACGGCATGAAACTTGAAGCCGGCATGTCGGTGGAAGTCTCTACAAAATCAACCTCCGACCCTATCAAATACGGTGACGGGATGGACGCAATCGCTGATGCGTTCAGTTCCAAATACGGTTTCGACTGCCGCAAGTTCCGCAGCATCAATATGCAGTATCAACTGGAATCAAAGAATTTAAGTCTACAAATGAGTCTCAATCAGCAATTATCGGAGCTATATGCTTCAAAATTTGAGGGATTAAATAGAATCTTCTCAGAGTTGCAAGAGCAACAGATAGATGACTATTCAGGGCCACTTCTTCTTCACGTCTGGGAAGAAGAATACAACAATGCTCCAATTAAATTAATGGTTATCGGGCAAGAAACCAATGGATGGAATGCTCCAATTGACACCTGTGACGACATAGAAAAATCTATGGAGAGCTACAAAAATTTCAATTTGGGCAAGGATTATCCCAACTCTAATTTCTGGCCGTGGGTTTATGAGATTAACCGACTTCTCGGAAACTCGGATACCAATTGCTTCGTATGGAACAATATATTAAAGTTTGGCAAAGAATGTGACAAAGGACGCCCCGTTCAAGATGTAACCGATCGAGAGAACAATTATTTCAATGTCATAGCCAATGAAATTAATATTCTTACCCCCGACGTGTGCCTCTTCCTAACGGGCCCTTACTACGACAATGATATCAAGGCAAAATTCGATGATGCGGAATTCATTGAATTTGATGATTATCCTATACGTGAAGTTGCCCAAATAAAAAGTAAGTACCTGTCGGAGCACTCATATCGAACTTATCATCCCGGATATGGCAATAGATATTCTGAGTGGTATCATAAAGTTTTCGAATCAATTGTTGAACGCATTAATTCTAATAAATGAATAGCGTTGTACTGGCTATCGGCAACGGCGGATGCAACGTTGCCGATAGCATTCGCAAACGATGCGAAAAACTTGGTGATGCACAATACATGTTTTGCGACACCGATGTTGAAGACCTGCACCGACATGGCAAAGCAGGCGACAAATTCATCGCCCTCAAGTCGGACGAAACTTGTTTAGCTGATGTAATCACGGCGGACGTAAATACGGTGCTTGTCGTAGCTACTCTTGGTGGCGAAACAGGCAGCAAATTTGCGCCGATCGCAGCGGCTCAGACTAAAAAGTCGGGAGCGAAGAATGTGATTGCTATCGCCACCGCACCCTTTGCTTTCGAAGGCGAGAATAAGCGCGCAAGAGCTCAAAAAGCGGCCGTAGAACTGTCGGATGTCTGCGACAAAGTAATTCTTCAGGATAACGAAAAGCTGATTGCCGATTATCCCGAGCTAAATATTCTGACAGCTTTTGAATATGCCGACAAAGCCATTGCGGATTCTATTGAAACCTTGAATATTTTAGCTTGATGTCATAACTTTATAACGATGATTGGAAGTGACTTAGAAATGATGCGCAAGCGTTATGACTTTCTATCTGAACTTGTCAAAGATTATAAATCAGTAGATAATTTCTTCGAAGATAAGAAGGAGTGGTTCGACATTGTCGGAATCGAATTGACAAAAGGGGAGAATACTTTGGGTGTCAATTTCGAGCTCGGCGATGGTCAGTATCAGCTTTTTTCAATTACGCAAGAGCCGGGCCAGATAATGCTGGTAGACCCAATAGTGATGTTTCAGGATGGGTGTTGTGCAAGTGCTGAAATAAATATTTTAACAAAAGAATACGTTTAATCAACCAAAATATAATGAACAATACAACTATTTGGAACGGTCATACTGTATATGGCGATGCGAAAGAAATAGACGCAGTCATTGCCGCAGACGGATTAATCAGTATTGATGAATCCGATGTCGCGTCGATGTTCACAGATGGCGGAGTAATTTATGTCTATACCTCCAAAGGAGCAACCTTAAATGAGGCGATTGACATAATTCTCAATTCTATCCATATCAAACAGGAGGATTTATCAAAACTTCTAATCCAGGTATGGGCTGGAAAGAGTTTTAAGATGTCAGATCTCACCCCCATCATAGAATTGCTGAGTAATCCCAACTCAGATATAGAATTGACATGGGGCGTGTGCATGGAGGATAATTGCTCCAATGAGGTCAAAGTGACAATCCTGGCGTCATAAAAAAATAAGAATATATCATCAAAAGACGTGGGCTGTCAACATTTGGCTGCCCACGTTGCTATCTTTGCATCGATAAATAGACATCAGCCCGGTGGCGAAATTGGTCAAACGCGCTTTGTGTGCCCCGGAAGGGGGCGTGCAGGTTCGAGTCCTGCCCGGGCTGCAAAATATAAATGTTATGGAACAACCGGTTGTTTTCCTTGATTTCGATGGTGTGCTCAACACAGAGCAGTATCAGGTTCGGCTTGCTATAGAGGGTAAACCGAAAAAGGATGCGTGGGGTCCCTTATTCGACCCTCGTGCGGTTGCCAATCTGCAAAAGATAGTTGAGGCGACAGATGCCCGGATTGTTATTTCGTCTTCTTGGCGATATATCCATAAGTTAGGCAGTCTGCGCATGATGTGGGAGGTGCGTGGGCTACCATGCGGGATCCATGACGTCATACCACACGAAGCGACATACATCTCGCGTGGTGAGGATATCGATTGGTATCTGGAAAAGCACGGAAGGCCAAACTATGTGATTATTGATGATGTTGATGATTTCTTCGTATCGCAACATAACCATTATGTTGAAACAAACCCTATTGTCGGCATCACTAATGCCGATGCAGAAAAAGCGATTGAAATACTGACCAAATGATAAAAAGAGGAACTACATTAGGAACCGGGCCATTAGTGACATTGTACATTACCACAAAGGAATGGACAATGGGGAATTATGTATTCTTTGAAGCCCGTTTGAAGTCTGGAACGACCATTGAGGTTGATTGGGGCGACGGTCAGACATCCATGCTTGCGTCGCTTGATACATGTTTGTCAAGAGTAGATCATTTTTACAAAGAGCGTGGTTCTGAAATGGATTATTATATCATAAACTTTTATTCGGAAGACCGCAATTCTCTGTTGGAATTATATAATGGTGTGTGCGAAGTGCATGTTGAGGCAGCCTATTTCATCCATTGCTATTCATTGGCTAAACTCCGTATTCCCTATGTAGAAGGCCCCTTTTTCGACTCTTTAGGTATTTGGGCGTGCTGTAGCCTTGAAGAACTGAATATTGACTACTTTAACGGTGAAATGCTCAACACAACCTTTGGGATGTCCATGCCGAGACTGAAAAAGCTGCAATGTAACGGTAGCACTTATCTTGAAGAAATTGATTTACGTGGCTGCAACGAGGTTGAAACATTGGTTTGCAGAAGCTGTCATCGTCTTAAGAAAATAATATTGAACAACAGCTCCAAACTGCGTAGCGTCGACTTTGACGGCACAGCACTTTATAAATACTCTATGAAATTCATATCCAAGATTATTGAAAAGAATACAACAAATGAATAGGTTCAGGCTGCAACTTCAGGAAATAGAATCAAATATCGAGGCTATTGCCGGAGCAAATCTTGATAGTGATTCCAAATGGATGAGAAACAGTGAGATGTTGTGTTCTGTTAAAGGATTGCTTTCTGACCGTCAAACATTGCTGAATAAAATGTTCCAACCCACACCGGAGGCAATGCGGCATTTTAATGCCGTAAACAATAGGCTTTGCATTCTTTCGCACCAACTTCAAGAACGTATGCGGAAACTTAATGAAAAACGGTCTTTGATTATGGATTGCCCCGATTTTGATGATGACCTTGAGATAGAAGGTAGACTGGCATTTTCTTTCAATGATGAAAACTCGGTGCTGAAACTAGCAGACGATGACTATTATTGCTCCGATTTTGCAAGAATGATATGCTTGATTGACTCGCTGATACACCATAGCACTGATTGGCATGCACTTGAATGCATACACCCGCACTCGCCGAAGCTAGATAATGATTTGAATTGGAATAACGACTTCCCTTTCATTGGATGCGAAGAATTCAAAAATATAAAGATATGCTATGCCGTGCATAACCTTACTGACCATTTAGGGTATTCAATTCCCGACCTGATCCGACTTAATGATTTTTGGGCAGAAGTACGCCTGACAGTCCAGAGCATTACAGAACAAGACGGCACAAGATACATTCCGTCAACTTTATAACTTCAGATATGACAGTACAAGAATTATTCAAATCTTTAGGGTTCAAAGCAATCTCCGAATCACTGTTGCATACGCATAACAGGCACGAAATAAATATCCGAAACCTTGCCGGATACAAGATGGCCTATGACCTTCTTTGCAATATCAAATTTGACGGGGAGGGAGGAGAAGTAACCTTCTCGGTGACTCCAAGAGAAGAATGGGATGATTTCCATTCCTTGCCATTGCTCGCCGATAACGTAGAAGGTGATGTGTTCGAGAATATAGTAGGCAAGACCATTATAAGACCGACAAACAATCCATTCACCGATGCAGAACTCGCGGGAGCTATTCTATGGGGAGCAACTTTCTATGGATTTACTCCTAAACAGCGAGAAGAACTATTTGAGGAAGAACTTTCGCCGACCATTCCGTCACCGATTGCAATGCAAAGTAAAAGACTCAATCTTAAGAAAGACCTTATGTATTGTCGGAACAGAAAGATTAGAGATGAGTTGAAGAAAGAGATGAAGTCCACATCTCCTGACTATACGTTTTCAGCGGCAACAACAATATGGCAATTTAACCAACCATCCAAAAGGAAACTTAACAGAAGTAAGCGCAAACGGGAATACAGGATAGACAGACGGATTGAAGAACTTTGGCGACTCCATAAGATTCAAATACTCCTTGATTTGCTCAGAAATGATATAGGAGTTGTACCTGACGGAATTTCAAACATAATCAAGTCAGCGACATCCATAAAAAGAACGAGCTATGAATCGTGTCCATATACAATGCTGGGCAGAGTGGACTATCTCGCCGACCTCTTGCTCAATACCGATTATCGCGTTGTAGATGAATCATCCTTTGAAGAATCGGCTGAATACATCTGTGTTATTCTCACATCCACACAGCACCAATGTTCGGATGAGGAGCAGAAACAGCTGAAATATATACTTGCAAAATATTTTGGAAAAACCAAGTGGCAACTGTTAACAGGTCACGATAACAGCCTTGAATGCCAATTGAGGATAAAAATCATCGGGTTAAAGACCATCCAAAAATATCCCATTCCCTAAGTCCGAAATATCATATTATTTGTTGCCAGTCTGTGACTTTACATCTAATACAACGATTTTATATCATTGATTTACAATGGTATGGATTGCATATAACCAGTTATCGCCAAACGCCTAACCCTGAAATTGAACAACCCACCCCCACGCCGAAGCCTATATAAGCCTCCCCCACTTGTACAGAGGGTGGGAGAATACAAGCACAGCGAAGGCGTTTCTGGTTGCCTTAAAATCCCTCAGAGTTGAAAATTGGCGATTTTCGTAAATAGGACTTGAAGCGAAACGCTTTCAAATTAATATGTCAGTTATGCACACCACAATTTACCATACAGGCCCAAAGCCACAAACACACGCTCAAAAGGCAAGCAGCCCCAAAAGGCACACGCACAGCCCCAAAAGGCATAAATGGCTCAAAGGCAAACAGTAAATGCAATATGCACCCACGAATTTAAAATGATTTTCCCAATTTTCCAAGAAAATTCTTAATAATCCATAAAAAATGAAGGTTAGGGGTTAGCGGTTAGAGATTGGCGAGTTAGGGGTTGCCGCATCCGAGTGCTCC
>ENA-UERK01001588-UERK01001588.1-human-gut-metagenome-genome-assembly--contig:-NODE-1588-length-16343-cov-5.730173_pt1 | contig 16343 bp, 10 predicted proteins | sample MGYA00242957_ERZ507957 | MGnify/ENA primary metagenome ERZ507957 (study PRJEB26167, sample SAMN06115538) | human gut metagenome | host: Homo sapiens | place: China:Heilongjiang | collected 2015-11-06... | reverse complement strand
GGTTCTGCCGATGTTCATAATGCTTTTCATCGGTTTTCTTGTGAGAAAATTAAAAATTTTGCAGGACAGCTTTCTGCCTCAGCTTAACAAAATTGTTTTCAATGTATTTTTTCCGTTTCTGATGTTCAATAACATCTACGGCTCAGATTTTTCAAGCGTTTTCAGCCCGAAGCTGCTTGCCTTTGCGGTTATTGGCGTGTTTACGATTTACTTTTTGTCAATCGGGTTTACACTCCTTGTTGAAAAGTCAAATTACAGCCGTGGTGCGATGATTCAGGCGATTTATCGCAGTAATTTTGTACTTATGGGACTTCCTATTGCGGCGAATATTTTCGGCAAGGATAAGCTTGGTATGACAGCCGTGCTTGTTGCCGTTGTTGTTCCGATTTACAATATGCTTGCCGTCATCACGCTTGAAATTTTCAGAGGGCAAAAGATAAATGTGCTGAAAATTTTAAAAGGCATTGCCAAAAATCCTCTGATTATCGGCTCTGTGCTCGGACTTTTGTCTGTTGCGTTCAATATAAGCCTTCCGGACACAATTGACACAACGGTTTCGGATATTGCGGCGGTTGCAACTCCGCTTGCGCTGATTGTACTCGGTGCGTCTGTCACATTTGAGAGCATAAAAGGCTGTTCACGCAACCTCATAATCTGCATAATCGCAAGACTTGTTGTTGTGCCGGCACTTTGTCTGGGTACGGCGGCGCTTATAGGAATCAGAGGTGTTGACTTTGTGTCGCTTATCGGACTTTTTGCATCGCCGTGTGCGGTTTCGTCATTCACAATGGCTCAGCAAATGGACAGCGACTTCAAACTTGCAGGTGCGGCGGTTGTGTTCACTTCGGTTTTAGCGTGTTTCACGATGTTTTTGTGGATTTTCTTCTTCAGACAGGCAGGTTTCTTTTGATAATCTGCATAAATTTCAGACACATGATTTATTCAATGTGTAAAGTTAAACGATATTATTACTATCAATAACAAAAAATAGTATAACAGTCTTGACTTTTATTACTGTTAATGTTAGAATACTCGCATAGGGTAACGGTTTGCAGGAAATGACTTGAAATCCTGCAAGATTAAACTGTTACTTTATTAAACAGCTATTTCCTTCTTTTTTTATTATTTTGTGGGCATAAGAAAACGGAGTGCGTAATGCACTCCGTTTTCTTTTATACGAATTTTCTGAATATAACAAAATAATTGCAATGCTACGCTCGGGCATAATATGTTTTTATTATTACATACTATCTTCCCGAACCGGGTGCAGCGACACGCTGCCGATCAATCTGTTTTTTGATTTTGTCAAAGGTTACACCGTATTTTTCGGCAATGTCTTTGGCATAGCTTACACCTTGAGGCGGAGCGATGAAAACCTTGAATGAACGCTGTCCGTTTTCGACACCTGTTACCAGACTTTCGACCTTGCTGTCGCCCTTTACGGTTGTGTTCACCTCGTCAAGATTGCGAGCCAAATCGTGCATATGGGTATTAAAAATCGCCCTTGTGCCGAGATAGCGCATTGATTTGACAACATCACGGGCAATGTACAAACCCTCGGCAACATTGGTTGTTGCAAGGCTTTCGTTGAGCAAAAGCAGGCTGTAACGGCTTGCCGAGGAGAAAATTTCGGCAAGTCTTTTGCTTTCTTCACCGAGTCTGCCGAGGTCAACGGTATCGTTTTCATCGGCAGGAAAATGCGTAAAAATGCTGTCACATGGGCTGAATTTCATCTGCGTTGCAGGAACATATATTCCGTTCTGTGCAAGCAGAAACGCAAGTCCGACCGCCTGAGTAATCGTGGTTTTACCGCCACGGTTCGGACCTGTCAGAATGTAAATTCGCCTGTCATCGTTAAAATCAATATCGTTTGTGACAATATTCAAATTCTCACCGTTTGCCGATTTTATGCCGAGTTTGAGGTTGTAAACATCTCTAAGGCAGCAGTTTCTGTCCTCTTTCGGCAAAACTTCTGCCTTGCACAGCGGAAGATTTTTCTTTTTCATCTTATCACAAAGCTCTGCAAAACGAATATAGAAAATGATTTCGGGCATAAGCGAAACAAACGAGTAGCCGTTGACATTGACATATCTGTTGAGCATTGATTTTATGTCATTTACGGTTCTGCGGAGGATATCGGTCACAACATTTTTGAGTGCGTCGGACATAGGATCTGCGCCGGTCAGCGAGCTGTTCATAGTGTGGTTTACATCCTGCTGAGCGCCCACAACAAACTGTCCCAGCCCGAACTGCGAGGTTGACGGATTGGACGGATGAAAGCTTAAAAATCCCGAAACATCGTTGCCGTGGTGCAGTTCGCTGTCACGGTTTGTAAACTTCATAAATCTTTTGAGGATACCGCTGTCGGTAAATTCTTTGTCATTGAGTGAGATTACACCCACACTCTTTGGGCGGAGCAAATCGTCAAGATTCACACCGAGGGTTATGCTCTTGAGCTTTTGAGCCTTTGCAAGCGTATCTATTATATCCTTTTTTAGTTCGGGGAAACCGCTGTCATTGTAAATTGACTGAACATTTTTCTTGAGTTCAAGCAGACCCTGCGACTTTACTTCAATTGTTTCAAGCGTGTTTTTTATTCTTGTAATGCAATCGACATAGCCGTCCATTTCACGAAGTCGGTTTACAAGCTGCCACAAGGAAGATGCCTCGGTATCCTTTTGAAAGCGCTCAATTTCACGCAAATCGTTCAGCTTTACAAGGAGTGCGGATAGATCATCACGAAGTTTTGGAAAACGAAGAAAATCCTCAAAAACATCGCAACGATATTTTATAACTTCCTCGTCATCCGTAATATTTATCAGCAGCTGCTTTATGCTGTTGCGTTCATACTGCTCTTTTGTGAGAGCGTCACATATATAATCAACCGACAAATCATTCAGCGCCTCTTTGTTGAGAGTTCTGTAGGATGCATTTGAATTTGTCGGGTGTAATAAGCTGAAATTTCCCATAATTCACCGCCGAAAAAATTTGCCGTATAACGGCTTTAATTGAATGATAGCACAAAAAATTTTTGTTTTCAACCGACAAATCGAAAATTTGCACTTTGGCTGATTGTGTGATATCATAGCTTTGGAGCAGATTGCTCTCAAAACCAAAATAACGGTCGGGAGGATTGACTTATGGATAAAAAGATGCTTGACAGAATTAATGAGCTTGCAAAAAAGAAAAAGGAACAGGGACTTACCGAGGCTGAGCAAAAAGAGCAGAAAGAGCTGTACAAAATTTATCTCGGTGAAATCCGCACACAGTTCAACGCAACACTTGACAATGTAAGCGTTGAAGAAAAGGACGGCACTGTAAAACCGTTCAAAGAGGCATACAAAAAGCCGTATGACAAAAACTGATTTTGACATTCAGACAGAAGTCATGCGAAAATTTAATTACACAGTCAAACAAAAAAGCAGTTCCGATTTTGGAACTGCTTTTGTTTTATAAAGTTATTTAATTACTTGTATCTTCTTCCGCCCTTTTGGTTGTTCTTTGGAAGCTGAATTTCGGCAGTATCGTACTTACTGCGTCTTTCGGACTTTCTGCCTGAAGATGAGTAATCATCGGCATAATCATCGTTACTGCCGTAACGCTGTGGTTGTGCAGATTTGCTCTTGGGAGATTTACTTCTGCCGCCGACTGTGACTCTCTTCTTTCTGTTGAGAACAGTTGAAATTACAAAGTACGCAATGCCTGCAACACCGAGTGAGAGTAAAACGAGTGAAACATAGAACATCCAATGACCGTTGTCACCCTTGCTGTTATTGTTCTTGATGAAGTTAAAGTCATCACCGTCAGAACCCGATGTGTCGGTATTTTTAAGATTTTTTGCGATATCCGACCAGTCGTTGCTTGAAAGAGTTTTTTCGTCAATATTATCGTCAGACTTGATAAGCGACGCTGACGGAGCAGTATTTGACGGAGCAACATAGGACTGACCGCCGCCTACATATGACGGCTCAGAGTAGTAGTAAGTCTGACTGCTGCTGTAATTATTGTCATAACTGTTATTGTTGTAGTCATAGCTGCTGTCATAGTTATAGTTGTTGTCATATGACGAATCACTTGACGAATAGCCGGGCTCTACATATGATGAGCTGTTTGACGAGTCCGGATACACAGGATCGGGCTGCGGCTGCGGCTCAGGCTCCGGTGAGGGCTCCGGTGAGGGTTCCGGTGAGGGCTCAGGTTCCGGCTCTACGGGATCAACAATAACGCTTGAATCTCCGCCGGGATCAACCTCCTCACCGACTGCCGATACGGAAAAGCTCACAGCAGAAATGCTCAAAAGTGCAGTCAGAAAAATTGCGCAAAGCTTTGAATGTTTTTTCATAAAAGCCCCTTTCTTCAGAATAATCTGAAAATGCGTCTGTTGTATGTCCGATATCAATTACTTTGAGCTTTTATCGGATGCCGATGTTGTTGACGCCGATGTTGTAGGCTCAACCGCAACGAAGAAGAGTTCGGGCTTATACTTGTCAATAACCGAAGTGTTTTCTTCATACTTGAGTTTCTCTGCAAGACTGTCAATGTACTTTGAAAATTCGTCTGACTTCATTGACGCAAGTACACCGGCTCTTTTTGATTCGTTGCCGATATAGCTGTCAACATCCTTGCTGACGTCTTTCTTATAAACGAGATAGTAGATTGCGCTGTCGCCGCTGCCAACCTTGAGAGTTTCAGCTTTGCCTGTTTTAAGCTTGCCGATAGCCTTTTTAAGCTCGTCACCGATTGAGCTCTTGTCGAGAACTTCTACATTTGAAACAGAAGAATCTGTTCCCGAACCGCTTGACTTCTTGTATGATGCAATAACATCATCAAAAGAACCGCCCTTGTTAAGGTCATTCTTGTAGCCGTTAAGCTGATCCTCAATCTTCTTGATTTCCTTGTCGCTCATTGCAACATTCTTTGATGAACCTGCCTCATCTTTTGTTGAGGTATAAAGGTTTACGGGAAGATATGAGTAGTCCGTGTAGTTTTCCTTGAAATACTTTGTAAGGTCGGCGTCGGAAACTTCCTTTGAACCGCCCTTGCCGTAAACTGCTTTGAAGAGAGCCTCATACTTTGTGTTGTAGAGAGTTGTGCAGTATGCAAAGCTGTCGAGTGAAACGCCGTACTTTTCATACTGCTTCTTCATCGGCATTACATAACCCTGTGACGCATACGGACCGACATTCCAGTATGATTCAGCCTGACTTGTTGCGGAGTCAAGAGTTGCCTGACCGATGTTTACATTTTCCTTTTTAAGCTGTTCGTCAACTACGAGGTAGCTGAGGCACATTTTCTTAGCCTGATCTTTAATCCACTCTCTTGCAACCTGCTCGTTGCCGTCATCGTCCTTGATTTTTTCATCAAGCCACTTGTCAGATGTCGAATCATAATCATCAAGCTTTTTAGCAAATGACTCAGCCTGACTGTAAGCTGCATTGAGTGAGTAGATATAAACGCCGATGGCAAGCTCGTTGTCGCTTGTCTTATACGACCATTCTTTGTTAAGAGTTGTGGGTGTACAACCTGCAATTGCAAAAACCGAAAACATCATAACAATTGCAAGTAAAAATGAACCAACCTTGATATTAGGCTTCATAGTTTTTTACCGTCCTTCTGAAAAATTAAATGCAAAGTGTCCTGCAAACACACTTTCACAGGATAATGTACCTTACGATTATACACAAAAAAATCGTCATTGTCTACATTTTTATAAAATTTTGTTGAGAATTTCCACCGAAAAACAGCATTTTTGTAGTTTCGGGAGGTTTTTTCTTAACAAATTACGGTTTCATGCCGTAAAATTACTGCACACCGAAAATTTTGGTGAGGATTTCAAGCGGAGCGGAGCTGTTTTTGCACTCAACCGCAACGCACGGTTTTGCTCCGGCAACAAGCTTTGCCTTTCCGCCCAAAGCAATGAGCAAGTCGGCAACCTGAGGGGATTTGAGTTCGTTTACAAAGAGCATGAGTGTTGTGCCGTTCTGTCTGATTTCGTAAATGCCCATTGAGTAAGCCTTGTTACGCACAAGGGCAATGTCGATAAGTCCGAGAACCGAGTTCGGAATCTTGCCGAATCTGTCCTGCAACTCGTCAATAACATCGTTTGCGTCCTCGTTACTGCGGATATCGGCAATTCTGCGGTAAACATCAAGACGAAGTGTAAGACTTTCAACATAGCTTTCGGGGATATGAGCGTCAACCGAAATATCAATAAGGCAGTCAAGATCCTTTGCGGCACTCTGCTCGCCCTTTTCCTCACTTACTGCCTCATCAAGAAGCTTGAGGTACATATCGTAACCGACCGATTCCATATGCCCGTGCTGCTGTGCGCCCATAATATTGCCCGCACCTCGCAGTTCAAGGTCACGCATTGCAATGCGGAAGCCGCTGCCGAATTCTGTAAATTCCCTGATTGCGGCAAGCCTTTTCTGCTGAATCTCCGTGAGAACCTTGTTCCGTCTGAAGGTAAAGTAGGCATATGCCCTTCGTGAACTTCTGCCCACACGGCCTCTGAGCTGATGCAACTGTGAAAGTCCCATACAGTCGGCATTTTCTATAATAAGGGTGTTGGCATTCGGCAAATCGACACCCGTTTCGATAATTGTCGTGCAGACAAGCACATCAATCTCCTGTTCAAGCATCTGTCGCCAAACTTCGCTGAGTTCGCCCTCTTTCATTTTGCCGTGACCGATTGCGATTTTTGCCTCGGGAACAGCCTCCTGAATTTTTGCGGCACATGAAGAAATTGTTTCAACATTGTTGTGAAGATAGAACACCTGACCGCCACGGCGGAGTTCACGGCGGATTGCCTCGTTGATAACCGCATCATCGTGTTCAAGCACATAGGTCTGAACAGGCTGACGGTTTGTCGGCGCTTCTTCGATAACGCTCATATCACGCAGACCGCTCATCGCCATATTGAGGGTTCTCGGAATAGGAGTAGCCGAAAGCGTAAGCACATCGACATTTTTGCACAGTTCCTTGAACCTCTCCTTTTGGGCAACACCGAAACGCTGTTCCTCATCTATGATTGCAAGTCCGAGGTCACGGAATTCAACATCCTTCTGCACAAGTCTGTGAGTTCCGACAATCATATCAATTTCTCCTCGCTTTAGCTTTTGGAGAATTTCTTTCTGCTGTTTTGCGGTACGAAATCTTGAAAGCAGTTCCACACGAACGGGATAGCCCTCAAAACGCTTGATTACCGTCTGATAATGCTGCCATGCGAGAATTGTTGTGGGGCAGAGCAATGCGCATTGCTTTGAATCTGCAATACACTTAAAAGCGGCACGGAGTGCAACCTCTGTTTTGCCGAATCCGACATCACCGCAGAGAAGTCTGTCCATCGGCGACGAACGCATCATGTCATGCTTGATTTCCTCACAACAACGCAGCTGGTCGGGAGTTTCGTCATATTCAAAGCTGAGTTCAAAATCTCTCTGCCACTCGTTATCTGCCGAAAAGGCATAGCCCTTGGCTTTCATACGCTGTGAGTAAAGCTCAATAAGCTCCTTGGCAATGTCCTTGACAGAGGTTTTAACCCTTGCCTTTGCCTTTTGCCAGTCGCCCGAACCGAGTCGGTTAAGCTTAACCCTTGAATCCTCTTTCGGGCCTATATATTTTGCAACCATATCAAGCTGTGTGACAGGCACATAAAGCACATCGCCCTTTGCGTAGTCAATCTTGATATAGTCCTTTATAACTCCGTGAGTATCAATTTTTCTTATACCGCCGAACACACCGATACCGTGAACATTGTGTACAACATAATCACCGGGGGCAAGCTCTGAAAGGCTGTAAATTTCCTGTCCCGTCTTTTTCTTCTTCTTTTTGGACTTTTCGGGACGGTACGAAATCTGACTGTAGGTTATTGCAAAAAACTTTTGTGACGGATACTCAAAGCCCGCACTCAATGCACCCTGCATAACAAGCAAATCGCCATTTGAAATCTTATCCGCACCCTCGCTGTAAACAGCGTTTATGCCGTCTGCGTTAAAGGAGTCACAAAGATTTTTGGCGGCTCTTTCTGTTCCTGCAAAGATAACGCCCCTGCTTTCGGGGGTAAAAAGTCCGTCAACATCTTCTTTCAGCTGTTTATACGAACCGCCCCATGCCGAGAGCTGTTTTGTTGAAAAGTTGATGATTTCCGACAGCTTGATAGGCATACTTCCGTGAACAAAGTTTTCAAGCACGATTGTTCCGTGACTTTGCAAAAACTCGGTACATTCGTTGAATGTGAGTGCAAAGCGGTCAAAGCCTCTGCAAAGAGTTCCGTCCTCAAAGCCTTGCATAAGGGTTTCATTGCTGATAAAGTCCATTGACTTTCCCCGTTCCTGAATTGCAGTAAATTCGGACGCAAAAACGAGGGTGTTTCTGTCGAGATAATCAAAAAGCGACTCGGGTTTATCGTAAATCTGATTGATAAATTTGTCCGCATTGGCAATCATTGCACCGCTGCGGATAAGCTCTGCCTCTGAAAAAAGTTTTTCCTTGGCTTTGGCGCTGTTCTTGGAACGGAGGAGCTTTGCCTTGTGTTCAATTTTATCTGCAAGGGCGGCTCTGTCCTCAATTACGATTTCGGTTGAGGGCGAAAGCGTAATTTTGTCAGCCTTTTTAAATCTTCTCTGTGTTTCAATGTCAAAATAGCTGAGGTCGGTAATTTCATCGCCCCAAAATTCACATCTCACGGGATAGTCGCTGTCGGGCATAAAGAAGTCGAGAATACCGCCTCTCAGCGAAAACTGACCGCTGCCCTCTACCGCATCAAAGCGTTCGTAGCCGAGCAGAGTAAGCGCCTTTGTCGCCTTTTCAAGCGAGAGCTCCCTGCCCTCTTCAAATTCAATAACCGACTGTTCAAGCACATTTCTCGGAACGGTAAGCTGTGCCGCCGCATCAACACACGCAATTGCAACATCGCATTCATGATTGATAAGCTTGAGCAAAACTTTAAGTCTTGCGTGCTCGTACTCGTGCGAACGGCTCTGAAAGTCAAGAAAGTTGAAGTCACGCACGGGATAAACATAGGCACGAAGTCCCATGCACGAAAGGTCGTTGCACAAAGTTTGCGCCTCTTTTTCATCGGAGGCAAGACAAAATGCCGTGACGCCCTTGAGGCGGCACAGCGCATAGATGATATTTGATTTGTTAATTGTTGAAAGTCCCGAAGCACAGACCGTTCTGCCCGGCTTGACATTCTTTTCAAGCGTTTTGAAAACGGGTGACTCTTTGAGGACATCAACAAGAAAGTTGAGATTATTCATTTCTTTGTCCCTTTTCAGTTGAACAAATTCATAGCACGGTCGGTTTTGCCGTCAATAATCAGCTCGATTGCTTTTTCGGCATTGTCAAAAATTTCATCAAGCTTTTTCATTTCATCGGGAGTGAACTTTGAAAGCACCCAGTCGGCAAGGTCCCAGTCGGGATTTGGCTTTGCGCCTATGCCAACCTTGATGCGGGGGAATTTATCGCTTCCGCTGAGATAGATTATACTGCGCATTCCCCTTTGACCGCCGTCACTGCCCTTTGAACGGATACGCATTTTTCCGACATCAAGCGAAATGTCATCAAAAATTACAATGACATTTTCGGGTGGGATTTTGTAGAAGTTCATCGCCTCAACAACTGCCTGACCGCTGTTGTTCATATATGTTGTGGGTTTCATCAGCATAACTTTTGCACCGTTTACAGTGCAAGTGCCGATAAAGCTTTTGTATTTTATTTTGTTCACATCACAACCGAGCTTGTCGGCAATGCTGTCAATTGCAAGCCAGCCTGCGTTGTGACGAGTGTTTTCGTATTTTCTGTCAGGGTTGCCGAGTCCCACTACAATGTACTCGATTGAACCCGTTGATTTGTTTTTTCCGAACATATCCGTTTTCCTCTTATTTATATTATATGTATTCTGAAATTTAAATTAACCTTTTCCGAAGCTTACAACAACCCAGTCATCGTTGCCGAGATGATAAGGATTTCCGCAATACGGACAGTTGCGTTCTCTTGTTGCATCAAAGCTTGCGCCGCAGCTTTTACAGGTTACTTTTTTCATTGTGAAAACTCCGTCATCCATGGCGTTCACACTTCTGCAAACGGTAAGTCTGAACTTTTCGTTTTTAACCCTAAATGAAGAATTTTTGTTTTTCACGGTAGTTGCATAAACGGTCATATCAACATAGCAACATCCGTTTGTGACATTGAATGAATTAAGCTTTGACACTCCTCTGTACTTGATGTCAACAATATCTCCGAAAGAATTTTTCATCGGATTGCCCTCATAGACTGCGAGGTTTGTGTAATCATCGCTGAAAATCATAATCTTGAGCAAAGCAAGCACCTTGCCGATAAAGTATTCATATGAGAAGTTGGGATTAACCTCTTTCATAAGCCACGGAAGTCTTTTCTGGCAATTGAAGTGCGGACCTATCATCGGAATGCTCTTTGCCGCACCGACAAAAAGTCCAAAAAGCGTTTTTAATGCCCATGCAAGGTACCCCGCCAAAAGTCCGCCGAGCAGTACGGGGATTGCTCTTATGCCGATTTCATAGACCATATTTGCGGTTGCGGGATCAAAAGTTTCGTCCTTTACAACCACCCATACCGTAAATGCCGCAACGGCGACAATTCCGCCGAGAAGGTACGGAGCAAGCACCTTTTTCGTTGACTTGTTCGCAAGCGAATAGGTTTTTACAAAGTAGAAGTTTGTAACCTTCGGGAACAAATCGTCCATAATAAAGCGAGTTTTGCAGTTTTTACAACCGTTGAGAAGCTCTCTTACACTGCTTACCGCACCGCAGTTCGGACACGAACACGCAACCTCGGAATTTCGGTTTTCAAGCCTTGTAATCATTGTGTAAAAGAAAAATCTGTCCTTGATTTTTTTCTTTTTCTTTCCGTCTTTAAAGTATTTCTCCGTAACCTCATATGTCTTTGACGCAATGTTACTCTTACATTCGCCCATATCGTAGGCAGTACAAGCATTTATGGGGACTTCATTCTTCACCGTTTCCTTATCGGTAAAAGCGGTCTGAATCTTTACACCCTTTTCGTCAAGTCTTTTCTTCTGTAGGTCAAGCGCAAAGTCGAGGTCGATTGACGCAATATCCGGATTTTTGCCCTCATTGCACCACAATTCGTACTCATCGACAAAGCGGTTCATTATTTTGTTATCTGAATCGGAGCCGTAAACTATACCAAACAAAATTAAATCACCCTCACATATTGTACCGTTTTATTCCTGAAAAATTTGCAGTAAAACAGCGAAATGGCGGGTTAGTCAAAACCCGCCTGTTTATTCACATAATTAAATTGTTCGCCTATCAACCGAAAGCGGCTGTGAACGGCTTGTCGTTGTAGATTCTTGCGATAGCCTCTGCAAATGTAGGAGCAACAGGAAGAATTGTGAACTTGTCAATCATCTTTTCCTTCGGAACAGGAATTGTGTCAAGAAGAACAACTTCCTTGATGGCACTGTTCTGGATTCTCTCGATTGCAGGACCGGAAAGAACTGCGTGAGTAGCACAAGCGTAAACCTCTGTTGCACCGCCCTTTTCAACGATAGCGTTGGCAGCGTTGCAGAGAGTACCTGCTGTGTCAATCATATCGTCAACAAGGATAACTTTCTTACCCTTAGCGTCACCGATGATGTTCATAACTTCACAAACATTAGCCTTTGGTCTTCTCTTGTCGATAATAGCAAGACCTGTGCCGATTTTTGAAGCGAAGTTTCTTGAACGAGTTACAGAACCGAGGTCGGGAGATACAACGATATAATCATCATTTTTGCCACCGATTTTCTCTCTCATATGGTTTGCGAGAAGTGATGCGCCCTGAAGGTGGTCAACAGGAATGTTGAAGAAGCCCTGAATCTGATTTGCGTGAAGATCCATTGTAAGCACACGGTCAGCACCTGCACAGGTGATGATGTCTGCACAAAGCTTAGCCGAGATCGGATCTCTTGCCTTAGCTTTTCTGTCCTGTCTTGCATAGCCGAAGTATGGCATAACAACTGTGATTCTTGCAGCGGATGCACGCTTCATGGCATCAATCATTATGAGCATTTCCATAAGATTGTCGTTGACGGGAGCACAGGTTGACTGAACAATAAAGCAGTCGCTGCCACGAACAGATTCGTGAAGAGAAACAGAGATTTCGCCGTCTGAGAACTGTGTACAGTCACTCTTACCAAGCGGCAGACCAAGACAGCCTGCAATTCCCTGAGCTACATCAACATTTGAACTGCCGGTGAAAATTTTAATGTCCTTACCGTGAAAATTCATTGCAATAACTCCTTTGAATTTTAATGTGTGTAGTATATGTTTACCAATGATTAACCGAGCAATTAACAGCTGTAACCCTTTGCTCTTGCAATTTCGTTAAGCTGTTCAAGCTGAGCCGGATCATTTGCACCCAGAACCGTATCACTGCACTGAGCCGTGAATGCTCCGACCTTTCTTCCGTCCTCAAGCAAAAGCTTGATTGCGTCGGGAAGATAATATTCCTTTGCGCTGTTATCCGACTTGATTCTGTCGAGAACCGAAAGAAGAAGCTGACAATCAAACCAGAAACCGCCCGAGTTTACCTCATTTATTTTGAGAGTTTCCTCATCAGCGTCTTTCTGCTCAACAATTGCACGCAGATTTCCGTTTTCGTCACGGACAATTCTGCCGTAACCTGTCGGATCGTCAACCTTTGCGGAAATAACCGTTGCGGCACAATCGTTTTCGATGTGAGCCTTTAAAGAATCCTCAATAGTCTTGCTGTCCATAAACGGAGCGTCGCCGTTGAGAATAACAACATTGCCGCTGTGCTTTTTAAGGAAATCCTTTGCCATCATCACAGCGTGACCTGTTCCGAGTCTTTCAGCCTGAAACACGCTTTCAACGGAAAAATCGAGGGTTGAAAGATACTCTTCGACACACTCTTTTTTAAAGCCCTTGACAACACAGATGTCGTCAATACCGGCTTTCCTTAAAGCTGACATAACCCAGCAGAGCATCGGTCTGCCGAGCACCTCCGACAATGTTTTCGGTTTGTCGGATTTCATTCTTTTGCCCTCGCCGCCTGCGAGGATAACGGCACAATTCTTCATTTTTTCTCCTTTTATCTGTGACAAAAAAGATGCAGACAGTCCTGTCACAAGGCACTCGTTCATACCATAATATTATCTCACAAAAATCACAAATTTCAAGAGAAAATTACAAAATTCGGGCAAAAAAAGGCATTTTAAACGATTTATACAATATTGCCGAAAATAAAACCTGTTTTTTATAAGAAAAAAGTTTGAAAAAAATATAGCTATTTTGACCAAAGTTTGTTATAATATTCGATAGGCTTATACAAGCAGGCAGGTTTTACCAAGGGGTAAGTCTGCCACAGCCGTATATCTTAATTTATTTTTAGGAGGATTACCAGTTATGGCAAACAAATGGGTTTACCTTTTTACAGAAGGTAATGCTAACATGCGTGAGCTCCTCGGCGGTAAGGGTGCCAACCTTGCAGAAATGACAGGTCTTGGACTTCCTGTACCACAGGGCTTCACAATTACAACAGAAGCTTGTACTCAGTATTATGAGGACGGCAGAGAAATCAACGCTGAAATTCAGGGTCAGATTAACGAGTACATCGAGAAGATGGAAGAGATCACCGGCAAGAAGTTCGGCGACAAGGAGAACCCCCTCCTCGTTTCAGTTCGTTCAGGTGCTCGTGCTTCAATGCCGGGTATGATGGATACAATCCTTAACCTCGGTCTTAACGAAGATGTTGTTGAAGTTATCGCTAAGAAGTCAAACAACCCTCGTTGGGCTTGGGACTGCTACAGAAGATTCATTCAGATGTATTCTGATGTAGTTATGGAAGTAGGTAAGAAATATTTTGAAGAGCTCATCGACAAGATGAAGGCTGAGAGAGGCGTTACTTATGACGTAGAGCTTACAGCTGACGATCTTAAGGAGCTTGCAGGCCAGTTTAAGGCTGAATACAAAGAGAAAATCGGTCAGGACTTCCCTGACGATCCTAAGGAACAGCTCATGGGCGCAGTTAAGGCTGTATTCCGTTCATGGGACAACCCTCGTGCAAACGTTTACCGTCGTGACAACGATATCCCTTATTCATGGGGTACTGCCGTTAACGTACAGTCAATGGCATTCGGTAACATGGGTGACGATTGCGGTACAGGTGTTGCATTTACAAGAGATCCTGCTACAGGTGAGAAGAAGCTCATGGGTGAGTTCCTCATCAACGCACAGGGCGAAGACGTAGTTGCAGGTGTTCGTACTCCTATGCCAATCGCTAAGATGGCTGAAGAGTTCCCGGAAGCTTTCGAGCAGTTCCAGAATGTTTGTCAGACACTCGAAAACCACTACAGAGATATGCAGGACATGGAGTTCACTGTTGAAAACAAGAAGCTCTATATGCTCCAGACAAGAAACGGTAAGAGAACAGCTCAGGCTGCTCTTAAAATTGCTTGTGACCTCGTTGACGAGGGCATGAGAACAGAAGAAGAAGCTGTTGCAATGATCGATCCCCGTAACCTTGACACACTTCTTCACCCACAGTTCGATGCTGCTGCTCTTAAGGCTGCTACACCAATCGGTAAGGGCCTCGGCGCTTCTCCGGGTGCTGCTTGCGGTAAGATCGTATTCACAGCCGAAGATGCTGAAAACTGGAACGCTAACGGCGAAAAGGTTGTTCTCGTTCGTCTTGAAACTTCACCTGAGGACATCACAGGTATGAAGGCTTCACAGGGTATCCTTACAGTTCGTGGCGGTATGACATCACACGCTGCCGTTGTTGCTCGTGGTATGGGTACATGCTGTGTATCTGGTTGCGGCGACATCGCAATGGACGAAGCTAACAAGAAGTTCACACTCGCAGGCAAAGAATTCCACGAGGGTGACTACATTTCAATCGACGGTTCTACAGGTAACATCTACGACGGCGTTATCCCAACAGTTGACGCTACAATCGCAGGTGAGTTCGGCAGAATCATGGCTTGGGCTGACAAGTACAGAACTCTTAAGGTTAGAACAAACGCTGATACACCTGCTGACGCTAAGAAGGCTCGTGAGCTTGGTGCTGAAGGTATCGGTCTTTGCCGTACAGAGCATATGTTCTTTGAAGAGGACAGAATCGCTGCATTCAGAGAGATGATCTGCTCAGATACAGTTGAAGAAAGAGAAGCTGCTCTTGACAAGATTCTTCCTTATCAGCAGGGCGACTTTGAGGCTCTTTATGAGGCACTCGAAGGCAATCCTGTAACAATCAGATTCCTTGATCCGCCGCTTCACGAGTTCGTTCCTACAGAGGAAGCTGACATCGAGAAGCTCGCAGCTGCTCAGGGTAAGAGCGTTGAAGACATTAAGACAATCATCGCTTCACTCCACGAGTTCAACCCAATGATGGGTCACCGTGGTTGCCGTCTTGCAGTAACATATCCTGAAATTGCAAAGATGCAGACAAAGGCAGTTATCCGTGCTGCTATCAATGTTCAGAAGGCACACGCAGACTGGACAGTTGAGCCTGAAATCATGATTCCGCTCGTATGCGATGTTAAGGAACTCAAGTTCGTTAAGAAGGTTGTTGTTGAAACAGCTGACGCTGAAATCGCTGCTGCAGGCATCGACCTCAAGTACGAAGTTGGTACAATGATCGAAATCCCAAGAGCTGCTCTTACAGCTGATGAGATTGCTAAGGAAGCTGACTTCTTCTGCTTCGGTACTAACGACCTTACACAGATGACATACGGCTTCTCAAGAGATGACGCAGGTAAGTTCCTCAACGCTTACTATGATGCTAAGATCTTCGAGAACGATCCGTTCGCTAAGCTTGACCAGACAGGCGTTGGCAAGCTCATGGAAACAGCTATCAAACTCGGTAAGCCTGTAAACAACAAGCTCCATGTTGGTATCTGCGGTGAGCACGGCGGCGATCCTTCTTCTGTTGAGTTCTGCCACAAGATCGGTCTTGACTATGTATCATGTTCACCGTTCCGTGTTCCGATTGCTCGTCTTGCTGCTGCTCAGGCTGCTATCGCAAACAAGTAATCCACACAGGATGTATTGACAGGTAACTTAATACAAGTTTATTCCTGATATAAATTTGACCTTGCAGATTTTACTCTGCAAGGTCTTTTTTATGTCTTATAAAAATCTTTAAAGGTTTCCCACAATTTATATAACGGCATATTTTGAAAATTTTTATTGTTTTTGCAAAATCTACTGATTTTACATTTGTTCTTGGGTATAATAATACCAAATCACGATTTAGTAAATCAAGATTAGATAGCATGAGAGGTGTTTTTATGTTTATAGGCAGATTTACTATGCACTGTTCTCTGAAAACGGTTTTGA
>ENA-UERK01001575-UERK01001575.1-human-gut-metagenome-genome-assembly--contig:-NODE-1575-length-16395-cov-36.573722_pt1 | contig 16395 bp, 17 predicted proteins | sample MGYA00242957_ERZ507957 | MGnify/ENA primary metagenome ERZ507957 (study PRJEB26167, sample SAMN06115538) | human gut metagenome | host: Homo sapiens | place: China:Heilongjiang | collected 2015-11-06... | reverse complement strand
GCTACCGCTCCAAATCTTCAATAGGTATTAGTTTTCCTTAAGGTAAAAAGATTGTTTTCAGGATAACTGCTGCAAAGATATACATTTTTTTTAATATTAGCAAATTATTTGAGCAGTATTTTATAAAGGAATGTGGTGTGTGGGGACACAATAATGTTTATTAAAGCTCTTTAACTAAAAACTGATAAAAGATAATAAAAAAAAGGGCCGAAACATCACGTCCCAGCCCAATTGTTGTACTCTCTAAAAACCATCTCGCTAGATGTAAAGAGAATACGGAAAAAAAAATTCCTTTTATTTCTGTTTCTTAATCTTTTCTACGTAAGCATCGATTACTGCTACGGCAGTAATGTTGACGATGTCCTGAACGCTGCTTTCAGAATCGGTGAAGTGGATAGGCTTGTTAAGACCCATCTGGATAGGACCGATGATTTCTGCCTCAGGATTCAATGCCTGGAGGAGCTTGTAAGCACCGTTGGCACTGCTCAGGTTAGGGAATACCAATGTGTTGACATCCTTGCCCTTGAGACGAGAGAATGGATACTTCTCATCGCGGAGATCCTTGTTGAGAGCGTAGTTCACCTGCATCTCACCGTCAATGGCAAGTTCAGGGAATTCCTTCTGCATCTCAGCAACAGCCTTCTTTACCTTGACAGGAGAACCTACGTTGTCGGTACCGAAGTTAGAGTAGCTCAACATAGCCATGACAGGCTCCTCGTTGAAGAACTTCACTGTTCCGGCAGACAACTTGGCGATGTCGGTCAGGACATCCTCGTCAGGGTGACGGTTAATCAATGTATCTGCAATGTAGTATACGCCCTTCTGGGTGTTGAGGATGTGCATGGTACCGAATGTCTTGTATTCGTCACGGATACCGATAACGTCCTTAGCCACCTTGATGGTATTGCTGTATTTAGTATAGAGACCAGTGATGAAAGCATCAGCATCACCCTGCTCAACCATAGACATACCGAAGTAGTTGCGCTCATACATCTTGTCGTAAGCCTCCTCGAAGCTGTAGCCCTCACGAGCACGCTTCTCAGCCAGGTGCTTGGCGAACTTGGCACGGCGACCCTGCTCGTTGTCAGCACGCATATCTACGATTTCGATGTCAGAGAGGTCGAGCTTCAAGCGGTTAGCCACACGGTTCAGACGGTCTGGGTTACCCAACAGGATAGGCTGGCAGATACCCTCGCTCTTAGCCTGAACGGCAGCCTTCAGCATGGTAGGGTTACCGCCCTCAGCGAATACTACGCGCTGTGGGTGAAGTCGGGCTGTATCGTGGAGCTTGCGGGTAAGCTTGGTCTCCTGACCGAGCAACTGGCGCAACTGCTGCTTGTACTGTTCCCAATCGGTGATTGGAGTACGTGCAACGCCACTGTCCATAGCAGCCTTGGCTACTGCTGCAGAAACCTCAGTAATCAAACGTGGGTCAACTGGTTTTGGAATGAAGTACTTAGGACCGAATGAAAGGTCGTTGACGTGGTAAACATCATTGACTACATCAGGAACTGGCTGCTTTGCCAAATCAGCGATAGCATGAACGGCAGCCATCTTCATCTCTTCGTTGATGGCGCGTGCGTGAACGTCGAGCGCACCACGGAAGATGTATGGGAAACCAATTACATTATTAATCTGGTTAGGATAGTCTGAACGGCCGGTAGACATCAGTACGTCTGGGCGGCTAGCCATGGCATCCTCGTAGCTGATTTCAGGAACAGGGTTAGCCAAGGCGAATACTACAGGACTGTCAGCCATAGAGCGAACCATATCCTGAGTCAGTACATTGCCCTTGCTCAATCCAACGAATACGTCAGCACCCTTTACAGCCTCTTCCAGAGTATGGATGTCGCGGCGGTCGGTAGCAAACATCTTCTTCTGTTCGGTCAGGTTCTCACGGTCGCTTGTGATAACGCCCTTAGAGTCGAGCATCACGATGTTCTTGATCTGTGCACCGAGAGCAACATAGAGTTTTGTACAGCTGATAGCAGCAGCACCTGCACCGTTTACGACGATCTTTACGTTCTTGATGTCCTTGCCTGCCACTTCGAGAGCGTTCTTCAAACCGGCAGCAGAGATGATTGCAGTACCGTGCTGGTCATCGTGCATGACAGGGATGTCAAGGTTCTTCTTCAGGCGCTCCTCGATATAGAAGCACTGAGGTGCCTTGATGTCCTCCAGGTTGATACCACCAAATGTAGGAGCAATACGTTCTACGGTTTCGCAGAATTTCTCAGGGTCTTTTTCTGCCACTTCGATATCGAAAACGTCGATGCCGCCATAAATCTTGAAAAGCAATCCTTTGCCTTCCATAACTGGCTTTCCGCTCATGGCGCCAATGTCGCCAAGACCGAGCACGGCAGTTCCGTTACTGATTACTGCTACCAAGTTACCCTTGTCAGTATACTTGTATGCGTCATCTGGGTTTTGCTGAATCTCGAGGCAAGGGAATGCTACGCCTGGAGAGTAAGCAAGGCTCAGGTCTGTCTGTGTGTGGTAAGGTTTTGTTGGCTTTACCTCAATCTTACCAGGACGGCCATTCTCATGATACAGAAGAGCCGCCTCTTTTGTGATTTTTACCATAATAATATATTGGTTTGAAGTTTTATTTTCTTACAGATTCGTGCTTTTAAGCAGCGATTTCTAAAAGTTTGTGCAAAGGTAATAAAAAACTTAGTAAAAACGAATGGTTTTTTATTTTTTTTTGTATCTTTGCACAAAAAAAAGTCTACAAAGCGTATAAATTGACATATAGATATGGCAGAAATTAATCAATACAGACAAGAGCTGAGAAATAAAATCATAGACTATGCCATGGCTGAGTTTTACAAACGAGGCGTAAAAGCGGTTAAGATGGATGAAATCTCTCGCGGACTTCATGTATCAAAGCGCACTGTTTATGAAATATTCGGTGACAAGGAGGAGCTTCTTCTTGCTGGCATGAAGATGCAGCAGGCGAAAGAACTGCAGGAGCTGGAAGAGTTTGCCAATACGCAAGCCCGCAACGTGATTGATATCATCAGTTATGTGTATAAGCTTCAGATGCGTCGCAATGAGCAGGTGGGAGTGGTTTTCTATGAGGAGATCCATAAGATTCCCCGTGTTGTGGAATTCATGCGCGAGTATCATTCTAAGGAGTGTGAGGAGAGAAGCAAGTTTTTTGCTACAGGTGTGAAGGAGGGACTGTTCCGCCCTGATCTCAATTATGAGGTGTTGTCTGAAGTGGGGCATGTTACCATGGAAGAAATCATGCACCGTCAGCTATATCGCACTTATTCAATGCAGGAACTGTTTGATAATTATACGCTTACGGTTATCAGGGGCTTCTGTACCGAGCGTGGACTCATGGAGCTGGATAGGGCTTTGACTGGTCTGTAAAGCTGCAGCTCCTCTAGGGGCTTCCTCTAACTTCCCTTAACTTCCCCCTATGCGAAAGCCCAGTCTATTACTGTTTGTAAATCCAATATAAGATTTTGTTGATGATTCGGGTATAGAATCTGAACCATCTGTAGCTTGTTACGGGTTTGCCACCGAAGTTGAGGAGGAATTCCCTGTATAGATTCTGCTTCCAGGGCAAACCCGCATCCATGAAGCGGAAATGGGCGTAGCCGTGCTCATGGGCATACTTCAGGGCATACCAGATGGTCATGGCTTCTGGATGCAGATGGAGGCGGCTCTTGCGCTTGCCCACTGCATAAAGAAGGTAGGCATTGCCCTGGAAGAAGACGCAGGCGCAGCCTCCTATCACTTTCCCCTTGTATGTGGTAACGAAGATTCTGCTCTCGGGGTTTCCTGCAAAGTGCATGAAAAACTCCTTGGCTGGGACAAATCTTCTCAGCTTGAACCGATAGAAATTCTTGAGCATCCGGTAGAAGAGGGCGATGTCCTGAGCCGATGTGGCTTCGTGGCTTTCCACTCCCTTTGCCGTCATGCGCTCTACTATGTTTTCCATCTTGGCAGAGAGTCTGCTTTCCGGTGCCTTGCTGTGGAGCGAATGGTGTATTTCCTGCCAGGCGATAGGGAAGTAGCCCAGTCTGCGGAAGAAGCGATAGCCGAACATTTTCTTCTTCATGTCCGAAAATTCGATGTAGAAGCAGAGGCGGTGGCGAAGCTTCAGGGTGATGGCCTTCAGCAGCAGTGGAAAGAGGGTTTCGGTCTCCGTCTCGTCCGCATAGCATCCTTCCCCATGCGCATGCGCGTGCGTATATAAATAAGGTGGAAAGAGCGAACCTCGTCTGCGTACGATGACGAGCAGCTGTCCTCTTACTTCGCCGTCTCTGGTTGCTACGGCCATGTAAGGGGTGTCTTTGGGTGTCTGTTCCTCTATCAGGAACAGTGTTTTGCTGTGAAAGAAGTTGCCTTCCAGGAGTTCGGGCAACTCATTGCTTTCTGTATATATCCTGATGCTGAAATCATTCATATCTTTCTCTTTCTTCTGTTTTTTGCAAAAATAATAAATTAATCATAAAAATGCAAGTCTTTTATCAAAAGTATGACTTATTTTTAGTATTTTTGCACATTATGAAGATAATTATGATAGGTGCTGGCAATTTAGCCACCAGTTTGGCTGTGGCTTTAACCGATGCCGGTCACGATATTTTACAGGTTTATAGTAGGACGATGCAGTCGGCTCAGACTTTGGCAACGATTGCAGGCGGGGCTGCTGTCACCGATATTTCCCAGGTGAGAGCCGATGCTGATGTCTATATACTTTCCGTGAAGGACGATGCGCTTCCAGTGCTTATTCCTCAGCTTTGCAGGGGCAGGGAAGACAAGCTGTTCCTTCATACCGCAGGTTCTGTTTCCATAGATGTTTTCCAGGGTATGGCCCGCCATTACGGTGTGTTTTATCCTATGCAGACGTTCTCCAGGCAGAAGCGTGTCTCCTTCGAAGAGATTCCTTGTTTTATAGAGGGTTCGGGCGAAGAGGAGACAGCTGCCATCGAGGCGTTGGCTTCTCAGTTGAGCCATCGGGTTTACCGTTTGTCGAGTGAGGCTCGCAAGTATCTGCATCTCTCTGCCGTCTTTGCCTGCAATTTTGTGAATCATTGTTATGCCATCAGTGCCGAGCTTCTTGAGAAGCATGGTATTCCGTTCGATGTGATGCTTCCGCTGATTGATGAGACGGCAGCCAAGGTGCATCAGATGTCACCGAAGGATGCGCAGACCGGTCCGGCGGTAAGATATGATGAGAATGTAATCAGGGCGCAGAGCCAGCTTCTCAAGAATAATCCGCTGGTGAAGGATATCTACGACAGAATGAGCATGAATATACACCGTTTAAGTGAAGAAGTATGATAAATTACGATTTAGATAAGATAAAGGCCGTTATTTTTGATGTGGATGGCGTGTTGTCTAGACAGACCATTACGCTAGCCAGTTCGGGCGAACCTCTTCGCACGGTTAACATCAAGGACGGCTATGCCATTCAGTTGGCTCAGAAGATGGGATTGCGCATAGCCATTCTCACGGGTGGTACCACCGAGGCGATACGCAAGCGTTATGAAGGTTTGGGCGTAGAGGATATTTTCATGGGATGTGCCGTGAAGATTCATACCTACGATGAGTTTCTGGCGAAGTATCAGCTTTCGGATGAGGAGATTATCTATGTAGGAGATGATATTCCTGATTATGAGGTCATGCGCCGTTGCGGATGTCCATGTTGTCCTGCTGATGCCTGTTCGGATATCAAGTCTATTTCCCGCTACATCTCTTCAGCCAATGGTGGCGAAGGAGTGGGCAGGGATATTGTAGAGCAGGTGCTGCGTGCCAAGGGCCATTGGCTTTCCAGCGCCAAGGCGTTTGGATGGTAATCATAAAGTTCCAAGTTCAAAGTTCCAAGTTCAAAGTAAGATGAATTCTAAGATCATTTTGGCGAGTAATTCGCCACGCCGCAGGGAACTGCTGGCCGGATTGGATATTCCTTTCGAGGTAAAGGTTATCAAGGGCATTGATGAGAGCTATCCTGAATCTCTTGATGCCTATGAGGTGGCAGAATATATTTCCAGTAAGAAGGCTGAGGCTTATCGGAGCCTTCTGGATGAAGAACCTTCAGGAAAAGCTTCAGAAGAACAGGGTGAGGATGCAGCCCAGACGCTCATTCTTACTGCTGATACCGTTGTGATTGCCCCAACTGCTGACGAGCAGAACGATCAGGAGGGAAAGGGCGTAATTCTCGGAAAACCGAAGGATGAGGAGGATGCCGTGCGTATGCTACGGATGCTGAGCGGCAAGACCCATCATGTGGTAACGGGCGTATGTCTGACTACCCGCAGTCAGCAGCGCCATTTCTCGGTTATTACCGAGGTAACGTTCAAGCAGCTCAGTGATGCAGAAATCAGATATTACATCTCGCATTACAAGCCTTTCGACAAGGCAGGAGCCTATGGCATTCAGGAATGGATTGGCTATATCGGATGCACCGGATTGAAGGGCAGCTATTTCAATGTAATGGGCCTTCCCGTACAGCGCATCTATGAAGAAATAGCCAGGATGTAATACGTATGATTGTAAGCGGATTTGTCGCTGAAATCGCCGGAATGAAAGCTGAAAAGGCGCAAAAGTGAAAGAATGTACGGCAATTTAGATTTTTTAAAATTTGATTTTTCCTCATATCATAAATTATGACTATCTTTGTGCGTTTTATGTAACTAACGAAGAAATATGAGTGAAAAAATGAAAGCCCAGGCAAGAGAAATCCTGGACCAGTATCTGGAGTCAAACATGCATCGTAAGACCCCGGAAAGATATGCCATCCTTGATGCTGTCTTCAGCATGAGAGGACATTTTACATTAGAGGAGCTGGGGGCTGCTCTGGAAAGGAAGAATTTCAGAGTGAGCAGAGCCACGCTCTATAATACCATCCATCTCTTCCTGGAGTTGAGATTGGTGGTGAGACATAGTCTGGTGGATGGAACCAAGTACGAGGCCAGTTCCAGCAACGAGAACCACGTGCATCAGGTATGCACCGTATGCGGAAGAGTTACCGAGGTGCAGGCACCCCTGGTGACGGCAGCCATCAACGAGACCAGATTGCAGCGGTTCCGCAAGGACGCCTTTGTGCTGTATATCTATGGCGTGTGCAGTGCTTGCCAGGCTAAGATTACGCGACTCCGCAACAACAAGAACGAAAAGTCTAAATAATTTTATATTATAATAAAATGAACACAGGTAAAGTAGATGTCCTACTGGGTTTGCAGTGGGGCGATGAAGGTAAAGGTAAGGTGGTTGACGTGTTGACCCCTAAGTATGATGTCATTGCTCGTTTCCAGGGTGGTCCTAACGCAGGTCATACCCTCGAGTTCGAAGGCGAGAAGTATGTGCTCCGCTCTATCCCTTCTGGTATTTTCCAGGGTGGTAAGGTGAACATCATTGGTAATGGCGTAGTCTTGGCTCCAGACCTCTTCATGGGCGAAGCTAAGGATTTGGAGAAGAGCGGTCACGACCTCAAGAGTCGTCTCTTCATCTCTAAGAAGGCTCATCTCATCATGCCTACTCATCGTGTGCTCGATGCTGCTATCGAGGCTTCTAAGGGTAAGAACAAGGTTGGTACTACCGGTAAGGGTATCGGTCCTACTTATACAGATAAGGTGAGCCGTACCGGTCTCCGCGTAGGCGACATCCTCGACAATTTCGAGGAGAAGTATGCTGCCCACAAGGCTGCTCATCTTAAGACCATCGCTAGTCTCGGTTATACCGACTTCGATATCACAAAGGTTGAGAAGACCTGGATGGAGGGTGTCGAATACTTGAAGCAGTTCAAGTTCATCGATAGTGAGGTGGAAATCAACAAGGTGCTCCGTTCCGGCAAGGATATTCTCTGCGAGGGTGCTCAGGGTACCATGCTCGATGTTGACTTCGGTTCTTATCCTTTCGTTACCTCTTCCAATACCATCTGTGCTGGTGCCTGCATCGGTCTGGGTGTCGGTCCTAACCGCATCGGTAATGTTTATGGTATCATGAAGGCTTACTGTACCCGTGTTGGTGCAGGTCCATTCCCTACAGAGCTCTTCGACGAGACAGGTGCCAAGATCCGTGACCTCGGTCATGAGTATGGTGCTGTTACCGGACGTGAGCGTCGTTGCGGCTGGTGCGACCTCGTACAGCTCAAGTATTCTGTGATGGTGAACGGTGTTACCGAGCTCATCATGATGAAGAGCGACGTGCTCGATGGCTTCGATACCATCAAGGCCTGCGTGGCATATAAGTTGAAGGACGGTTCTGTTACCACCGATTTCCCTTACGAAATTGATGATGTAGAGCCTGTATACAAGGAGTTCAAGGGCTGGAAGACAGATATGACCCAGTTCACTTCTGAGGATCAGTTCCCACAGGAGTTCAAGGATTACATCGCATTCATCGAGGAGTTCCTCGAGACCAAGATTGGTATTATCTCAATCGGTCCAGACCGTGCTCAGACTATCGTACGTAAATAATTTTATAGTGATTAATGTTTAGTGATTAATGTTTACTTTGAGGGGTTAACATTGCACTGAACATTAATCACTAAACATTAAACAATAAACATTAATAAATGGCTCAGAAACCAAGTATACCAAAGGGCACGAGAGATTTTGGTCCTGTAGAGATGGCGAAGCGCAATTACATCTTCAATACCATCAAGGACGTATATGCCCTTTACGGATTTCAGCAGATTGAGACTCCTGCCATGGAGACCCTTCAGACTCTGATGGGAAAATATGGCGAGGAGGGCGACAAGCTGCTCTTTAAGATTTTGAATTCAGGAGACTATATGAATAAGGTGAGCGATGAGGACATTCATTCGCTCGGATCGCTCAAGTTGGCTGCCAAGCTCTGCGAAAAGGGACTTCGCTACGACTTGACTGTACCTTTTGCCCGTTACGTAGTCCAGCATCGTGAAGAACTCCAGATGCCTTTCAAGCGCTATCAGATTCAGCCGGTATGGCGTGCTGACCGCCCTCAGAAGGGTCGTTACCGTGAGTTCTATCAGTGTGATGCCGATGTGGTTGGCTCTGATTCTCTTCTCAACGAGGTAGAGCTGATGCAGATTGTGGATACCGTCTTCACCAAGTTTGGCGTGCGCGTATGTATCAAGATCAACAACCGCAAGATTCTGACAGGTATCGCTGAGGTTATCGGTGAGGCTGAGAAGATTGTAGACATCACCGTGGCTATCGACAAGCTCGATAAGATTGGTCTCGACAATGTAAACGAGGAACTTCGTCAGGATGGTATCTCTGAAGAAGCAATAGAGAAGTTGCAGCCAATCATCTCTCTGTCAGGCACAAACGATGAGAAACTTGAAGTAATTTCTAAGGTTCTCGAAGGCTCGGAGGTGGGCTTGAAGGGAGTAGAGGAAACCAAGTTTATCCTCGATACCTTGAAGGCTGTAGGTCTGAAGAACGAGATAGAACTCGACCTTACCCTGGCTCGTGGCTTGAACTATTATACCGGAGCCATCTTCGAGGTGAAGGCGCTCGATACTCCTATGGGCAGTATCACCGGTGGTGGCCGTTATGACAACCTTACCGGCATCTTCGGTCTTCCAGGCTTGAGTGGTGTAGGTATCAGTTTCGGTGCCGACCGCATCTATGATGTGCTGAATGCGCTCGATCTCTATCCTAAGGAGGCGGTGAATACCACCCAGGTGCTCTTCATCAATTTCGGTGAGAAGGAGACTGCCTACTGCCTGCCTGTCGTCAGTGCAGCCCGTGCTGCCGGTATCCGTACCGAGATTTTCCCAGACAAGGCGAAGATGAAGAAGCAGATGAGCTATGCCAATGCCAAGAACATTCCGTTTGTAGTGCTTGCAGGCGAAAACGAGATGGCTCAGGGCAAGGTTACATTGAAGAATATGGAAAGCGGTGAACAGACCCTGGTTTCTACCGAGGAGCTGATTGCTGCTGTAAAGAAATAAAAATTTAGTTGTTATATATAGGTCTCGTCCTCTCATGCTTGTGTATGTGAATATATGGTATGGCAGGGCGAGTTTTTTTATTCTGTAATGACAAATTCTTAAACTACAAAACAATGAAGAAAATAAAGACAATTTTATGCGTCTTCCTGTTGGCATTCCTGATGACATCCAGCACGAAGACCACCACCATCTTTGTGATAGGTGATTCTACCGCAGCCGAGAAGGGTAATTACAAGAAGAGTCCTGAGCGTGGCTGGGGTATGGTTCTACAGGGTTGTTTCGATGACAGGATCATCGTAGACAATCATGCTGTCAACGGTCGCTCTTCCCTGAGCTTCCTCAACGAGGGCCGCTGGCAAAAGGTATTGGACAAGATCAAGCCGGGCGATTATGTCTTCATCCAGTTCGGGCATAACGACGAAAAGCCGAAGCCCGACCGTCATACCGATCCGGGTTCTACCTTTGATGCCAATCTCGCCAAGTATGTGAACGAGACCCGTGCCAAGGGTGGCATTCCGGTACTTTTCAATGCCGTAGTACGCCGTTGCTATTATTCTGAGGAACTGAAGAATGATGATGATGAGAAGCTGCGCAACAAGAAGTATGACGGCAAGGAGCTCATCAACAGCGATACCCTGATAGATACGCATGGCGCCTATGTGGTAGCGCCTCGTCATGTGGCAAAGGCATTGAATGTTCCTTTCGTTGATGCTACTAAGGTTACCCACGACATCGAGACCAGCATGGGCATCGAGGGCAGCCGCAAGCTTCACATGTGGTTCCTGCCAGGCGAGAACCCGCAGGTTCCCGCTGGCAAGAAAGACAATACACATTATAATATCTATGGAGCCCGCATCGTAGCCAACGCTTTGGCTGATGAGATAGGCAGGCAGGTTCCGGCATTGAAGAAACACGTCCGCCATTTTGACCATGTAGTATCCAAGGAGGGTAGAGGTGATTTCTTCACGTTGCAGGAGGCTGTTGATGCCATTCCGGCAGGCAAGAAGACTACCATCCTCATTCTGGGTGGTGAGTGGAAGAAGCCAGTCCGCATGGATGGCAAGAAGATCAGGTTCGTGAAGTATTTCGGCGCAACCATCAGATAATGGATTCCTGCGCCAGCCATGCCTTGACGTCGAAGCAAGGACATTCCTTCCTGACATAAGGCAGATCGCGATGACCCAGAATCCTGGCATCAGGATAGCTGAGAATCAGACTCTTCAGGAGTGTCTTCAGCGAGTCCTTCTGTGCCCTGGTTCGGGTATCGGCAGGCTGTCCGTTCTCGTCCAGTCCGCCCTCATAGCAAACCCCGATGGAATGGGCGTTGTAGTGGCGGGCATGGGCACCAATCTTGTTCTCCGGACGGCAGGGATAGATAACACCGTCCTTGGTGATGTAGAAGTGATAGCCTATTCCGGTGAAACCGCGGGCACGGTGGCTTGCTTCCAGATCTTCTACCGTGAAGTTCCGGGTAACGCGGGTGGCACTGCAATGTACCACAATCAATGTGATTTTTCTACTGTTCTGCATAATCAAAGCGTTTTTTAGTGGTTAATTTAGTTCTACTTGCAGCTGGATACAAAGAAAGAGCTGGCGATGGCAGTAAGTACAGTGATGATGAAATTAATGACAGTTTTCCAATTGATCTTTTTCATTTTTTTTTTAGTGGTTTTTTAGGGGTTGATAACCCTGGCGAAGGAAATACCCAAGCACCCGTACATGATGATGCAACTGTATGGACTTGTCGGGGCTAAGTATGTTGCCCCCTCTTTTTAATCATCGGAATGCTCCTGTCGCATTCCTTCGCCCGGTTATCTAACCATTAGTTCTTAAATCGATTTCGTATCGTATCTCTGTTTTCTCTTTCTTTCGGTCTACAAGCCTACGTCTCCGCTTTCTGACCCCTGTTCCTTGCCGGAATCCGATCCGCTCTGGTTACCGGAATCCGAGCCGGTGTTGGAACCGGAATCGGTGCCGGGATCCGAACCAGGAGTCTTGCTCTCCTTCTTCTTGGTGAGGTCCTTCACGTTCTTGAGCGTAGCCTCCAGGTCAAGCTGGTTGTTGGAGAACTTACCCGTGGCGCGTGCTCGGAGTCTCACTCCGTCAATATGGTTAGCCACGCTGAACTCCTCCTCGCTGTCGGCTCCCTTCTTTGGTCGGATACCGATGCTGAAAATTGCGAGGTTCTCAATCTTGACCGCCACGTTCTGCATGACCAGTTCTCTAACGCAGACCACCATGTCGGTGAGGATACCTCTGATGGTACCGGCCGAGAATGGGGTGTTGTGAGAAGCCATGTGCTCTGCCAGTTCGGCGATGCCGATGGTGTGGGTCACAACAGGTCTTGCATAAAACTTGCCGAACGCCTTCTTGATGAGGCTGTTGGCACACTTAACTAATTTGAACAACAACATAACAAAAATTTTTAGTGATTAATAATTTAGTTATTTAACTCCTGCCAATCTCTCTTGATTGACAATGCAAAGATACAACATTTGCGTGGTGCTATTTAGGGTTAACGAGAAATACGAGAATAATGAGAAATAAAGTTGTCCCACAGATTGTTTTTTTTAAGTCCCACAGATTTCACAGATTCACACAGATTCTTTTTACCTTTTAAGTCCCACAGATTTCACAGATGCACACAGAACATTCTGATGATAATGTGAAAATAAAATCTGTGTACATCTGTGAAATCTGTGGGACTAAAAAAATAATCAGTGGGACTTAAAAACCCAATCTGTGGGACTTAAAAACAATCTGTGGGGAGACGGATTCTACGGCTCGTCCAGGTATTCGAAGATGAGTTCTACCTGATGGCGGGTGAAGTAGTGGAGGCGCTTGCACTGCTGGGGACCATAAATGGCGGCAAACAGGGCGGGGATGCGCTTGATCCAGCGTGAAAGGCGGGCTAGAGCCGCCTTCTCCGTTGCCTTGGGAAAGTAGAGCATCGCAAGCTCTGCCTTATCGTAATTTCTGACTTCTATCATAGGCTATTTAATCATTTTATAGGTTTCATTTAAAAACTCCGGGAAATTTTAAAATCTCTCTGAAAGATAGGAAATTATCTCTGAGAGATAAAAAAATATCTCTCAGGGAGAAATTGTTTTCTCTGTAGGATAGGGGGGCTTATCTACCCTTATCCATCAGGTCTCTGTCGGTAGGCAGGATTTCCGAAACAATCCATTTGTTGCCGTCCTCTTCGTGCTTCTGCTGGAAGCCGAGATTCTGCATCGTCTGGCTGATGTCACGGTTTGACATCGTGTCGCGGAAGATGGAATTGGTGCAGATGCGCTCCAGAATATCACTGGTGCGGCGACGGAAGATGTTCTGGACAGGCGTATCCTCATCGGGAACCTTGTAGAACTTGAGGATTCTTTCGGCTATGTAGTCGTTCACCTGGAACAGTTTGTTGCGCACCGACTGGCGCTTGATTTCCTCATCGGTGAGCCAGTATTTCCAGTCGTCCTCCGTCAGTCCCTTCTTCTTCTTTTCGAGCACCTTCCTGGCAAGTGCCACCGCCTGGGAGTAGATGCCCTCATAGTTGAAGGGATGGGTATAGGGATTTTCTATCTTCCGGATATGCCATGTCATGTATCTGCGGCTTTCGTCCTCAGGAATGATATGGACATTGTTGCTCGTGGCACAGAAGGAGGCATTCCTCTTCAGCTGGCAGCTGTACATGTGGTAGGGGATGCGATAGGTCACTGCCATCTTGGTGATGCTGCTCTTCAGCGAATTCAGGTTCTTGCCATGGGGCACTCCGAACTCATCCAGCAGTACCAGGCCCTTCGATGCTATCAGCTCCAGGAATTCCTTCGACTTGTAGTCGCCCGCCGAGTCGTTGGCGAAGTATTCGCGCAGCGATGGCGGGAGGAGGCGTTCGAAGAAGGTGGTCTTGAAGATGCCGCCCTTGCCCACGAAGATGAGGATAGCCTGGTTGGCGGTGTGGCTGGTGGTCCATTCCACGATCATTCCTACAAACCATTTCTTGAAAATCTCAACGAATTCCTCTTCCGTATGATAGTTGTTGGGACAGTCCATCACGGTCACCTTTCGGGCGAGTTCCGCGATATAGTCGGGGTCGCCCTCATGCCAGGGTGGCAGGTCCTTGAGATAATCCTCCATCGGGTTGTAGTCGACGCTGAACTCGCTGTTCACGATGATGTTGAGTCGCTTGGTCGAGGTTCTGATTCCGTCCTTTTCCATTCTGAGAAAGATGGAGTTCATGATGGAATCCTCCACGTCTGTCCAGCGGAAGTACTTGGTCTTTCCCACATAGCGTCCCCTGAGCTGCAGCTTGTTGGTGATGGTGTTGTGCCGGAAGTCGTAGTTGGTCTCCAGCCATTGCATGACGTTTTTGGTGGATGCGAGTTTTTTCGTGTTTCCTCTAGGCATTTCGCAGCTCCAGCATCCCTGGCTTTCCGTATGCTTGTATACCCAGTCAATCACCTGCTGTGTTCCGTCGTGTGCGGCATATTCCTTCGTCATCCATTGCTCCACATCCTCCTTCCTTGCCCCGTAGTTGTGGCAGAAGGTGGCAAACTGCATGACGAATTCATGCCGATGTCCCGTTTCGAACTGCACATACCAGTTTTTCGACATCTCTTCCACTTTTCTGATGATATCTTCAGAGTTGGGAGGTGCCGTGTTTTGCTGTTCCTCAGCCGTCGGGGCACCTTTTCCAGCCTTACGCTTTCTGGGCGGCTTGCGTTTCTCTTCCTCCTTCTTCTCTTCGTTGCGGATGAAGTCTTCGGTCTCTTCCGGCGTCACGTCAATCGCCGTGGCATCCCATTGGAAGTAGGCATTCTCGTCGTGCGCCAGACCGCAGATTCGGGTCATGTTGGTGCACTGTCTGTCAGCCTTCAGTCCGAGTGCTTCGTCATACAGTTTCATCGCCTTGGTGATGGCTATATGGTGCAGGTCGGTGGCGGCTAGCGGACAGCCTTTGGGGCGGGTGTATCCGCATAGGATTCTGATTCCCTTCCCGCTGATGGTCCGGTAAGCCGCCATGGTGTTCCTGATGCCTTTCACCTTCTCCATCGCCAGCTCCACCTGTTCCAGTGTGAGGTGGTCATAGTCCAGCATGAGCCAGTAGGTTTCCCATCCGAAGTCTTCCAGCTTCTTTCCAGTGCGCATGAATTGGATAGAAGGGCAGATGCCATGCGATCTCACCTTTCTTGTCGTTGCCAGTTTTCTGTCTATCTTGGCATCATTTCTGTAGCCTTCCGTATTCTGCTGGGTATAGACATCTTTTGTGATGAGTTCCTCCAGTTTCTGAAAGCTTTCCAGGGGACGGTTGATAGTAGTGTTCAACGTCTCGAAAAACGATGGCAGTTTGCCCTGTCCTTCTTTTTGATTAATCTTCATACTCAGAAAATTTTTAGTGGCGGCTTGCTTTTTAGGGTAGGTCGTCGATGATTATTACCGCCACAAAGATAGCATTTTTTTTCGAGAAATGCAAATCCGTCTTACGAACGTAGTAATATTGGCAACGAACAACCAGTTTGAAGCAATTTAGCCACATGAGCAGTTTAATACTTTTTGAGTATGATGCAGCAATCCTCAAATTTATTCTTGTAACTTGGAGTGATTGAAAATTCCTGTCCCATGACGGTTACAGTATCTCCTATCTTTTGCGTGATGTAGTTGTAATTGACAGCAACGGATCTGCTGATTCTTATAAACTGTTCGCATCCGTCTCTTTGCAGCTGTGACAGCGTAGAATGGAGTAGGGTGCTATGCAGATGAATCCTACCATCGCCGGCGCATATCTCTGTATACGAACCGTTTGCCTTCAGATATGCTATCTGATTGATAGGCAACACGGTATTTTCATCAATACCGTTCATAACCACGAATTTCTTGATAGGCAGCGTTTGTTGCTGGAGCTGGATTTTCGTTATCTGTCTGATGTCACGGATAACTTCTTTCTCCAGTCCCTGGCTGAGAAGATACTTCTCTACATCCATTACTACTGCCTTTAGTACAGTTTTTACCATTTCGTCTAATGGAACGATAGCTTTTTTATGTTTCATTTTGTTTGTTTTTAAAAAATGCTGTAAAGTGAATCATTTTTTTGGAAATAGCCAAATCTATCTTGTGAATGCTATGTTTTTGGCAATAAAAGGTAAAAAAAGCAATCGTTTAAGTTTTGCCCACATGCCCTGGGCTAGGGACGTTTTTCTTATCAAAAAATATGGAAACAATGGGAAAATGGGCGAAATAAAAAAACAGGACACGAAAACTGAAGGAACTGAAGGCAAAGTTTCTGGGAGTGTTAAAATGGAGTTAAAAAGTAAAGAGAATGAACAAAAAATGTGGCTGAAGGACTGAAGGCAGTTTTTCAAAATAATAATATCCTATCAAAAACTGCATTTTAACACTTGGTATAAATATCGGTTATTATTCTAATAATCAGATAATTACATCATTTTTGCTCTACGCTGCATATAAAAATGAATTTTTAATTTCAGATTTCAGTTTTTTTTTGTGAC
>ENA-UERK01001570-UERK01001570.1-human-gut-metagenome-genome-assembly--contig:-NODE-1570-length-16426-cov-5.171387_pt1 | contig 16426 bp, 18 predicted proteins | sample MGYA00242957_ERZ507957 | MGnify/ENA primary metagenome ERZ507957 (study PRJEB26167, sample SAMN06115538) | human gut metagenome | host: Homo sapiens | place: China:Heilongjiang | collected 2015-11-06... | reverse complement strand
GGCCACGTGTCAACCATTCCATCCGCTGTGAAAAATAATTCTCACCACGGTATATCAACCATTAAATCCGATTACCCAACTTTTCCTCCGGTAGTATTTAATATGAAATTTTGATTGAAATCGCCATAAAGTTCATAATTATCTAATTCCAACCCGCTTAATTGATGAGAAAGATTAGCATTATTAAAAACGGTTTCACCTTTTGAATATTTATAATCATTAATTAACGCTGCCTGAACGCCGAAAGAACCAGCGCCAATGGCGATGGCGACTGCTGTACAGATTGATGTTTTCTTGTACTTATTTTTAATGTTTTCTGCTTTCATCATGGTAAGGAACAGAACCCATTCCCTTGATAGGGGAGAGAATGCGCTGTTCTTGTTTTTAGAGTAACAAAAGGGGCCTATTTATCAGAATCGTCATACTCTTGACTTCCGACGGCCCCCCTGTGGTTGATCAAGATTTCAAACCCGTTGCTAGTACGAACAGTAGTGTAGTATCAAAGAGATATACTACTCTTTTCTGACCTGCTGGCTGTTCTCTGTGCACTCAATCTGGAACCCGAAATCCTGCTCGGTGAGATGGCCCCCCCCCCCCACACACACACACACACACACACACACTTCACGCCAGAGATCAGGATGCGAAATCTGGGCCACGTCATCGGCCGTTGGAATGAGGCGCAAGCCAGGTTGCAGGGGATTCGAGATGAAGTGTCGAAAACCTCGGACACCCTGCCTGCTCGCGCTCTTTTCTTCATCGAGACGCTCAGGGTTCGAGGCATGACGGCGGATGAGCTTACGCGCTTTGCCGGCATAACGAAGCGGGAAACATCGGCGCTGCTGGAAGGGCGCCACGTTCCGATTCGCATCCCGCTCGCCGCATCACTGGTGCTGGACGTTCCTCTCAACTTTGCGATGATGATGACCAGAAGCGGTCCCTTCCCTCCTGCGTTGAAGCACGTTGAGAGCACCTGCCGCACCCGTGCGGCAGGCTGTGCCTTCCTTGGGCAGTGTTTCGCCGCAGGCAAGTGGATCAAGTACGGGCATCAACCTTCGGAACCTGCAGGCGTTGCCCTGTTGGGGCACAGAATGATCGCCGCCGGCACGACGGCCCGAAGACTGTCTCAGGTAACGGGTGTCTCGTGCGGCGCCCTTGCGGACGCGCTTGCCAGGAGAGCCCCTCTTTCCATGAGCGATCTGCTCTATGCGGGGCTTGGGTTGCCGGACAGGCTGGAGGAACTGCTTTTTCTGGGCGGGATGCCCGCACAGGATCTTCGAGGCCACGCTCCGTTGCGGGCGGTTCTTGAAAAAGCCGACCGGCCATTTGATGCCGATCGGCTCGTCGAAGGAGAGTGAGCGGATCCGTATTCGTGTGCCGAACCCTCTCGCTCAATGAGGGGGAAAAGGCGCACGGAGGATGTCGCTAGTCTGCGGGACAATTTTTCTCGAAGTAGGCAGCCAGCAAGCCGTTCATGTCGGCGGGCAAGGCGACAAGGATGTTCTTGATGCCAACGTGCCAGTTCTTCGCATCGGGGGAGAAGAGCGCGTAACGCAGCGCATGGCCGCCGATGTCGATCCTGTAGGGCATCTCAAGCCTGGCGTCACCCACGCTAGGGCGGAAGCGCTTGAACAGTTGGTCAACCGACGAGCAGAACACGGCGTGGTCGGCGAAGCGGTCGTATTGAGCGCCGTCCTCTTTGTGTTCGTTGAGGTAGAGCGCGGCGCCAAGGCGCATCATGTCGAACCGAACCTGATTGAGATAGATCGCGTTGACGCCGTCATTCGGGACGAGGAGGCGTGCGTAGAGACGGACGAAAAGCGGTGCGTCTTCGGGGAGGTGACGCAGGTCGATGCCGAATCTCTCCTTCGTTTCCGCGATTGCGGCTCCGGGATTTCGAGCGAAATTCATGTCGGCGCATTCGTCTTCGTAACCATCGGCGAAATGCGTGTTGCCGAGTTCTTTTTCAATGTCATGGTCAAACATAGGTTCTCCTTTCACTTGCTTTCTTCCAAAAGGGCGGCGGCTTCAGGCCTTTGCTGCAGGCAGTGTCGGCAGATCTCCCACCACGAGGCGCCCCACATCTCGGGAGTGGCGCCCTCCACTTCGATGAACCCGCCAAGGCGCCAGGGTTCATGCAGGGCGGGCAATCCCGCAATCGGTTTCCGCATCGGGCCGCCGGCCTCACGCCAGCCGTTGACGAAGCGGCGCCGAGTCTCGGCCGTGAAGTCCGAGGGAAAAAGTCTGGTTTTCATGGCATGGGCTCCGTCTACTCAAGAGGGTTGACGATGATGGGCGGCAGCCACTTGTACTTGAATAGGCGTTCGCCGTTTCGCGGGCCCGTCCAGAAGCCGTGCCAATGCGCTCGACGCAGATGCGTGCGGACCTTGACGTGCAGGCCTTCGGGACCGTCTTCTTCTACAGGTGCATTCGCCATGCGGCGCAGCGACTCGCCAGCCTTCGCCGCGACGTCCCAGAACCTCACCTTGTCGGCTGGGAAAAGGGACCACCCGCGCTTCGTCTTGCGCGGTTCGGGCTTGTGCGGAGAGGTGCCGGGGACGCGGGAGTCGTCGATTTCTGGGGCGTCCGAACACAGATAGAGGAGCAACGAGACAAAGGGTTTGAGTTCGACGGCCGTCTCGGTCGCCATTCTGGCTGCGACGATCGGATCTTCGGAAAAATCACCGCCGCCGAGCAAATCTCTGATCTTCTCACCGTTGATGAGGCTGGAGAAAGCGTCAACCAGAGCCCCCCTGCCGAGATAGACGGGCTCATTGTGCAGAGTGCCCGATTCTAGATTGAGCAGGAGATTCAGCTCGGGCAGCTCATCTTGAGATCCCCAGTCGACATAAGCGAAGAAGCCCTCTACGCCCTCTCCTTTGTACATGAAGCCCGGCGTTTCTACATAAACGCACCAATCGGGAAGACGCGTCAGCACTTCGGAGGGCAGGTCGCCCGAGACGTCCGTTTCGGCCAGTGCCTGAAGAACGTCAGGATAAAACCGATAGATGCCCTGCGAGTAGCGCCAGGTTGTCAATGCGTTGATGATGGGGGCATCCACGAACAAGGTCATGAGATCGTGGCCACCCTCCTCCTGCAGCATCAGCGTCAGGACGGATGTGGGGATGAAGCATTGCTTCGGCCAGTCGGGGAACTGTCCTTCCGCACGCATTCGAAGGGCCTTGTTGACCGTGCCGGAGAGCGAAGGAAAGCGGGCGGTGAGCTGGGAAAGATGCTGTTGAGGCGTCATAAGAAAACCAATGGGAAACTGCACGAAATGTCTGAATGCTCAATCGACCTTGACGATGAGCAAGACGCTTCCGATCACGCGGACGCTGCCCGCATTCGGTGCATCGACCTTCTCTCGCGGATAGCGGGTGTTGTCCGCGATGATTGTGAGGCCGCCGTTGATGTCGGGCATGAGCCGTCGAATTCGAGCCTTGCCGAGCATCATGAGGGCATAGAGGCCCGGACTCGGGACAGAGGATGAGGTTGTGTCGACAATGGCTGCGTCGCCGGGCTTGATCGTGGGCCACATGGCGTCGTCATGGACATTGACGACAACGGGTCGAGCATTCCTGGGAATGCCGGTGTCGGACCTGAGCGTGATGCTTCTGACGGCGCCGCGCTTCTGCTCGAGGCGGCCCTGCTCGGAGAGATCGTCGGAGTCGTACAGGGGGGCGACCACGGCCGAGTCCTCGATCAAGGCGTCCAGCGCTTCCGGAGCGAAGGGGACTTCACCTGTGAGGAACTTCAGCGGCACGTCGAGGATGTCGGCGAGCTTTCGTAGGTTGGCCAGACTGGGCGTGGCGCCGCCTGCCCAGCGCTGCACGGCCTGTCGGGAAAGTCCCATGCGTGCCGCAACATCGGACTGAGTAAGTCCTCTTTGGGCGATGATGCGGCCGATGACGGATTGCGCTGCAAGTCTGTCGGAAAGGTTTCTTCGGGTCATAACACGGCGTCAAAGGGAGAGGAAAGAGGTTCCTGATCGACGAGTCTGCGCATGGCGCGCAAGCGGCTGCCGCGCTTGGACTTTTGAGCCTGCTCGGCCTTGTACAGCTCGAAGGGGCGCCAGGCAAGCGCCATGGCGAAGGAGGCGACGAGACGGATCATGGTCGTCAGACCGCCGGCTCTGTCCATGCGCTTGTTTTCGACGGGCGTCAGGAAGTCAAAGACGAACGGCTGGCTGTCCAGATCGACGTCATAGTCATCAGGCGCCAGAAGAATGCGCTCGTGCATCTGACAGAAGAGATTGTCGCAAATGCGCCCCTCCGCGCGCAGCCTGTCGAGGTGCGCCAGCGCTTCCATGCGGTTCTGACAGATCACCCAGCCGTCGAGCCTGCCGTCGTGCTCCTCCATCCACTTGTCAAAGTCGAAGCTCGTCTTGAAGAACTGGTACGAGAACCAGCGGGCCATGCCGATCCAAAGCTTTACGGAGGTGTCATGAGGAGCACCTGCGTCGTCAGGCTCGACCATGATGTTCACGAGATTCTTCGTGTCGATCGTCTCCTCGATCTTGCCGCCATGCATCAGGTCGGCTTCGGAAAAGACGTAGACGGTGCGCTCGATTTCGGAGCGGAGAATGCCCTTCATGATGTACTTGACGCCGCCGCAGTCAACAACATATTTCTGAAGGTCTTCGGACAAGCAGTCGAGAATGATCTCTTCGGTAATGTGGCGGTCAGCCTCACAGTGAATCTCTCGAACTACATACGGATCGTCAGGAAGAATTTCGCGTGCCATGTCAATGCTCCAATGCTCCTCGAGCTCCGGGCGCCCAAAGGCCGCCCCGCTCTGTTTCGTCAGAGCTATGGTACGCCTTATTGACAATAAAAGCAAGCGGAGATTGTCAGTAACTTGTCACAGCAGTCAAATTTCAAATGAAGGCCAGATTGAGGGCGAGTCCTGTCCGGCGTTTTTCGACGCGCCAAGAAGCGATGGCAATCTCGAGCGCCCGTCGCTCGCCGAAGAGGACGACGTGCTGCCGGCCGCGTGTCAGGCCCGTGTAGAGGAGATTGCGCTTGAGCATTGCGTAGTGCTCGATCATGAGCGGGATGACGACGACTGGATATTCGGAGCCCTGTGCCTTATGGATTGAAGCTGCGTAGCACAAGGTGAGTTCGTCGAGGTCGCGATAGCCGTACTCGACGGGGCGGTCGTCAAAGATCACCTCGACCTTCCTGCGCTCGTTGTCGATCTTTCCGATGAAGCCGATGTCCCCGTTGAAGACGAGGGTTTCGTAGTTGTTGACGACCTGCATGACCTTGTCGCCTACGGAAAGGCGCATGCCGTACTGCTCGACAATCAGGCCCGTGGGCGGGTTCAGAGCCTCCTGAAGGACGTGATTGAGGTTCTGCACGCCGAAGACGCCCCGGTTCATGGGGGAGAGCACCTGCACGGCAGTCTTGGCGTCGACATGCCAGCGGGCGGGGATTACGGTCTGGATGAAATGCACGATCTTGTCGAGCACCTCCTGCTTCTCGAGTCCGTCGGTGCAGTAGAAGTGACAGTCGCCCTCGAAGGGATCGCTCGGAAAGTACGGCTTTATTCCCCGGTTGACGTCGTATGCGACCTGAATGATTCTGGAGCCTTCCGCCTGTCGGAAGATTTCGGTCAGACGTGCGACGGGAATCGTGCCGCACTCGATCATGGAGCTCAGAACGGCGCCCGGCCCCACGGAGGGAAGCTGGTCGACGTCGCCCACCAGAATGAGGCTTGCAGCCGTCTTCACTGCCCTCAGGAGGCTTTTCGCGAGCGGGACGTCCACCATGCTGGCCTCGTCGACGATGATGACGTCGCCGTCGAGCGGGTTGAGTTCGTTGCGCTTGAAGCTCATGTCGGCAGGGCAGAATTCCAGAAGGCGGTGAATGGTTCGTGCGGGCTCGCCTGACGTTTCGGACATGCGTTTTGCGGCGCGTCCCGTGGGTGCGCAGAGCTCGATGACGGCGCCCCTGCGCTTCAGGATGTCCATGATGGCTCGTATGATCGTGGTCTTGCCCACGCCGGGTCCGCCCGTGATGACGAGCACCTTCGAGACCAGGGCCTTTCTCACGGCGTCACGCTGTCCCGAAGCCAGACGGATGTCCAGTCGGTTTTCAGACTCGTTGATCGCCTTTTCAACGTCGTCAATGCCCCACTCGGGCGTGCCTTTGCAGAGCGCAGACAAGTCGGCGGCAATCGTCTGCTCGGCGTCGTAGAGGTGCTTCAGGTAGACCGACTGGGGGTCGGGCGACGCGGCCTCCACCAGCCTTCCCTCCTTCACCTCGTCATCAATCGCTTTCGTGAGAAGATCGTCTCCCTCATCCTTTTCAAGGTCCAGAAGCTTGCGTGCGGCCGCCTTCAGCGCCTTGCGCGTGAGGCAGCAGTGCCCGGACATCTCGGAGGCGGTCTGGAGTGTATAAAGAATGCCTGCGCGGATTCTGAAGGGAGAATCCTTTTGTGTTCCCGTCTTGAGCGCAATGTCGTCTGCGGTGACGAAGCCGATGCCGTCGATCTCGCGCGCCATCCTGTACGGGTTCTGTCTGATGATCTTCAAGGCATCTCTTCCGTACTCTTTGTAGATCTTCGCTGCCTGTCCTCGGGTCACGCCGTGACCGGCAAGAAAGACCATGATTTCGCGGACGTCGCGCTGCTCGTTTCTGTGAGCGGTGAGCTCCTCGATGCGCTTCGGGCCGAGTCCTCGGATTTCCTTGAGTCGCTCGGGTTCGTTCTCCAGAACATCGAAGACCGAAAGTCCGAAGGCGTCCACCAGGCTTTTGGCGAGCCCGTGACCGATCCCCGGGATGATTCCCGAAGCCAGATAGCGCTCGATGCCCAGCAGGCTCTTGGGAAGCGGACGGGAAATCAGAATGGCTGCAAACTGGCGCCCCCACTTCGGATTGTCCTCCATGCGTCCCTCGACTCGAATGTCGAGGTTGGGCGAGAGGACGAAGTCCGGATAGCCGACGACCTTCCGCTGCCGACCCTTCTCGTCGCGCATCATGAAGACGCAGTAGGTGCCGGGTTCGCTTTGAAAGATGATCCTTACAACGCGACCTTCGACGGTCTGCATGGAGCGAGGAATGACGGACTTCTTTTGGCTTGCCATCGGGAGATCTCAGGTTGTGGTTGATCGGCGACATTCACTTTCGATTCTAGATCACGCCTTTGGCGCCATGGCCGGAGGAATTTCCAAGAAAGGGAAAAGTGCGAGCTGTTGATTCGGAAATTTTTTCTTCCAGCTCAGGGTTGGGTTGTCTCAAAATTAAAACTGTTTTTTGACAACCATTCCTTTCGTCGGCATGAGCATCTTTAAAAAGCTCGGGACCGTCACCTTCAGAGAGCACTATCTGACGACGGACTACGAACCGATGGAGGCGGCGCCTCCATTTTCTGAAAAAGACGGATCCTTTTTCAAACACGAGGCGGTGATTGTGGTGCGGGGAGATCTTTACCGCGATCATTTCCCGGACGGCTCTCAGGTGATCCTCGACATGGCTGTGCCGCCCCGTACCGGCGACATGGTTCTTGCAGCTCTTGAAGACGGCTTCATTTTCGGCTTTCTGGAGCGCATGCCCAATGGCGCCGTGGAGATTCACTACCCCGATGCGAAGCACACCTGGATCCATCGCTGCACGGATCAGGTCTTCAGGGTCGTAGGGGCGTTCTTCCCTGAAAAACCTTCGCCCCGACATCCGTACTACGTGCAGAAACGAACTTGATCCGGGCTCTCGTCTGCGTTGCCAAAAAAACTTGACGTTAGAATGACACGCATGCACAATCATATTCAGTTTGTTCAGGAAGCCAGATGGATCGACGACGCCGAAGAACGCGCCGCTCTCATCGGCAAGATCGACGCAGCCGCAGGGCACGACGTGGACGTGAACGAACTCACGGAAAAGGAAGAACGGGGCTTTATCGACGGCTGGGAGAATGAGGGCGGCTTCATGGATGACTGTGTCTCTGACCACCCTTTCCCGTGGTACTCTCCTTGGTACAGTGGCGAAGGCGTCTTGAAGCTGCGCGGCGACACCCCCGCAGAGTGGGGTGCGTCCTACTTCCGTCAGGTCAAGGCAGCACTGATGGCCGTTGTCCGCCAAACATGCGGCTGTGACATTGATGAGCTCCTTGGCGAAAGCGAGACCCTTGAGCAGGCCCTCGAACGAGCCGAAAAATGGGAGTCTGAGGACGACGAGGACATAACCTTGGATGAGGCCGAGTTCTTCAGACGGACTGCAGTCTGGTACATCCAGACGCTCCTCGAAGACGAAAGGCTGCGTTCTTTAGGAAAAAAATGCAGGAGAAGAACACCAGAGGAGGAAAGCGCGCAGGTGCCGGCCGCAAACCCAGCGGCCGGCATGATGTTCGCGTGCGCTTGACGCCGGAAGAACATGAGGTCTTCAAGCGTCTGGGCGGATCAAACTGGCTTGCCGTCAAGCTTCAGGACGTGATCGCGTGTCAGGCAGCAACGAGAGCCAATGGACGGACGGTTCAAGAAGCGCTGGACGCCATCCGACTTGTCAATGACCTTGAAGAGTTTCCCACCGATGTCGTGGATGACGTCCGAATACTGCTCGAATGTCAGGCTGTCGAGGAAGAATCCCATTGACCTCATCAGGGGAACGACGCACATCGACGACGTTGTCCGATGCGCTCCGCCCGAAAAAACAAACACCCCAACAGGAGATTGCCGTGACCTGGCTGCATAACCGCCTCGTTCGAAAACTCAAGTGGCGTGAGGCCCGTCTCAAGCAGGCTCAGATCATCGCCGAAGCCCCTATCACCGAGGATGAAATCATCCGAGACCTGAAGCGTTGGTTCACCGAGCACAAGGGCTTTGTGAAAGCCGGAGAGACTTATCCCGAGCTGCCGGAAGTGCTGGAAACGATCCGTCGGAGACGCGCTCGAGCCGTTCTGGATATCCAGGAGAGCATCCGGAAGGACCAAAACAAACTGGATTTTCTTGAGCGCGTGGTAGATGAACACGACGCCGAGGCCACGGAGGCCATGCCTTCGGTCATGTACGAACTGCAGAACGAACTGCAGAACTTCTTCGTCGCTGACCGCCTGCAGACGTGGAACCACTACCGAGCCATGCCCGAACCGGATGAATCGGACCTCAGCTTGAATGCAGCCATGATTCGGGAAGCGCACTGCGACTCGCAAAAAAACATCGAAACGCAAGCCCACAAGGAGGCCATCAAGCGAACCAGGAACCTGTACGAGCGCATTGTGGACAAGTGCGGCGTGGTTAGAGACTGGACCCACTTGCGTGTCAACGCGAACGATCCGGAAAACCTGGTGTCGGGGTCGATCATGGGATCGTGTGCAACCGTGACCATCAGAACCGACGTCGCGAGCAAGCCCCTTTCCCCTAGAAGCATCAGGTTCAATCTGAGGTCTCGGTTCCCTGAAACGGAGATGCCGCTATGACGGCAAGAGCACAAGTTGATGCCTGTGCCCGGCAGCTCGATGAGTTGACGCCCTAAGGCGCAATGCTGCAAGGGAAGGAAAGGGAAAAGCCAAGCCCCGTCGCGACCGGGGCATAATTCCAAAACACAAAACCGACGGATGCAATACTTCCGCCGTGGTGAGGAAAAGGGAGGAAACGCTCCGAGAAGGGAGCCAAAGGCCGACGCTGCGTCTGATGTCCTCACCAGAGGATGGGAGAACCGAGATCGAAACAACATCCGTCATCGCCATGCATTACGACGGCGGCGGTTGCGACGAGCGCGAAAGAGAAGAGCAAAAAGGCAGAAATTCAAAAATACACTGAGGTCTTGTTTAACGTCGCCCTCCACGACATGGGTAATCATAGCAAGTTTTCGGATGCCTGGATCGAGCCGATCGAAAAAGCGCGGCGATGCCGTAACAGGCAAACAAGACGGCGAGTCCGCCAAGGAAAGCGGCCCAGAAGAGCAGTCCCAGCGTTCCGAGCAAGATCGCCCCCGCGCCGACCGACAACAGTTCGACGGCGCGGGCGCTCTGAAGAGACGGCAAGAATCCCTTCGGCATCAAGTCCCCAGCGGTTCTCGTGCCGAATGGCAAAAAGCGAAAAAAGCGAGCATCGGCGCGGATCGTCGTGCCCGAGCCACCATCGCGTCAATTCGATCCCGTCGCCGAGCGGCTGGAAGACCTCTGGATAGGCTTCCGTCAACGGATTGCGAAAGAATTCGACGAAGAAAGCTGGCTTCTCTTGAGGCATGGCTGGTCCTTGTTAGCTTGAGAATTGACTTGGGAACAAGTTGGATTCTCTATAGCACGCAGGCCATGAAATACGGCAGAAAAACCACAGTCCCCTCGCGCTTGAGCTCGCCATGATGGAGAACGATGCCATCAGCGATGCGCGAACCATATTTTTCTTTAAAACGCTCCAACGACTTGATGCTGGAAGACGAAGAGGACTTGACCTCAATCGGAACAATCTTTTTGTTTTGTCGGATCAGGAAATCGATCTCCAAGGTTGTTTTTCTCGTCGCCGAATTTCGTTCCAGATAAAAATACGACGGATGACCATTGGCTCGAAGACATTGCGAGACAAGGTTTTCAATTAGCATACCCTCATTCACCTGAAGGCGATCCAGCAGAATCTGCTTGTAGAGGTCGTTCTCCAGGATCGGTCTATCTTTAAAGGCGAGACTTATTAAGAGTCCCGTATCCATCAGGTAACACTTGAAAGATGGATCGCTCATGGACAAGTTTAGCGCGGCACTGGGTTCATCAACGCAGTTGGCGATATTGATGATCATGGCTTCGTCTAACCACCTGATGGGCCCTTGATATTCTCGAATTCTCGCGTTTGATTGGATGTGCGAAATTATGTAACGCTTGTCGTGCTTGGATAATTCGGAAGGAATTCGGAAAAAGAAATTCGACACATACTCAGACCTTTCATCAGTCTGTTCAGCCATGTCGTTGCTGTAAAGGTTGATGATCTGCTGTTTGACCAGGTCAACTTTTCCATAATCCCGGGATTCCACGAACATTTTGACCGCCTGCGGCATGCCGCCGACCATCATGTACTCGCGAAAGGACTTCATGATCGGGCGATGGAGATCTTTCAATGGTTTCATCGTCTCGTAATGGCGACGAATCAACGGGACGGTCATTCGGTCGCCTTGTGCCCAAAGGAATTCCTCAAAGTCCATCGGCAACACTTCCAGTGTGTACTCTTCCGAAGGAATCAAAATTTCCTTGCTGCGCTTTGTGATGGATGCGAGCGATCCAGTTTCCAAAATGTCGTAACGCCCGTCCTCCAACAAGGTTTTCACGGCCTGGCGCGCCTGCGGAAACAGCTGAATCTCGTCGAGGATGATCAAAGATTCGCGTTCGTGCAAATACGTTCGGTAGAGCAACTGAAGAACCGCGTAGAAATTATCCAAGTCTCTAAGACTGTTGATGAACAGGTCTTTGACATCGTCACCCGCCTGATCAAAACGAACCAAGATGTAAGTCTTATACGCTTCTCGGCCTAGTTTTTCTGCGAGCGTCGTTTTTCCAACTCGTCGCGCTCCTTTGAGAAACAGAGCATGGTGAGGCGCCAGCTTCTCCTTCCACTCAAGCATAGTCTTGTAGACTTTTCTCTCATACTGAACAGTTTTCACGTTTGCGCCTCCTTTTTAAGGGTCATTTTTCACGTTTGCGACTATATTTTAACCTCGATTTTTCACGTTTGCGCCATAGATTTGGTGGCAAATTTTCACGTTTGCGCCACTTCCTCCTCCCGTTGGGATGTCACGTCGAATCCGAATCTCTTCGCCTGCGGCAAGTTGTTCCGGGAACTGCAGGACGGATCAGGTCTGTCCTTCGTCGTTTTCTTCTTTGGATTGGACGTTGATTTGCTTGCTGTGCTTCTGCAGCTCTCAGCATCTCTATGGACTCCTCCATAGCCGCATCATGTTCATCGGGATCAGTTATGCCATTCCAGAAGAAGAGGGCTGGGACTTCGCAGTGCTCCCATTCAATACCTGGTTCACGCCGCCCCTCATGCCAAAGATCCGCTACGTCGGCGTGATTCGCGAGTCCATCGCAATCGAAGAATTCGCCAGTCGCAATGACATTGTTGAGGTCGTTGAGCCGCTCATGCCCGCCCCCGACCTCAACGCTTCTTGGGATCTTGAGGAATGGTTTGCGATGTTCCACGAGCGCAATGATGTGGTACGGACGGCCGTGGAACGCCAACGCGCCTGGATCCAGAAGCTCAAAGACGATTTTGAGAAATCCTGCATGGAGAAATAAGCGAGCGCGCCGAGTAGAGCAGCCTGCAACTTTGAGTGCGCAGGAGGGAGGATCGAGCGCGCAATGCTAGAATTTCCGCCTCTCCAAAGGAAGCCCCATGTCCCAAAAACCCCGTCCAAAGAAGAAGTACCGTCCTCGCGCCGTAGCCGTTCCAGCATATCTCAACAGCCTTTCCTCCGACGTTGACCGAGGGAGAGATGCTCGCGACGAGGATCGTGTTTTCCTGCTCCAGGTAGCCAACCGAACCGTCGAGAAGGTTGATCTTGCTCTGTATGGCCGGATACTCCAGATTGCATGGGTACTGGCCGCCAAGATGGAAAGGGCGAAGGAACTTCGCCAATGTCTGTACGACGGCCTTGTAGCCATTGGCTGTTACATCGACGAGAAGCCGAAGACTCCGTTCAACGATGAGATGTTCGAGGGGCTTTCGCAGGCGACCGAAGTCGCGCGGGACATTCTGGAGAACTCGGGCGAGATTGAGCGCGCACAAGCCGGAGCAGCCGTCCTGTCAGGGCGCGTCAAGTTCGAGTCGGATGCGGACAAGATCACGGATCGGGAAGTTGTTTTGCGTTGAGATGAGGGCTTTCTGCCGTGCTTTGGCGTTTTTCGCCATCACAGGGGGTGAACAAAAAAACAACTGCAATAAAATATCTAAATTGTTTAACAATCCCCACCCAAATCCGTCGCCGGTAGTACGCCATGACCGATGTCTATAACGAAATAAAGCCTGGTGCTCAAGCAGTAGCCGAAAGCGTCACGCGCAAGCGCGCCGCTCTTGAAGCCAAGCACATCATTCTCACGGATTGTCCAGGGGACGTAGCCGCGTATCTGCCGAAGTACCATCACACGATGCATGAGATCATTGAGATCGGCCCTTGGCAGAGCTACGGTGCCTTCAGGGAAGGCGCTGGGCGCAACATGACTCGCCTTTTTCTGTCGGACGAAGCCCGAGTTGCCTGTGCAGAACAACTGTCGCGTCTGACGGATGTCCAGAAGCGAGCCAGCTATCTCTTTTCCTACGAAGATGTCGCCGACTGGATTCACGAGAATGTTGAATCTGAAGTCATGAGCGTGCTTGTTCCTCTCTCCATGTTTGCGACCGATCCCGATGCTTTCCGAGCGCAATTCCTCGAAGAGAGAGGGAAGCGTTTCGTCAGACTTGAGGACGCCATCACCAAGGGGAAAAGTCCTGCTCGCACCCCCTTGTCAAAGTGGCGCGTGACGAGAATTTTGCCGGCGTCCGTCCAATCCGAGTTGGGGCGTTGGCAAGAGGACTACAACGCTGAGCGTGAACGACAAGGCGTTGCATGGCCGAATCCGACAAGCCTGACTGTGGACTTCCCGGAGGGCGTATTGGCGCGCTACAAGGCCATGAAGGAATTGGCACCGACAACCGCACGAGCCCGCGCAACGGTCCTCTTTGAGGGTTTTGCGGTGCATCGTGAGGTCGGGCATACCCAACCCCATTGCCGTAGGCATTACACGCCCGGATTGCTTCTTGGAAAGCCAATCCATTGGAAGGACTATGAGCTCGGCCTCGTTGACTTGATGAGCATCCCACGTGCGACTGCGCTCCTCGGCGCTGACTATCTCAGGAAGGCGCCGTGGCGCCTTGGAAAGGAAGATGTGGCCTGGTGCCGGGATGAGTCCGTGCTCCACGAGGTGAAATTGAGCAGGGAGTTCAGGATTTTGTTGGGGATTCAGAGAGGGCCGGCTGGAAAATGAGGATCATGAGGGCTGTTTGATGCAGCCCGTCACTCTCCGAATAGGGTAGTGACTAGAATGGAGGGTTACGGCCCCCAGAATCCCCTTCCAATCCCTAATGACATGGGATTGGGAGGGGAGCATCAATCATGTACTCGTACCGCACTTCGGGACGCGAAATTTGCAGCGGATTGGCTGCAACGAGTTCCTGCACGATGGTTTTCACATCGCGTGTGGGAAAACGTTCCGAGTAGAACCCAAGCAGGATCCAGGCGAGAACCTCGGGAAGAAGCGGGTTGATGAGAACCAAATTCTCTTGAAAGGTTCTCGCTTTGGCTTTGGGAGCTTCGGCGAACCCTCTGTACTTCATCTCCACGCCGGCCGCCACCATCGCTTTGACACGCTCGGTCACGGCCACAGAATTCTTTGATGTGACGATGCCGTTTATATGCGCCATGAACGCCGGCGTCATCCCAGACAATTCGAACTCGGCCGCAGAAGCACGGCCCGTGTTGAAAAGAGGGGCGGCCCTTTCGGACCGCCTTCCGGAGGTTTCAACCCTTTAGGGTTGAGGAGGAGAGGTTACTTCGTGAACATCACGGGAACCATGGCGACGAAGCGCTTGTGGTCGGCGTAGCCGCGCAGATACGTGTCGGTCAGGCAGCCGGCGATGGCATGCTTGGCGACGTCAGCCGTATTGAACGTGAAGGCGATCGTCTTGTCGGTTTCCTTGACGCTCACGGGCTTGACCGGAGCAAGCGTCGAGGCCTTGGCGCCCGTAATGCCGAGACTCCAGTACATCGTTTCCTTGTCCCAGGAGTTGAACGGCATGTCGGCGGTCTTGTTCATCGTCAGGGTGATCGTGCCCTTCTTGTCGGAGACGCTCACGTCCTTGCGGTCGGCCGTAGCCTTCACCGTGTTGATCGAGGCGAGCAGATCCTTGTAGATCTTGTCGGCCTTGGCGGCGGAGGCGACCGTGAAGTCGGCGAGAATCTTGCGGGCTTCGTCACGCGGCAGATCCTTGACCTGTTCGCGAACCTTGGCGACGTCGGCTTCGAACATCTTTTCAACTTCAGCCTGAACCGGGAGAACGCCGCCAAGCAGACCGCGGTTGAAGTTCACGAGTTCGCCGAGGACGGCGTACGTGAAGTAGCTCTTGTTCCAGTCAAGGGACAGGTATTCCGGCTTCATGTTGAAGTGAACCTTGCGGGCTTCTTCAAGAGACGTCCACTGGTAGCCTTCCGGAATCTTGCCGGCCGTCGGGAACCAGGGGATGTAGGGACCGGTTTCCTGATAGCTCGAGCAGCGCCACAGCGTGTTGAGATGCGGCTTTTCACCGAGTTCCATGACCCAGGATTCGCGGGTCTGCGAACGGGAGATGTCGTCGGCGCTCACGTGGAAGGCGTCGGCACGGCCGTCACCGCGTTCGGCATAGGTCTTCGGAGCCGTCAGACGCATCAGGTGGCGGATTTCGTCAACACCGACCTTGAACTTCGGAGTCTGGGTTTCCGGGAAGTGCAGCCAGTCGCTGTAGTGGATGCCGGTGAGGTATTCCCAACCGGTCTGCAGACGCAGGGCGTTCGTGGAGCGCAGGCGGCTCGTATCGTCCGGCTGATAGGCGCGGGAGAAGTCGAAGTCGCTGTAGTCGCCGGCCTTGGCGGGCTTGTAGCGGCCCATCTTGATCGCGTATTCGATCAGGTCGGGCGAAGCGATCACGTTTTCCTTGTCGTTGAGGTCAACGTCACGAATGGCAAGGTAGTTCGAAAGGAGCATGACCTTGTCGTCGGGGATGCGCTTGGCGACGTAGTGACGGCCCTTGACGACGTTGATGATCCAGGCTTCGTCCTTGTCGGCGACCGTATAGTTGCGGGCCGGGCTGAAGTAGCCGTACTTTTCAATGATTTCACCGGCGATCTTCACGGCTTCGCGGGCGTTGTGAGCGCGTTCGGCGATCGTGCGGCGGAAGAGGAAGCCGATGCCGCCGTCGACAAGCTTGGCGTCGGCGTCGGAGAGTTCGGAACCGTCGAAGGAGCTGCCGCCGCCGTTCGAGCAGATGATGAGGCCGGCACCGTTCGTGAAGCCCTGGTCGAAGCTCGAGCCGGTCATGTCGAGCATGTTGGACCAATAGGTGTCAAGCGTTTCAGGAACGTTGGGAACCACGGCGCGGCCCGGTTCGGCCACGAGCGGATCGGCACCCGCCTCATGCTTCTGGGCAGGATAGAAGAATTCCTGATGAAGCACTCGTCCGCCGGCGTCTTCCGTATGGCCGACCATGACGCGACCGGTTTCGGACACGTTCTTGCCGACGATCAGCGTCGTGCAGGCCAAGGAACCCATCGAAAGAGAGGCGAGAGCCAGACCAGTGGAGACTGCGAGGATTGTTTGTTTGAGCTGCATGATGTTCTCTCCTTAATGACAGCTTCAAAAAATGGGCTCTTCGCAGCTTTGAGTGGGTAAGTGCATGGCTAAGTGGAATCATTCCGTCAGGGGCTCCGCCCCCGACACC
>ENA-UERK01001564-UERK01001564.1-human-gut-metagenome-genome-assembly--contig:-NODE-1564-length-16463-cov-17.753448_pt1 | contig 16463 bp, 9 predicted proteins | sample MGYA00242957_ERZ507957 | MGnify/ENA primary metagenome ERZ507957 (study PRJEB26167, sample SAMN06115538) | human gut metagenome | host: Homo sapiens | place: China:Heilongjiang | collected 2015-11-06... | reverse complement strand
TTCTGCCCCGTCGTGGCGTCCAGAACCAGCAGTTTCAGAAAATCCGCGTCCGGGTATTCGCGTTCCACCACGCGGCTCATTTTTTCAAGTTCTTTCATCAGATTGTCTTTCACGTGCAATCTGCCCGCGGTATCGATAATCAGAACGTCCGTTTTCTTCGCTTTCGCGCTGGACGCCGCGTCAAACACCACCGCGGAAGGGTCGCTACCCTCTTCATGCCGCACGATGCGCACTTTCGCGCGGTCCGCCCACACGGAAAGCTGTTCCGCCGCCGCCGCGCGGAAGGTATCCGCCGCCGCCACAGTAACGCTTTTTCCGTGAGTAATGTAATAATTCGCCAGCTTGCCTATCGTAGTGGTTTTTCCCACGCCGTTCACGCCCACCACCATAATCACGCAAGGAAACCCGATTTCGGGCACTTCCGCGTCGCGCAGCATGTTCGTAAGCACTTCTTTTAAAAGCCCCGTTACGTAATCGGCGTCTTTCAGCCGTTCCGCCATCGCGCGTTCTTTCACGCCCTCCACCACTTTTTCCGCCGTCGCCACGGATACGTCCGCGGATATTAAAATTTCTTCCAGTTCCTCGTAAAATTCGTCGCCCAGCTTGTTTTTCGAAAACAGCATGCGCATTTTCGTCGCCAGACCGTCTTTCGTCTTTTTCAGCGCGCCGAACAACTTCCCGAAAATTCCCATAATCTTTCCTTCCGATTTTCCTTTTCCGAAAGAAATCGCCTTGTATTTTGCTGCAAGGCGATTTTCCCGGATACTGACAAATTATTATTCCACGGTTCCTTCGCCAAGCTCTTTTTCCACTTCGCCCAGCTTCACCGATACTATCTTCGATACGCCCTTTTCCTGCATCGTAACCCCGAACAGCGCGTCCGACTGATTCATGGTAGGACGGCGGTGCGTAATCACGATGAACTGCGTTTCCTGCGCAAACCGTTTGAGATAGGAAGCGAAACGGTCCACGTTCGCCTCGTCCAGCGCGGCTTCGATTTCGTCCAGAATACAGAACGGCATCGGGCGGCACTTCAAAATGGCGAACAGAATGGCGATAGCGGTAAGCGCGCGCTCGCCGCCCGAAAGCAACGAAATTTTCGTAAGCTTCTTGCCGGGCGGGCACGCCACGATTTCCACGCCCGCTTCCAACGGGTCCTCGCCTTCGATGTAATCCATCTGCAGTTCCGCGTTGCCGCCGCCGAAAAGCTCCTTGAAAGTAATCTTGAAGTTTTCGTTGATGTCGTTGAATCCCTTGTCGAATATTTTCAGCATTTCCGCGCGGATTTCGTCCAGCGCCTTCTGCAAATCGTCAATCGCTTTCTGCAAATCGTCGCGCTGAATCACCATTTCGTCGTAATGCGCTTTTTCGTCGGCGTATTCTTCCACCGCGTTCAGGTTCACGTTGCCCAGCAGCGTGATTTTTCTCTTCAGCGCGGAAATCAGCCCCGCCGCCTCGTCCGCGTTGAAATTTTCCGCTTTCAGGGCAAGGCACCCCTCGTAATCGATGCCGTACGCCTCTTCGATGCGCTGGCGCATGTTTTCGAGGTTGGTATCGATTTTACTGATTTCGATTTCGCACTTGTAACGCTTGTCCGTCTGCCGCGACAGTTCTTCCTGCACCGCCGTACGCTCTTCGTCCAGCTGCACCTGGCGCAGATTCAGCGCTTCTTTTTCCGCGGAAAGCGTGGCGATCTCGTCGTTGATCGCCTGCACTGCGGCTTTTTCTTCTTCCGTAAGTTCCGCCTGCTTCGCCCGCTCTTCCAGCTGCGTAAGCTCCGCATACGCGTTGGCTTTTTCGCGCTCCGTGGAGATAATGCGGGAAATCAAATCTTCTTTTTCCGCTTCGTAGCGCCTGATGTCCGCGTTGAAGCTTTCTATCTGCTTCTCCGCCGCCGCCTTTTCCACTTCGAGAGCGTGCAGTTTCGCGCTCTTTTCGTCGCGTTCCGTCTTAAACGCTTCGCACTGCGCGCGCTGTTTTTCCAACGTCGCTTCCGCGCCCTGACGAAGCGCGTTCAGTTCTTCCTCGCTCTTGCCCGCATACGCTTCTTCGTCTTTCAGATGCGCCAGTTTCTCTTCGAACCCGCGCAGCGTTTCTTCATATACGCCCACGTTGTTCTTTGCTTCTTCCGCTTCGGCGGCAAGCGAAATTTCGCGCTGAGAAAGCACCGCCAGTTCGTTCAGGGAGCCCTGATACTTCGCCCGCAGCGCGTTCACCGCCGCTTCCGCTTCTTCTTTGCCCTTTTCGCTTTCCGCAATGGCGGTTTTCAGCTTTTCGAGGTATTTCTGCTTCTTGACGATGTTTTCACGGCACTCTTCTATCTTGCGCTCGCCCGAGAGCACGCCGGCGCCGCTCTTCTGCTGACGGCTGCCGCCCGTCATCGCGCCGCTGGTGCTTACGATATCGCCGTCCAGCGTTACGATTTTAAACATGTTGCCGTATTTTTTGGCAATCGCCGTAGCGTTGTACACCGTATCGCAAATCAGCGTGTTGCCCAGCAGGTTGGTTACCACGTTATAATAATAATCGTCGTACCGAATCAGTTCCGTGGCAAGCCCTATCGCGCCCTTTTCGTTTACGGCGCGCTGCGCTTCGCGGCTGTCCGGGCGCGGCTTCATGCCGCTTACGGGCAGAAATGTTACCACGCCGCCGCCCGTGCGTTTCAGATATTCGATTAAGATACGCGCGTCGTCCTGCGTGGGCGTTACAACGTTCTGCGTCGCCGCCCCCAGCGCCACTTCGAAAGCAAGCTCGTATTTCTGGTCGGTATGAATGATGTCCGCAATCGTGCCCTTCACGTGGCTGCCCACTTCGGGGTTGGTTTTCGCCACCGAAAGCAGACGGCGCACCGAATCTTTGTACCCTTCGTAGCGGTTCTTGATACCCACGTACATTTCCAGCGAATCTTTCAGCGAAGAAATCTGCCCGCCCACGCTGAAAAGTTCCTGATTGAAATTATTGATGGTCAGCTGCATATCGCGGATTTCTTCTTCCCGCTCCGCCAGCTCCTTTTCGCCGCCCGAGGTAAACTCTTTCAGTTTTTTCAGGTCTTTCCGCACGCCTTCCAGCTCTTCGTTCAGTTTTTCGCGGCGCGCGTTTTCCTTTTGCAGCGCGGCTTTCAGTTCGGCGATTCTGTCCTCCGCCGCCTGCTTCTGCGCCGTAAGCGAACCCTGATTTTTCCTGATTTCCGAAAGGTTTTCCGCCGAGGAAAGCTGGCTTTGCCGATTTTCGTCGGAAAGCCGTTCGAACACGTCGATTTTGCCCGTCAGCGCCTTGAGCGCCTGCGATAAGAGATCGGTTTCGTTGTCGATTTCCGCAATGCGCGTTTCACCTTTTTGAATCGCGGTTTTCGCCGCCGCCACAAGGTCGGCAAGCTCGCCCGTGCGGTTTTTGCCGTTTTCGAGAAATTCTTCCGCCGCGGAAATCTGGCTCTTGTACGTGGAAATCTTTTCGCGCACCAGTTTCCATTCGCCGTCTTTCCGCTCGTTTCCTACCGAAAGTTCCACGCGGCGGTCGTTCAGCTCCGTCAGTTTCAAATCGGCTTCGGCGGACTTTTTACGGTTGTCCTCGTAGCTCTTGTTCAAAAGCTCCGCCTGCGTGTTCAGCGAAATGATTTTATCGGAATACCCCGCCACGCGTTCGCGGAATTTGTTCTTCTCGCCTTCCGCGCCGTCGTATTTATAAACGTATGTATTCACTTCGTTGTACTTCAGCGATTCCGAATACTCGCGGTATTCTCTCGCCGCGTCCGCCTGTTTGGAAAGCGGTCCCAGTCTACGTTCGGCTTCTTCGATGCGCTGCACGTAAATAAACAGATTGTTTTTGGAAGAATCGATTTTCCGTTCGATTTCTTCCTTGCGCGATTTGTACACCATCAGTCCCGTGGCTTCTTCGAAAATCAGCCGCCGGTCCTCCGGTTTCGCGTTCATGATCTGCTCAACTTTACCCTGCCCGATAATGGAGTAGCCCTCTTTGCCGAGACCTATGCCGTGGAAGAGCCGCACGATGTCTTTCAGGCGGGAAGCCTGCCCGTTGATGAAATAACCGCTGTTGCCGTTTCTGTCCAGACGGCGCGTCATCGCCACTTCGGCTACGTCAAGGTCGAATATTTTATTTGTATTGTCGAACACAAGCGTTACTTCGCAGCTTGACTGCGGTTTTCTCGATTGCGTTCCGCCGAAAATCACGTCCTGCATGTTTCCGCCGCGAAGCGCGCGGGCGGATTGCTCGCCCAGCACCCAGCGCACGGCGTCCGCCACGTTCGATTTGCCGCACCCGTTCGGTCCTACGATACAGGTAACGCCGTCGTCGAAACGGATGGTGGTCTTATCCGCGAAGGATTTAAACCCCGAAAGTTGTATTTCCTTTAAATCCACAGATTTCTTCTCCTTGAAAATCTTGTTTTTGCTTGTTTATCGGTCGGCGCGCTTTTTTTGCTTTTTCTATGCCGCCGCGCCTTGAAACCTTAAAACGGAATGTTTTGCAGAAGTTCCAGAAGATTTTTTGCCGCTTCCGCTTCCGCTTTCTGCTTTGTTCTGCCCGTGCCCCGCGCCGATTTCCCGTCCGCCGCCGCTTCGCACACGAAAGTTCTGTCGTTATCCTTGCCTTCCGCGCTCAGCAAGCGGTATACGGGCAACGGAAGCCCGCGCTTTTGCAGGTATTCCTGCAAATCTCCCTTGGCGTTTTCGTTCGCCGAAAATTCCACGTTTTCATCGATGAATTTCTTCGCGTTTTTGTAGCCGTCGCCGTTCGCGCCGTCGCCGTCGAGATAAATCGCCGCAATCACGCTTTCCACAAGGCTCGATTTGGCTTTCTTGCCCGCATTGTCCCGCGCGTTGCCCGAATACATCAGATACCGCGCGATACCCAGCTTGTCCGCCGCCCGTTCCAGCGGCTCGCGACTCACGAATTTCTGCCGCCGTTTCGTCATATCTCCCGCTTGCAGCGCGTTTTTGCCGCGGTATAAATTTTCGGTAATCGCAAGTTCTAATACCGCGTCCCCTAAAAATTCCATACGATCGTTATCCGCGCCGAGTCGCCCGCAAAGCGATTTGTGCGTAAACGCCGTAATCAGCAGATTTTTATCTTTAAACGTGTATTTCAGTTTCTTTTCCGCTTCCGCTACGGGGAAATCTTCTCTTTTCACGCTTCGCGCTCCTCCGCCCGGCAGCTTTTCCGCCTCTTGCGCCGAAAACTTCTCTCCGTTCACGCTTCCTTATCCTCCGCCGCGCTTTCCGTCGCGCCGATTGCCGCGGTTGCCGCGTTCTTTTCCAGAAGAGCTTCTATTTTTTCCGTCAATCCGCCCCGCACGGCGTTCATCGCCTGCGAAATGCACACCGAAAATCCGTACGCTTTCGAATTTCCGTGCGCCTTGATGACGGGCTTCGTAAGCCCTAAAAACACCGCGCCGCCCATCGTTTCGTAATCGGCGGATTTTTTCACGGCTTTAATCACGTCCATCACCGTCAGCGCGCGAATTTTCGCAAAAAGGTTCTTTTTGAATTCGCGTTTCAGAATGCCGCTGATCGCCTTGCCGCAGCCTTCTATCGATTTCAGCGCGATATTGCCCGTGTAGCCGTCGCTCACCACAATATCCGCGTCGCCGTACATGATATCTCTGCCCTCCACGTTTCCCACGTAGTTGATGCCCGCCGTGTGCTTCAACAGCTCGTTGGCTTCGCGGTGCATTTCGTCGCCCTTGTGGTCCTCCGTGCCGTTATTTAAAAGACCGACTTTCGCGTTCTTCCAACCGTACACCGCCTCCGCATACGCCGAGGCCATCAACGCGAAATGCACAAGGTTCACGCTTTTGCATTCGAGGTTCGCTCCGCAGTCGCAAAGCAGCGTGCCGCGTCCCGAAAAATCGGGGATTCTGGGGCAGAGCGCGGGGCGGGAAACGCCCTTGATTCTGCCAAGCGTAAGTACGCCCGCCGTCAGCACCGCGCCCGTGGCGCCGCTGGAAACCACCGCGTCCGCTTTGCCCTCTTTTAAAAGGCGAAACGCCGTTACGGTGGAAGAATCTTTCTTCGTGCGCACCGCCTTGGTAGGAATTTCGTCGTTCGTAATCACTTCGGGCGCATGCACGATCTCCACGCGCGAAGAATCGTATGTATAGGCGGAAAGTTCTTTTTTCAAAATCTCTTCGTCGCCGCAAAGCACCGCAAACAGCTCCTTATCGTTTTTCAGAGCCTCCACCGTACCTTTTACCTGTTCTTTCGGCGCAAAATCGCCGCCCATCGCGTCTATCGCTACTTTTATCATATCGTATTTTCCTAAAAATTCAGCCTTATTTCTATTAGCTCACAGCCGATCAAGCCGCAAGATGTGCCGCTGTGCCGCTTCATACCCATAACCGATAAAATCGGAGAGTGGTGCAGATTTTCGCCGTACCGAGTACGCCCGCAGGCTTCGCCTGTTCCATAACGGACTGTTACTTTTTCCGATTTTCAACAGCTTACTGCCTTTCAACTATATCGCAAGATGTGCCGCTATACAATTTTAGCTCGTTAAAACAACAAATTAGAAACAGTACGGGGGAACGGAATAACGTCGCGGATATTCGTAACGCCCGTCAGATACATAATCATGCGTTCGAAGCCTAAGCCGTAGCCGCTGTGCGTAACGCTGCCGTACTTTCTCAAATCGAGATACCATGAATATTCTTCGGGTTTCATGCCCAGTTCCACAATGCGGTTGTATAACTTTTCGTAGTTTTCCTCGCGTTGCGAACCGCCGATCAGTTCCCCGATGCCGGGCACCAGCAAATCCGCCGCCGCCACCGTCTTGCCGTCGTCGTTCTGCTTCATGTAAAACGCCTTGATTTCCTTGGGATAATCGGTCAGGAACACCGGCTTTTTAAACACGGTTTCCGTAAGATACCGCTCGTGCTCGCTCTGCAAATCTTTGCCCCAGAAAATATTCTTGTCGTCGAATTCGTTTGCGTGCTCTTTTAAAATCTCAATCGCCTCGGTGTACGGCAACCGCACGAAATCGTTTTCCGTAACGTTTTTCAGCCGTTCCAGAAGCCCCGTATCCACAAATTTATTCAAAAAATCCAGCTCGTCTTTGCAGGTCTCTCCGACGTACGAAATAATGTATTTCACCATCGCTTCCGCCACGTCCATATCCCCCGCAAGGTCGCAGAACGCCATTTCCGGCTCTATCATCCAGAATTCCGCCGCATGCCGCGCCGTGTTGGAATGTTCCGCGCGGAACGTCGGTCCGAACGTGTACACGTTGGAAAAAGCCATCGCGTACGTTTCCGCGTTCAGCTGCCCCGAAACGGTAAGCGAAGCTTTTTTCCCGAAGAAATCCTGCTTATAATCGGGCGCCTTGCCGCTCTTTGCCAGCTCTTCGAGGGGCAGCGTGGTTACCTGAAACATCGCGCCCGCGCCTTCGCAGTCGCTGCCCGTGATAATGGGCGTATGCACGTACACAAACCCGCGCTCGTTAAAAAACTTATGAATGGCGAACGCCGCTTCGCTGCGGATTTTAAACACCGCCGAAAAGAGATTCGTCCGCGGGCGGAGATGCGCGATTTCCCGTAAAAATTCCACGGAATGGCGCTTTTTCTGCAGCGGATAATCGGGCGAAGATTCCCCCTCCGCAACGATTTTTTTCGCCTTGATTTCGTAAGGCTGCTTATTTTCGGGCGTAGCTACCACTTCGCCCGTAACGAAAATCGCCGCGCCCACATTCTGATGCGCTATCTCGTCGTAATTTTCCAGCGTGGCGCGTTCAAACACGATCTGCGTGTTTTTAAAGCAGCTGCCGTCGGAAAGTTCGATAAATCCGAACGCCTTGGAATCGCGCACCGTCTTGATCCAGCCGGCAACGCCAACCGTTTTGCCGGCGTACGCCGCTACGTCCGCGGCGATTTTTTTCAGTTCGATTCTGTCCATAATCGTCTTTCTCCCGTACCGCGACTTTTCGCCGCGGCAAGTCGTATGATATTTATACCTGAGTATTATAACATTTTTTCAAAGAAAACACAATCGTTTCACGGAAAAAAGTTCGCACTTTTCGATTTTTCGAAAAAAATATTTTATAATTCTTTATCGATTCCGGTCGAAGCTTCGAGTTTTAAGGCGATTTTCACGGTATTTTCCCTCGCGCCGTCATCGGAAAGCGCCTTCCGTGCGCCGCCCGTTCTTTGCAAAACAAAGCCGCCCGCTCCTTGCTTTCCCCTCCGGTCGGACTTTACCTGTTTCGTTAAGCCGGCATTTTTCCTGCCCGTCCGCCGATATTTTTCATTTCGGCGACGTCGCATACTTTATTTCACGGCGCGTCCTTTTTCTCACCGTTTTCTTCCGTCTTTCCCGCCGCGGCCTCCGCTTTCTTTACCGCTACGCCGTAAATCCCCCGTACGGGCGCATAGCTGTCCGAAAACAATATCTCCCGGCAAATCAGTCTGCCGTTCTCGTACGTTTCGCGGTACAGCACGCTTTTTATTCCCTCTTTCGGCGCGCGCAACCAGATTCTCCCCTCGCCGTCCGCAGGCAAGCCCGCCGCTTCCTTTGCCGAAAGTTTTTTCTCTTCCGCTTCGGGCGGAGGCGTGCGCCCCGTAATTTTCCCGCACAGCGCATACGTCCGCCGGCTTCTCGTGCCGTAAAACGTAACCGTAATTCTCTTGCCGGCGCACACCGCCCGAAGATACACCGGGTACGCAAACGGATTGACGATTTTCAGATCGCACCGCGACGAAACCGCGGCGTCCCGCGAGGCTGGCACATACGAAACGGAAAGCGAATGATTCCTGCGTTCCGTAACGTTCAGCCCCGATAAAAGCGCGGCGTTGAAAAGCGTGGTGCTCGCCTGACACACGCCGCCGCCCACGCCCGAAATAAATTCGCCGCTCTGAATGATTTTCGCCTCTTTGAATCCGCGTGCCGCCGTGCGTTCTCCCACCGTTTTGTTAAAGGAAAGCGCCTCGCCGCCCTCCAGCGTAACGCCGTTTAAAAACGAAGCGGCAAGTTCGATATTGCGGCACCTGTTCCCGCCCGAAGAGGAATATTCCGTCGTATACGAAGCCAGTTTTTCCGTGCATTTCAGCGCGTCTTTCATCGTAAACGAAGCGCGCGCCGTCCGCGCGTATTTCCGCATGTCCAGCCGCGGAAATTCATATCCGTGTTCCTTTAAATCAAGCGAAGAAAGCGCGCTTTCCAGCGCTCGCGAAAATTTTTCCCGATCGATCAGCACGCCGTCTTTTTCTCTCTCGTACGAAAATCCGTTTTTATCGAAAATCACGCGCGCGTTTTTCACGGGAATTTCCGCGGCGGCAATCAGCCGTTCCGCCCCCTCGCCGAAAAGACGGCAGCGCATTTTCGTTTCGTATCTTCCGCCCCGCTCCGCGCGCGAAAAAATCTCTTCCAGGTCGTCGTTAAATCCTATTTCGCACGGGGAAACGATTTCCGTTCCCTCCGCCGTATCGGCATACAGGCAGGGAATCCTGCGCCTTTCCTCCGCGCGGATTTGTTCGAACGCCGCCCTTTTTTCCTTTCCGCCCACGTCTACGCCGCATACGCACACCCCCGCGGGGAAATATTCCCTCGTTTCTATCCCCGCCGCCTGCGCCGTGCGCTCCGCATAAAATTCGTTTGAAAAACGCCCGTTCCCCCGCACGATAAACGGAAAAAACAGGAACAAAAACGCAAACGCCGTAAAAATCGCCGCCGAAAAAACGCTCCCCGTAAGGAGCGCGTTTTTTCGCTTTGAAAATTCCGTTTTTCCGCCGAACATTTTCCCGCCGTATCCGCGCATAGCTTTTCTGCCTCCGCTATATATACTGCGCGGTTTCAGCGTAAAATATGCCCGTCGTCGATGCGGATTTTATTCGCTTCTTTTCCGTACAGAGCGCGCTCGGCATGCGTGCAGGTAACAATCGTCTGCAGCCCGTCTATCCGCGATACCAGTTTTTTGCGCCGCAGCGTGTCCAGCTCGCTCATCACGTCGTCTAAAATCAACACGGGGTATTCCCCCGCCACTTCCCTGAAAATTTCCACTTCGGCAAGTTTCAGAGCCAGCGCCGCCGTACGCGTCTGCCCCTGCGAAGCGTACCCCCGCGCCTCTTTGCCGGAAATCACGAACGAAATGTCGTCCCGATGCGGTCCCACCGTGGTATACCCCAGCCGTCTGTCCTTTTCGTACGAATTTTTCAGCCGCTTTTTCAGCCGTTCCGCTATCTCCTCTTCGTCGCCCGTATACGTCTGGTCGGGCGTCAGCGAAAGCGTCTCTTTTCCGTCCGTCAGATAGGCGTGCGTATCCGCCGCGTACGCCACCAGCCTCGCCAGAAACTCTCTTCGTTTCACGGCAATCACTGCGGCGTAACGGCAAAGCTGCTCGTCCCACACGGGCAGCGTGGCGGCCACCGTCCCATAATCGGGATTTTTCAATAAAGCGTTCCGCTGATCGAGTATCCGCATATACCTGAGAAGCGCGGTGTAATACGCCGGCGACGTCTGCGAAACGGACATATTGATAAACCGCCTCCGCTCGTCCGGACCGTCCTGTATCAGCCTCAGCTCCCCCGGCGAAAAGAACACGCTGTTGATATGCCCCATCAGATCCGCGCTCTTCGTCAGCTTCGTGCCGTTCACGTACAAAGCGCGCTTGTTTTCCGAAATATCCGCTTCAATCGTAACGCACCCGTAACGGTTTTCCGCCTCGGCTTTGATTTCCGCCGTTTCCGCCCCGATGCGAATCAGCTGTTTATCGTGGCGTATGCGCAAAGACGAGCCGGTGCAAAGATAAAACACCGCCTCGGCACAGTTGGTTTTGCCCTGCCCGTTTTTGCCGAACAGCACGTTCAGCCCGTCCGAAAAAACAAAGGTTTCTTCGCCATAATTTCTGAAATTGCGGAGAGTGAGAGATCTGATCTGCATAATAATTTTGTCCGAAATCGAAAAACGACGGCAAAAACACTTTCTTTTCCGCGCGTTTTGTATTATAATTATAGCAGAAAATTTCAAAAAACACAAAGAAAAAACGCGCGGCTGCACAAAAACTATGCAAAAAAAGAGAAAAATCCGCGCAAGGAGGAAATCGTTTTGGCTGAAAAATCGCAGGTACTCTATTTATGGAAGCTGATCCGCGACAGGATTCAGAACGTCATACCGCCCGTCGTGTTCGATACGTTCATCAAAGATCTCGAACCGGAGGACGTCATCGGCAGAAAAATCATTTTAAAAGCGCAGACGGTGATGACGGCGGATACCATCGTAAAAAAACACTCCGCCGCCATCAACGACGCCGTGGAAAAGGCGAACGTCGGGTTAGACGGCTTCCGCATGTACGTGGAAAATTCGGTGGCGTACCCTCTCGAAGGAGAGGAGGACTTTTCCGATTCCTTCCGCACGGTGCCGCTCAATAAAAATTATACGTTCGATTCGTTCGTGGTAGGCAGCGGCAACAAATTCGTGTATGCCGCCGCAAAAGCCGTGGCGGAACACCCCGGCGATAATTTCAACCCCCTCTTCATTTACGGCGAATCGGGCTTGGGCAAAACCCACCTTCTGCAGGCGATTGCCAATTACGTGGCGGAACACGATCCCGCAAAGCACGTTTTATACACCACCTGCGATAACTTTCTCAACGAATTCATCGATTCGATGATTGCGGGGAAATTTTCCTCGCGCGATAAAAGCACAAGGTTCCGCAACCACTACCGCGGCGTGGATATTTTAATGATCGACGATATCCAGTTTCTCGCGAAAAAACCGGGCGTGCAGGAAGAATTTTTTCACACCTTCAACGAGCTTTTCTCGCAGAACAAACAAATCGTTTTAACGTCCGATCGTCCTCCGAAAGAAATCGCCACGCTGGAAGAGCGACTCCGCACCCGTTTCGAAGGCGGACTCATCACCGACGTGCAACCGCCCGATACCGAAACGAAAATCGCCATTTTAAAACGCAAAGCCATGGAAAAACGCTGTTTTATCCCGGACGAAGTGCTGGAATATCTCGCCGGCGATTCCGGGCACGACGTGCGTACGCTGGAAGGCAGGCTCAACAAAGTGATTTTCGCCTCGAAACTGCACGAAGAGCCCATCTCCCTCTCGCTCGCCCGCAAAGCGCTCAACGAATCCGTGCGCGAAAGCGGCGAAGAAAAAGAGGACGTTACCCCCGAATCCATCATTTCGGCGGTCTGCTCCTATTATAAATGCCGCAAAGAAGACCTGCTCGGCAAAGGCAAAAAAGCCGACCTCGTACGCGCGCGGCAAATCTGCGCGTATTTAATGTGCGAACTTCTCTCCCTCCCCCTCGTTTCCGTAGGCAACTTAATGGGCGGCAGAGATCACACCACCATCATGTACTCCCGCGACAAGGTGGAAGATTTAATCCGCCTCAACGAAAAAATCGCCAAGGAAGTCGACGACGTGAAAAACGCCGTGTACAAGCGTTGAAAAACGCTCCGCTTTTTCGCAAAAATTAAAAACAACGATAAAAAACCATGAAAGACTTTGAAGAATATACCGCCGGCGCGGTTGTCATCGGCGGCGGACACGCGGGCGCGGAAGCCGCGCTGGCGCTCGCACGCACGGGCGTCGATACGGTGATGCTCACCCTGAATTTAGACGGCATCGGTTTTCTGCCCTGCAACCCCTCGATCGGCGGCACGGCGAAGGGGCATCTCGTGCGCGAAATCGACGCGCTCGGCGGCGAAATGGGCGTCGTCGCCGATAAAACGGCGCTGCAGATGCGCATGCTCAACGCGGGCAAAGGCGCGGCGGTGCAATGCCTGCGCGCACAGACGGATAAAGCGGCGTACCACCGCGAAATGAAGCGCGTGCTCGAAAACGCCGAAAATCTGCGTATACTGCAGGCGGAAGCGGCGGAAATTCTCACGGAAAACGGCGCGTGCGCCGGCGTAAAAACCACGTACGGCGGCATTATCCGCTGCCGCGCCGTCGTCGTCTGCACGGGCGTATATTTAAATTCGCAGACGATTACGGGCGAACTGGTGCAAAAAAGCGGACCGAACGGCTTTTCCCGCGCCACCTATCTCACGGATTCTCTCGCCCGACTCGGCTACAAAATCCGCCGTTTCAAAACGGGCACGCCCGCGCGCGTGGACGGCAAAACGGTAAACTTCGCCGCGTGCGAAGAACAGAAAGGCGACGAAAAAGGCTACGCTTTCTCGTTTATGACAAGCGATCCGCCGAAAAACACGGCTTCGTGCCACCTCACCTACACCAACGCGATTACGCACAAAATCATTCTCGATAATCTCGATCGCTCCCCCCTCTACAACGGCGCCATCACCTCCACGGGCCCCCGCTACTGCCCGTCCGTAGAAACGAAAATCGTACGTTTCAAAGATAAGGAACGCCACCAGATTTTTCTGGAACCGGAAGGCGCGGACACCTCGGAAATTTACGTACAGGGCATGAGCACCTCCATGCCGCACGATATCCAGCGGCAGATGTACGCCTCGGTGGCGGGGCTGGAACACGCAGATATCGTGCGCTACGGCTACGCCATCGAATACGACTGCATCGATACGCTGGACGTCCTCCCCACGCTCGAATTCAAAAAGGTATCGGGCGTGTACACGGCGGGGCAGATCAACGGCACTTCCGGCTACGAAGAAGCGGCGGCGCAGGGCTTGATTGCCGGTCTGAACGCCTCTTTGAAACTTCGCGGCAAGCCCCCGCTCGTCCTCAGGCGCGATCAGGCGTATATCGGCGTTTTAATCGACGATCTCGTTACCAAAGGCACCGACGAACCCTACCGCATGATGACTTCCCGCGCGGAATACCGCGTTTGCCTCCGTCAGGACGATTCCGATTTCCGTTTAACCCCGCTCGGCTACGAATGCGGACTCGTAAGCGAAGAACGCTATCGAAAATACTTGCGGCGCAAACAGACGTACGAAAAAGCGCTCGCGCTGCTCGATAAAAAAATCGAACGGGAAAAGTGTCTGGATTTGTTGCAGAAACACGGTTACGAACCGCCTCACTGCGCGCTGTCGTTCGCCGATTTAATCCGCCGCAACGTATCTCTTTCCGAAATTTTCGAAGAATACGCCGAAGATTTGCCCGAAGAAGCCAAAGAACTCCCGTCGGACGTTCTGGAATCGGCGGAAATTTCCGTAAAATACGGCGGCTACGTAAAACAGGCGGAAGAACAGATCGCGCGGGCGAAAAAACTGGAAGAAAAATCTCTTCCCGCAAACATCGATTATTCGTCCATCGAAGGCTTGCGGCTGGAAGCGCGGGAAAAATTAAACCGCGTCCGCCCGCTGAATCTGGGGCAGGCAGGGCGCATTTCCGGCGTAAACCCCGCGGATATCGCCGTTTTGATGGTCTATCTTTCCCGCTGACGGACGTCCGAAAGAAGCATACAAAAAATTCAAAAAAACCCGACGGAAGATTTTCCGTCGGGTTTTTTGAAGATTCATTTACTTTTCCGCTTCCGAAATACGCTTATACATATCCTGCATCTGCGCGTCGATTTCGGCGATTTTCTGCGAACATTCCAGCATCTCTTCGTTGATGCCTTCGGGCAGCTTCGATTTATCCGCCTTATACCGCACGTCGTGTTCGAGGCTCGCCCAGAAATCCATCGCAATCGTGCGTATCTGCACTTCCGCCAGCACGTATTCCGTACGGTCGGATAAATACACGGGCACTTTGATGTCGAGGTGCAGCGAACGGTACCCGTTATAGTTGGGCGTTTTTATGTAATCCTGCCGCTTCACAAGTTCGAGGTCCGTCTGCCTCAGCAGCATTTCCGCCACGGCGTACACGTCGTCGATATAGTTGCACACCACCCGTACGCCCGCCACGTCGTTCACGTTCTTCTTCGCCGATTCTATGGTAACGGGCACGCCTTTTTTAATCAGTTTCGCAATGATGCTGTCCGCCGATTTCAGCCGGCTCTCCACGTGGTGTATGGGGTTCCGCGCGTATAAAACGTTGAATTCGTTGTTTAAAACTTCCAGTTTCAGTTTTAAAAGCCGCACCGCCGAATCGTACAGATTCTGCATTTCAAGAAACTCGTGCGAGCCGTAAAACGAAGATATGTCCCCGTTCCTGCCGTTTTTGCTTTCGTACATAAGCCGCCTCCCCTCGTTCGTCTTTTCCAGTATAACACACTTCGGGAAATTTTTCAAGCAATCGCGCCGCCGTACGAAGTTTTTACGCCGCTTTTTTCATCTTTTTCACGGGGGACCACGCGTTCGTCAGATACAATATCACGGCATACACCGCTTCCGCCGCCCACGAAATCGCCCAGCCGAGGTAAAACCCGTTCATGCCGTATTTCGCAATTAAAAGCGCCGAAGCCGCATAGCGCACCGTCGCGCCCCACAGCGTGGAAGTAAATAAGCACACGGAAGCTTTCGTGCCGCGGAACAGCGCATGGAACAAATTGTTCGTGCCGTATAAAATCATCATCGGCGCATACACGCGCGCAAACAGCACCGCGTAATTTTTCGTGATTTCGCTCGCGTCCTCCTTGAAAAACAGCGAGCATACCTGCTGCGGGAAAATCGCGCAGACCAGCAGAAACGGCAGCGAAAACGCCAACCCCTGTATCGCCCCCGCGCCCAGTCCCTTTCTGATTCGGTCGTATTTTTTCACGCCCATGCACTGCGCCGCATAATTCGAAAGCGCCTTCGAAGAATTGCTGTACACCGCGCCTATCAGGTTAAAAATCGTCAGCGCCACGGAATACGCCGCGGGCGCCTCTTTTCCCAGCCCGTTCACCAGCGGAGATAATAAAAGCGACGATAAATACATCACCATCTGCTGCGCCATGTTCGGCATCGAATAGGCAAACGATTCGCCGAACTCCTGCGCTTTCACCGAAAATTTCCCGTCCGCAACGCCCATCTCTTTATAGCAGGAACGCAGCTTGAAAATATACAGTATATCCACCGCTACCCCCGCGAAAACGGAAGAAATCGCCAGTCCGCGCACCCCCATGCCCATCTTTACCAGCAGAATATTTCCGCCGATATTTAAAACGGTTGCCGCCACCGACATCCACAGCTGAAACCCGCCGATGCCGAAAGCGTTTAAAATGCACAGAAACGAATGATTGAACACGATGAAGCACAGCCCCGCCACGTACACGGAATAATACGCGTACGCCTCTTCCGTCAACGCCTCTTCCACGTTCAGCAGACGGAAAATCTGCTTATGAAAGCCGAGGCATACCGCCACCATCACGGCGGTGAACGCCAGCTGAATCGCAAACGAAAGCGCTACCGCGCGGCGGATTTTCCGATATTCTCCGGAACCGAACAGCTTGGCGATATAAATGGAAAACCCCACGCCGTATCCCCAGTACACCGAGGATAAAAACGTGGTGAGCGGCGAAGTTACGCCCGTCGCCGCCAGTCCCGTTTCGCCGATCAGTTTTCCCGCAATCGAAGTATCGATGATTCCGTACATCTGCGAAAGCAACCCCGAAAGCACCATGGGCAATCCGAATAAGAAAAACGTCTTGTATACGTTTCC
>ENA-UERK01001557-UERK01001557.1-human-gut-metagenome-genome-assembly--contig:-NODE-1557-length-16556-cov-11.355665_pt1 | contig 16556 bp, 14 predicted proteins | sample MGYA00242957_ERZ507957 | MGnify/ENA primary metagenome ERZ507957 (study PRJEB26167, sample SAMN06115538) | human gut metagenome | host: Homo sapiens | place: China:Heilongjiang | collected 2015-11-06... | reverse complement strand
TGGCTGCAGCCCATGCCAACCTTCAGGCCGTGGTTGATGCAAGGTGCGTAAGCAATAATCAGGGACGGGCCGTCATAAGCCTCTGCTTCGGCAATAGCCTTCAGAGTCTGGTTCTTGTCGGCGCCCATAGCAACCTGTGCAACATATACATAGCCATAGCTCATAGCCATCATGCCAAGGTCTTTCTTCTTGGTCTTTTTACCGCTGGCAGCAAATTTAGCGATTGCCGCAGTCGGAGTAGATTTGGAGGATTGACCGCCGGTGTTGGAATATACCTCGGTATCGAATACCATAACATTGACATTCTCGCCGGATGCCAGTACATGGTCCAGACCGCCGTAGCCGATATCATAAGCCCAGCCGTCGCCGCCGAAGATCCAGTGGCTGCGTTTAACGAAGAATTGCTTCTCGTCATACAGAGCAGCGCATTTATCGCAGTTGTCTTTGTATTTTTCCAGTACAGCAGTCAGCGCTTCGGCACGCTCACGGGTGCCTTCGCTGTCGTTGACATGCTCCAGCCAATCGGTCAGCGCAGCCTTGAGATCCTCAGGCAGTTCGCCTTCCAGCATAGCTTTTACCATGTCTTCTACACGCTCACGGGATTGTTTAACGCCCAGGAACATACCTAAGCCATATTCAGCGTTATCCTCGAACAGGGAGTTTGCCCAGCTCGGACCATGACCCTTGCAGTTTTTGGTGTACGGCATGGACGGAGCGGATGCACCCCAGATAGAGGTACAGCCGGTTGCATTGGCAATCATCATACGGTCGCCAACCAGCTGGGTTACGAGCTTAGCATACGGAGTTTCGCCGCAGCCTGCGCACGCACCGCTGAACTCAAGCAGCGGCTGTTCGAACTGAATACCCTTCATGGTCTTCTTGTTGAGCGGATTTGCCTTAGGAGCAACCTCTTTCTGGCTGTATTCCCATGCAGCAGCTTTATCAAGCTGAGTATCGAGCGGCTTCATAACGAGAGCTTTGGCTTTCGGAGCCGGGCATACCTGAGCGCAGTTGCCGCAGCCGGTGCAATCCAGCGGAGAGATGCTCATGCTGAACATCAGACCTTTAGCGCCGATAGCAGGCTTGCTCGGCAGAGTTGCCGGAGCCTTAGCAGCTTCTTCCTCGGTCATGAGAACCGGACGGATAGCAGCATGCGGGCAAACGAAGGCGCACTGGTTACATTGGATACAGGTGTCCATCTGCCATTCCGGTACGTCGATAGCGATGCCGCGTTTTTCGTAAGCAGCAGTACCGCTCGGGAAGGTGCCGTCTGCATAATCAGCAAAAGCGCTTACCGGCAGCTTGTCGCCTTCCAGCTTGTTCATCGGAACGAGCAGCTTGTCAACAAATTCGTTGCCGGTTGCAGCTTCGGCAGCAGTATCGCCAGCCTCAGCCCAGCTTGCGGGAACATCAACGGCAACAATAGCGTCAATGCCTTTGTCAATAGCAGCATTGTTCATGTCGACAATGTTCTGGCCTTTCTTACCGTAGGAATGCTCAACAGCATCCTTCAGGTATTTCACAGCGTCAGCCAGAGGAATAATATCAGCCAGCTTGAAGAAAGCAGACTGCATAATCATGTTGATGCGGCCGCCCAGACCGATTTCCTGAGCAATCTTAACAGCATCAATGATGTAGAATTTGATATCGTTCTTCGCGATGTAGCGTTTGAGCTGACCGGGCAGCTGTGCGTCGAGCTCATCAGCGCTCCAGTTGCAGTTCAGCAGGAAGGTGCCGCCTTTTTTCAGGCCTGCGGTTACATCGTATTTATGAACATAGGACTGATTGTGTACTGCAACAAAATCGGCAGCATCAATCAGGTACGGTGCCATAATCGGAGTATGACCGAAGCGCAGATGGGAAACAGTTACGCCGCCGGATTTTTTACTGTCGTAGGAGAAGTAGCCTTGAGCGTACATGTCAGTATGGTCACCGATGATTTTGATAGCGCTCTTGTTGGCGCCGACGGTACCGTCACTGCCCAAGCCCCAGAATTTGCAGCCCTTGGTGCCTGCAGGAGTTACATCAACGCCTGCTACGCACGGCAGAGAGGTATTGGTTACATCATCAGTGATGCTGATGGTGAAGTTGTTTTTCGGTTCTGCACTTGCCAGATTATCGAATACAGCTACGATATCGCCGGGCAGCAGGTCTTTGGAGCCCAAGCCGTAACGGCCGCCGATAATCATAGGCTTGCGGTCGCTTGCATAGAAGGCAGCACGCACATCAAGATACAGCGGTTCGCCGAAAGCGCCCGGCTCTTTGGTACGGTCCAGTACAGCGATGCGTTTTACGCTTTGCGGAATTGCGCCCATGAAGTGCTCGATGCTGAACGGACGATACAGGTGAACTACGAGCACGCCAACCTTTTTGCCCTCTGCGTTAAGCTTTTCAACAACAGTGCGGACAGTTTCGGAAGCGGAGCCCATAATGATGATGATATCTTCTGCATCCTCAGCGCCGTAATAATTGAACAGATGATATTCACGGCCGGTCAGCTTGCTGATTTCGCCCATGTAATCCTCTACGATTTCCGGCAGAGCATTGTAATAGGTGTTAACAGCCTCACGAGTTTGGAAGTAAATATCCGGGTTTTGTGCGGTGCCGCGGATAACAGGATTATCCGGGTTCAGGCCGCGTTTACGGAATGCATTTACCGCATCCTTATCCAGCAGCTTTTCGAGATTAGCATAATCCATAACCTCAATCTTCTGGATTTCGTGAGAGGTACGGAAGCCGTCGAAGAAGTTCAGGAACGGTACACGGCCTTTGATAGCACTCAGATGTGCTACGCCTGCCAGATCCATAACCTCTTGTACGCTGCCTTCAGCCAGTAATGCAAAGCCGGTCTGACGGGTAGCCATAACGTCCTGGTGGTCACCGAAGATAGACAGAGAGCTTGTTGCCAGTGCACGTGCGGAAACGTGGAAAACTGCGGGCAGCAGCTCGCCGGCCATTTTATACATATTAGGAATCATCAAAAGCAAGCCTTGAGATGCGGTGTAGGTAGTAGTCAGCGCACCTGCCTGCAGGGAGCCGTGAACTGCGCCGGAGGCACCTGCCTCGGACTGCATTTCCATCAGCTTAACGGTTTGCCCGAAAATGTTCTTTTTGCCTTGGGCAGCCCATTCATCGACAACCTCAGCCATCGGTGAGGACGGAGTAATAGGATAAATTGCAGCAACATCGGTAAATGCGTAGGAAATATACGCAGCAGCTGTGTTGCCGTCCATTGTTTTCATTTTTACCATTGGATTCCCTTCTTTCTTGAAATCACAAAATTACTTGACCTTAATTTTTACAGGAAAAACTTTCCGGTTCATATAATTAGTATACACTACTCAGCCATGTTTGTAAAATATCTGCATAAATGTATACAGCATTTTTGCGTAAATAAAATGTGAAAAAAGATGCCGCCGGTTAAGCAGCATCTTAAAAATATTTATGCTTCCAGATAAATCGCACTGTCAAGTTTTTCGGTCACATAGCCGATAATCCGCGTGCTCGGAGCAACAGCCCGCAGCTCTGCCAGACAAGCTTCTGCCTCCGCCGCAGGAACAGCACACAACAGGCCTCCGCTCGTCTGCGGGTCGTAAAAAATATCCTGCAGCGCACGCGCGACAGCTCCCACAACACGCACACTGCTTTCGGCAAAATCACGGTTGCGATATGCGCCGGCAGGAACAAAGCCCATGTCCGCCATCTCGTATGCTTCCTCGTGATAGGGCACAGCCTGCGCCTTCAGGTGCACGGTAACGCCGCTGCCCTGCGCCATCTCCAAACTGTGGCCCAAAAGCGCAAAGCCTGTTACGTCGGTGCAGGCATGCACGCTGTAGTTCACAAGCACATCATGCGCATATTTATTGAGCGTACTCATCTGCACATACAGCTTGTCTAGCAGCTCCTGCTCTACTAAGCCGGCTTTTGCCGCCGTCGTCAGGATGCCCACTCCCAAAGGCTTCGTCAGCAGCAGTACGTCACCGGGTTGCGCGCCGCTGTTCGTCCACACATTTTCAGGCTTCACAAAGCCTGTCACCGCCAAGCCGTAAATCGGCTCCGCACCGTGAATGGTATGGCCGCCGGTGATAATTGCGCCTGCTTCATAGGCCTTGGCATAACCGCCGCGCAAAATCTCCTGCACGGTTGCCTTATCCATCTTCTCGGGGATGCACATAATATTCAGCGCCAGCTTCGGTTCACCGCCCATAGCATAAACATCACTCAGAGCGTTCGTCGCCGCAATCTGTCCGTACATAAAGGGATCGTCGACAATCGGCGGAAAGAAATCCGTTGTCTGCACAATCGCCAGCTCGTCACTCACCCGATAAACACTGGCATCATCGCTTTTATCGTAGCCCACTAAAAGATTAGGATCATAATGCGTCTGAAAGCCTGTCAGCAAATTGCACAGCGTACCGGCACCCACCTTGGCCCCGCAGCCCGCACAGCTCGCCAGCTTCGTCAGCTTTACTTCGTTTTCCATAGCTCAAACCTCCGCTTATTCGGCAGCAGTATACAAAACCTCGTAGCCATTCTCCCGCTCACGCACTATCTGCTCCAGCTCCGGTGTCTGCAGGGACGCTGCATCCTCCAGCGCCTCCGTTTTAAAAAATACGCAGGTACCGCAGCTGCTGCTCAGGCTGCGCGGCACCGGGCGCACCTGCGCCTGCCAACCGCGCTCCGTGCACAGATGCTGAAAGCGCACCGCACCGAAGTGCGAAAAGAACGTTGCAATATACTGCATCATTTGCTCAGGGACAGAGTAAATTCGCCGTCCTGCTCCGTTACCGCAACCTTATAGCCCTGATGCTGTGCGTAGCGTGTTACATTTTCCTTGGAGGTATTATTATCCACGATTACCTCATAAGCAGCCTCGCCGCTCATCATCGCCTGACGCGTCAGGATAACAGGTTCGGGACAGGAAAGTCCTCTTGCATCAATAGTTTTCATAGCGTTTCCTCACTTTTTATATGTATTCAGATAAGCAATCACAGTAACAACAACAATACCGATAACAACAGCAATCTGACCGTTGGCAGTAGGACCGTTGCCGCTGGAGGCCAGGCCGAAGTTATGCGCAAAGGCCGCACCCACGATAAAGCCCAGCAGAGTTACGGCGCTGTCGGAGTTACCTTCGCCGGACAGCACCAGCTGACGCATCGGGCAACCGCCTAAGAGTACGCAAGCAAAACCCGCCAAGAAAAGTCCCAGCACATTCCACAGCGCATCGGTGTGCGCAATAGTCTGCTCCGCAAAGCCAACCTTGAAGAAGGCACTGCCGGTTACGGAGGTCAGCACAACATTGCAGGCAGCAGCTGCCGCAACAACAGCCACAAAGCCCCACAGCATTTTAGTTTCTCTAAAGAGAATAAAATCGCGGATACCGGCAATCATGCAGAAGCGCGTGCGCTGCGTAAGATAACCGACTGCCACTGCAGCAATCAGGCTCACAGCAACAGCCGCATGTTTGGCACCGGGGCCGCCACCCGCCTTGGTAAAGTGGATGAAGACCGGTGCGGCAACGAGCAGCACCAACAGTACAACGGCAATCACCGACATAATGCTGCCTTCCGCCGCCGTCATCTTATAAGTACGCTTCAGGCTGTAGCCACGATTCAGGAAGAAAATGCCGGCATAAATGCCTGCTGCAAAACCAACAAGACCGACAACAGCGTTCAAATCACCGCCGGCAATACGCAGCAGCATTCTGAACGGACAGCCCAAAAACATCAGACAGCCGATCATCGCAAAAAAGCCCAATACAAAACGCGTCAGCGGAGAGCTGCCGCCCTTCGGCGAAAATTCGCCGTGCAGATAGGCAGCGCCGAGTGCGCCCAAAATCAGACCGCTGATTTCCGGACGGATGTACTGCACAGCCTTGGCTGCATGCAGACCCAAGCCGCCGGCAGTATCACGCAAAAAGCAGGCAATGCACAGGCCCATGTTGGCCGGATTGCCGAAAAACACCAGCATTGCTGCCAGCAGGCCGATAACAGCGCCTGTCGCAACAATCGTTATTTGTTCATTTTTCATAAAAGCCTCCCCAAAATAATCTTTCGACAAAAGTATATCATAGCCCACATGCTTATACCAATATCATTTATAGATAAAGCTGATTGATTTATTAGCTTTTCAGATAATTATATGATAGAATAGGCGTAACATGAGGAGGTACGGAAAATGCAGCAAATTTATCTCGACAACGCCAGCACCACCTTTCCCAAGCCACAGGCAGTTGCTGACGCAGTTTATCAATATATTACGCAGGTAGGCACTAACATCAGCCGCGGAACCTGCGCCGCAAGCAGCGAGGAGCTGGTCTTTGCCGTGCGCGAACAGCTCTGCCGTCTTTTCGGCGGCGAGGACAGCAAAAATGTTGTCTTTACGAAGAACATCACCGAAAGTCTGAATATCATCATCAAGGGACTGCTGCATAGCGGTGACCATGTGCTGGTGAGCGCTATGGAGCACAACGCCGTCATGCGTCCGCTCCAGCAAATCGGCGCCGAGCTGACTTTGGACAACGCTCCTGCTGATGCCATCACCTTCAGCCGCATACCCTGCAACGAAGAGGGTGCGCTGTGCTTAGACACCTTGCCGCAGCTTGTGCGCCCCAACACCAAAGCTATCATCATGACCCACGCCAGCAATGTCTGCGGTACGGTGCAGCCTTTGGCGCAGCTCGGCAGCTTCTGCCATGAGCATGGTCTGCAATTCATCGTCGACAGTGCGCAGACCGCCGGCGTGCTGCCTATAAACATGCAGACGCTGCACATCGACGCGCTCGCCTTTACGGGGCACAAGGGACTTTTGGCACCGCAGGGCATCGGTGGTTTTGTACTGTGTGAAAGCATTATCGACGAAATAACACCGCTCATTGTCGGCGGCACCGGCAGCCTCAGCCACACGGAGCACACTCCCCACTTCATGCCCGATAAATTTGAAGCAGGCACGCTCAACCTGCCGGGTATTGCGGGACTGCATGCTTCCCTCACATGGCTGCAGCAACAGGGAATCGGCAAAATACTCACGCACGAGCTTACGCTTACGCAGCAGTTTTTAGACGGACTGCAGCAGTTGGAAGCGCAAAAGCTGCTGCACATTGTCGGCAAAAGGGACTGCAGCGAGCGCGTAGGTGTTGTTTCTATCAGTACAGATATAACAGATATCGCAGAACTGGCCTTCATCCTGGCGGACAAATACGCCATTGCCACGCGCGTAGGCCTGCACTGCGCCCCCAACGCCCACAAAACGCTCGGAACCTATCCCACAGGCACACTGCGCTTTTCCTTCGGCTGGCACAATACTGCGGAGGAAGTCAATGTTGCCCTGCAGGCATTGAAAGAGGTGCTCACCCATGGACTTTAAACAGCTGCAAAGCTTTGTCACCGTAGTACAGGAGGAAAGCTTCACGCAGGCCGCAGGCAGGCTTTTCGTATCGCAGTCCACCGTCAGCACGCACATTCACCAGCTGGAAAGCGAACTTAACACCAAGCTCATTCTGCGTACTACCAAAAGCCTGCAGATAACGCCCAAGGGACGCGAGCTTTACGAATACGCGCTGAATATTCTGGAGCTGAAGCAGCGTATGATTCAGACCTGTTCTATCGAAAGCCGGCGCATTATCCATCTCGGCGCTTCCACCATTCCTTCAGCCTATATCCTGCCGCAGCTTTTGGCAGATTTCGGCAAACTGCATCAGGATATTTACTTTATCATTCACCAGAGCGACAGTCAGGGCATCATCAACGGCCTTAAGGATGGTCTCTTCAACCTTGGCTTCATCGGCATGAGCTGCGAGGACAGCGACTTCTGCTGCCAGCCCTTCTGCAAGGACCGCATGGTAGTCATAACTCCGGTCAACGAGCATTTTCTGCAGTATAAGCAGCAAAAGGAAAATGTGCTGCCGGAGCTTTTACGCGAGCCGCTGATTCTGCGCGAAAAGGGCAGCGGCAGCAAAAAAATGGCCGATAACTTTCTGGCACACAGCGGTATTTCCGAGGACGAGCTGCAGATTATTGCCCGCGTCAACGATCAGGAAACTATCAAAAACCTTGTCGTCGGCGGTATGGGCATTTCCATTATCTCGGAAAAGGCGGCGCACAACTTTCTGATGGAAAAACGTTTGCTGTCCTTCGAGCTGCCGCAAGCTTTTTCCGAACGCAGCCTCTATCTCATCTACCGCAAAAATTATCTGCTGCCAAGCTACGTCAAGGAGTTTCTCGGCTTCATCAGCCAAAGCAAATTATAAGCATAACAAAACGATGGCAGCAAAGAATCTCTCTGCTGCCATTGCTCCTCTTATCATATTAAATTATTTGGCTTCTGCATCATCACGAGTTATCTTATAGTAGTTCAAAACTGTGTTAATTTCCTCGTCATCGCACTCATAATCGCCCTCTTTGAATTTGTTAAGAGCAATAATCGCTTTTGCTTTGAGTAGCTTCTCTTCGGGTAACGCCGAAAACTTTAACCACCACTCAGTTGTTAGATTGCAGTCATGTTTCGTTACCATTGTATATCGGTGAGCCATCCTTGCTCTCAAATCGGCATCATAAATTCTCCGATAGATGATGAAAGTCTCTGGCATCCACAGAATTTTCATAAACTCATCAATATCTCTGCCAAATGCTTCTTCAAAGAACTCTGTTCCTCGACCAATCTTACCTTTAGTCGAGTTAAGAACCGCTTGAACTGCACGGATAAACTTCCTATTCCAATGTTTTCCAATAAAATCTCGGTTCATAAAAAACTCCTTGTCATTTATCGGATGATATTTCATCGGAAAAGAATAAATGTTTGCGCCTAATTCATCACACAAATCTACATTCATTCTCAATCGGTAGTACAGTTCCTCTGGCTTATCCTCAAAGTTATACAATAGATAATTTGAAAGATTTTTTATGCCACTGCTTACAGCCATGCGAACAGATTGCTCGTATACATCTTTCAATTTCCAATGGTCAAATGCTATGCGAAGCGGATAGATATTTAGCTTTGGTAATGAGACGAGAGTCAATTCCCTGATTGAAATCCACAATACGTTTACGCTTAGTCGGTTTGTGTGTCTTTTCATATAAAGGATGTATATACTCATCCAATGCTAAAATACTATCTTTGGATGCAGAGTAATAGTTTAGACAATGTGCTTGCTCTAAACGCATATACAATTCTGCTCGCTCTGTATCATCTTTCAATTTATCAATAATCTCTTTGTAGATACGGATAGCTTTTCTAATATACGCTCTGTCATTATAAGAATCCCGCAGATTATTAATGGTGATTTCGTATTCATCGGGGGAAGTATATTTTGCACCAACACCAAATCCACACGCTTTGATTTCATCAATTATTTGGTCATAGTATTTTGATGCCAAAACATTGTTATCAAGAAGAAGTAAATCTTTTCTTGCTCCAAAGCGATTGTTTGTATGCTCAATTCTTTTCTGTAGCTCAATATAGTCGCAATACTGCGGCTCTAATTTAGGCACAGCACAGAATTTACACCTATTCACACAGCCTCTCGTCATATATGCAAAATATGCGTTATTAGCTGGATACACATAATCGATTTCTTCCAAGATAGAATAATCTAAAGGCAGTTCATCAATAATCAACTCGTTTCCCGAATCAATGTCTCCAGGATGATTAAGCAGTCCCACGAAGGGGTGTATTCCAGTTGCTTTATAAATCTCATCAGGCAAGATTGAGGACATTATTCCACCAACCATTACATCTACTTCATTTTTGCATAGTTGTTTTGCAAAGTTGATGGTATCAATAGTAATATCCCAGTAAAAAGTAAAGAGTGTTGTAATACCAACTTTGTCAAATCTTGGCTTAGCAAAATATTCCTTCTCCTTGTACTTCTTGCGGTATTCTTTCACTACCTCTAGTATGAGTTCATCTGAAAAAATATCGTCGTTTTCCAGGATGGCATACTTTCCCAGCTTAATAAACGAAAATAGGGTCGGATAATAGTCTTTCCAAAATATGTCTGGAAAAACAACAGACAGATGGGAAATTAAATCCTCGCAAATTAATTCTACAGCAAGCGATCGCATGTCTCCCTTATAAAACCGTACGTCATCGCCAACCATACGATAATAAGTTGCTAGTTTCATTAACCCCATAGGTGGATATTTATTTCTGTAATTTGGCTCAATAAGCAAAACTTTTCTATTCATTGGGTATTATCTCATCTCTTCTTTAATTTTCTCAATAATTTGCTCCGCAATATCTTTCGGTGCAATTTCAGTAACAATCGACAAAATCTTGCTTACAATTTTCCTCTCACTTCTTGATAGCTTAGACATGCCACTTGTCACATACGTTTTTTTCTTATCTTCTTCAATGGTGATAGTAATCTGTTCGGCCTCTTTTTTTAGCTTTTCAGCACCGTATTTTCGTCCAATGCTCTTACGAACCTCGGACAGAGGGGAGTTCATAATATCGCTGGTTTCCAACTTATCCAACCGTTTACGGGCCTCATCAGCATTTTTCTTCGCCTTCTCAATATCAAGCTGGAGCTGCTGACGTTCTTCTTCGTTTACAAATCCTTGCTCTTTTTCTTTCTTTTGGTACTCTGAAACTTTTCCCAGATATTCTTGTTGTCGCTTATAGTCATTCTTTACCCTGTTTGCTTCATAGTAAAGCTTGTGAAGCACATCAAAGAAGTACTCTCGCAATAAATCCTCAAACAGCACTCTAGTTTCATTTTCATTGAAATAATCACGCTGAGAGTTTGGAATCAGATTCTTGCTAACAGCAAATACTTCGCCTACAAAATAATAATTGCCACGATTCTCTTTAAACAAATTCTGAAGAGTATCATCATTGCCTAATTGTATGTTGGAACTTCTTACTCGCAATCCTCTCATAGCATTTACTTTAGGTATCTGCTTTTCAAATCGAGAAAGTCCTACCCACATCCATGCTATTAACTCTCCATCCGTAGTGCAAAAATCTTTAAATTCCAAACGAGAAATTTCATCATAGTTTTTTAGAACCGCTCCACTCTGCTCCTTGAGTTTAGTAGTATATTCCTTGAATATTTGTAATCCGTTTACCCGCACACAATACTCATCAATTTTATATCCAAGTTTCTTGGCATATGTATAGATGCAGCTACGCAAAACAAAAGTGTTTTTATAAGGCACTGGAGTAACAAAACTAAGATATTTTCGCACTTTCTTTTCATTAAGAAGGTCTGTATTTTCCTTGTTAATTTCAAACATCTCTACTTCGAAGTAATGTTCTTCTGGATTCTCTTCGTCGGTAGAGTAGGTTATAATTGCATCCCAAATTTCATCAAGAGTATACTTCTTGTTTTCCACAAGCATTGCTCTCATCTTTTGTGCATCACAGGTCATAATTGATTTTACGTTTTCGCCAAGATAACTTGTGGTAAACTTCAGCGTTTTGCAGTATGCCAATCCGCAAAGTCGACCAATACCACGAAAACCTTTATTTTTGCCAATTTCCTTATTGCTATTTGCGATATCGCCTACATCTCCAACGAAATCTTCAGCTTTTACACCTGTTGCATTATCCTTGATGCTGATGTATCGCTTCTTTATATCCGTGAAAATATCCACGCTACCTTCACCAGGGGACAAAATACCTAACATAATAGCAAGATCAATTTGGTCGCACGCATTCTGAATATATTCACGGAAAATAACCTTAGAATCGGAGTACATACCAGTTGTAAGGTTATCGAGTATATTTTTACCTACTATTACCATGATGATCTCCTCACTTAAACTGTTTATATATCGGTTTTGGGAACTTAATATTCAGCAAAGACCGAAAAATAGGGTTCTGGATGATATATTCCCCCTGTTTCAACCGGGTCATCATTGTCTTGTAAACAGAAGGGATACTCTTATAGTCACTTTTTGTTACTTCAATCGAATTTGTCCGACCATAAGCATGCGTTGAGCAGTTACCAGTAACTCTATCATGAATGGCACTTCTAAATTGCTCAGCAGCAAACAATACCACACCAAGAGAGCGACCTCTTTCAGCCACATCCAAAACCTGCCGTAAAATAGGAGAATTCTTCGGTGTTTCTTTGGATGCATATTTATTCAGCTCGTCAATAAAAATAACAATTCTCGCTGGCGGATTAACACCTTCTTCTCCAGCATATTGTCCTAACTGCAAATCGTAAATAGTTCGTATAGCATCACCAAATACGTATGCCTGCTTATCTTCGGACAGTTTGGCTACATCAATTACATGAACCTCATTCTTTTTGATATATTTTAATGCATCACCAATACGTGTTTCTCCATCTTCTTCACGAAGATCCCTTGCAAAAATCTTATTATCCGTAATACTCTTATTGATGATTCTGTAAAATTTGCGCCAACTCGTAACTGGGATTTCTTTGTCTTTTCCAGCATTCTCAGTGGAGCATTTATTTTTTATCGCATCAAGAAATCCCTGCCAATCGCTTACCTTGTTGAAATCACCTTGTCCTGATATAATGTAGCTAATAATGGCTTCCATTGTCTGCGTAGAGTCATCAATGTTTGCAAACATCAGGTCGAGATTATCTTTATCATACTGATAGATGTATTTGAATTTCTTCGCTTTTTTCTTCCTGATGTTATCCTCAACTTCGTCCGGTGTCATATAGGTATTCCAATGCCGTGTTTGCGGGATGGAATACGGATAATAATAGTGAACATTCTTAAATGGTTCCGGAGCCAATCCTAATTTTTCATACTTCGCAAAAGTATCTTTTCTAGCAACTTCCGGATTTCGTTCGTCCGCAAAGTCATTGATTTGATCAATGGCAAGCAAGTCATTTCCTTTAACATTAAACAGGACAAAGGCTACGCTGTCTTCATCTTCGTCTTTGGGGTCTTTCTTCATATAACTATTAACTATCTTGAATTGCTTTAAGCAAGAACATAGCATAAGAAGTTTTAGAAGCAAGGCCAGAGATTCCGGAAATGTTAAGATGAGCGCCTTCCGGGCCAATAATGAATTTAGAATTCAGATTAACCGGAAGCGTTACCTTCTCACAGCCTTTGGTTCCCTCATACATTTCAAGATATCCGCACACCAAAGGATTGCGAATATCATTCAAGCCAAGAGCATAGTTGATTTCTTCAGCGGTTGCCAGCATTACCTTTGCATTACTCTGTAAAGGAATATAAATATTATTTGTGTTACAAACAACCTTGGCTGTAACGTAGTTCATTCCAACACGAAGTGTGTTTTCTTCTGCATTGACATCACCAAAATCGCTAGAAATAAAATTCGTTAAAAAGCTGGCAGCATCCGTAATATGAGCTATATCTTCAATGACACCATAAGAATACGAATTGTTGACATGCTGCACCTTAACAATGTCAAATGGATTCAAAATAAGCTGAGGGTCGGTCCAAAATGTGAAATCATCAATAGTTGTCGGTCTTTTTTCTGTAGCCAGCACACGACCTATAACATTATTTTCCATATATTTTCTCCTTCTTAAAACAGATGTAGAAACATCTCTGTACTAATATATTTGCTTTTGACGTAGGATTCCGTTAAAAACACAGGGTACAAATGATTTGCCCATCTACGATCTGTACCATAGCATGTCGGGTTTCGTTCGTTGATGATATTGGCGGAAATCAAATCAACAATATCGCTATTAATCCCATTATCAATTTCCTCATCCATCATTATTTTTTCAACTTTTACTACCCCATCAAAAGGCGTTTGCGTTCTCTTTTTGTCACGCAAACGGATATACCAAACGCCAAATTGAACATCACCTAAGAACTCTCGGTTCTCATACCTTGCAACAGGGGTTCTATGATAAACAGGCAAGTCGGCAATATAATTTGAATTCGGCTTCCCAGTATGGTCGAGACAACTCTCTGGGTTAAAAGATTTAGAAACACCAATCACCCAACTATAATTATGTTTGATTTTCTGCAAAGTCCGTAGGTCTTCTCTGCCTGTCTTCATAACCTTATATTCAAGAGAGCCATCTTTCAATAAATATGCATCCTGTCCAAGACGCTTATCTTTAACCAATTCGGCAACCATCCTTTTTTCCGCTTCGACCATATAGTCTTGCACTGCTGCAACCGCCAAAGCATCGAGTTTAGCATCAACAGTTCCTGCTTTGGCAGTTGAATACGGAAGAATTGCAGAAAACCGCAATCCCAACCGCTTCAATTCCTCACTTTCATTGATTTTCGCAACCTTTGATGCAAAGTACGCTGTGTCATTCCATCCGTCTGCATTTGCTTTATCGGGGAGTGCTAACACAAGTTCTCGATAAAATCGTTCCTTGTACATATGTTTATTTTCACGCTTACAACAACCAATGCCAATTTGACCTGCAACAACTGGAAAAACTTGCTTGTTGTAAGCAATATCATCGACCTTGAAAACATGGCGTGAACCATCAAGAAAATACTTAAGAAGGGGTGTTTCTCCTATCTCTTGTAATTGATCAGCTAACGGTTTTAAATCAATAGGCCTCTTTGGCGATCCAGTTTCAGCGGATTCTTGCCACTTCATTATTTTATTGGGGTCATCATCATAGTCTATGGAAGGCAAACCGATAGAATCGTAGCTATATTTGTATGTATGATAGCTCTTTCCCTTAGTTTCCTTTGCAATAATCTCCATTATCTTAGCCATTTTACTGCCCCCTTTGATGCCATTCATTTGTGGTCGCAACCCATTCTTGATTAAAAACATCCTTATTGGCTGCTGCTGCGACTGGTTTTCTCAAAAAGGATCTGATTGTACGCAGAACAGTACTATAACTATCGGTCTTTGTATCAATTTTTCGACAAAAGGCCTTCCACTTTTTCTGCATAGCTTCGTCATTCTCAAAAGCCATCACTTGTTCTAATTGCTCAACAGTGAATACATGTCCACGATTTTCAAAGGTTTTTTTCAAAGCTTCGGTCAAGACAACACCATCAAAGTCAAATTTATTGGCAAGATAATAGATATCATAGTAATCCTTCATTCGACTGGAAAACTCCATCAGATTGAGAATGGCATCTATTTTTTCAGCAACAGTTGTTTCAAGAGAGTATGTATTTACCATAGGAGCTGCAAAATTCGCCAGCTGAGTCGGAATCTTGCGCTTTTCTTGATTTGGCACAATGACATCTCCCACACCAAAGTCAATGCTAAATGGGATTTTGGTATTCTTAATCCTTGCAACTAAGGAAGCACCGATACCAGCATATTTTTTGGTCAATGCAATAGGCGCGATATTTGTGATTTCGAATGTCACAAAATCATTGCCCGTTGGTGTAGCAATGATTTCTTCCAGAACTTTTTTCAGTTTTTCCGGGGTATTCGGAACTTTCCTGAGCAGGAAATCTACATCTACAGTCACACGGCTGTCAAAGCCGGTAATGGAATAAATAAACAGTCCACCTTTCAGAACAAGGTTTTCTGCATATTAGGACATCTCCAATCGGCGGAGAAATTCTTCCTGACAAAAAAGCTGCAGACAAAGCTGATAGCTTCTCCCGGTTTCCTTGCCTTTATTCTTTAAGCGTGCCAGTACGGACGCAGCAGTGTCAGCCATTCAGCAGTACCTCCATCAACTCAGTAACCTTTTTGTATACTCTTAGCTTCTTTGCATATTCAGAAAGGTTTCGCAAATCTTTTTTCGAATCATTCACATAGGCATTCAATGCCTTATTGAAGATTTCATTGTCCAGTCTTGAACGATATTTGAAGCAATCGCAAATTGTACGCTCTCGATCATATACAGGAAGTATGATGCCGTTAAAATCGGCAGTTGTTTTGCCCAGTTCATATATCTCTGATTGCACATAATAAGTTTGCAATGTCAGTGCATCTATATCCAGTTTTGTTCGAGACATAGATCTCGGAACAGCAATCGACCATTTCCGAGGTGCAAAGTCACTATAGCCATAATAAAAAAGAGCCGATTCCACACAAATAATTGCCTTTGGGATCAATGTTGCAATGAGTTGTTCTTCAGAAGATGGATCCCAATCAGCAAGTTGATAGTATCCGTGTCGAATACGTTCAAGGTATCCGGTGTTACAAAGATTCACAACATCAACAGCTGGTATTCCAGCTGCAACAAAATCTGATGTTTTTGCAATACCGCCCTTTTCTATAATTACCTGTTTTGAAAGAGTTTTCTTATTCACGTATTCACCAACTTTTTATTAAAAACCACACACACTCAATTCGCTTTTGTGCTTATATTTTATTATATCATTCAAATTGAATTAATCAATAATTTCACGCACAATTTCATAATTTCTGTGTGTGAAATTTTCAATCCTGGATTTCAGCCCTCAGCGTTTACAGAAAATATATAAAGTGTGATTATAATCATGACCACCCGTCAAACTGGTGGTTTGACGACGAGCTATAAGCCCTTAATACTAGCCAGCGCCTCAAGACGCTGGTTTTCATTTAAGATAACCTATAAATGCCAATACTGCAATGCGGAACACTAAGTAGCATATGCACATGATCAGGCATCATATGACCTTCGATAATTTCTACACCCTTGTACGAACATAACCGTTTAA
>ENA-UERK01001552-UERK01001552.1-human-gut-metagenome-genome-assembly--contig:-NODE-1552-length-16594-cov-25.409517_pt1 | contig 16594 bp, 17 predicted proteins | sample MGYA00242957_ERZ507957 | MGnify/ENA primary metagenome ERZ507957 (study PRJEB26167, sample SAMN06115538) | human gut metagenome | host: Homo sapiens | place: China:Heilongjiang | collected 2015-11-06... | reverse complement strand
CTCGCTTACCCCTAATACCATTTTCAGCATTACCGGACGCGATTGGATTATTGAAGCGTTTAATTAGGTTTTAGTATAAAGACGCTTGCCCATGTAACAATGTAAAAAAAACAGCTGCCTGCAGGCCCGAAGCGCCGCAGGCAGCTGTTTTTATGGCTTTTAGGAATACAGCAGCTCTTTGACAGACTGATGCGCAGCGCCTTGCCCCATGCGGGGCAGGCGCTGCGCATATCATTTTGTTCGTTATCCGTTCAGAACTCGCAGATGCGCGTGAGCAGGACGAGGCACTGCTCGAGCGTCATGTCCTTTTTCGGCTCAAAGCCCTTCGTTGTGCCGTTCATCAGATCATACTGCGTCATCATTGCGACGGCCTCTCTGGCCCAGTCGGAAATGGAGGCGCTGTCGGGATAGCGGTCGAGCATCGACATATCAGCCTCAAAGACCACGCTCGACTGCCGCAGAAGACGCAGCAGCACCGTCGCGGCCATCTGGCGCGTGACCCTGGAGGTCGTGTCAAAGCTGCCGTCGGCGTTCGGCTGCATCACGCCGAGCTGCTGCACAACGGCGACCGGATCGGATACGTCCTCGACCAGTCCGAGCGTTCGCGCGGTGTTCGCCGCGAGGCGGGCAAGGGTCATGCGGGTGATGGCGGACTGGTAGCTGCCGCCGGCCAGCATGGTGATGCCGTAGACGTCCGCGTGCGAGACAAGCTCCGCGGCCCAGCTGGACGGCGTTCCGGTGATGCTGGATATGCCGCTGCCCCATGCATAGATCGTGGATATGTCGTCGGATACGGGCTGCGGCTCCTCCGCCGCAGGCGCTGCGGCAACAGGCTCCGCTTCTCCGGCGGGCGCTGCGCGTCCGGCGCTGGAGCACATGGTATAGAAGGTATAGCACCCGCCGTCATAGGGGATCCTGCGGTTCACACCGGCCTTGCCGTCCCAGACCCAGTTCTGCTCGAACAGCGTGACGGTGCCGCCCGCTTCGTCGACGGATTTGACGATGGCATAGTGGTTGCCGTAGCGCTCCCGCGCCTCGGCGGAGGCATAGGCGATATCGCCGGGCTGCGGCGTGTATGTAACCTCGAACCAGTAGCCCGACGGGCTGGCAGCGGTGATATCGCCGCTGTTCGTGAACACGGTCACGCCGTAAACGGCGCTGTAGAACCGTTCGATCAGCTCGTTGCAGAACGGCGTCGCACCTGTCTCATTATAAAGCGCGTCCACGCCGCAGAAGGTATCGGCGGCAAAGCCCTCGCCCACGATCGTGACGTAATCCAGATCAATGGTCGCCTCGGCGGCCAGCGCCGGTACGGCCAGCAGCGTCAGGCATAACATGACTGCCGCCAGACGGCGGAATTTCTTCTGCATACAAAATGCCCTCTTTCGTTCGATAAACTCTTCCTAATTGTAACAGAATGTAACCAATAAGTCAACCATTTTTTTGCGCCCACTGGAAAACCTGCCTGCAGATGTGGTATAGTATAAAAAGTTCCGAACAATGGAGGCATTTGCTTGGAAAACTATTTTCATCTGAACATGGACCGGCGCGCGGTCAACCAGATCAGCGCGCTTGGTCTTGCGCACTGCGGCGACGCGGTGTTTGAGCTGCTGGTGCGGAGCTTCCTCTGTGCGTCCGGCAAGGCGCTGAACGGCAATCTGCACCGTGCGACGGTCGACCTCGTCTGCGCTCCGGCGCAGGCTGCGCGGGCCGAGCGTATGCTCCCGCTTCTGACAGAGGAGGAGCTGGCCTTTTACAAGCGCGGGCGCAACGCGCACGTGCATCAGGTGCCGAAAAACGCCACCTATGCGCAGTATGCCAGAGCCACGGGGCTGGAATGCCTGTTTGGCGCGTTATATCTCACCGGCCAGCTCGACCGGCTGAACGAGCTTTTTATCCTGACCATGGAGGAATCCCATGCCATTTGACGCATTTTTCCTCACGGCGGTCCGTCGTGAGCTGGAGGGCAGTCTGACCGGCTGCCGCATCGATAAGGTCCAGCAGCCGCAGCGCGACACGCTGATTCTGTCCATGCGCGGCGCGGCTGGCGGCGGACGGCTGCTGCTGACGGCCTCGCCCAATCATCCGCGCATCCACCTGACGAACGAGCCCGCCGAGAACCCGGCGCAGCCGCCCATGTTCTGTATGCTCCTGCGCAAGCACCTGACAGGGGGCCGTCTCGTGTCCATGCAGCAGCCGGAGATGGAGCGCCTGCTCGACCTCACCTTCGATTGCACCGACGAGATGGGAAGCCCCACGCGCAAGCACCTGATCCTGGAGATCATGGGCCGCAACTCCAACCTGATCTTAACGGGCGAGGACGGGCGCATTCTCGACTGCCTGCGCCGCGTCGACTTTGAAATGAGCGAAAAGCGGCAGGTCCTGCCGGGCCTTTACTACCATCTGCCGCCCACGCAGGGCAAGCGCGACCCGTTTGCCGTCACGGGAGAGGAGTTGGCCGCGCTTTTGTCTGCACAGACCACGCCGAAGCGTCTTGACGGCTGGCTGCTGGATACCTTCGGCGGCCTCTCGCCGCTTGTGTGCCGGGAGCTTGCGTTCCGCCTGACGGGCGATCTGGATACCGACCTGTCCGCGCTTTCGGCAGAAGAAAAAACAGCACTGGCAGCGCGTCTGCTTGCCGCCTTCGCGCAGCTTCAGACCATGCCGCCGCAGCCCATGCTCCTGTATCGCGACGAGCGCCCGTGGGACTTTACCTGCCTGCCCGTGACGCAGTACGGCGATTTTATCCGGCAGGAGCCGTATGACTCGTTTTCGCAGCTGCTCGACCGGTTCTATGCCGCGCGCGACCGCGCCGACTCCATCCGGCAGTCATCGCAGGCCATCCGCAAAACCGTCTCCAATCTGCACGCACGCACGGCACGCAAGCTGGAAAACCAGCGTAAGGAGCTTGCCGCGACCCATGACCGCGAGCGCCTGCGGCAGCTCGGCGATATCCTCACGGCGAACCTCTACGCCATCAGGCGCGGCCAGACGAAGCTGCGCGCCGCGGACTTTTACGACCCGGACATGAAGGAGATCGAAATTACCCTCAACCCGGCCATTTCCCCACAGCAGAACGCGGCGAAATTCTATAAGGACTATCAGAAGGCCAAGAACGCCGAAAGAATTCTGACAGAACAGATCGCAAAGGGTGAGCAGGAGCTTGCGTATCTGGCGAGCGTCCTCGACGCGCTTACACGTGCGGAATCCGCGCGGGATTTACAGGAGATCCGGGCGGAGCTTGTCTCCGGCGGCTATCTGCGCGAGACAGACCGCAAAAAGCACATGAAGCTGCCGCCGAGCCGCCCCATGCGGTTCATGTCGTCTGACGGTTTCCCGATTTTTGTTGGCCGCAGCAACCGGCAGAACGACGAGCTGACGACAAAGCTGGCGGCCAAAACGGACATCTGGCTGCACGTCCAGAAGATCCCCGGCAGCCACGTCATCATCGAAACGAACGGCCGGACGCCGCCCGATCGGACGGTGACGGAGGCAATGCAGCTTGCGGCGTATTATTCGCAGGCCCGCGACGGCCAGAACGTGCTGGTCGACTATACGCCGGTGAAATTTGTCAAAAAGCCTGCGGGCGCGAAGCCCGGCATGGTGATCTACACAACGTACCAGACCGCCGTCGTCACGCCGGACGCGGCGCTGTGCGAGCGGCTGAAGGAGAAGGAATGATGGAAGAGCGGCACTACGCATTTTTTCAGAACCGGGACTGCGAGTATTTCCCCTGCCATGCGACAAAGCACCCGGAGGATTTCAACTGCCTGTTCTGCTACTGTCCGCTCTACGCGCTCGGACGCGGCTGCGGCGGCAATTTCCGCTATACGGAGAACGGGATAAAGGACTGCTCCGGCTGTCTGTTCCCGCACCGGAGGGAAAATTATGACCGTGTGATCGCCCGCTTTATGGAAATCGTCAAAAAAATGCAGGAAGGCGAGTGAAGTGCTGCCGGGTTCGGATTCTACTGCTTCTGGCTATGCACCGCGAACTTTTCTCGCAAAAAACCGGCACTCTACTGCCCGTAGAGTGCCGGACTTCGTTTTGTAGACCGGCGGGAACGAACCCGGAGAGCGTTTTGGGGCAGGAATCGGGAGACTTTTTCCCGCCATGCGGCTACACTGGAGATACAAACAGGCAGGAGGGATCCCCATGAAAAATCTGAAGATCTTCGGCGACTCCATCATCAAGGGCGTCACCTATAACGGCCAGAGCTATCACCTGTGTCAGGAGCATGATTTCGACACGCTGCGTGCGCAGGGCGTCACCGTGGAAAACAACGCAAAAATGGGCGCGACCATCGACGCGGGACTGAAGCAGCTTGACCGGAAGCTCGGGACCTGTGACGGCGATACGACGGTGCTGTTCTGCTTCGGCGGCAACGACTGCGATTACGACTGGAAGGCCATCTCGGAGGATCCGGACGGCGAGCATCTGCCGCACACGCCGTCGGAGAAGTTCATCGACCAATACTGCACCGCCATCCGCAAGGCGCAGAGCGCGGGCGCCCGCGTGGCCATGACGAGCCTGCCGCCGCTGGAGCAGGAGCGGTATTTCTCCTTTATCACCAGAGGCCTGAGCGCGGAAAATATTCTGCACTGGCTGGGCGATACGGACCATCTGTACCGCTGGCAGGAGTATTATAACGCCATGGTCGCGCAGCTGAGCCGTGCATTCGGCTGCAGGCTGGTCGATCTGCGCACAGAGTTCCTCAAAAGCCGCGTCTTCCCGACCCTCATCGGCACAGACGGCATCCACCCCACCCAGGCCGGTCACGACCTCATCCACCACACCGTCCAGTCTGCGCTGGCGTATTGACCGGCGCACCGGAGAGCAAAAGCCGCCTCTTTTTATCATGCAGCGCATGGTAAGAAGAGGCGGTATTTTTGAAGAACGTGACGTGGGGCTTCGCTGCAAGATCCGGATGAAGCGGAGAACAGCGCCTGGCAGAGAAGCTTTGCGCCGCGCGCTTTGGACTTGGGGCAATACGGACAGGCGGCTGGGCTGCACTACCCCGGAAATTACAAATTGTTTCCGCAAGTTCACATAATCACAAAAAGAGCGCATTTTGATGGAGGAAACGGGCAAAACATATTCAAAATAAGCAAAACTGTCCATTGACGAATGCGGCAGAATCCGCTATTATGGTGACGCTGGGACTGCGATTGCGATCTCCCAGAAGGAGGAACTATGAAAAAGCTGATTCTCGTGCTGGCCGCGGCGCTGGCGCTTTCGCTGCTGTGCAGCTGTGCAAAGCCGCTTCCGGAGGAGCCTGTACAGGCTGACCCGGAGCCGGAAGCGCCCGCTGAGGTACACGTCACGACATTTACTGCCGATATTCTTTCATCCGGCGGCGGTACGCTGACGGTCCGCCCTGCAGACAAAGACTCGTCGTTCGGTTCTGCGGACACGGTCACGGTCGCGCTGGCCGACGGGCTTGTCCCCACCGGCGCGGACGGCTGGCCCATTTCTGTGTCCGAGCTGACGCAGGCACTTCAGGTGGATATCACGTATCTCGGCGGCGTTGAAACGTCTGACCCGCCGCAGGTGCTGGCGGTCGCCATACGCGTCGTCCCGTCGGAGGAGCCGGTCGAGGACACGACGAATACGGTCACAGACCCGCAGCCGGTCGAGCCAGTCCCGTCTGAGCCTGAGGCGGAGCCGTTTGCCCCGGTCGAGCTTCCTGCGCAGGATCCGGTTCCGGCTGAGATCCCCTATGACGGCATCACGCTTTACGGCTTCCAGAGCATCCGCACTGAGATCGTCCGCAGCGGCGAGGCAGATCTGGACGGCTGCGGCACGCCCGAGACGGTGCAGCTGCTGCGCATCTGGGATCAATATGACCAGCAGTCGTTTGTGCTGCGCATTCAGAAGGGGTCGGACGTGTTCGACACCGGCTTTGAGGAGCCGGATGTGTCCTATCCCGCCAGCTTCAACGCACACATCTGGCTGGCTGATCTGGACGCGGACGGCTATCCGGAGGTCTATTTCAACGGCAATATGAACGGGGATCAGTATGTGCTGAATGTCTGGTCGATGAAGACCGGGACGCCGGAGCTGATCCCGTTTGAGGACCAGATCTATTTGGAGGCCGCGATCATCGGCGTCTCCGATAACAGCCTCCAGCTTGAGAGCACGCAGAATGTGCTCGGCTCCTACAGCGCCATCCGCGCCTATGCCCTGCACGACGATGTGCTGACGCCGCTGGGCGATGAATGGCAGATCGTTCCCGCGAATACGAGCTATTCTCGCCTGTCCGTTGTGCGGGATATTCCCGTCACGCTGGACGACGGCACGGAGTCCGTCTTCGGCCCCGGCACGGTTTTGCAGGTCACGGGAACGGACGGCAAGAGCTTCGTCGACGTGATCACAAGCGACGGCGTGACCGGACGCATCGCAATCGAGCAGCCCGCGGGGGACTGGCAGTGGTATATTGACGGCGAATCGGAGCTGGAATACTTCGAGCTGGTTCCGTACGTCGGATAAATCAGCGGTTCTGACCGCTTGCGGTTTTTGGAAGATTCCTGTATAATCAAAAAGGGCGCTGCGGGATCCCGCAGCGCCCTTTTGAAACTGGTTGGTTTGGTTGTTTGTGTAAAAGCGGCCGGTCATGCTGCCATCGCATCCGCTCCTTTCGGTGTGAGATGTTGATTAAATATCAATCTGTAATTTATTATACACTAAATTGTAACTATTTCAAGGCTTCAAATCTGAAGAATCTGTGAAGAATGGAGAATTGAGCTATGGGAGAGGAAAATAAGAACTGGTTCGCCCGCCATCGCACGGCGGTGTTCGGCATTGCGGTCGCAGTGCTGATTTTAAATCTTGTGGTGCTGGTCGCGGTACCGACGCAGACGCCGGTCGAGCTTTCCCAGACCGTCACGGAATACGCGCTGGCCGACGAGGCATTTGCACAGGCGCACACGCTCACGCTCACCGGCACGCTGACGAAAAGCGTGCTGCACAGCAATCTGTTTCACGGGACGCTGACGATCTCCGGCCTTGACGGTATGGAGGAGCCGTATACGCTGACGCTCACGCGTGAGGACGGCGCATGGCACGGTCTGTCCGGCGAGGCATCCATCCTCTTTTCTGCCGGAAAGGAGATGGACACACTTCTGATTGTGCTGCAGGGCAGTCAGGACGTGGGTGCGGATGTGCACTTTCTTGCACCCGGCGCTGCCAGCCGCAGTGCGGCTCTGACTCGGTTGTATACTTATTATCCGGCGTATCGCACAAAATAAAACGCATATTTTTGTGCGTTTTGTTCAAACCACCCCTTGAATTTTTCTGCCCCAGCGCGTATACTTCAGCTGTAATCGAAAGTCAAAGTAAAAAATTGCATGGGAGGCAATGAACATGAAACTCAAGAACATCAAAGAAGTCGAAGAATTCCGCAAGGTCATCCACGCCTGCGCTGGCGACGTGTACCTCAAGAGCCAGGACGGCGACGTGTTCAATCTCAAGAGCGCGCTGAGCGAGTACATCGCCCTCGGCCAGCTTCTGAGCGAGCAGGGCGACAACCTCGAGCTGTTTGCCGACCGCCGCGAGGACGAGGCCCGGCTCATCAATTTCCTCGCCGAGCTGGATAAGGAAAACGAAAACGCGTGACCGCAGCTTTCAGACATAGCGCCGCCGCTGCTCCCAATGGAGCAGCGGCGGTTCTTTTTATGAAGAGAAGCGACGGAGCACAACCCCGCAATCCAGCGAAGCGGTCACGGGGTTGAACGAAGAAAGACCTTTGCTGTCGAGATGGACGCGCCCTAAGCGGCCATCTGACATACAAAGGTCATTTCGGAGTGGTGCCGGTGGCGGGGCTCGAACCCGCACGGTTGTTACGCCGAGGGATTTTAAGACTTCGACCGAATCCAGAAGAGAAAAGACCTACGAGGAAGTCAATGCCAAAAATCCTTGTGATTGCAAGGCTTTGAACGGAAATTGGAGGAAGTTGGAGACACCAAGAAAACGAGTGTTTTTCCTCGAAAAAGGTGATTCGGAAAGAAAATGGAGAGAACGAGCAAAGAGCAAACAAGCGTTTCTGCCAATGACAAATTCTGATGATAAGAGGAAACGCCATGAAGAAAAATCGTGCGTATTATCAAAAGCTGTTTCAGGACTATCCTGATCTGGTCACACAGGCACAGCTGCGGCAAATGTTAAACGGAATCAGCATTTCATTTTCAAGCAGACTGATCCACGAAAAAAGAGTGCAGTCATTTTTTATAAGACCGTCCTATTACATTGTGAAGGACAGTGTGATCGACTACGTTCTCAGCGCTGATTATGACCAAAGAAACCTGAAGGCGAGGGTATGACATGAAAAAGAATTCCGTGATTACAATCACCAATCAAAAAGGCGGCGTCGGCAAGACAACCACCGCTCTGAATCTTGCCTCTGCGCTGGCAGACGAAAACAAGCGCGTACTTCTCATCGACAATGACCCGCAGGGCAATCTCACCGCATCTATGGGTTACACCCCAGCTGAGCAGAAATATACGCTGGCGAATCTTCTGCTTGCTGCTATCGACTATCCGGAGGATCTGAGCCTCCATCTGCCGCGCTGCATCCTGCACACAGACGGTAAACCGGATCTGATCCCCGCGAACCGACGGTTATCGGATGCAGCTGCGCGGCTTCAGGTTATGCAGATCTCGCAGTACAGCGCCGCGAATGATGCTGGGCGCTGCGCGGAAAAGATGCTGGCGCAAGTACTCATGCCGCTGCGCGACACATACGACTACATCATCATCGACTGCGGACTCAAGCAGGAGCTTTTGACCGTCAATGCGCTGAGCGCGTCGGATTACTGCATTATTCCCGTGCAGTCCCACTTCCTCGCCTCCGAGGGTATCCCGGATGTGCTGGACATGGTACGTTCGGTGCAGAGGCATTTCAATCCGGATTTGAAGATCGCCGGTATCCTGCTGACAATGTATCAGTCCCGGCCGCAGCTCTGCAAAAGCGTACAGCAGAGCGTCTGGGAGGTCTACGGCGACGACTTGCACGTCTTTGACCGCCCCATTGAGTACACCATTCGCATTGCGGAGTGTCCCATGGCAGGCATGAGTATTCTGGACTACGAGCCGGGTAATCCTGCAGCGGAATCCTATCGGAATCTCGCCTCGGAGGTGCTGCAGCTTGGCTAGAGCGAATATGAACGAGATGCTGCGCAAACGCATGAGTGCGACCCAGCAGGCGTCCGAGCAGCAGACCGGCGATGCAGCGTATGCGCAGATCTTTCAGATGCCGGTGCCGCAGACGGAAACGCAATTCCGTGACGTACCGATCTGCAAGCTACACCCGTTCTATACCGCTGACATTGGCTTTCATCCCTACCCCCACGCCAAGCTGGAAGCCTTTGCGGAAGAATTGAAGGAGAACGGTTTGTATGAGCGGATTCTGGTTCGTCCCATTGCAGGAACGGATGAATTCGAGATTCTGGCCGGGCATAACCGCACAGAAGCAGCGAAGTTGGCAGGCTGGACGGATATCCCCGCAACGGTCATGGCCGTCAACGACCAGCGTGCCATCAGCATTGCGATTGCAACGAATCTTCTGCGGCGGCAGGATCTGACGATCATCGAACGCGGCAAGGCGTATAAAGCGTTGCTGGATGCAAGAAACCGGCACGGTTTCCGCACGGATTTAACTTCTGGCGAATCTCGCCAGAAGTATTCCGCCCGCGGAATTGTGGCCGAGTTCTTTGGTGTGACAGAGTATGAAATCCGCAAAGCTGTCAAGCTGGCACAGCTAATCCTACCGCTTGCTGAGATCGTGGAGAATGCGCCCAAGAAGCTGAATCTGGCCTGCGCCGACTTGATTGCAGATTACGATGAGGCTGCGCAGACGGCGTTCATCGAGATGTGCCAGATCGAAGGCTACGCACTGAACAAGCAGACCGTCGCGTTTATTCATGCACAATGCCCGCCGCCGTCAGCGAATCAGCAGGCAATTTACGCCGCATGGCGGGAAACGCGGGCAAAAGAAGCGCAGCGTGCAGCCGCGCCGCCGAAAAAGCTGAGCTTTGACCGAAAACGGTTTGCGCCATACCTGAGCAAGTTCAAAAGCGACAAGGAAATCGAAAACCTGTTTCTGGAGTTTCTCAGACAGCGTGCCGAATGAGGCACAGCTAACTTCATAAAAAACACGACTTTTTCAAGGTCGTGTTTTTTTATATCCAAATTCAGATGGAGGGGGTATCGAATTGCCCGGAAATCAAATCCCATGCACGGCGGACGACCTGTATCGCCTGCTGTGTCGCTATCGTATTCCGCCCTAGCATACAAAACAAAATACAAAGGAGCTGTTTCCATGTACGAAGTATATCAGGATCATCCAAAACAAGCACGGCTCAATATCCGCGTTGTGCTTGCCGTCGCATTTCTCGTCTGTGCCATTGGCGCGGGCATTTTTCTTATCACCCGTCTGGTCAGCAAGCCGCTGACCAAGGAAGAAGCCCGCGCTCAAACTGGCATCGTATATGATTCTTCTGCCGTCGAAGGCGGCTGGGATAATCTCAGTCCCGAAGAAATTGCGGAGAAGCTGAATGAGAAAGTGGCCGAGGGCATGATTAACATTTCTGCCAACACTGCTCCCATCTTTGAAGATGGGGCATCGGAGGGAAACTTGATGCTCGTAAACGAAAGCATCAATAACTATCCGCAAAAGGTTCAAATCATTCGCAATGATACTGGTGAACAGGTTTATGAATCCGGCGCCATTGCTGTTGGCAGTAAGATTGAACGCGCGAAGCTGGACGTTGTTCTCCCTGCTGGTACATACGAATGCACCGCGTATTTTCATAACTTGGACCCGGAATCTGGTGCAATCATCGGCACGGCCGGGGCCATCATCACAATCACAATTCAACACTAATTTCACTTAAAAAAGGAGTAACTACAATGAAAAACTTTAAGAAGACCATCTCTCTCATCCTCGCCATCTGCATGCTCGCATCCCTTGCCATTTCCGCTTCTGCTGCCAACACCGTTGACGCTTCGGGCGGCACCGGCACGTCCTCTGTCACGCTGTCCAGCACGGCCGATGGCAGCCTTGACGGCGATCCGGCGGCCACCAAAATGAGCGTCAGTGTTCCGACCGTGTTGCCTGTCGCCGTTGGCACTGACGGCACCGTTTCCACCGCGACCGACGCAAAGATCGTCAACAACAGCTTTGGTGCGGTCAAGGTTGCAAATGTCTCCATCGAAGCCGCACAGGGCTGGAATCTGACCGCGTTCGGGGACAAGGCTACACTTGCAAAGGAAAAGGTTGACAGCAACAAGTTTGGTTTCCAGATCGCGCTTGGCAACGGTGAAAAGAAGCTGACCGACAACAAGAACGCCAGCAAGCAGACCCTTCTGGACGCTGCTGTTGAGGGCTGCTACATGAGCGGCGTGGGCGACACTTCTGCCAACTCCATCGGTATTGCCTACGACGCCATCGTGACTCCGGTCTCCGAAGCCGTCACGAACGCAGCGATTGCCAGCGTACTCTTCATTATCGCGTGGGACACCGTCGAGTATCGATAAGCACGATCCATTCATTCAACGGGGAAGGCGCAGCCTTCCCCGTGTCTTATAAGGAGGACTTTAAATGAAACACAAAAGAATCCTCGCAATGATTCTCGCTGTTGCATCCTGCCTGTCACTGGCAGTTTCCGCATCCGCGGCAAACACCACGGCGCGGAGGGCTACGGATTTCCGAGATTTCGATAAATCCGCCTGGTATGTCGAAGCGGTCAGCGCCGCCGTGGATAACGGCCTGCTTTATGGCAAATCCAGCACGACACTTGACCCCAATGGCGATATGACCCGCGCGGAAATGGCTGCGATCATCAACCGCTCGTTCGGGTGCTATAAAGCCGCTGATATTTCGCAGTACAAGGACGTTTCCAAGGACAAGTGGTATTACAAGGATATTGCACTCGCTGCGCAGATGGGCACTTATAACGGCCGCAGTTCTTCTGCGATGGCCCCGGACGCACCGATCAGCAGACAGGAAGCAATGAGCGTCGTGGCCCGTGCTCTGGAGTTGGACTACGATTCGTACTCCAAAACAGATCTGTCCGCGTTCTCCGACCGCAGCGAGATTTCTAACTGGGCGCTGCCTTATGTAAGGGCAATGGTCGGAGCTGACTATATCCATGGCCGCGGCAAGATTCTTGCGCCACAGGAGCACATCACCAGATCAGAGTTTGCGCAGATTTTCCATAACATTATTGGTAGCTATATCACCGTAAAAGGAATCTACGACAAGGACATCAAGGGCAGTGTTCTCATTCGTACCGACGATGTGACGTTCAAGGATATGACCGTAGACGGTGATTTTATTGTTGGTTGTGGTGCGGCGGATGGGAAAATTGTGTTGGATAACGTAACCGTCAAGGGCAGGCTTCTTGTTTGGGGCGGCGGTACGAAAGCCGTGTACTGCAACAACGGCACAAATACGCCGGAAGTGATTGCCGCGAGAGTCGATGATGCAGTAAAGATTATCTTTGACCGCGACAGTACGTTGGCAGTAATCGACACGATCAAAACCCGCATCACCGAGCGCGCGAAGCAGCATAAAGAAACGGAAATCATATTTTATGACGTTTCCGGCCTTAGAGAGGCCCAAAAGCAGCTCAACGCCATCGTCGCGGACAATCAGCTTTCTATTGTTGCTCCGGCTCATCTGTATGCTATTGTCGGGGAAACCAGCGTGAAAGCCGAGTTCGTCAATAGCAGTAAATCGGATACCTACAAAATCGAGATTCGCCGCAACAAGGATGATTCCCTCATTGCAGATGCTTTAGAGCTTGCCGCAGGAAAATCCATCACAACATTGACGTTGCTGGAAGCGCCGGAGTACGGCAATGTGGATTGCACCGTAACGATCACGGCATTCCGCGACGGCAAGCAGATCGGCACGTTGCACACTGAATTGACGCTCCATGCCGCCTACCTCTGGCCGAAGGAGGTGCAGTGATGAACAATGTTAAAAAGGCAGCGGCACTGCTTCTGGCGCTGGCGCTTATCTTCGTGTTCCCGATCTCGGCTTCGGCGGCAGAAATGACCGAAGCAAAGGTCCCTGTTACCTTGACTATTATAAATACTGTGTCGCCCATTTCTTGCACCGTTCCCGCCGCGCTGCCGGTTTCGTTGGTCGACGGTTACGTCGTGACAGCCAATAATGCAGCCATCACCAACACGGCCAAAACTGGCAGTATCAAGGTAACCAAGGTTGATGTGCAGGCAGGAACCTTTGAAATCGGGAATTACGACGATTTCTCTGCGAGTAAAAACAGTATCGCTTTGGCCATCAATGGTTGCAGCACAAAAAGTGCGGGCGCTTTGACGCTGACAGATAACGCCTTTCCTGCAATTCCTGCGGAAAAGTCGCTTGCCATCCGCTACCGCGCGAAGGTATCTGCCAACGAAGCCGTAACCAACGTCAATGCGGCAATTGTGATTTTCACGATTGCTGCCGTCATGGAGGAGGGATAACGCATGAAGATTAGAAAACTGACAGCCCTGCTTCTGACCCTCTGTATGATCTTCTCGTTGTCCGTGGCCGCATTTGCTGCGGAAACGGACGTGCATACGGTCTATGACAACGCACCCGACGAAGACACGGCTGCTTCTGCCGAAACAGTCACCTCCGGCACGATTCCCGGCAGCAAGATCAAGTGGGAATTGAACGAGCACAACTGGCTGATGATCTCCGGCTCCGGCGATTGTGAGCCTTTCACCAACAAGGACGACCAGCCGTGGGCGGCCTATCGTGACCAGATCACGCAGGTCTGGTTCGATGACATGGAAAATCTCAAAATTTCCAATCTTGCGTACTGGTTTGAAGACTGTATCAATCTGACCACGGCTGAGATCCCCGGCACCACGCCGGTCATTGGCCGCCATGCGTTCTACAACTGCCCGAAGCTGTCTACGCTCACGATTTATTATGGCGAGGACATTCTGGAATCCATTGGCGTAGATGCGTTCTGGCGCGAGACGGACAGTGGGGATACCCTTTATATCGGCTACCTGATCGGCTACCCCAAATCGTCTGTGCCGTTCCACACCTATAATTGGGGCAGCTCCAACCGAAATGAGCGTTACTTTTATGACCTTTATGGTTCCAATTCCAGCCGAACTATGAGCGCATCAGATGTTTCTTTGACCTCCACCGGCACGATCATCGGCAACTGCCCAAGCTGTGGAAAATATTCATTCCAAGGCGTGTACGTTGAAGTCGCACATTCGTCACGCGGCCACGCAAATTACAACGAATGCAACGCGTGTCATTACGTCCAATATTTAGGAACATACACCACCAAAAGTCACGGATCCGGTGCTTATGGGTCGGGCACCTGCCCGGACTGCGGCAGCCACACATGGGTGCTGGACTACGAAAGCGCCGCCACTTGCACCAGCAATGGGTACCGCAGTTACAGCTGTGTCTGTGGTCAAACGAAGTCTGAAACCATCTACGCAAGCGGTCACAGCTATTCCTATGGGAGCTGGACACAGTATTCATCGTCACAGCACCGGCGCGAATCGTACTGCCGGAATTGCGGCGATTCGGATTATGAATACGCCAGCCACAGTATGAGCTACGGTTCGTGGAGCAATTACAGCAGCAGTCAGCACAGCCGAACGGCTTCCTGCCGTACCTGTGGATATAGTACTACGGACTACGGTTCGCATTCCTACTCTACCGGCGCGTGGAGTAAGTATTCTGACACCCAGCATCGGCGCGCAAAAACCTGCACGTCCTGCAGCGCATCGACCTATGACTACGCCAATCACAGCTATTCCTATGGTTCGTGGGTGTCGGACAGCGAAACGCAGCATAAGCGCACCAAGACGTGCTCGGCCTGCGGCGATTCTGGCTATGAATACGCTGACCACACCGACGCGAACGGTGACGGCAAGTGCGACGATTGCGGCGCGACTGTCTCGTTGACTGTTACATGGGATGCAGGCAGCAACGGCGGCACGATTGACGGTAAGGCAGCGTATAGCGAAACCGTTCAGCCGAACAGCAAGCCGACAATTCCCGCATCGCTCCCGGTCAAAAAGGGGCACAGCTTCAAGGGCTGGTACACGGCCAAAACAGGCGGTAAGCTCTACAACACTGTCACTTCGATCACGGCCAGCACAACGTTTTACGCGCAATTCACTGCAAACGCCTACACCGTAACATGGAACCTCGGCACTGGTCAGAGCGAAACGACGCAGCAGACCTACGGCGAAAAGCTGGTGCTGCCGACTGAGCCGACACGCAAAAATGCGGAGTTCCTTGGTTGGTTCACGGAAGCGAACGGCGGTACGCAGGTAACAGCAAATGACGTTTTCACGGAAACCGCAGATAAAACGTATTACGCCCATTGGGAGATCACCGAGGTTTTCTCGGTCACTGTTCCGGTCACATTGCCCCTCGTTGTCGATGAAAGCGGCGAGGTTCACACGGGCAGCGCGGAGATCATCAATGCTTCTACCGGCACAGTTGTTGTATCTTCGGTTAGCATCAGCACGAAGAATGGCTGGCAGCTCGTTCCCTACACGACTGACATGGCGCATGAAAAGGTTGACGCGAAGCTCCTCGGTTTCAAGATCAATGATGCGCAGACCAACAAAACTGGTGATACAGAGATATTCTCCCTGACCTCCCCGTGGGAAATTGCGGAGAACAGCCGGTTGCCACTCTCCTACGATGCCGTTGTCAGCGCCGTATCCAAAGCAATCACCGAGCAGGAAGTTCTCTCCATTGTCTTTGTTCTGAAATGGGGCGGTGAATGATCAAAAAAACCTGAGAACGGGTTTCCGTTCTCAGGTTTATGCTTCTTTTCTGTTGTGCGCAGCCTGCCATGACAGGGCCTGCTCCAATTCATAGACGGTCTGTTCTTCCTCGGTTGCTTTGCGCACCGTCATACACCCGCATTCCGGGCACTGCTGCGGCATGAAGCGGTCAAAGCCCCAAAAGGTTTGCTCACAGGTATTACATGCGTAGAGCATGGCGTTCACTCCTTTATATTTTCAGTTTATCGCTCAAATGTGAACATTTCAACGCCGGGGGCTGCTCAGTCTTCGGTACATCCATTTTTGGAGGAATCAATGAAAAAGCTATATCGTTTTTATACACTCTGCCTGCTGCTTTTGCTGTGCGTCAGCCTGTTTTGTGTGCAGGCGTTTGCCGTCGAGGATATGTGGACGGCGGCGAACCGCATCATCGTGGACGTTTACAGCAAAATTGCAGGCATCAGCACGGTGCTGGCCGGTCTGATGTCCGCCGTCGCAGTTGTCGGCGCGAAGCTCTCCAACAACCAGCACAAGGTTGACCAGGCGTGGGACTGGCTGCGCCGCATCTGGATCGCGTGGGCGGTCATCAACGGCATCGGCGCGTTCATTGCCTATGTTGCCCCGCTGTTTCAGGGTCTTGCAACAATCCAAGGCTAAACAGAATCATCCGGCGAGGAACGGAGGTGACGGTGCTTGCTGGAGCTGCTCTTTCAGGGCTTTATCGAATGGATCTATGGCCTGATCCTGGAATGCTGGGAGTATTTTGCGTCCGTGCTGTTTGACCTCATGAGTCTGGATTTTGCGTATCTGC
>ENA-UERK01001528-UERK01001528.1-human-gut-metagenome-genome-assembly--contig:-NODE-1528-length-16763-cov-4.383076_pt1 | contig 16763 bp, 14 predicted proteins | sample MGYA00242957_ERZ507957 | MGnify/ENA primary metagenome ERZ507957 (study PRJEB26167, sample SAMN06115538) | human gut metagenome | host: Homo sapiens | place: China:Heilongjiang | collected 2015-11-06... | reverse complement strand
GACCTTATGTATTGTCTGCGCCCAGCTCTGCGGCTTCCAGCACCTTGATGCCTTCGGCCTCGAACGCGGCGCGCAAAGCCTCGGCAAAGCCGGGACGCGGCACCTTGTTCTTGACGCAGAGGGTGATGATGCCATGCAGGCTGGTGCATTCCAGACCGATGGAAGCGCCGTCCGCCGGCACCCAGGTCTGGAAGTCCTCGATGTACCGGGTCAGCTCCGGGCTGGACGGGGCGAAGGGGTCGCCCAGATAGCTCACCCAGAAGTCCGCCGGGAAGCCGCTGATGTACTCGCCCATCTGGAAGATGCGCTTTTTGATGCTGAGGCTGGCTTTCTGCTGGTAGACCCGGTAGACCCAGCCCATCTGCTCCGCGATACGGAACAGTTTTCGCTCAGCGGAAAGGTTCTCTTTCAGGTCAGCGTCCACGCCCACGGCCACTTCGGCCAGCGGGGCATCTGCCGTCAGCGGCAGCTTGCGCTGGAAGGAGGCCACGCAGTTGTAGAGGGCGTTCGGCGCACCCAGCGCGTCGCGGGCGTCTGTTGAGTAGCTGTAGAGCACCTCGTCCTTGTCCAGATACGCCCGCACCGCCTTACAGAGCAGGGCCGTGAGGGTACTGAAGGGCTTGACGCCGCAGCGGAGGGCGGCGTCCACAAGCCCCGCCTTTTCCAGCCGGATGCGGCAGCAGGTGGGCGTCTCTTCAAAGGTCTGCACCACGGGGCGCTGCATATCGTTGGCCACCTGACTCTCGGGGTACTTTGCAAGGATGTCCTCGATGTCGTAGGCAGGGTCCGTCTCAAGGGTCTGGCCCTCGAAAGCCGTACCGTACTGCAGGTTGCAGTAGAACTGCAGCACCATGGTCATGAAGGGTGCTATGCCCCGGCCATCGGCCAGAAAGTGGAACCAGTCGAAATAGACGACTTTCCCCTCATAGCTCAGGGCAACAGTAAAGCCGTTCTCGTCCGGAAATTCGGGCTTTGCGCTGCCCTGCCGCACCGGGCAGGGGGCGTCCGACGGCTCGAGGTGGAGCAGCTTTTTCTCCCACACCGGCTTCTGGAAATAGTAGGGTGCCTTTGCCCGGGCCGCATCCAGAGCCTGCTGCAAAAGCGCACCGTCCACGGCATCTTTCAGCGTGACCTGATAGCGGCAGTTGACCATGTTTTCGCGGTAATAGTAGACGATGCCCTGAAAAACAGAACGCTGTTCGGCATCCATTCCTTATTCCCCCGCGTGTGCGGCCAGATAGTCGGCCAAATCGCTGACGGTGACGAAGTTGCGCAGCTCCTTTTCGGGGATGCGCAGGCCGAAAGTCTCCTCCAGGTCGGCGACGACGGTCAGGATCTCCATGGACGACAGGTCCAGATCGTCCATCAAGACGCTGTTCTCGTTGACATCATCGGGGGAAATCTCTGCAACATCTTCCAGAATTGCAAGGATCTGGGACACGATCTCGGTTCTTTCCATAGTTTGAATCTTCCTTTCGTAATTCCATTAAAGGCGGCTGCGGCTCTTTTCCAGTATTCCGCAGCCTGCCCGGTTTATTCTTACTTGCGCAGCAGCTTGCCGGTGCCGGTGCGGGGCAGAGGCTCGGTGCTGAACTCCACGGCGCTCATCCGCTTGTAGAGCGGCAGGGTGCGGTTGGTCTCGGTGATGAAGTCGCGGACGGTCTGCTGGTCGGCCTCGCCGCAGTAGATGACGGCACAGATCTTCTTGCCCTTCTCCCTGACGATGCATTCCTTGACGGCCTCGCACTTGGACAGCAGATTTTCCAGTTCTTCGGGGCTGACGTTCTCACCGTTGTCGAGGATGATGATATTCTTCTTGCGTCCGGTGATGTAATAGAAGCCGTCCTCGTCCACACGGGCCAGGTCTCCGGTGTGGAACCAGCCGTCGGCGTCGAGGACTTCTGCGGTGGCCTCGGGGTCCTTGTAATAGCCCAGCATGACGCAGCCGCCGCGGATGCAGATTTCGCCCGTCTCGTCCAGCTTGTACTCGGCGTGGTCGTCGGGCTTGCCCACGGCGCGGATGTGCTTTTCGTCCTGCTCGTAGTTGATGATGCCGTCGCCGCAGGTCTCGGTCATGCCGTACACCTGAGTGATCATCATGCCCTGCTGTGCCAGCTCGGCCAGCATGGCGCCGTCAAACATGGCAGAGGAGCCGCAGGGGTTCCAGACGCCGTTCAGGCGGGCGCGGCGGCCCCGCTTGACGTCTTTGTAGATGGCCTCCATCAGCATGGGAGCCACAGCGATGGCATCGCTGTGCATCAGGCCGAGGTCGCGGTAGAAGTCGCGGATGTCGGCGGAGAGGTTCAGCGCCCAGCCCTTGCAGGCCCAAACGAAGAGGCAGATGAACGTACCCAGATGGAACAGGGGCAGGATGGCGAAGTTGCTCAGGACGTCGTTTTTGTCCTCGGGCATATGCTCGTGCTTATAGTCCAGCATGGCGTCGCCGAATTTGACCTGGCACTCCACAGTGGTAAAAAAGTTGCGCTCCGAGAGCATGACGGCCTTGCTGCGGCCGGTGGTGCCGGAAGTGAACATCAGCACCATCAAATCATCATGGCCCACGCAGTCAACAAGCTCTGCAGGCGCGCTGTCCTTGAAGGCGTCCATCGGGCGGAGTTTATCGCCGTAGGCGGCCTCGATGTCGGGGCGGCAGCCATAGTCGATGCCGTCGTTGACGATGAGAGAAGGCTCGACCAGGCCCAGCCCATATTCCAGCTCGGGCCAGGTCTTTTTCTGGTTGATGGTCACGACGACGGCCCCGGCGAGGATCGCGCCGAAGCTGTTGACACCGTACTCATAGCAGTTGCGGCTCATGATGCCGACACGCTTGCCCTTGATGTCGGGGATATTCTCCTTAAAATAAGTAATGGCCCTGCGGATGTCCTGCACATACTGGGCGTAGGTCTTTTCCACCACAGTCTTGCCATCGGCGGCCACATAGCGGAAAGCCACCCGGTCGGGGTACTGCTTCGCCATGACGTCCGTGATGAGCTCATATACAGTATTTATCATTTTTGTCGCTCCTTGCTGTTCTTCTTTATTGCAGCGAAACGCCGGCATTTGACATATTCTGCCTCAGAGTAATAATACCTGTTTCGGCAGAGAAATGCAACTACGCGGCGTATCCTTTTTCGCTGTTTTATTGTTTATTTGCGCAGCAGCTTGCCCAGCGCGTTGCGGGGCAGGGGCTCAGCGGTGAACTCCACGGCACTGATGCGCTTATACAGCGTCAGGCTGCGGTTCACCTCGGTGACGAAGGCTCTGACCTCTTCCTGCTTATCCTCAGGGCAGTAGATGACGGCACAAATTTTGTGGCCCTTCTCCTTCACGATGCACTCGGTGATGGCCGGGCAGAGGGCCAGCTTCTTTTCCAGCTCTTCGGGGCTGACGTTCTCGCCGCTGGCGAGGATGATAAGGTTCTTCTTGCGGCCGGTGATGTAATAGAAGCCTTCCTCATCCATCCGGGCCAGGTCGCCGGTGTGGAACCAGCCGTCGGCGTCGATGACCTCTGCCGTGGCCTCGGGGTCCTTGTAGTAGCCCAGCATCACGCAGTCGCCCTTGATGCAAATTTCTCCGGTCTCGTCCAGCTTATACTGAACGTGGTCGTCGGGCTTGCCCACGGCACTCATGTGCTTTTCGACCTGCGTAAAGTTCAGGATGCCGTCGCCGAATGTCTCGGTCATACCGTAGCACTGGTTGACGACGAAGCCGTTCTGGGCCATCTCCAGCAGCATCTTGGGGTCGAGGGCAGCGGAAGAGCAGCACAGGTCCCACAGGCCGTTCAGACGGCTGACGCGGCCACGCTTCATGTCGTTGTAGATGGTCTCCACCAGCATGGGGGCCGAGGCCATGACGTCGCTGTGCATCAGGCCCAGGTCGCGGTAGAAGTCGCGGATGTCGCCGCAGAGGTTCAGGGCCCAGCCGGCAGGCGGGTAGGACATGACGCAGACGAAGCAGGCCATGTGGAAGAGGGGCAGCAGAGTCATATGGCTCAGCGGCAGCTTCTGGCCTGCCGGGAGGCGGTCGGTGATCCAGTTCTCTGCCACCTCCGAATAGGTGTGCAGGCTCGCGCACATATTCCGCTCCGAGAGCATGACGCCCTTGCTTCGGCCGGTGGTGCCGGAGGTGAACATCAGCATCATCAAATCGTCGTGGCCCACGCAGTTGGTCAGCTCGCCGGGGGCAGTATCCTTATAGCAGTCCATGGGGCGGAGCTTCGGGCCGTAGGCGGCTTCCAGCTCGGCGCGGCAGCCGTAGTCGATGCCGTCGTTCAGGATGAGGGCGGGCTCCACGAGGCCCAGCTCATATTCCAGCTCCTCCCAGGTCTTTTTCTGGTTCAGAGTCACGAGAACGCCGCCGGCGAGGATGATGCCGTAGGACGCCACGCAGAATTCATAGCAGTTCCGACTCAGCAGAACGATGCGCTGGCCCTTGATGTCCGGCACTTCGGCCTTGAGATAGGCCGTCATCCGGCGGATGTCCTGCGCATACTCGCGATACTTCTTCTCCACAACAGTCTTGCCGTCCTCGGCCACATAGCGTATGGCCACATTATCGGGGAACTCCTGCTCCATGCAGCGGGTCACCATGTCGTATACGCCTGCGGGTACTTTGATGTATTCAGCCATCGGTCTTTCTCCTTCTTTGTCAAATTTTCAGCTCTGCACTTTTTTTCATTCACTTTCCAGAGTCATTCCGAATCTCTGGCAGTTCGAGGAAAACTTTGGCACGACTCCTCATGGCAACAGTATACCGCAAGCAGAGCGCAAACGCAAGATTTAATTGCACAAATATGCAACTTGAGCTTGCATTCAATTTGTGCAGGCAGATGTAATTCTTTCCTTTTGTTGCGATGCGCGAAAAGCTGTGATACACTTTTTTTCGTCAGGACGAAACTTCGCCCGGAGGTCGAGTCCTTATCAAATTGACAGCAAGCCCAAAAAGCATTATACTGTTTATATCATTTAGCAAAAAAGCTCCCCGCCGAGCTTCATATTTTTATTTATCGCGCCTAAAACACGGCCTTCCGGGGCCTCCGGGACGAATGGCGCACAAGGAGGACCCTTTTCATGGAAGGCACCAAGCCCCGCACTGTAAGCAGCCTTGGCATGTTCGACCTGCTGAAAGGCATCGGAATGCTGGCCATCGTCTTTGCCCACACGGCAGAGCTTTACCCCCTCGGCACCAACGACGTCACCCCTTTCGCGTTCGCGCTGTTCGCTTACCGCGAAGCGCTGATGGCCGCCTTTTTTATTGCCAGCGGCTACGGCTTCCGCAAGCGCTCCATCCACAAATGCATCGAGCAGCAGCTCAAGACCCTGCTCAAGCCTTACCTTTATACTGCACTGGCCACCACGGTGCTCCACGCTTTCATTCACCATGCAGCTTTCGGCTCGTGGGATGCTGCCATCTCAGAATCGGCCAAGGTCTTAGGCGGTTTCCTGTTAGGCCTGCCCCACACGGCCACTTACTTCGGGCAGCAGTTTTTCTCCTGCGGACCCATGTGGTACTTAGTGGCTCTGATGCTGGCGTGGGTGCTTCTGGACGTACTGCTCGAGATTTTCCCCGAGCGGTACATAACCCCCGCAGTCGTCGGCGTCACCCTGCTTGGCTGGGGCGTCACGCTGGTGTGGGAGGCTCCTTTCTGCATCGCACAGGGCATGGTGTCGCTGCCCTACCTTTACATCGGCTATCTGGCCAAGAAGCGCCGTCTTTTTGAAACTCCCCTCTCCGGCAGAGCCAAAGCCGGACTTATCGCGTCCGCGCTGGGCGTCGTCGCGGGCGTTTTGCTGACCCAGAGCACCGACTGCGTTTCGCTGGGTGAGTGGACGATGGGGCCGCTGAGCATCCTGCTGGATGGCGCAGTGGGCTACGGCATCATCCGGCTCTTTTTGAAATGGCAGCGCCGAGTGGACGGCCCCATCTCCCATGCCATCGAGTGGGTGGGCCGGCGCTCGCTCTTCATCTTCTGCATCCACACTGTGGAGCTGACGGCCATCCCGTGGTATCTGATGGCTGCAAAGTATGCTGACCATCCGGTGCAGGGGATGCTGCTGCAGCTCGTGTTCTCGCTTGTGTCCATCTTCGCCGTCACCGAACTTCTGATGCGCCGCAAAGAGCTTGGCCGGAAGCTTCGGGGCGGCAAGCCTGCGGACAAGCCCCGGCAGCGGAGCAAGACCCGCCGCTATGCGGCAAAACACTGAAATTCCTGCGCTTTGGTATCCATCCATTTTGAGGGTAGACTATAGTTACTTTTGATGCATGGGCTTGCAGCGCGGGTTGTACGCCTTGCGATAAATTGGAGGAGGCCCCGGTAATGATGAACGAAACTCCTGAAGCGGCTCTGCGCAGCCGCATTGCGGACCTTGAACAACAGCTCAAACTTGCAGACGAAGGCACTTCGCGGCTGGCCCAGCGCTGCCTTGAGCTGGAAAAGCAGCTGCAGACCTTCTATGCTGCCCACCCCCAGAAAGAGAGGCAGACCGACTCGCCTGCTCTGGTGCAGCCGCTGCTTTACTATGATGCCGGGTTCGGCTTTTCCCAGAAAGACACCGTCAAGGCCCCGGACTACGAATACGACGAGCTGAACGGCATGGTGACAGCGACCTTCGAGCTGCCGGAGGCCGCGTTCAATCTCCGTCTCGACCCCGGTGAACTGCCTTGCTGCATCACCGATTTCGTCTTCTCGGATGACCGCATCCTCTGCCGCCCGGTGAACGGTGTGCCGCTCCATGGCGACGGCATCCTGTTCCTCAACAACGACCCGAATTTCATGCTGGATGGTCTGAACCGTTTCCCCGCCGGGATGAAGTTGGGCGTGAGCTACTGCTACTTCCCGCTGGAGCCGCTGGCTGACGACCCATTGTTCGCCGCCGTTCTCGAGGGCGTACAGTATTTTCAGAAGACCCGCGTCTGCGAGCAGAAGCACCTCGACCAGCTGGAAAAAACTACGGCTGACCAGAAGCAGACCATCGAGGCCCTGCAGAAGAATCTCTCCGAGCTGCATCAGGCCAACGCCGAGCTGAGCGCCCGGAGCAAAGCCTACGAAAGCTCGCTGGAAAACATCCTCTCTTCCAGCAGCTGGAAACTCACGCTGCCCCTGCGCCGCCTGCTGGGGCTGTTCCATCGCAGCCATTGAGCCTGCCTGCGGAGAGGAGGATACGATGTACAGCAGTTATACCACTCTGCAGCGGGCTCAGCTCGCCAAACAGGAATATCTCGACACCCAGGAAGTTTTTCTCGGCGTCTATGCGCCGGGGCGGAACGCCGCCCTGAAAGCTTCCCTGCAGAACCAGCTCCACCGCAAATTTTTATTGACGGACAGCCTCCGCCCCGAAGCCCTCGGCAGCGCCGTCGGTGTGCTTCTGGTCAGGGAAGACCTTTTCCTGATGCCCACGGCTCTGTCCTGCTTTGCGGACGCACTGCGCAGCGGCGCAGACTACGTCACCAGCGACGCCGTCTTCGGCTACTCAGGCGTCACCACCCTCTACCACAGTCAGGGCTTTGCAGCCTGCCCGGGCTGCGCCCTCGTCTCCCGGGAGTTGCTGCGCCGCTGTCAGGTGGAAGCCCGCGACCCGGAAAATCCCGTCGAACTGCTGACGCTGGCGGCGAAGCTCAGCCGCAGCCACGTCTGCCTCCCGCTGGCGCTGGCCCACTATGAGCGGGACATCTGCGCCGAAGACGTCTGGTCTGTAAAGGGGAAGCGCGTCTTTATCATGAGCCACCTGCTGGACATGACCGGTGCGCCCATCGTGCTGGTGAGCGCCGTGCCGGTGCTGCGCAGCATGGGCTACGAAGTGGTCGTCCTCGGCCCTGAGGACGGCGGCTCCATGCCGCTTTTCCTCGAGGCGGGAGCTACCGTCATCACCCGCAAGGGCTGTGTTCAGTCTCCCCTGCTCTGGGGGCTGGCCCTCTGCGCCGACCTCGTTCTAGCCAACACCGTCGTGGAGGCCCGGGCCGTCCGCGCCCTGAGCGGTGCGCGGGTGCCGGTGCTCTGGTGGCTCCACGATGCTTTTGCAGGCTACCCCCACATCGCCCACCAGATCCCCAGAAAGCTGGGCGAAAATATCCGGCTCTACTCCGTCGGCAGCCACGCCGCCAACGCCATGCACTCGGTGCGGCCGGAGTTCAACATCCGGCCCCTCATCTACGGCCTGCCGGACTACGCCGCCGAGAAGTTCTCCCACTACGATTTGAGCTATGCGGGCGGGCGGCCTCTGTTCGCCACCGTGGGTTCCTTCGAGAACCGGAAAGGCCAGGACATCTTCTGCAAAGCCATCCGGCTGCTGCCGCCTGAGACCATGAAGAAGGCATCCTTCCTCTTCGTGGGCAAGGCCGCAGAGGCTGAGATGATGGACGCCGTGCGGAGCCTGACCGCTGACTGCCCTGACAACGTCTTTTACGTCAAGCGGCTCACCCGCGACGAGATCAAGAGCCTGATGGCCCAGTGTACCTGCCTCGTCTGCGCCTCCCGCGACGACCCCATGCCTACTTTCGTCACTGAGGGCCTCATCTTCGGCAAGCCCGCCATCGTGTCGGAGCACACCGGCACCGCCGGGCTCATCACCGAGGGCGTGGACGGTTTCGTCTACGAGGACGACGACCCCGAAAAGCTGGCCGAGCGGCTGGCCTGGGCCATCGAGCACCCGGAAAAGCTGGCCGCCATGCGCCCCGCCTGCCGTGAGCTTTACGAGAGTCATTACTCCAAGCAGGCGTTTTCCGACAGTTTACAACAGGCTGTAAAGGAACTCACTGGCGAATAAGCTCCCCGTTCTTTATCACTCTGCCGAAACTGAGGCAAAAAATTTGGCAGTTGTTCACAAACACACCTCCGGACTGTGATATACTCTCCTAAGAGTTTATCCCAGTCCGTTTTTTGTTGAAATTTGAAAGGAGTCCCCGCATGAGTTCGTCCGCCTCCCCCGCCCCTTCGCGCCGAAAGACCCTGCTCTCGCTGGGCGTTCTGGCCCTGCTGACCGGCATCGTGGTGTTCATCTTCCGGGAGCACTGGGCCGAGATCTCCGAGGCGCTGAGCCGGCTCACCCTCGGGCAGGGGCTTCTGGCACTGGCCGTGGGCCTGAGCTACCCGCTTCTCGAGGGCGTATCCAGCTGGCTCATCGTCCGCAGCCGCCTGTCCCATTTCCCGCTGCGGCAGGGTATCGACAATGCATGGATGGGGACCTTCGGCAATGTGGTGGGCCTCGGCGCAGGGTCGGTGCCGTTTCAGACGTGGTATCTCCACCGGCGCGGGCTGGACGTCGGCCCCGGCGTGGGGCTGATGACCCTGCAATACGTCTTCCACAAGACAGCCGTCCTGCTTTACGCCACCGTGTTGCTTCTGGCAGGCCGACCCTGGATAGCGGCCCACTCCGACGGTGTGCTGCGGTATCTGCCCGGGGCCTACGCTGTCGTGGCGGGCGTCATCGTGGGGCTCATCGCCCTCTGCGCCCTGCCGGTGGTGCAGCGTCTGGCCCGCTGGCTGCTGCATTTTCTGCCCGACACGGGCCGCTGGGCCGAGCATCGGGAAAGCTGGCTCAAGCAGCTGGACACCCTGAGCACCGAGAGCCGCCATCTGCTGGCAGACAGGCCCCGCTGTGCCGCCATTCTGGGCGTGCATCTCGTAAAGCTGTTCCTGCTCTTCTGCCTGCCCTGGATGGGGCTGCGGTTCATGGGGCTGGATACCGGCCTCACCTTCTGGCAGGTGCAGCTCCTGACGTCGCTGACCCTCTTTGTCTCCAACGCCCTGCCCAACGTGGCGGGCATGGGTTCGGTGGAGACGGCCTTCCTGCTGGTGTACAGCAGCTTCCTCCCCGATGCTTCGTCCATGAGCCTGCTGATGTTCTACCGGCTGGCCAGCTATTACGCCGTCTTTGCGGCAAGTGCCGTCGGCTTTGCGCTGGCGCAGCGGCGGCTGAACCGCGGATGACCTTGTGAATGTTTTATTTCATTTTGGTAACAGTTCTTACTTCATTGTGCATTTTGCGTATGAATCTCTTGATTTTTTAGGCAAAGTAATGTATAATAAACTTCTGTTGGCCGTCCATCACGGACAGTCTGATTCAAAAATCAAGGAGTACATTTTTCATGAAACTGAACAAGATCTGTGCTGCCTCTGCCGTTCTGGCACTGGCTGTTGCTCTGACCGCCTGCGGCGGCTCTGCTTCCACTGCTGCTTCCAGCACTGCCTCTTCTGAGGCCGCTTCCTCCGTTGCTGCATCTTCTGAGGCTGCATCTTCTGAGGCTGCTGCTGAGAGCGCAGAGTACACCGTTTACAACACCACCGGTTCTACCGTCTCCGAGCTGTACCTGTACGAGGCAGGCTCTGAGGACAAGGGCGAGAACCTGGCTGGCGAGGCTGGTCTGGCCGACGGCGAGAATGTCGTCATCACCCGCGATGTCGAGGCCGACAAGCAGGGCGACATGACCTATGTTCTCGAGTTCACCACCGAGGACGGCAGCACCCAGAGCTTCGAGACCCTGCACTACGAGACCACTCCCATCTCTCTGAAGAGCGTGGACGCAACTGCTGGCGCTACCCCCATCGCATTCGCTGCTCCTGAGCAGTAAAAATCAGCTCATAACGAAGAAAACGGCAGGTTCACTGAACCTGCCGTTTTCTTATTCTATCAAATCAGCCCTTCATGGGGACAAAGCCCACGAGGTCCTTCACGACCTCGCCGCCGATGATGAGGCCCACGACCGACGGGACAAAGGCGTTCGAGCCGGGAACAGAGCGGCGGATGGTACACTTGCGCTGGGTACCCGGAGGGCAGATGCAGTGGTTTTTGCAGCTGATGGAGTCATCCTCGATGGGAGTCATGGCAGGCTCCCTGGAGTAAACGACTTTCAGGTGCTTGATGCGGCGCTTGCGGCACTCGGTGCGCATGACCTTGGCCAGCGGGCAGACGGAAGTCTTATAAATATCCGTGACCTCGAAGCGGGTAGGGTCCATCTTGTTGCCTGCACCCATGGAGCAGATGATGGGGACGCCAGCCTCCTTGCACTTCATGACCAGCGCAATTTTACCGGTGACAGTGTCGATGGCGTCCACCACGTAGTCGAACTGGCTGAAATCGAAGCTGTCCTGCGTCTCAGGGCCAAAGAAGGTCTTGTAGGTGGTGACCTTGATGTTGGGGTCGATGTCGTGGACGCGCTCTTCGGCCACATCCACCTTGAACTTGCCCACCGTCTTGCGGGTGGCGATAATCTGGCGGTTCAGGTTGGTGAGGCAGACTTTGTCGTCGTCGATCAGGTCGAGAGCCCCCACGCCGCTGCGGGCCAGCGCCTCGACGGTGTAGCCGCCCACGCCGCCTACGCCGAACACGGCTACGCGGGAATCGTGCAGTTTGGTCATTGCTTCCGCGCCCAGCAGCAGCTGGGTGCGGGAATACTGGTCTTGCATATCATTTCTCCTTTAGGTTCTGCTTTTTACATTCACGGGCTTGCCCTTATCCCTTCGCCACCTGTGTAATGGTGCCGCCTCCGAGGACGACATCGCCCTGATACAGCACGGCAGCCTGTCCCGGGGTGGGAGCGCGCTGAGGCTGGTCAAATTCCAGACGGAAGCTGTCCGGCCCTGCCGGGTAGACGGTGGCAGGCTGTTCGGTCTGATGATAACGGGTGCGGGCCGTCACCCGCAGGGGGCCTTTCAGCTCCGGGATGGCGATCCAGTTCACTTCGTTCGCATAGACGATGGTGTCGAACAGCTCCGACTCCGGGCCGACCGTGACGGTGTTGGCCTGCATATCCTTGGCGCAGACGTAGACCGGTGCGCCCATGGCGAGGCCCAGGCCCTTCCGCTGGCCGATGGTGTACCGCACAGCGCCGCTGTGGGTGCCTACCTTTTTGCCGCCGACGTCGAGGAAATCGCCCGCCGGGTAGTGCTTGCCGGTGAAATCCTCCATAAAGCGGGCGTAGTCGCCGTCCGGCACGAAGCAGATGTCCTGACTGTCGTGCTTGCGGGCGTTCACGAAGTGCTGCTGTTCGGCGATGGCGCGCACTTCGCTCTTGTGCAGACCACCCAGCGGCAGGCGGACATGAGCCAGCTGCTCCTGCGTGAGGTTGTAGAGCACATAGCTCTGGTCTTTGTTCTCGTCCAGACCCTTTTTGAGCAGCCAGCGGCCCGTGGCCTCGTCCTGCTCCACCCGGGCATAATGGCCCGTGACCACATGATCCAGTCCGTGCGCTTCTGCCCAGCGAAGCAGGTGATCGAACTTCATATATTTGTTGCAGTCGATGCAGGGATTGGGCGTACCGCCGGCCTCGTAGACCCGGATGAATTTGTCGATGATCTTTTCCTGAAAGTCTGCCGTAAAATCCAGCACCTCGTAGGGAATATCCATCGCATAGGCCACCTCGGCGGCGTCCTCAATGTCCCGCTCCGAGCAGCAGGTGTGCAGACCCTCGGTGTTCACGGCCTCGTTACGGGTGAGGCGCATGGTGACGCCGGTGCAGTCGAAACCGTCCCTCTGCATGAGCCATGCCGCCACCGAGCTGTCCACACCGCCGCTCATGGCGATGAGCGCCCCGGGGCGGCGGGAAGTGTTCTGTGTTTCTGTCATTCTGTTCCTCTTCCGTTATAACATACTAAAACAGTAGTATAATACTACCGCAGCTTCTTTCTCTTGTCAAGACGCAGAAAATTTGGCCGCAAAGGCCAGAAGTTCCGCTTTTTCGTTGGGCAGCCGCCCGGTGATGACCTCTTCCAGCAGCGCTTCCAGTGCGCGGCGCAGGCCCGGCCCGGGCGCGACGCCCGCTGCCATCAGATCGCGGCCATTCACGGCCAGCTGGGAGACGCGGCAGCAGGCGTTTTGGGCGGTCAGCGTCTCGGCCTCTTTTTGCAGGGCGGTAAATTCATCTTTTCTTTCCGGTTGAAGAGCGCTCCAAAGGGCAGTCAGCTGCTGCACGGTGTGGAGGCCGTATTTGCCAAGAAGTCGTTTGGCTTGAAGCGACAGCGTAGGAGTGCAGGGAGCTTTCTCCTTCACAAGTGTTGATACTCCATCTATCACAGCATTGGAGCATTTCAAGCGTTTCAACGCCTTTCGTGTTCCATCCTCCCCCAACGGCAGAAGCAGCGCCGCCCAACGGGTGGTCACTTCCTCTGCTCCTGCCGGAAGGGCATTTATGATCTCACGGGCTTCCGACAGGTAGTCGAGTGGCAGTTCCGGCAGGACAAAGGCCAGCACTTCCGGCTCCAGATACGCCCCCGGCTTCGGGGCAGACAGAAGCTTGTCCAGCTCTTCTTCGATGCGCTCCACCGACACGCAGTCGAGGTGGGCGGCCAGCTGCTTCGCCGCCGCTTCGGTGGCCTCGTCGATAACAAAACCGAACCGGGCCGCAAAGCGGTAGAGACGCAGGATGCGCAGAGCGTCTTCTTCAAAGCGGCGCAGCGGCTCACCGACCGCACGCACCACGCCCCGGGCCAGATCTTCCTGCCCGCCAAAGGGGTCGCACAAGCCCTCTTCGGCGCTGTAGGCCATGGCGTTGATGGTGAAGTCCCGCCGGGCCAAGTCCTCCCGGACGTCGGGTACAAAGGCCACGCTGTCGGGGTGACGGCCATCGGAATAACTGCCCTCGGTGCGGAAGGTCGTGATCTCGTAGAGCCTGCCGTCCCGCTTCACAGTCACGGTACCATGCTGCAATCCGGTGGGGATGCACTGCTTTTCTCCGAACAGCTCCATCACCTGCTCCGGGCGGGCGGCGGTGCAGAGGTCCCAGTCGTGGGGCGCAAGGCCCAGCAGACTGTCCCGGACACAGCCGCCCACGGCGTAGGCCGCAAAATCTGCCCGGTGCAGCGCGTCCAGCAGGGCGGAGGCACCGGGTTCCAGGACGATGTTCATTCTTCGGCCTCCTCATATTGCAGGGTGATGCTTTTGCCGTCATAGCCGCACTCTGCCGCCGGGAAGAGGCTCTGCGCCTGGGCCAGCTCTTCTTCCGGGTCAGTGATCATGGGCGAATAGTGGACGAGCCAGAGCCGCTTCGCGCCCGCTTTGGCGGCGAGAGCTGCGCTCTGCCCGAAGGTGCTGTGGCCGTACTGTTTGGCCTGCGCGGCCTGCTCCGGCAGAGCATAGGTGGAGTCGCAGAGCAGAAGGTCAGCACCCGCTGCGGCCTTTTCCAGCGCCGGACAGGGGGCGGTGTCGCCCGAGAAGACAAAGCTCAGCCCCTGCCGGGCCGGGCCAAGGACGGCTTCCGGCTGGATGACACGTCCACCGTCCAGCGTGATGCTCTCGCCGTGCTGGAGCGTCTTCCACTGCTTTACCGGTACGCCCAATGCCCGCGCCTGTTCGGGTGAGAACCGTCCGGCCCGGGGCAGATCGAGTCGGTAACCCTGACTGACGACACGGTGGCGGGTCGGCACCGGCGTGAGTTTCGCGCTCTGGGGCCAGCCGCCGAATTTTTCGCAGAGCGCTGCCGGGGCGTCCAGCACCTCAGCATAAACCGGATACGGCAGAGGCCCCGTCAGCACCCGCAGTGCCGCCCAGACTTCGCCGAGCCCCTTCGGCCCGTACAGCGCCAGCGGGCGGGTGCGGCCCTGACAGCCCAGCGTCTGCAGCAGCCCCGGCAGGCCGAAGATGTGGTCGCCGTGGTAATGGGTCAGGCAGACGGCGTCCATCTTCATCAGGTTGACTCCGGCCCGGCGGGCGGCAGTCTGGGTCCCCTCGCCGCAGTCGAACAGGAGGCTGTGTCCTCCGCATTCGGCCACCGCCGCCGTGAGGGCGCGGTCGGGCAGGGGCATGGTGGCCGCTGTACCCAGCAGTGTAATGGTCAGCATAAAGTTTCTCCGTATCACAAAAAATCTCGATGGCTATAGTGTACCACACTCTTCGGCCCGGCACAATCGCACAGCCGCACCCTGACAGGCATAAGATGGCCCAAACCACAAAAGGAGGGGTCTTGTATGCGGCGTCAGCGGCCCGGGCATCGCATTTTGTCGTTCCACCACCGGGGGCTGCTGCTTCTGGTGGCGGCAGTGGCGGTGATGCTCTTTTTTCTCTATGGCTGCGTGGCCGGGGCGGTGTACAGCCCCCGGGGACGGCTGGTGTTCATCCCTCTCGCACAGGTTTCAGGTAGTAGTACGACTTCGCTTTTTTCCGCTTTTATCTGGAAGAATCGGAGCTGCCCACCGCATGGTACAATGTGCGGGCCGATATGAAAAACAAACCCGCTCCCCTGCTGAACCCCGGCACCCTCAAGCCCATGACGGCCAAGGAGCTGGACGGCGTTTTCTGCGATGAGCTGGTACAGCAGGAACTGGACGACACCACGGCCTACATCCTCAGCCAGCTCTACCACGACGGCCTGATGGAGGCCACCAGCGTGGAGCAGACCAGCGTCTTTGAGGCGGCAGAGCACTGAGCCAGACGGTCATTCCGCAAACAGCAAGCCAGCCGCCCTGCAAGGTAACAGGGCGGCTGGCTGCTATATTATGCAATTCAGGAGAATGGAAGAGAGAATAGCGTTTTTATGCTTCCGGGGGACGGAAGGTTTGCCGGAGAATCACTCGCCGCGGACAGCTGCGAAGCCTGCCTCGAGGTCGGCGATGATGTCGTCGATGTGCTCGGTGCCGATGGACAGGCGGATGGTGTTCTGGTAGATCTGCTGCTCGGCCAGCTCCTGATCGTTCAGCTGGCTGTGGGTGGTGGAAGCGGGGTGGATGACAAGGCTCTTCACATCCGCAACGTTTGCCAGCAGAGAGAAGATCTTCAGGTTATCGATGAACTTGAATGCCTCCTTACGGCCGCCTTTGATGTTGAAGGTGAAGATGGATGCACCGCCATTGGGGAAGTACTTCTCGTACAGGGCGTGATCCGGGTGATCCGGCAGGGAGGGGTGGTTGACCTTCTCCACCTGCGGGTGGTTTGCCAGAAACTCCACCACCTTCTTGGTGTTCTCCACATGGCGCTCGATGCGCAGGCTCAGGGTCTCGGTGCCCTGCAGCAGCAGGAAGGCGTTGAACGGCGAAATGGTGGCACCGGTATCACGCAGCAGGATCGCACGGATGTAGGTGACAAAAGCTGCGGGGCCTGCTGCATCGGCAAAGGAAACGCCGTGGTAGCTGGGGTTGGGGTCAGCAATATTGCCGAACTTGCCGCTTGCCTTCCAGTCGAACTTGCCGCTGTCCACGATGATGCCGCCCAGCGTGGTGCCGTGGCCGCCGATGAACTTGGTGGCGGAATGAACAACGATATCTGCGCCGTGCTCAATGGGACGGATCAGGTACGGGGTGCCGAAGGTGTTATCGATGACCAGCGGCAGGCCGTGCTTGTGCGCGATGGCTGCAATGGCGTCGATATCGGGGATATCGCTGTTGGGGTTGCCCAGAGTTTCCAGATAGACGGCCTTGGTGTTGGGCTGGATGGCATTCTCCACCTCAGCCAGATCGTGTGCATTGACAAAGGTAGTGGTGACACCGAACTGGGTCAGGGTGTGCTCCAGCAGGTTGTAGCTGCCGCCGTAGATGGTCTTCTGAGCCACGATGTGGTCACCAGCCTGTGCCAGTGCTTCGATGGTGTAGGTGATGGCAGCAGCACCGGAAGCGGTAGCCAGAGCAGCCACGCCGCCCTCCAGAGCAGCGATGCGCTTCTCGAACACGTCCTGCGTGGAGTTGGTCAGGCGGCCGTAGATGTTGCCGGCATCTGCCAGACCAAAGCGGTCTGCTGCGTGCTGGCTGTTGCGGAACACATAGGAAGTGGTCTGATAGATAGGCACTGCACGGGAATCGGTTGCGGGATCGGCCTGCTCCTGGCCAACGTGAAGCTGCAGGG
>ENA-UERK01001523-UERK01001523.1-human-gut-metagenome-genome-assembly--contig:-NODE-1523-length-16806-cov-6.156136_pt1 | contig 16806 bp, 9 predicted proteins | sample MGYA00242957_ERZ507957 | MGnify/ENA primary metagenome ERZ507957 (study PRJEB26167, sample SAMN06115538) | human gut metagenome | host: Homo sapiens | place: China:Heilongjiang | collected 2015-11-06... | reverse complement strand
TGCCTTTTGCTTGTTTTTAAATCGCAATAGCCCGCTATTGCTCATTAAAAGCCAAACAAAATCCACTCTTCTAAAAATCCAAAATTCAAGCAAGCCCTAACGACCGATATGGGTTAAGCCACCTCTCCCTGTTGCTTTATGTTTGTGTTTGTCGTTATGTCCGCTTGTTAGCGCACCACCTTCTTGCCGTTGATGATGTAGAGACCCTTGGCGAGCTTTGCAGTCTGCTCAGGTGTGGCGTTCTTCAGCACGAGCACGCCGTTGGCGTTATACACGTTGGCAGTGCGGTTGGCGTCAGCGTTTGTCACGCTGCTTATGCCCGATGCTGTCTGAAGCTCAACCACGATGTTGGCATCGGCCTTAACAACCACCTTGTATGTGCCGTCGGCCTCGGCTGTTGCTGCTGTGCCGTCAACGGTGAGAGCCTTGATAGAGTAGCCTTCCTTAGCGGCGAAAGCCAGCTCTGTGTCCTCAAGACAAGAGATGCCGGCACTGAAGTCGGCAACGGGCTGTATGCGGTCCTTCACAACGCTGAGGTTCTCGGCGCCACCGTTGGCTGTGATGTCGGCCTTGACCGTGGCAGGAGTCTTGGTGAAGAACATCTTCACGACATCGCCGTCTTCAAGGCTGAATCTGAAGTAAGAGCCACCAGAATAGGTCGGATCTACAGCCACGTCGTTCTTGTAGACTTTCTTGGTGTTTGCGTAAACAGTGACAGAGAAGGGGTTGTCACCCTTATAAAACTCCAGCTCATTGTAGCCTGTGCCGATCTCAATCCTATTATAGTCGCCACGACTGAACACCATCGAGCTTGTTGCTGATCTGTCGTCCACATAAACAAGGGCTTTCTTGTCGCGCACGATGGCAGCCGTGACAACCTTCAACACCATGCCGTCGGTCACGTCAACTTTGATCTCGCTGGTGCTCTGGTCTGTATATTCGGTTGTTCCGTCGTTCACGCTCGTAAAATAATATCCGTCCTTGGCAACCAAAGAGATGAGCGGCTGTTTCTCAGAAACCTCAATTTCGTTCTTTCCGTTTTTCATGTCGAACGCATCGTCGTAATAAGAATAGCCTTTATAGACCGTGGCGTGTGACACGTCATCGATGTCGACGGTGGCCTTGAATGTGGCATATTTCTTTGCTGTGATGTCGAATGTTGCGGCATCAGTAACAAAGAAGTCGTAGCTTTCCTCATAGAAATCGGAGGTCTTGTCTTCACCGTTCACCTTAAACGACTCCAACTTATAGTCTTCCGAATTGCGCGTAATGGAGATAGTTGAGCCACACTTCACGGTGAAGTTGTCGTCCAGATAGTTGGTCACCTCATTGCCGTTGACCGTCACACTTTTTATGAAGCCCACACCTTCGGCGTTGACGTTAAACTTCACAGCGCAGTCGATGTCGGGATAGTTGGCCTGAATGTCGATAACATCGCCTTCAGCGACATTTTTCAATGTGTAAGATCCCCATTCTGCCTCCGCAGCCACAGAGTTGCGTGTAACCTTGTACAAAGGAGTGTTGTAGCTTTGGGGAGAGATAGTGAATGTCGACTCTGTGCCCGGAATAAACTTAACCTCGTTCTCACCGCTCTTGAGCTGCACCGTGGTGAATGTTCTTGACAGTCTCAGCGTCACCTTGGACGGATCGTCTACGGTAACCTTGCAAGAGGCTGTACGCATCTCGTCCAAGGTAGCTGTCTTAACAATAAATTTTGCTCCTGCATACTCGCTTTCTGTGAGCTTTAATCTGAACGACGAGTAGCTGTCGAGCTTTACCGCTTTGTCGCCGTTGAAAACAGATACGAGTCCGACGTTGTTCTGTGTCGTGACGCTCAGGTAATCGCCATCGTTCACCTCGAACACATTGTCACCGTTCACAACATCCTTGGGTCCATTAAGAAAGACATTTATTCTGGACGCATCGTCCACATTTAATGTGATGCTGAACGCATCGGCTGCCTGTGGTGCGATGACCGACAAGAGCATGATTAGAAAAAGGTAGAATTTTTTCATACACTAAAGATTACTTTTTTACTTTTTTTTATGATGGTGCAAAAGTAATAAAAAACATCAAAAAACAGCCTTGTTTTGTCTAAAAATCACAAAAGACGACATAAATTTTACATAATGTGTAAAATTATTGATGCGCGATAACAAACAGTTATTAAGAATAGCGTTCTTTCAGACAGTTACAAACTTTAAACAGCAACTATCCTTCTGCATAAAAGAACAAAAAAATATTATTGCGCTTCGCGCGGTTTTAAAAAACAACGAGCGCGAAGCGCAATGTAGATATTAATCTTCGCGAAAGATCAGCAAGCAGCCTTTACTTCACATTAAATCCTGTAACGTCGACCACAGGGTTGCCCTTGCGCATGTCCTCATTGTTCCAAGCCACCTTGATGGTGCGCTTCTCGCCGGGGAGGAGATGGAAGTAGTTGTCAGAATAGTCGACAGGCAGGATCTGATCGCCGTCGCCGTCGAGGAGGTTCAGGCGCACCATCATGGCAGGAGTCTTTGAGGTGTTCTCCAAGGTGATGATGCGACGGCTCTTGTTGCAGCCCGCAGCCTGAGCCGAGCAGCCATTGGCCTGAGCCGAGCAGCCCGCAGCCTGAGCCGAGCAGCCCTTATCCTGAGCCGAGCAGCAAGCCTTCTTTGCGTCCTTGCAAGCCACCGTCTCCACGCTGACCTTTATGTCGTTCTCGCCGAGCACGGGCAGAGCGTTGAGGTCTTGCAGGTTGCCATAGTCGTTAGAGTCGACATAAGTGTTTGTCGAGAGCACCTTGCCGTTAGAATCGCTGAGGGTCAGGCGCACGATATACACGTTCTTGCCGCCGAGGTCATAGCTGTCGTCCACATGGAGCGCCTGCAGCGGGGTCGTGGTGTCGTCGTTGGTGTCGAGCGTGGCCACATCCTCCTTCACGGTCTTGCCGTCGAGGCCAATGACCTCACGCTTGGCGGTGAGCTGCTTGTGCTCTCCCGCAGCGAGGTTCACCACCTCGGGGTTGCGTGTAGAGGCGTTGAGCTGTATGTGGAGCGGCTCACATGCCTTTTTGCTTCCGAAGAAGGCGGCGGTGGGCTCAAAATAATAGTCGTAGCAGCACCACGTCATGCTTGGCCAGCAAGAGTGGCTCATCCAGATGATCAGGCCCATACGGTCCTTTGAACCCGACTCGTACATGGCGCGGTAGCCGTCATAGTTCTCCCACTGTGCGAGCGCCGTAAACTGTCGTGCGTCGGTCACCTTGCCGAAGGCTTTCTCTATGATGCCGTTGAAGCTGGCGCCGCGCTGTGCGCCCTCCATGCCGTAGTCGTGCTCACCCCATGCGTCGCCTTGCGGCCACAGGGCGTTGGGAGCGAGTGTGCGTGACAGGCCCTCGAAGGTCATGACGTTAGGCATGCCTCGCTCCGAGTGGAGCTTGCCTGTCTGGTGTTCAAAGTAGAATTTTGGTGTGCAGGCCCAGTAGGGTCCGTGTCCGCTCACGCCGTCGTCAGCCGAACTTGAGATGTATCCCATGCCGGGGTTCATGGCTGCCACATACTGGCGCAGCGCCTTGTCGATGGTTGCTGGCGGGTAGCCCTCGTTGCGTCCGCAGTAGAGACCTATCGAGGGGTGCTGGCGCATGCGCAGGGTGTAGTCGCGTGCGTTGGCAAGGAACATGTCCTCGTTCTGCGGGTCTGGTCCGTCACAGGGGTTGGCGAGCCAGAAGTCCTGCCACACCATGATGCCATATTTGTCGCAAGCCTCGTAGAACTCTTCGTCGCCGGTCATGCCCACCCAGTTGCGGATCATGTTGAAGTTCATGTCGCGGTGGTAACGCACGGCGATGTCATACTCGCGGCCTCTGTAGAGCAGGTTCTGCTCGCTGAAGCCCCAGTTGCCGCCGAGCGGAATGAAGCGTTTGCCGTTGATGTACATCGTCAGGCGGGTGTCGATGTCCTTGTATGTCATCTGTCTGATGCCCGCCTTGTAGCATGTGCGGCTCTGCACACCCTCGTCGGTAGCGAACTCGAAGCCCGCCTTATATAGGTAAGGTGTGCCGTAGCCGTTGGGCCACCACAGCTTCATGTTCTGCTCCTTGAGCTGTGCAAACTCGTCTGGCGAGAAGCTCACCTCCTGTGTGGCGTTGGGTGCGAGGATGACGGTCTTGCTGAAGCTTATGTCGCCGATCCATCCGCGGAGCTCGCCCTTCACCTCGCGGGCCTCGTTGTTGGCAAGCACAACGGTGGGTGTCATCGACGCCTTGTTGTCGGCGCCTGTCAGCGTTGTCGTGACGACAGGGTCGCTCAGGCTCACGTCGCCAGCGGTGGTCAGGGCCACGTCGTTCCAGATGCCTATGTCGCGTCCGCGCACGGTGGTGATCCAGTCCCAGCCGATGGTGGCGTGGAACGTCGGGTTGTCATAGCCCAGGATGCCGCCGTTGAAGTCGGTGTTCTTGCGGTTCTTCACCTTTATGGAGCCGGGGTGAGCGTTCTTCACAATCTCCACCGCCAGGATGTTGGCACCGTTGGCGTTGAGCAGGTTCGTGATGTCGACCTTTGAGCGTGTGAACGCACCCTCTATGCGGTCAATCTTCTTGCCGTTGAGGTAGACGTTGGCCTTCCAGTTGATGCCGTCGAAATTGAGGAACACATGCTTGCCCTTCATTTCTGTGGGCAGGTTGAAGGCTGTGCGGTACCAGAAGTTGCTGTTGAAGAACGACTCGGAGGCGTTGTTCCAGTTGTCTGCCAGAGCGGGGTCAGGCAGGGCGCCTACGTTGACATAGCTCGTGAGCACGGTGCCCGGCACGGTTGCCGGCACCCATCCGTTGGTGTTGAAGGCCGCCTGTGAGATCTGCTCACCTGTGCCTTTCACCTCCGATGCTCTCTGCACCTGCCATGAGCCGCCGTTGAGCAGGTAGCGGCCGCCCTTCATGCCGCCGAGCGCATGAGGCTGTGCCACCAGTCCGCCGCGGCCCATCACCTCCATCTCGCTCATGATGTAACGGCCGGTGGCGGTGGGCTGTGTCATGAGCACGCGCACGAAGCGTGCCTTCACAGGCTCAAACTTGACGTTGTCTGCCAGAGCCTTGCCGCCGGGGAGCTGTGCCACGGTGGTCCAATGGCCCATCTCCGTTGCCACGTCAACGCGGCCCTTCACGGCCTTCTCTATCCATGACAGCTTCACGTTGTCGATCTCGGCAGCGGTGCCAAGGTCCACATAGGCCCACTGCTGTCCGCCCTTGTCGCTCATCCACGCGCTTGTAAAGTCGCGTGCGGGCTGCAGGTCTGTGACCGCCTGTCCGTTGTTGAAAAATTTTATCTCCGTCACGGTCCAGTAGGCAGCGCCCGCCATGTCGAAGTTGAAGCGCAGGTTGTCAAACTCTACCTTGCCGCTCTTGCCGATGGGCAGCTCCATCTCCACGATGCGCAGAGGCAGCTCACCCGAGGCGGTCTGCTTGTTGGGGTCGCTGCTCACGCGCTGCTTCGACTCCTTGCCGGGCAGCTCTTTGCCTGTTTCCTCTGCCACCACCTTGTTGTCAACGCTCACCTTCACGCTGTAGCCTTTCTTAGCCTCGGCAGGTTTGTAAGCCACGGTGCAGATAATCTTTACCTTGTCGGCCTTTATGAGCATGTTGTTCCAGCGATACTGGAGCCATGCCTTGGTGCCCATGAGGTTCATGTTGGTGTACTCGTTGCCGTCGATGCCGCTCTCGCGCTCGCGGTTCTGCAACACGCCGCTGTTGGTTGTTGCCACGAGATACTGTGGTGAGTTGGTGGCTATTATGCCATCTGTGAGGAGTTGCGGTGTGAGGTTCAGGTCGTGCTGCGACGATGTTCTCACGATGCGGTGCAGGGCCACGTTACGGTAGGCGTTGTCGGTTCTCAGCGACGGAGCGTAGCTCTCGGTTGGGTTGCCGGGATACACACCTATGCCGCGCGTCTTGCCGTCGGTGAAGCTTGTCAGCGTGAGGGCTGTGAGAGCCACGGCTGTGAGCTTCAGGTTTGTGATAGTGTTCATTTTGGTTTGGTTTTGATTGCTTATGATGCAAAAATAATAATATTTTCGCGATGTTTGACTAACGAGGCGGTTAATTTTTTCAAAATGGCATTATTGTGTCAGTATCTGCAAACAAAAAGGGCGCAGACTCGTCTCATCATGAGATTGGTCTGCGCCCTTTTTAAAATATAGAAAATAAGTAGCTTTTTTTTCTGTGTGCTTTATTCGTGCTCAGCGTTTAATCTTCTTCCCACACGTCATAGTGTTTCTTAGAATAGAACGCGCCGTCATAGGTTCCTTCTTTTGAGTCGTCTACAATATTAACGGTCTGTTCTGACGCTGCTGCGATATTTGCCATGGTCTCAGCATGGAGCAACTGAATGTGGGGTGCAATATATTCCTTTTTCTTCATGTTCGTTTCTTTTGTTCGTTTCCTTTTGTTCGTTTCCTTTGTTCGTTACTCTAAGCTTCGTTATTATTTCACAGCCACCTTTTTGCCGTTAACGACATAAATGCCCTTTGCGAGCTTGGCAGCAGCAAGGTTGGCAGCCACGCGACGACCGCTGAGGTCATAGACAGCACCGTTGGCTGAGGTTGAGGTTGTGGTTACAGCGTCGATGCCTGCAGCCTCGCCGTCGAAGCTGATCTTTGCAGGAGCTTCTGCGCCGTCAGCAGGCAGATAGTAAGCGTGGAAAGCATTGATTGTGGCTTTGGCTCCACCCTTGTGCAGGTTACCGTTTGCATCGATGCCGTAGAGGTTCTCGGCAGATTGCGGAGCATAAACGCCCTTGAAATCGTTGCCAAATGAAACGTTAGTGGTGGCCTCAACATATTTCTGGTTGTTATTGAATGTGAACTCTTTGTTTTCAGGAATGTTATTCAACTCAGCAGTAATGAAGGGAACGTTGGCATCAGCGTGGTCAGCCTTTGTGAACAATACGCTCTTGTCATCAACCTTCTTAAAGATAGCCAAGGCATCAGCTCCAAGCTCGTCTGCTCCTGCATAGAAAGGCAGAACAAAGCTGTTAATGCCCTTGCGCACGGTGCGGGTGAGTTTAACGTTGGCAGCGGTGAAAGCCTCAGGACAAGAGAAGGCGTAAGCGTCATTGAGCTCCAGACCTTTTGCGGCGTAGAGAGCTGTTACTTCTTCATTATTGGCGTTTGTGAAATTCTGTTTTGCCACAACGTTTGCATGGTCGTAAGCTTCATCAGCATAAACAATGGTGTAGGGGTTCTTGAAGAACTGGTTTACGTCAACATTCTTTGTAACTGTACCGCGCATGTCTACAGAGGTAACGTTGTTTGACAGCTTAGAGTTGAGGGTTTTGAAATCGTCATACTCCACCTTCTGCCATTCACCATCTGCGTTCTGGCATTCACCCTTGATCCAGGTTCCGTTGAGCTTAATGTTACCTGTGAGCAAGCCATCAGTCTGGTCACAGAGATAAGCGTCGCCTACCTTGGGAAGGTCTTCAATCTGGATATCGTCAACATATACAACCTTTTCTCCGTCAAAATTGTCGGTTGTGGGGTAGATTGCTATCTCAGTAGGTTCATCAGACGCATTGTTTGTTGAGAAATCAAAATAGAGCGTGCGCCACTCACCGGCACCGTCATACCATGCTACAACCTTCTTGTAGACATTGTTTTCGCCTTCTTTAAATGTCAGCTCCACACGCACATTGGAGTTCTCGTCCTTCTTCATCTTCAGAGACAGGCGCTTGCTTGAGAAAATTTTGCCTGTGGGCAAGCCGAAGGCAGTATTGCCGTTGTTCCAATCTGTACCTGTTATTGTGAATTTAAGACATTTGTCGGAGGTGTTAACACCTGTCTTGCTTGGGTTCTCTACAACCTCGGGGGCGCAACGATCCCATACTCCTGTGTTCGATGTTCCGAGTTGTTTGTCTTCTCCGTTCCACAATGTTGTCTGTGCGAACGATGTTGCTGATGCCATAAGAGCTATGGCGCAAAGTGTAATTTTTTTCATACGCAAATTCGGTTTCTTGTTATTCGTTTTTAATTATTTGTTTGTTGTTTATCGCAGCAGTGTGTAATGCTTTTAGTTTAAGCTGTTACAAATGTTTCGTTTGTTCCGATTGACGATTGCAAAATTATAGATTTATGAAGTTTTGTGAATAAAAAAATGTTGCATGGACTTATAAAAATCGTTCCATACAACATTTTTTTATTTATTGTATCAATCGTGCAATTTGCCTGTAATTATTCATTTTCAAGCAGTTACAGCCGTCATGAAAATTTAGAGGGCTGTTCTGCAGGTTTAGAGACCGGCAACCTTCAGCCCGCTCACATCTATGGTGCCGCTGTAAGAGTTGATGCTCCAGCAGTTGCGCTGTATGCCGTAGATGCGGTTGGTGTAGCAGCACACATCGTTGACATACATCGTGCAGACGCTGTTATCGGTGGTGATGACGATGTGGTAAGTGTTGTCGGCGGGGCGCTGGAACACATAACCGTCGTTATCGGCAAGGAAACCGCAACCCTTCTCACCTTGCTGCTCAAAGTTGATCTTGCGGGTGTCGTCGCTCTCGTCGTTGACGATGAGCGAGTAGAACACGTCGGCATCGGTGCCACGCACCAGCGAGATACCAAACTTGTCGCGGTTGCCACTGGTCTTCACCGTAAACTCGATGCGGTTCTTGTAAGCCAGACGCGGGAAGAGCGCCCATGCGTTGCCCGTGAGCTTGAGGTTTGAAGCGTCGCCCTCGACGGTGCCGGCATCGCTGTTCTCGCTCTTGGCGGCGACGGCAGGTGTGGCGGCATCAGTAAACTTGGCGGCTATGGCAGGCACCTCACCGAGGGTCAGCGTGCCGTCTTCATGCTGTATGAGCTTATGGGCAACGAGGTTGCCAGCCCACTCTATGGCTTTGGTGTTGTCCTTGCCGGAGCGTGTGGCGCACCATCCCCAGATGTAACGGTTGGTGCCGTCAGATGCTGTCTTGCCGGCATACAGTCCGCGGCCGTCGAGGTAACCCTCGTGCGAGTCGGGCCACAGACCGGCGTCGTTCTGTGTGCAAGCCTTCAGCTCATCGAGCGTGCGACCCTTGAAATACTGGACGCGGCGGATGGCGCTGTGTAGCTCGCTGTAGACGAGATACCACCAGTCGCCCATCTTGAACACGTCGGGACACTCGTAGAAGCGGTCCCACATGCAGCTCATGAACACGCCCTTGTGATCCCATGCCTTCATGTCGGTAGAGGTCCACTCTGCCAGCACACCCTTGCCGCCCTTCTTGGCAGACACGAGCATGTGATAGAGGTTGTCGTCGCCACGGAAGACGAAGGGGTCGCGGAAGTCGTGCATCTCATAGCCATAGTCGGCGCCACGGAGATAGAACGTGCGGCTCTTTGTCCATGTCTTGAAGTCGGGGCTTGTTGCCATCATGACCATCTCGCGGCTGTCGCCCTCGTTCAGCTCATACTTATGTGCGGTGAAGAAGGTGTAATAGAGCTTGTCGCTCTCGTTGTAGACGGTCGATCCTGTGCCGATGGCTGCATCCTGCTCGTTTATGCCACCGCAAGGAATCAATTCTCCCAGCGAGGTGTAAGAGGCAGCGTCGGTGGTGCTCACCGCCCAGATGGGGTGATAGGTACCCACGGGGTTGGGACGGTAGTCTTGCAGATAGAGGATCTTGAAGTCTTTGGCCACCGGGTCGTAGAACGGCATGGGGTCACCCACATATCCGCTCTGCGGCTTATAGTAGATGTCTTGTGCTGCAAGATCAGACGAGGCAAAGAGCGTGGTGGTAGACCAGTCGCGCTGCTCCACAACATCGTCGTTGTCGCTGCAGCCCACCAGCGGTGTCACGGCTGCAGCAGCCATAAGGAATGAATATATCATTGTTTTCATTGCGTTCATTTTTCTACTTGTTCATAAGATAATTAATTGCGTTCATTGTCATCGTCTCCACGTTCTTGTGGTAGCGGTCGCTGCTTGTGTCGACGGTGGTGTGCCAGTCGTAACAGCCTGAACCTATGCAGACGATGCCACCCTTGCTCTCGGTAGCAGGGAACTCCCAAACCACGATGGCGCCGTCGCCGCCGTAGCCCAGATCTTTGGCACCCGTCTCGTTGCGCCATGTGGCATAGTCGGCGTAGCCACCCCAGTCGGCGCCGATGTGCCACTGAGCGGTAGAGTTGGTTATGCCGTAGCCTGTGTCACAGGTGTACACGGCGTTGCTGTCGTCGCCACTGACAAGGTTCTGGTAGATGGCGTGGCTGTCGTTGCCGTTCTTGAAGAAGCTCCAGGGTCCGCCTGTGATCTCAGGACTGCCCTCTGCTCCACCCCAACAGTTGTTAGGCACGCGACCGTCTTTCTGTGCGCCGATGTAGGCGGGCAGGTTGGTAGCGTAGCGTGTGAGGAGGAATGCGCCGCCGTTGTTATAGTAATCGCGCAGTTTGGCAGCGGCGTTTATTGCTTCTGGAGCAGCCTTCTCGAAGGCAGCGGCCTGGTCCACGCCACCGTCCTTGTGGAAGTGCCACCACATGAGCTTACACTCGGAGAGGTCAACCGAGCCGTTCTTTATGGCGTCGAACGACACATAGAGCGAGTTGGGCACGTTCTGCAACATCCAGTTGCAGGCGTCAGCCTCCTCAGCGTTCAGGCCGCTCATGTCCTGGGCTGTGCCCACGAAGACCATTGTCGGCTTGCCGATAACGGTCACGGTGACGGTATATGTGGCCTTGGCGGTGTTGTTTTCAACGGTAAACTCTACAGGGTTGGTGAAGTCGACAGGTGTGTTGCTCTTCGGTGTCACGGTGGCGTTCTCGCTCACGGTGACGGTGGGCACGAGCTTGGTCACGTCGGCATCGGCAGGCACAAACACGCTGATGGTCTTGGCAGCCTCATCCACGCTTCCCACATAGGTGCCGTTGAGCTTGAACGACAGGATCTTGGCTTCGTCGCGCACAGCCTTCACGGTCCAGTCGAGGAACACGTCTTCGTTTGTCACGCGCACAGAGTGGGCCACGGTCATGTTGAGCTTGTCGCCGGTGGCGATGTCGGCCTTTGCGCCGTCGCTCAGCTCGAGCTTTGTCACAGCCATCTCCTTGGTGTCGTAAGTCTCGGGCACACGCACGGTGACGGTGCGCGAGGCGGCATCAACGATGCCTTCATACTGGTCGAGGGCCAGTGAGTTGACGTTGCAATCGCCGTTGAGCAGCAAATCCGACGTGTTGTCATCGGAGCACGCCGTTGTGGCTCCTGCCATCACGACCACTGCCAGGGCTGCATATATAAAATGTGCAATCTTGCTTAATGTTTTCATTGTTGTTTGTCTTTTTTGTTGTTGTAGGAGCAGGGCGATTGCCCCGCTCCTGTAAACCTAAACTTTTTTAGACGCTCTGGCTCTTACCAGTTGCCGATGTTCTGTGTGTAGTGTCCATTAGAAGCAGAGATCTGACTGAACGGAATGGGCAGATACTCGTTCTTGTTCTTCGTAAACTTGGCGTCCTTGTAGATTGAGCAGTCGCTTGCCTCCTCAGCATAATACTTGTTGAGCACGTCGGCAGCCTCGCCCCAGCGCACGAGGTCGAAGAAGCGTTCGCTCTCCATGCCCATCTCCACGCGGCGTTCCATCTTCACGATCTTGAGAGCCTGAGCCTGGTCGTAGCTGCCCTTGTAGGTAGAGATGTTCATGCGCACGCCATAGTCGGTCTCATAGTTGGAGATCACACCCATGCTCTGCTTGGCGCGTGTGCGGAGCTTGTTGACCAGGCTGATAGCCTCGTCAATGCGTCCGTCGTTGAGCTGCACGAGAGCCTCGGCACGCTCCAGCAGCACGTCAGCATAGCGGAAGACGATGCGGTTCTCGGGAGAGCCCCACCAAGAGCCCTTGATAAGGTAGCCACAGTCGGGGTCTACGTTCTGCTTCAGCGTCACATAATAGCCATAGAGGCCGTGTGAGCGGCTCCATGTGTCGGTCTCGTCCATCATGTATTTAGAGTTGAACTCGTAAGGCAGACCCGGTATGCCGACGGTGAGGAAGAGACGGGGGTCTGCATAATCGGTCGACTTGTCATAGTTTTTGTCGTTGAAGGTGTCGAGCAGGGGCAGACCCTCGGCGTCGGTGCGGAAGGCGTTGACCATGTTCTGCGACGGCTTGTAGAAGTCGCAACCGCCGTCGGTCACACCGGCAATGTTGGGCACGATAAGACCGTAGCTCCAGTTGAGGTTACCCAGCTTGGTGCCGTCGTTCATCGAATACTGTATGGCCCAGATGCTCTCCACGCCGTTCTCATACTGTGTCTCGGGGCGGAAGTTGTTATGGAAGTCGGCCTCAAGGTCGAAACCGCCAGCCTGGTAGATGGCGGGGTCGCTATACTCTACCACCTTCTTCAGGTCGTCGGCAGAGATAGAGGTCACCTCGTTGCTCTGTGCGTTGTCCTGATGATAGGCCTTGTAGAGATATGCCTTTGTCAGGAAAGCGGCAGCGGCAGCCTTTGAGGGGCGTCCCACCTCTTTCTGCTTTGCGGGCAGCACCTTGTAGGCATCTTCCAGGTCGTTGATGATGAGTTGCCAACCCTCATCGTTGGTATACTCGGTGTTTGAGAGGTTGTTATAGTCCTCGATGGTGAGGTTGGGGTTCATCACGAACGGAATGTTCTTATACAGACGTTTCAGGAGGAAATGGCCATAGGCACGCAAGAACTTCATCTCGCCCACGCGCTCGTCTTTCAGCGCATAAGCCTTCGAGTCGAGCTGCTCGAGCTGTGCCAAGGCGGTGTTAACGCGTGAGATGCAGTTGTAGAGGCGTGTCCACATGTCGCTGATGTTCCAGTTGGTCGTCAGTATGCCCTGCGAGATTTCCAGCTGATGGAACACGTCGCCGTCGCTCGTTCCGTTACCGCCTTTGTAGGCATCATCGGAACGCACGTCGAAGTTCCACATTGAGAACGAAGAGTTGACATCTTCGGCAGACATATAGACGGCATAAGCCGAGATGACCAGATTGTCGATGCGGCTGGGGTCTTTCACCTGGGTTTCGTCCAGGGTGCCCTGCGGCTTCTGATGGTCAAGAAAATCGTCGCAGCTGCCCAGTGACAGCGCACCTGCCGTGAGGACGGTGGCAAGGGCCAAGCGGCTAAATATTTTGGTTTTCATTGTTGTTTTCTTTTTTTAAGTTTTTTCTTTGTTTCGGAAGAGAAGGAAGTTATGGAAGTGAAGGAAGTGAGCGGAAGTTAAGGGAAGTTAACTCGCTTCGCTCGTGAAGTTAACGGACAATAGCCTTGGCTATAGGATTTTTCACTTTTCGTTTTTCACTTTTCACTCTTCCCTTCTTAAAAGGTTACATTCAGTCCGAAGGTGATATTCAAAGGAATGGGGTAACCATAATTAGGATTCTCGGGGTCCACACCTGTGAAGCTGCTGCTCTTGACGGTGAACACGTTCTGAGCGCTGAGGTAGAAGCGCAGGCGCTCCATGGCGAGCTTCTGTGCGAAGCTCTTCGGTGCGTTGTAGCCAATCTGCACGGTGCGCAGCTTGAGGTAAGAACCGTTCTCCACCCAATAGCTTGACACGCGCTTCTCGTTGTTGTTGTCAGAGAGCGACACAGCGGGGATGTTACTGTTGGGGTTGGTAGCGCTCCAGGCATCGAGCAGACGACGGCCCTTGTTCAGGAAGCCAATGTTCAGACCTGCCCAAATGTCGGTCTCCTTCTTGAGGTCAGAGATGATGTCGACACCCTGCACGCCCTGGAAGAAGGCGGTGAAGTCGAAGTTCTTATATTCGAGGTAGATGTTGAAGCCGTAGGTGAAGTCGGGCGTGGGGTCGTAGATCCACTCCTGGTCGGCCTCTGTGATCTTGCCGTCGTTGTTGAGGTCCTTCCAGCGTATGCGTCCGAGGGCTGCACCTTCCTGTGTGGCGTGATTGTCGATCTCATCCTGCGACTTGAAGATGCCGTCGGCCACATAGCCCACCTGCGATCCCATGGCATGACCGATAACGCTCTTCACGCCGTTGCCGCCGAAGGTGCCGTTGGCAGCCACTGTTGTAGGCAGCTTGGTGATCTTGTTGCGGTAGGTGCCGATGTTGGCGTTGATGTCATAACGCAGTCCCCACTTGGTGGTCTTGCGGTAGCCGATGTTAAACTCGAGACCCTTGTTCTCCATCTCGCCGGCGTTGATCCACTGTGACGAGCCTTCGCCCATGGCAGCGATGCCAGCCATCTGAACGAGAATGTCCTTGGTCTTCTTGAAATACCAGTCGAAGGTACCGTAGAGCGAGTTGTTGAACAGCGCATAGTCGATACCGAGGTTGGTCTGTGTGGTGGTCTCCCACTTGATGTTGTTGTTGCCCAACTGGTTGCGCTTGAAGCCTGAAGCGAGGGTCTGGCCACCGTTGGTTCCTGCAATGTCGTAAGAGGTGCCGTAGCTCTGGCCGCCGCTTTCGTTCACGCCATAGTTGCTCACATAGACGGTGTAGCGGGCGAGGTTTGAAATCTCCTGGTTACCTGTCTGGCCCCATGAAGCGCGGAGCTTCAGGTCATCGAGCCATGTGCTTGTGGCCTTCATAAACTTCTCGTTGTTTATGCGCCAGCCTGCCGAAACAGAGGGGAAGGTGGCATAGCGGTTGTCTTTGCCGAAGCGTGACGAGCCGTCACGGCGCATGGTGAGCGATGCCATGTAGCGGTCAGCAAAGTTGTAGTTGAGCTTACCGAAGAAGCTGACGAGCGAGTAGCCCTCGCCTGAGCCGTAAGCCTGTGCTGTGCCTGTGCCGGCATCGGGCCACATGTAGTCGGGGCTAAGGATGATGTAGTCTTCCTTACGTCCAGAGAAATAGGTATCGTCCTCGCGGTTCAGCTCCATACCCACCATGGCGTCCATGCGGTGCTGTCCCAGCTCGAGGTTATATGTTGCCACGGCGTTCCACATCCACTTTGTCCAGTGCTCCTGCTTGGCCTCAACAGCGTTGGTCTTGTTTGCCACGTTGCCCTCGGTCACGGGATAGGTGAAGATGCGCTGCTGCTTCTGCGAGTAGTCGAGACCGAAGGTTGAGCGCAGGTTGAAGCCCTTGAACAGGTTTAGGTTCACATAGGCATCGCCGAACGTACGCCAGTAGGTGTAGCGGTTGTCCTTGTTGCGCTCAAGCACAGCCACGGGGTTGTAACGGTCGGGGTAGCCACCCACAGGGCCAGCATAGCCACCGGTGGTGGTGTAGACGGGCAGCGAGGGGTTAAACTGCAACACGTTCTGGAGGAAGCCGCCAGGGGCTGCCACCTCTGATGTGCGGTTCAGGGTGAAATGCTCGCCGATGGTGAGCTTGTCGCCGATGAGCTTATACTCGGTGTTGAAACGTGCCGAGAAGCGCTCAAAGTCGCTGGTCTTGATGATACCCATGTTCTTATAGTAGCCCAGCGAGAAGAACGAAGAGCCTTTCTGTGAGCCGTTGCTCACGCTCACGTTATAGTTCTGGATCACGCCCGTGCGGGTGGTCTGGTCATACCAGTCGGTGTCGGCAGCGGGTGTGGTGCCGGCGTCGTCGAGATATTTCTTCATCGTGATGCCGTTGAGCACAGCCTGACCTTGTGCGTTGTAGCCCCAGTCGTAGCGGTAGCCCAAGCCGTTGGTGTTGGGATCCATGCCGTCGTTCACATAGCCTTGCCACATGACCTGACCAAACTCTTTGGCGTTGAGCACGTCCATCTTGTGGCTGTACATCGAAGCAGCCACCGATGCGTCGAGGTCTACCTTCAGCTTGCCGTCCTTGCCTTTCTTTGTGGTGATGATGATTACACCGTTGGCAGCACGCGAACCGTAGATTGAAGCCGAGGCGGCATCTTTAAGAATCTGTATGCTCTCGATGTCGTTGCCGTTGAGCTCGTGCATGCCCGCCTTGGTGGGCACACCGTCGATGATGTAGAGAGGGTCGTTGTTGTTAAGAGTGCCGATACCGCGAATGCGCACGGTAGCAGCGCCAGAGGGTGAGCCGTCGGCAGAGATGTTCATGCCGGGCACGCGGCCTTGAAGGGCCTTCATGGGGTTGTTCTCGTTCTGCTTCTGCAGGTCTGTGACGCTCACCACCGACACGGCACCTGTGAGGTCGGCCTTGCGCTGTGTGGTATAGCCAGTCACTACCACCTCGTCAATGAGCTTGGCATCCTCGCTGAGGGTCACGTCCATCTATGGCTTGGCAGCCGTGGTGACGGTGTTGAAACCGATGTAAGAGATTACCAACTCGGCACCTTCCTTCACCGACAAGGTGAAATTGCCATCGAGGTCTGTCACGGTGGCGTTGGTGGTGCCCTTTTCCGTTACCGTTGCTCCGATGATGGTCTCACCATCGGGCTGCTTCACGACACCCTTCACCTTCACGTCTTGTGCGAAGGCGGCAGAGCATGCCATTGTGAGCATGGTTCCGAGAATGACTTTCTTAAGATTTCTCATTCAATTTTTACTTTTAGGTTTATTGTGTTTATTGTTTTCTTTTGTTTTTAGTTATCGCATACAAACAAGATGACTTCCAATAGGATTTTTTACATGCACATTTTTTATATATGTAACATGCGAAACGAATTGTTGTCGATTGGTCATGTAGGCGATTGTTGTGCTGCAAAATTAATCTCGTTTATAATGATATAAGATAAAAATTCGTTCATCAAGCTATTCATTTGTTGCAATGTTGCAAAAATGACATGATATGAACGAAATTTACAATCATTAACTGAGCTATCGCATTTATAAAACTGAGCTATCGCATTTATAAAATGGAAATTATCTCCAACAAGCGGCACCTTCGGCAACGTTTGCTGGAGATGCCACCGTCTGACCTGCGGGCAAAAAAAAAGGACGGAACAACGTGTTCTGTTC
>ENA-UERK01001516-UERK01001516.1-human-gut-metagenome-genome-assembly--contig:-NODE-1516-length-16878-cov-20.181418_pt1 | contig 16878 bp, 8 predicted proteins | sample MGYA00242957_ERZ507957 | MGnify/ENA primary metagenome ERZ507957 (study PRJEB26167, sample SAMN06115538) | human gut metagenome | host: Homo sapiens | place: China:Heilongjiang | collected 2015-11-06... | reverse complement strand
CTCGCTATGGCTATGCTGTCAATGGCGGGACTGGCTGCCGATAATCTGCCGGCACTTCGTGTGCAGGGTAAGAATCTAGTAGATGCCAATGGTAAAACTGTGGTTCTTCATGGTGTGATGGATACGCCGAACCGTTACTTCAATGGGTGGAGATGGCAAAAGTGGAAGGCTGACTATTCTGAAGCCGACATCAAACCTTGCCTCAATTATTTCGAGAAGATCTTCACCGCCATTACCGATCATTCCCAGGGCGCTTACTGTGATGTGTTCCGTCTGCACATGGATCCATGCTGGACCAACGATCCATCGAAGAAGGCAGAGAATGAGGCTGATATCTCGGCATTCAACATGGCGCGCTATCGTCACTATCTCCTGAACCTCTACATTCCTCTCATCAAGGATGCTATAGCACATGGACTTTACGTCATCGTCCGTCCACCGGGAGTCTGTCCACAAGACATTAGTGTTGGAGATAAGTACAACCGCTATCTCAAGTCGGTATGGAAGGCCTTTGCTGCCGATGAGTATATCCAGCAGAATTCGGGCATCATCTCCATCGAACTAGCCAACGAGCCGGTGAGGGTTCATATGGGTGATGGTTCTAATTCGGATAAAGCACTGCATGATTACTTCCAGCCGGTGGTTAACGAGATTCGTGCGCAGGGCTTCAAGGGCATCATCTGGGTGCCGGGCACCACTTGGCAGCAAAACTATCGTGACTATGTAAAGCATCCGATAGTAGACTCGCAAAACAATCTGGGTTATGCCGTTCACTGCTATCCAGGCTGGTATATGTCAGGCTCGGGCAACAATGACAATACCAACAAGGAGATATTCTACAATGCATTCCTGGATGCTGTGCCAGTGGCGAAGACCAATCCTATCATCGTGACCGAGATAGACTGGAGCCCATACAAGCCAGGCTCAGGCCACAAGGACGAGCAGGGCAACTGGGTGGAGAGCAACTATGGCACTTGGGGCACCGCTACCACATCAGGTTTTGGTGAAGGATGGAAGTATATCCACGACAAACTGGGCAATATCAGCATGACGCTTCAAGGCTCAGGACTCTACTTCGACATCGACACTTATCTCAAGGACAAGGTTGTGGAGCCTGCGTTCAAGGGAGTAGACGAGGCTTGCGGCGAAGCTTGCTTTAAATGGTATAAAGAATGGTATTTGAAACAAAATACAACAGGAATTAAACAAACAGAAACTCAAGCAGACGTGGTTTCCACCTTATATTATAATATAGAAGGAAAAGATGTTGAAAAGCCAACTGCAGGTGTTTATATAATAAAACAACTGTTAAGTAATGGAAAAATACGTTCTCGCAAGGTTTTTCTAAAATGATAAACTTTCTGTTACACCACGCAAAGTGAGTTTCGAAAGAAATCCATACCTTTGCCGCCGTGAATAATCAATTTTAGTGCACGCCTAAATTTTTAAAGCATAAATCAAAAATGAATAGAACATGATTGAACAAGTGTTAACAATGAAACGGACAGCAGCCTTATGCTTGGTGGGAGCTTTCTGCAGCCTGAATGCTCAGGCTCAGAAGATCCAGGTCAAGGGTAATCTTGTTGACGGTACAGGTGAGCCTCTGATAGGTGCCACTGTAAAAGTGAAAGGTAATGCCAGCGTCGGTGCGGTCACCGACTTAGATGGTAATTTCAGTATCAGTGTTCCTTCAGAGAATTCTATCCTCGTATTTACATACGTAGGTATGAAGACCAAGGAAGTAAAGATTGGTACGAAGAGAGAGTTGAAACTTACTCTTGAAGACGACAACGCCATCGGCGAAGTTGTAGTCGTTGGTTATGGTCAGCAGAAGAAGGCATCTGTCGTAGGTTCCATCACCCAGACTACTGGTGAGGTTTTGGAGCGTGCAGCTGGTGTCAGCGACGTTGGTTCAGCCTTGACAGGTAACCTCCCAGGTGTTGTTACAATCCAAGGCAATGGTATGCCTGGTGAGGAGGAACCTCAGATTATCATCCGTGGTTCTAGTTCATGGAACAATTCCGACCCTCTCGTTCTTGTGGATGGTATTGAACGTCCTCTGAGCAGCGTGGACATCTCTTCTGTGGAGAGCATCTCTGTACTGAAGGATGCTTCTGCTACTGCAGTCTATGGTGTGAAGGGTGCCAATGGTGTCATCTTGGTTACCACCAAGCGTGGTCAGGAAGGCAAGGCTAAGATTGACGTTGGTTTCAATGCTACGTTGAAAGCTCCTTCTAAGTTGCCTAACAAGTACGACTCTTATGATGCGTTGATGCTTCGCAACCAAGTGGTAGAGCGTGAACTGGGCATTTATCCTGAAGGTGTTTCATATCTTCGTCCTCAGTCTTTTATAGACAACTATCGTAACCAGACTACGGATGAGCAGCGTGAACGTTATGCCAATGTGGATTGGCAGGATGCACTTTTCAAAAAGTCTGCTGTGTCCTATAATGCCAACGTGAACGTAAGTGGTGGTACAAAATTCGTTAAGTACTTCGCTTCTGCTGATTTCGTGCATGAGGGTGACCTCTTCCGTGAGTATGACAATGGTCGTAACTACAACTCTGGCTATGGATACAATCGTATCAATGTTCGTAGTAACTTGGACTTTGCCATCACAAGTAGCACTACTTTGAAGGTAAATGTGGCTGGTAGCAATGGCGTAAGAAAAGCTCCTTGGAGTAACATGAGCAATAGTGAGTGGCAGATTGGTCAGCAGTGGGCTGGTGCTTATAACATCGCTCCAGATGTGTTCTTGCCACAATATTCTGACGGCACATGGGGATTCTATCCAGCTGCTTCCAATGTAAGTAACTCTGCACAGAATCTTGCTATCGGTGGTACAGCGCAGGCTACTACTACTCGTATCAATACCGACTTTACCTTGGAGCAGAAACTCGACTTCATCACCAAAGGCTTGAATTTCCGTGGTACTATCTCTTGGGATAATGTTTTTGTTGAGACAGGACGAGGTATCAATGACTTGAATAATGAAGCCCAGACTAAGTATATTGATCCTGAAACAGGTCAGGTTACTTATGGTAAAGAACTTGAAGGAAATAATAAGTTTGATTGGCAGCAAGGTGTGAACTGGGCAACGGAAGGTGGTTCTGTAGATAATAACCAGACTGTTCGCAACCTCTACTATCAGTTGCAGCTCAACTGGGCTCGCAAGTTTGGACAGCATGATGTATCAGCCATGGGCTTGTTCTCACGTCAGGAGAATGCACGTGGTAGTGTGATGCCAACTTACCGTGAGGACTGGGCGTTCCGTGCTACCTATAGCTATGCAGGTCGTTACAACATCGAGTATAACGGTGCTTACAACGGATCAGAGAAGTTCAGCAAGGACAATCGTTTTGCCTTCTTCAATTCTGGTGCTATCGGATGGACCATCACTGAGGAAAACTTCATGAAGTATCTTCGTGACAAGCACATCGTCGATATGTTGAAGTTCCGTGCTTCCTATGGTGAGATTGGTGATGACAACATTGGTGACCCATTTGATTCTTCTCGTCGCTGGTTGTATATGAGTCAGTGGGCTTATGGCGGCAAGAGTACTATGGATCTCGACCATACAGAGAGTATCTATACATGGTATCGACAGAACACTCTTGGAAATGATAATGTGAAATGGGAAACAGTTAAGAAAACCAACTTCGGTATTGATTATGGTTTCTTGGGAGGCTTGATTACTGGTTCTTTGGATTTCTTCTGTGACCGTCGTAATGACATCTTGATTTTCGGCTCCAACCGTTCTGTTCCTTCTTATTTCGGAACGACAGCACCTACTATTAATAAAGGTAAGGTTCGTACCAGTGGTTACGAGTGGGAATTGAAACTTAATAAGGTGTTTGCTAATGGCTTGCGACTTTGGGGTAATTTCAATATGACCCATGCCAAGAATAAGGTGATTTTGAAGGATGATGCCATCTTTACTCCAAATTATCAAAAGGAGGCAGGATTTGCCATGAATCAGTATCACTCTTATATAGATAAGGGCATTATCAATAATATTGATGATTTGATAGGTTCTCCGGCGCACGACTCCAATGACAATCACCGTTTGGTTGGTGACTATTACATTGTTGATTTCAATGGTGATGGTGTTGTTGATAGCAGGGACTCGGCTCCTGTAGGTTATAGCAGTAGTCCGCAGAACACCTATAATGCTACTGTTGGTTTCGAATGGAAGGGGTTCTCTGCTTTTGCTCAGTTCTATGGAGTAACTAATGTGACCCGTGACGTAGGATTGTCAAGCTTTGGTAATATGCTTGATAATGTTTATGATACTGGTACTTGGTGGAATAAGAATCAAAGCAATGCAGAATGTATCCTCCCTCGTTGGGGTGCCACTGCTTCAAGTTACACCTATGGTACACAGTATATGTATGATGGCTCTTACATTCGTTTGAAGAATGTCGAGATTGCTTATACCTGGACCAAGGGTTGGATTAAGGCATTAGGCATAAACTACCTCAAGGTTTACTTGAATGGTAATAACCTCTGGCTCTGGACTCGTATGCCTGATGACCGTGAGGCAAACCTCGGTGGTGGTGGCTGGTTGGGAGCATACCCTACGGTTCGCCGCTTCAACTTAGGTGTTAAATTCTCATTGTAATTATAAAAAAAATATTCAGATGAAAAATAAGATAAAGACATTAATGTTGACGGGATGCGTCTCGCTGGCTCTCGGTACTTCGCTGAGTTCTTGTCAAGACTACTTGGACAAGGAGCCAGACTCAACAGTTTCTGCAGACGATGCCTTTGCCAATTTCCGTAATTTCCAAGGTTTCGTTGAGGAAATATACAACTGTATCCCTGATAAAGAGAAATGTAACTATTGTCCTTCATGGAACTGGGGTGATGATGAAATCTTCAATCCTGAGGCTGATAATAGAATGACCCATCAGGTTGATTTAGGTAACTTCCGTGCATGGGAATCTACTGGTAACTGGCTAAAGCGTGATGGTTCTTCTACTTCCACAAATAAGTTCGACCACGGTATTTGGAACCATGCGTGGTATTGCATCAGAAAATGTAATCTCGGTTTACAGAATATCGACAAGTTTGTGACTGGAAGTGCTGAAGAGAAAAAACTGATAGAGGGTCAGCTCTATTTCTTCCGTGCATGGTGGCATGAGGAATTGATGGAGTATTTTGGTGGTATGCCTTATGTGGATACTTTTCTCGGTGACAATGCCGAGCAGAGATTGCCACGCCTTACTTATCAGGAATGCGCTGATAAAGCGGCTGCAGATTTCCGCAAGGCTGCCGATTTGTTGCCTATTAATTGGGATAAGACTTCTGCAGGTTTAGCCACACAAGGTAAGAATGAACTTCGCATCAATAAGATCATGGCTCTTGGTTATCTTGGTAAAACCTATCTTTGGGCTGCTAGTCCTTTGATGAAGAATGGTGCGCAGGCTGGTGCCAGCAAGAATGGCAAGACTTATGATTATGATCAGGAATATGCTAAGAAGGCAGCTGAGGCTTTTGGTGAACTGCTCTCTCTTGTGGAAACTGGTCAGACACAATATGCATTGGCAGAGTTTAAGTACTCAGACATCTACAATCATGAGAAATCTGCTGATGCCAATAGCTGTTTTTCTGATATATTCTATACCAAGAAGCAGAACTGGAAAATGCCAGGAACGGTTGAAGCTATCTTCCGTGGTCCATCTGCTGATTTTAATGGCTCTAACTGGAACACCTCTAAGGTCTTTGGCCCTAAGGTACAGAAAGTCGTTGCTCATGATAATGTCATTCACCAACCTACGGCCAACCTTGTAGAGGCTTATGGAATGGCTAACGGAGAACCAATCTATTTGGTTGAGAATGGTCAGTATGTACTCAATCCAAAGTCTGGTTTCGACCCTGAACATCCTTTCAAAAATCGTGATCCCCGTTTCTACCACGATATCGTCTTCGATGGTTTTAAGTATTTGAACGGAACACCTGGTCAGTATGCAGATTTACAGTATTGCCAATTATATACAGGTGGTAATATGCGCCCTGTAGCAAATGCAAGCCGTACGGGTTATTTCATTCAGAAGTTGGTGCCTCATACTTGTAATGAAGTGGATAAAGATTACGACTGGGGTTCAGCTTTACACTGCTATTTGCCATATATGCGTCTTGCAGACATATACTTGATGTATGCAGAGGCTTGTGCTGCATTCGGTGGTGCTACTGGCAAGTCTTCAAACTTTAGTAAGACCGCAGAAGATGCAATTAATACACTTCGCGACCGTTGTGGTGCTGGTCATGTTGCTCCAGAATTTGTTGCAGACAGCCATAAGTTCATGGACGAGGTCCGTCGTGAGCGTGAGGTAGAACTTTCTTTCGAAGGATTCCGTTTTTGTGACTTGCAGCGTTGGTTGCTTCTGACAGAGGCACCATATAATCAAAAATTCTCACAGGAGTTTGATCGTGTGGAAAGTGCAGACTTCTATAAGACGCATGATGCTAAGGACGCTAAGGTTGCCAATTATCGTAGAAAGTTGATATTGACTCGTAATTTCGATGCCAAGCACTATTGGTTCCCATTGCCAATCAAGGAGACTCAGATCAGTTCAGAGTTTAAACAAAATCCAGGCTGGTAAGGTTTAAAATTATAAATTAGTAATACTAAATGAATAATGATAGTATGAATTCAAGATTCAAATCATATAATTATAAGCTTTTTGTAGCAAGTCTCGTGGCTTTGGCTCCTCTTGGTGCCAATGCCAAGACTGCACAGACAAGCGAATCCGACACAGCCAGTGCCGACAAGGAGATGGTTCAGGTGGCTTACCGAAAGGTAGCCAAGGATGACATCTTGGGCGGTGTGTCTGTAGTCGATGTAGAGAACTTGATGAAGAAAAACTACCATACTTATAGCCTCGACAATATGCAAGGTTATGTAGGTGGTTGGAATGGCAATTCTCTCTGGGGTATGGATGCCGACAACGCTGGTTATCTCGTCTTGGTAGATGGTGTGCCTCGTGAAGCTAACAACGTTCAACCAAGTGAGATTGCACAGATTTCTTTCCTCAAGGGTGCGCAGGCTGTGGTGCTCTATGGTAGCAAGGCTGCCAAGGGTGCTGTAGTCATAACCACCAAGCGTGGTCATAATGACGGCTTGAAGGTCGAGGTGCAGGCTAATGCAGGTTTGAATGTAGCAAAGTCTTATCCTGAGTATCTTAGCAGTGCAGAGTATATGACTCTCTATAACGAGGCTCGTCGTAATGATGGTCTGTCTGAGCTTTATTCTGCTGAGGACATCTATAATCATGGAGCAGGTTTGAACCCTTATCGTTATCCTAATCTCGATTTCTATTCTTCTGATTATCTCAGAAAGATGAACAGCCGTTATGAGGCTACTGCAGAAATCAGTGGTGGTGGTAAGCGAGCTCATTTCTATAGCAATATCAACTATTATCGCCAGGGCGATTATTTCAAGTTTGGTGAGGCTAAGAATAATAATACCCAGCGCTTCAGCGTTCGTGGTAATGTGGATATAGACATTACTGATGATATTAAGGCTTGGGTCAACTCCAGTGCAACCTTCTATGATTCTCATTCTGCAAAGGGTAATTATTGGGAAGCTGCTGCTACTTGGCGTCCTAATTTTCCACAGAATGCAGCTCCTCTTATCTCCACAGATATGATAGCCCCTAATGCTAAGGCTGCTTGGAACTTGATGAGCGTTGCGAAGTTGGTTGATGGCAAATACTTCTTGGCTGGTACTCAGGCAAACTCCTCTAATGTTTTTGCTGATATCTATTCTGCAGGAAATAGTAAATTTACTAGTCGTCAATTCCAGTTTGATACGGGCGTCAATATCAACTTGCACAAGGTGTTGAAGGGCTTGTCTTTCGAGACTCATTTCGCTGTCGACTATGCCACTTCTTATAATACTTCTTTCGATAATAGCTATGCTGTTTATATCCCAACATGGGCTAACATTGATGGCAAGGATATGATTGTCGCATTGAAGAAGGAAGGTGAGGATAAAAAGTCTGGCAACCAGAACATCAGTGGAAGTACAGATAACCAGACCATGTTTTTCTCTGGTCAGTTAAACTACAACAATACTTTCAACAAGGTTCATAATCTGTCGGCAATGTTGATAGCTTCTGGCTTCCAGCAGTCGAAGTCTGGACAGTATCATAAGAACTCTAGTGCCAATCTTGCATTCGATGCTTCTTACAATTATGCCCAGAAGTATTACGCAGATTTTGGATTAGCTGCTATCCACTCTGCCCAGTTGGCTCCAGGTCATCGTGAGGCTCTCTCACCATCACTTTCTTTGGGTTGGAGACTCAAGAATGAGTCTTTCTTGAAGAATTCCAAGGTGGTAGATGACATGATGATTAGTGTATCAGGTAGTATTATCAATGAGGATATTGATATAGCAAGTGGTGACAATCGCTACTATCTCTATCAGAGTATTTGGACTTCTGCTTACGGCTATGGATGGTATGATGGATCTAGTGATAAATACACCTATTCAAAAAGAGGTGAGAACAAAGACCTTGATTTTATCAAGCGCAAAGAGTTGTCTCTGAATTTCAAGACATCCTTGTGGCAGAAATTGGTGACATTGGATGCAAGTTTCTTCATCAATTCGATGGAGGGTTATCTCATCTCTTCGCCAACATTCTATCCATCTCATTTGAATACTGGTTATCCAGTGGCTTCGTTTATGCCTGTACTTAATTACAACAATAATCGAAGAGTTGGATTTGATTTCGCAGCCAACTTCAATAAGAAGGTAGGTGATGTGGATCTCTCACTTGGTGTGACTGGTACTTACTATACAACCAAGGCTACCAAACGAGATGAAAACAACGTAGAGCAGTATCAGAACAGACAAGGAAAGGCACTTGATGGCATTTGGGGCTACAAGAGCGCAGGTCTCTTCCAAAGCGAGGAGGAAATCAAAACTTCTCCAGACCAAAGCTATTTTGGTGGAACAGTTAAACCTGGTGACATCAAGTATGTGGATGTAAATGGTGATAATAAAATTGACCAATACGACCAAGTCTTCTTGGGTAAGGGTGGTTGGTACGGAGCACCATTCACGCTTGGTGTCAATCTTACAGCTAAGTGGAAGAACTTTACCTTCTTCGCTCTTGGTACCGGTAACTTCGGTGCTTGGGGTGTCAAGAATAATTCTTATTGGTGGGTAAAGGGCGATAGCAAATATTCTGCTGTAGTTCGTAACCGATGGACTGAGGAAACCAAAGAGACTGCAACCTATCCTCGTTTGACATCTCTTGATGGTAACAACAACTTCCAGACATCAGACTTCTGGATGTACAAGACAGATGCATTCCGCATGGCTAAGGTCCAGATAACTTACGACTTGCCTAGTACTTTGTTCCAAAAGACATGGCTTAAGGGGTTGTCGGCATACGTAAGCGGAGCTAACTTGCTTACCATTTCAGGAGAACGCGAAGTCTTAGAGATGAACGTTGGGTCTGCGCCTCAGACACGCTATTATAATATAGGTGTGAAGGCAACATTCTAATCATTTTAAAATGTAGAAAGAAATGAAAGTAAAAAATATATTTATATTAGCAGCAATGTCGCTTACCTTGGCTTCTTGCTCAGATCTCTTCGAGCCTGCAGAGGAAAACAACCGTGGCTTGGATGAGATTTACAATGAGCCAACATACGCTCAGGGACTATTGGGATATGGTTATTCGATGCTTCCTTACAATACCAAGAGTGTTACTGATATTGCTACAGATGACGCTGTAACCAATAACTTGACAGATAGCTGGCTCAAGATGGCTACAGGTTCTTGGACTGCTAATAGCGATCCTATGTCTAAATGGACAAATGGTCGTGCTAGTATCCAATATCTCAATATCTTCCTTCAGGAGGTTGATAAGGTAAACTGGGCAAAGGACGAGAATGCCCGTAAGATGTATTGTGATAGCCGTAAAGGTGAAGCTTATGCTTTGAGAGCTCTCAACTTGTATTATCTTTTGATGAATCATGGTGGATGGACAGCCGATGGCAAACTGCTTGGCGTTCCTAATTTGACAGTACCAGAGACTTCTACTGATGATTTCAACAAGCCACGTAATACATTCCAAGAGTGCTTGAATCAAATCTATAGCGATTTGGACGAGGCTGCCAAGCTTCTCCCTCTTGATTACAATGATTTGACTGATGATAACGCTGTTCCTGCCAAGTATAAGGAAATCGGAGTAAAGACCGCAGGAGACTACAACCGTGTGTTTGGTTCCATTATGCGTGGTCGTATCAGCGGTCGTATCGCTGAGGCTATTCGCTCACAGGTATCTTTGCTTGCAGCTAGTCCTGCTTTCTCTGAAGGTACAAACGTGGATTATGCTAAGGCTGCTGACGATGCAGCTACCGTTCTTGACCGTATCAATGGTGTGAATGGTTTGTCTGCTACAGGTAATAATTGGTTTATGCAAACCAAGGAAATCGATGCGCTTGGCTCAGGTGCTTGTCCTGCTGAAATTCTTTGGCGTGGCAGTCGTACCAATGGTGCTGATGACTGGGATTTTGGTCTGAACCAAGAGTCTGATAATTTCCCTCCGTCTCTTTATGGTAAGGGTAGAATCAACCCAACTCAGAATCTGGTCGATGCATTCCCTGCTGAAAATGGTTATCCTATCAACGATGCTCGTTCTGAGTATGATAAGTTGAATCCTTACAGCAATCGAGATCCTCGTCTTGACCTTTATATCATTCATGATGGTAGTACTTATAAGGGAAAGACCATTCATACAGACATTACGACGGCTAATAACAATGATGGTTTGAATAAGATTTCCAATTCTACTCGTACAGGCTATTACATGAAAAAGCTGTTGCGTGAGGATTGTGATCCTAACCCTAATTCAAAGAATGCTAAGTATCATTATCCTGTGTATATTCGCTATACTGAGATATTCCTCGATTACGCTGAGGCTGCCAACGAGGCTTGGGGACCAAAGGGTAAGGGATCTCACAACTACTCAGCTTACGATGTAATCAAGGCAATCCGTGAGCGTGCCGGGGTTGGCGAGTTTGGCGAGGATCCATACTTGGATGAGTGCGCTGGTAGCAAAGAGAAAATGCGTGAGTTGATTCGCAACGAGCGTCGTTTGGAACTTTGTTTTGAAAATAAGCGCTTTAGTGACCTTCGCCGTTGGAAAGCTCCTCTAAATGAGGCTGCGCGTGGTATTGAAATCACTTCAGAGGCTGGTGTCCCATCATACAAAGAAATGAAGGTTGAGGATCGCAGCTATAAAGATTACATGTATTATGGTCCTATACCACAGAGCGAAATCTTGAAGTGGAGCAACTTGCAGCAGAATAAGGGCTGGGAAGTAAAAAATAACGACTAATATTTAAAATGATGAAAACAATGAAGATAAGCAAATATTTGTCCATGGCTGCATTGGGAATCTTGGCTTTTGGCTTTAACTCTTGTGAGAATGGCAACCAAGAATTTCCTGATTATGAGGGCGGTACTACTGTATATTATCCTTATCAGTATATCGAACGTTCTGTAGTTTTAGGCAATGATGAGACTCGCGATAATACGGATGATAACAATCATGTATTGTATATCGTATCTACAATGGGTGGAGCATATGATGGAAAAAACATCACATTGAATGTAGATGTTGATAATTCATTGTGTGACAATCTGTATTTTGAGGATGGAGTCACTCCTGTAAAGCCAATGCCTGACAATTATTATACAATTCCTACCAAGACGGTTGCGTATAATGGAAAATTGCAGGGACGTCTTCAGGTTAAGTTGGAGCCTGATTTCTTTGCTGACCCAGATTGTGCAAAGAATACATATGTAATCCCAGTTCGCATCAAGGAAATGGTGGGAGCTGATTCTATTCTTTCGGGTTCTCCTGCCGTTGCAGGTACAACTCCTGTTCGTACTGATGCTTCAGCTTGGTTAATTGCTCCTAAGGATTATATCCTTTATTGCGTAAAGTTTATGAATCCATGGGATGGCAATTATTTCCGTAGAGGAACTGACAAGATTACAGAGAATGGACAAACTCATGAGGTAAAGCGTGAAGGTGCAACTCTTGAAAAGGATGAAGTGTGTCGAATTACAACCAAGAGTTTGAAGGAATGTAATTTCGTAGTCTCTGTAAATAAAGCTGACGGCTCAAAGGTTACTTGCAACTTGAAACTTACGTTCGATGATAATGGTAATTGTACCGTTACTTCTGATACAGAGGGCATGACTGCTTCTGGTTCAGGAAAGTTTGTAGAAAAGGGAGCTAAGTTGGCTTGGGGTAACAAGGATCGTGACATCCTGACTCTCAAATACAAGGTTGATTTCGGTTCTGGCATTGTTTTGGAAACATCCGATCAGTTTGTTGCCGAGACTCGTGGTAACACCAATGGTGTTGTTCAATTCAGTCCTCAGTATATCAAGAAGTAATATTCTTGATAGATAAGTGTCATTCTAATAATTTGATTATTATGAAATTGAAAAATATTAATTTAGGTTTAGGCTTGATGGCTCTCTTGGCTTTGTCTTCTTGTGCTGATGACAAGTTCTCGGAGTACAGAACTGATATGACCAAGAATTTGAAGGATTATCAGTATCTGAATAACTACGAGCCTTTGAAGAAATACGTGGAAGATATGAAAGCTGCCGGCAAGTGCAATCCCAACTTTAAGTTGGGCATTGCGCTCGAAGCAGCCGAATTCAACAAGCAGGGACTTGTATATTGTCTTGCTGGTAGCAATTTCAACGAGACTGTAGCCGGCAACGCCATGAAAATGGCTTCTTGTGTTGCTGATGATGGTCGCATGAATTTTGATAATGTAAGTGAATATGTTAAGAATGCCACAGATGCAGGTCTTTCGGTTTATGGCCATACCTTGGCTTGGCATGCTCAGCAGCCTAACAAGTATCTGAAGCGACTGATTGCAGATAAGGAGTTACCTCCTGCTGGGGATAATCCTGGTCTTATCATTACAAGTGGCGATCCTAAGGCCAATACCTGGGATTATGAAATCTACTATGATTTGGATGAGCCTCTTAAAGCTGGTAAAACTTACGAGATTTCACTTAATGTAAGGGGAACTAATCCTGGAACGATTGATTTCTGGCCTGGTAAGAAAGATGGTTCTGCTACACAGTATGGAGCAGGTTCATTTACTGTAGCTGAAAGTGCTGTTGACAATGATTTCACTTTCACGCCAAATGCAGATATTGACCGTATGCGTTTCTGTTTCGGAAAGGTTGGCGGAACACTTTATTTTGATAATTTTGTATTGAAAGAAAAGGGCTCTGACCATAATATTGTAGTCAACTCTACCTTTGATGAAGATGATATTTCGCATTGGACAAAAGTGTCTTGGGTACCCATTTCATATAAAATCGGTAATGTTGCTGGTGCAGCTGCTGTAGATATAGAAAATGAAGTTCATGAGCGAACCTATACTGATGGACCTTTCCCATTCTTTGCTATGGGATGCAAACCACCTGTTGTGAATGGTGCTATCCATTTTGTTCCAACAGGAGATTGGTCTCAGTTCTTTGTTATGCCAGGTGGCGAAAATACGCTTTCTGAGGGTAATTATGTGGTTTATTTGGATATGACTTCTTCCAAGGCTGCTAGTGGATTGCAGTTGGCTATGCAAAATGGTTGGGGAAATGATGCTGATAAAAAGGTAATCAAGAATGTCTCAACCAAGGAAGGACGCCATACTTATAAGTTCACGATGCCTAATTGTGCTGGTGGAAATTACGATATCATTCTGCAACCACAGACAGCAGATGCTACTTTGGATGTACATTCTGTTAAGGTTTGTCAGGTCAAAAAATCCAATACTAAACCTTTGACTGATGAGGAAAAGAAGGAAATACTTACTCCTGTTTTGCAGAAGTGGATTTACGGCATGATGGAAGCTACCGAGGGCAAGGTGAAGGCTTGGGATGTTGTAAACGAGGCTATCTCTGGTGACGATAAGGATGGCGATGGTTTCTACGATCTCCAGTCTGCCACACGTGGTACAGTTTCTGCCGATGATGCCAAGAACAATTTCTACTGGCAGGATTACCTGGGTGACATTGATTATGTTCGCACTGCTGTAGCTGCAGCTCGCAAGGGCTTTGCTGATGCTGGTGGAAATCCTGAGGAGTTGAAGCTCTTCATCAATGATTATAACCTCGAAACTGCTTACGACGATAACAAGAAGCTCAAGAGCTTGATTCACTGGATTGAGGAGTGGCAGAAGGACGGCGTTACCAAGATTGATGGTATTGGCAGTCAGATGCACGTTTCATGCTGCATGGATCCTGTTGAGCAGAAAAAAAGAGAGGATGCTTACGTGAACATGCTCAACCTGATGGTTAGTACAGGTAAGTTGGTTCGTATTTCTGAGTTGGATATGGGCTTGGAGGTTCCGAACGTGGATAAGAACAGCAAAGACCCATATATCCAAGTAAAGACTACTGATATGACCGAGGAACAGCACAAGGCAATGCGTGCTTACTACGAGTTTATCGTCAAGAAGTATCTTGAGATTGTTCCTAAGGAGAAGCAGTGGGGTATCTGCCAGTGGTGTGCTACTGACAGTCCTGCCAATAGTGGTTGGCGTGCTGGTTTGCCAGTAGGCCTCTGGGATTTGGATTATTATCGCAAGCACACCTATGGTGGCTTTGCAGCAGGTCTTGGTGCTCCAGAATATTGGAAGGAAGCCAAGTAAATACTCTAAAAGACATTAGTTTTAGGTTTATCATACAAAGATTAACCGAAAAAAGATGTTAGTCGTTAAGGTTGGCTGTGTTGTGATGACACGGTCAACCTTTTTGCTTTGTAACATTTGTCTTGCAATATGTTAAATGTGAGTCAGTAAATAAAAAATAATTCTGATTTTTGAGGTTGTATCACTTCTTTTTTGTATCTTTGCGCTTAAATATCACTATAATGATATATAATGGCTATTTTATGGCTTAATGTTTACTTCAATGATAGTTAAGTATATGAAAGATTTGTATGAATATTCTACTCCGGAACTGGTGAGATTGCTGGGAAATCGCTTTAGGGAATACAGAATGCGATGCAATTTGACACAGAAGGAAGTGGCTGAACTGACAGGCATTGGTATGACTACTATCCACAAGTTTGAGAATGGATGTGCTAGAAACATTTCGCTTTCTACATTGATTCTCTTGCTCAAGGTGGTGGGACAGATCAATGCGCTTGATAACTTAATGCCCGAATTGCCACCATCCCCTTACTTGATGACCAAGGGAGATAAAAAGGTACAAAGAATTAGACACTGATAATAGCGAATGATTTATGGTTAAGACTTTAAAAGTAATCTTGTGGGATGAGGAAGTTGGTAGGTTGTCGTGGGACGACAAAAGGCAAATGTCCTACTTCACTTATAATCCAACTTTTGTGCATAGGGGTATTGATATATCTCCTCTATGGGCATCCATACGCAACAATAGAGGACTTATGCCTATTTGGGGAGAGGAACAGAGAATTTATCAAAAACTTCCTGCTTTCCTGGCTGACTCATTGCCTGATTCTTGGGGCAATCAGTTGTTTGATCTTTGGAGACAGCAGAATCATCTCTCCAATACGGAAATTTCTCCTCTTGATAAGTTGTCATTTATCGGTAGAAGAGGAATGGGTGCTTTGGAGTTTGTCCCAGAGTATGAGAGGAGTAAGAAATCAGAGAGGATTGATGTCAATTCCTTGGTTGCACTTGCTGAACGCATATTTACTGAACGAGAGGAGGCTCTGATTTTACCAGAGGAATCTCTTACCATGCAGTCGCTCTTGACTGTGGGAACTTCTGCTGGTGGCAGGCAGCCTAAGGCTATTATTGCTATCAATTCGGCTGATGGTGAGATAAGAAGTGGACAAATCTCGGATCTTGATGGATATGATTACTACTTGTTGAAGTTTGGAAATGCTGATTTCAACTCTGCCGAACTAGAAATGACATACTACGAGCTTGCCGTCAAGGCTGGCATCAATATGATGCATTCTGAACTCTTGATGGTTGATGGCAGCAAGCACTTCATGACGCAGAGATTTGATAGAAAAGATGGGAAGAAGCTTCATACTCAAACTTTGGCGGCTATGTATCCTGAGGCAAATAGTTATGAGCAACTTATTTCTGTTTGCAGGTCGCTCCATTTGCCTGAGGCTGATTGTGAAGAGGTTTATAGAAGAATGATATTCAACGTGCTGGCAAACAATACTGATGATCACAACAAAAACTTCTCCTTCATGATGGATAGGATGGGTAATTGGCGGTTATCACCTGCTTATGATCTTACCTATATCCTCAATATGGGTGGAGTGCAGCCCAATCAAGACCACTGTATGTTTATCAGGTCCAAACTGCGTAATATTTCAAAAGAGGATGTCTTGCAATTTGCATTCGATAATGGTATTCGAAAGCCAGAAAGCCTGATTAATGATGTCAAGAATGCTTTGTTGCAATTTAGAACTGTGGCTGTTAAATATGCAGTGGATGAAAAATGGATAGGCAGAGTGGAGTCTACCATCCTTTCTCATCTGAAAGAATGGGGTGAGTATGAAGATGATAAACCGACGTTATCTGTAGAGATTAATGGTCATCAAGTGAGCGATGTACATATAGAGCAAGCCTACAAGGGCAACTTTCATTTGTGTGCAAAGATTGATGGCAGGGAAAAGAAGTTTGTGATAAGCAAAAACAAGAATGAGTTTTCCCTTATAGAGAGTATCGGAATCGCTAATCTTTCAGAGAAACAACTGTTGACTATGGTTGAAAAATTCCTATGTAAGTAAAGAAATAAAAATGGCACGAAAAGGCACTTTTTCTCACTTTTTTTTCGAGAAAAAGTGCGTTTTCGTGCCAAAATCTTTCACATAG